>JADMIO010792691.1_pt1 | contig 108900 bp, 91 predicted proteins | sample 8958161 | NCBI WGS metagenome assembly JADMIO01 (sample SAMN16585339, study PRJNA669376) | soil metagenome | isolation source: Crop rotation soil | place: USA: Cullars Rotation, Alabama | collected 2011
CGCGACTTCAAGTCACGTGAATTCCAAGCTTCGGATCCCACTGTGCTGGAAAGAGGCGCTGCTGCCACAGGTCGAAATCCAATCGCTCCAGCCGACAATGAAGCCTGCATAATCGCCGAGCGCATGGCGCGCGAAGACGTATTGCCCGCCTGAGCGCGGCAGCATCGTGCCAAGTTCGGCAATCGAGATGGCGCCGAGCAGCGCGTACAGCCCGCCGGCGATCCACACGGCGATGAACAGCCAGATGTTCGGCAGCCGCGCGGCGATTTCGCCGGGCCGGTTGAGGATGCCCGCGCCGATGGTGTTGCCGACGATGACGGCGAGGCCGAAGCCGACGCCGAGAATGCGCAGCAAGCGCCCGCGCGCCAGCACGGCTGCCGGGGTTGAGCTATCGGATGTTGATTGCAAGTGTGACCGCCGATGAAAAGAGTTGTGTGAGCCGCGCGATTATACACGACGAGTGCGGCGCAGGCTATAGCTGCGGCAACAGCCGACGGATGAATGCCGCGAGATTGGCGGCGCACAGGTCTGTGCGGCGGCTCAAGGCTATCAGCCCTTTGAAGGCGCGCGGACGGGCGAGCCCCGCCTGCACAACTTTGCGCGGGCTGACGCGGCCCTCGCGGTCGCGGCAGCGGTTGAAGTCAATCGGCAGGTCTTCATCAAAGGTATCGCTGATGGCGCGAAGGATTAGATAAGGCAGTTGTAATTCATCGCACACTGTGGCGACCGCCAGCGATTCCATGTCAACCCAGGCGGTGTCGGTCACGGCAAACTCTTCGGCAAGCCGCTGCTTGTCGGTCGCCTTGCAGACAATCTCGTCGACGGTAATGGCCGTGCCGATGCGAACGCCATCAAGGTGTACGGCAGTCTGAAAAAGTGGCGAGCGGCTGGCGTCAAACGTGCGATCAGGCCCGCGTACTTCGCAGGCAATCAAGAGGTCGCAGGCTTGCAATGAAGGCGACAGCGCGCCGGCAAGGCCGATGTTGATAACGGCTCGCGCTTGTTGCTGGCTGAGCCATGCGCGCAGCGCACGTTCGGCATTGCGCGGCCCTTCGCCGGTGGCGAGCAGCGCGATCTCGCCGCGGCGGTCGCGGGCAATCGCGGCCAGCTCGCGCTTGAGCGCCGCGACGATGAGCAACGGCGGTCGCGCGTAAGCCGTTTCTTCAGCGCTTGACGTAGCCATGTTCTCTGAACCAATCAACGGCGCGCTTGAGCGCATCACGGATCGGGCTTTGCGGCAGGTCCAGCTCGCGCACAGCCTTCGCGGAATCGAACCACATGCGGTGGCGCGACATCTTGACGCTTTCGATGGGCACGTCGGGCGCGCGGCGTGCGACGTTGATGGCCCAGAAGTTTTCCAGCCGCGCGTAGCTTTCGGCGACCCAGTGCGGCACTTCCATCTTCGGCGATGGAATGTTCGTTACACTGGCGAGCGCGTCGAACATCTCTTTGAGCGTCAGATTGGTGCCGCCGAGAATGTACCGCTCACCGATGCGGCCGCGCTCGGCGGCGAGGATATGGCCTGCGGCGCAATCGCGCACGTCAATCAGATTCATCCCTGTGTCAACGTAGCCGAACATTTTGCCTTTGAGAAAATCAACGATGATCTTTCCCGTCGGCGTCGGCTTGATGTCGAGTTCGCCTACGGGCGTCGAGGGATTGACGATGACGACGGGCAGGCCGCGCGCCGCAAATCGGCGGACTTCTTCTTCCGCGAGAAACTTGCTGCGCTTGTAGTGACCGATCATGTCTTCGAGCGCCACCGGCGTCTCTTCGTTTGCCGGCGGGCCGCTGTCATTCAGGCCGAGCGCGCCAACCGTGCTGGTGTAGACGACGCGCTCGACGCCTTCATCCAGTGCCGCCTGCATCACGTTGCGCGAACCATTGACGTTGCTTTCGTACATCTCGCGCGGGTCGGCGCACCACAAGCGATAATCGGCGGCGCAGTGATAGACGACCCGCACGCCGCGCACCGCTTGCCTGAGCGATTCGACATCGCGCAGGTCGCCGGTGATGAATTCGACCGGCAGGTCTGCGAGATTATCGAGCCGGCTGGCGGCGCGCACCAGGCAGCGCACTTCATTGTTACGCGCAAGCAATTGCCGCACGAGATGCGAGCCGACGAATCCCGTTCCACCAGTGACCAGTGCTTTCATTGGTGTTGGTTTCTCAGCTTGCCCAGGAGCCACGATTTCAGAATGCCCGGATTGGCATCGCTCGTGGCGAAGTATTCTTCGATGAGCTTCTCGTACAGTTGCTCGCGCTCAGCCTTGCCGAGCTGACTTCCGAAAGGCATCTGTCCACCTTTGACGTAAGATTGAATGATCGTTTTATCCATCGGCCAGTTGAGCGCTCCCAGCCCTTCGTGTTGATGGCAAGCGGCACAGTTCATCGCCTGCGCCACAGCCGTGCGGGCAAAGCCTTCGCCGAAGCGTTGATGTCGGCTGTCGCGAAAGGCTGAGCCGAGGCCAGGGCCAAACTTGCGCCCGTCGAGATAGCCGCCAAACCGCGGGAAGCCGTAAGTCAGCAGTCGCCGGTTGACCGCCTCGACCGCCGGCTGTTCGTCAGTCGGCACGCTGTTGGCTTCAGGGAAGATCGGCAAGACGCCGCTCTTGTGACAACGCGCGCAATTGTCGTCGCCCTCGTCCAGCTCCCATCGCCCCTTGATGGTAATCGGGCCGTTGCGGCGATACGTGCGAAAATAATCTTTGAAGTAGGTATCGAAGGTGCCGTCCGCAGCGGGCACGGCTGAGATAACCGAGACGTTGCGAATGAGCGGGCGCGTCTTTGGATCGGTGACGCCGAATTGCACCCATTTCTCTGCGGCCCCTGTGGCGGCGTTTCCCGGAACGACGATCAACAGCCGCCGGTAGCTGTCATCGTTGTCGGGCGTTCCCAGGTGTCTTGACGTGTAGCTGAAGAAGATGAGCTGGTCGGCAGGCGCTCGACTGGCGTTGAGCTGCCGCAGGTACGCCTTTGCTTGATCGAGCGTCTCCGAGCGGCTGACGCGACGCAGGAAAGGTTGCGTCATCAGGAACTCAGGGATTTGCACGAAGGGACGGGTCGCGGCGAAGTACTGCCGGTCGCGCACTGTAAAGCCAAGCTCATGGTCAGGCTGCTGATCGAGCGCGGCGGTCTGGACGTATTCGATAAATTCCGGGTAGCGGCTGACAAAGCTTGCGTCTTCGGCAAGTCGTCGCTGCCGGATGGTCGCAGCGATCCGATTGAGCACGCGGTTATAAGCCGGCTGCGCGTCGTCGTCTTCGTAAGCGGCGCGCGCCGCGCGCACCAGCGCATCAATCTTTGCCTTCACCCATGCGTCCCGGTCAGGCTGCAAGCGCTCGCGTGGGTAAGTGTAGGCAAAGCCACTCACGAGCAGCAGGCAAAGCATGATCGTGCGTAGACGAGGATTCATGAATATGCCGCGATTGGCGTGCGGCTCAACCGGCCAGGTTCCACACGGCCATGCGCACCATGTCGCGCGGGCTGCGACGCAGCTCGAACATTGCCGACGCTTCAAAGCCGCTGTGCATCATGCAGTTCTGGCAGAGCCTGTCTTCACGCGACTCCCAGTACGGCCAGTCAACGCTGTTCCAGAACTCGTCCCAGGTGGCGTAGTACTTGATGCCGATCAAGTAGCAAGGGCCTTTCCAGCCGCGCGGCGTGCGCGTCACCGTGCTCCAAGGCGAGCAGTTGTACTCGCGCATGCCTGCGGTGAATTCCAGGTACATCGGCGTGCTCATCAAGCGGTAACGCTTCGACAGCTCAAGGACATGCTTGAACTTCGTCTGAATCTCTTGCCGCGAAAGAAAGATGTCCGTGTCCACCGACTCGTAATGATAGCCCGGCGAGATCATCATGCCGTCGACGCCGATCTCTGTCATCAGCTCGCACAGCTCTTCGATCTCCTCCATCTCGGTTTCGCGGAAGACCGTCGTGTTGGTCGTCACGTGATAGCCGAGCGCCTTGGCCTGGCGGATCATCTCGATGGCTTTATCGAAGACGCCTTTGCGGTCGCAGACCAGATCGTGCGTCTCTTTCATGCCATCGAGGTGAATGTTGAGCGTCAGCCGCTTGTGCGGCGCAATCTTCCCGAAGACCTTGGTGTCCAAGAGCAGCGCGTTGGTGCAAAGGTAGATGTGGCGCTTGCGCCCGATGATGCCTTCGATCAGCTCTTTCAGCTCAGGATAGATGGTCGGCTCGCCGCCGCACAGCGAAACGATCGGCGCTTGTGATTCATCTACGGCTTGCAAGCATTCTTCGAGCGACATGCGGTCTTCGAGCTTGCCTGTGTGGCGCTCGATGGCGCAGCCGATGCAGGCCAGGTTGCAGGTGTAGAGCGGCTCAAGCATCAAGACCATCGGGAAGCGCTTCTTGCCTTGCGCGCCCTGCTTGATCTGGTGACGTATCGCGTCTGTGGTGATGTGTAACGGAAATCGCATAACCCTTCCTTAATCTCTAAAAAACCGCTTCGCGTACAGGCCGAGCGCCAGCAGCGGAAAGTAGACCGCATAAAGATGGTAGCGCAGATAAAAGACTGTCGGGAAGCCTGTGCCCGTCCAGTGTGCGTCTTGCCACGAGCCGTCTTCGCGCTGCGCTTTGAGCAGATACTCGATGCCGCGGTGCAGGCCGTCGCTGTCGTCGCCGGTAGCCATCAAGCCCATCAGCGCCCAGGCAGTCTGCGACGGCGTGCTCGCGCCCTGCCCTTTCAGCGATGGGTCGTCATACGTCTTTGGCGACTCGCCCCAGCCGCCGTCTTCGTTCTGAATCGAGCGCAGCCACGCGCCGGCGGCTTGATACTTAGGCTCCCACATATCTTCGCCGATGGCTTCGAGGCCCGTGAGCACCAGCCACGTGCCATAGATGTAATTCACGCCCCAGCGACCGAACCAGGTGCCGTCGCGCTCCTGCTCTTTCGCCAGGTAAGCCATCGCCCGCTGCACCGTCTGGTGATCGATCTTGAAGCCGAGGTTTGCCAGCGCTTCAAGGCCGCGGCCCGTGATGTCCGCGGTCGAAGGGTCGATCATGGCGTTGTGATCTGCGAAAGGAATCTGCGTCAGGAATTGCTCGTCGCAATCCTTGTCGAACGATGCCCAGCCGCCATCTTTGTTCTGCATCGTGAGAATCCACTTCAAGGCGCGCTCCATCGCTTCGCGCTTGCGGCGCTCGCGTCTGGAGTCAGGGAAGCGGACTTTGCTCAAAGAGGTCAAAACCTGAAACGTGTCGTCGACGTCTGGATAAAATTCGTTAGCATATTCAAAGTACCAGCCGCCCGGCTCGCCTTCGGGATTCTTGACCTTCCAATCGCCGACCTCTTTGACTTCTTTATCGAGCATCCACTCGGCGGCGCGCACCACATCGGGATGATCTGCGGGCATGCCCGATTCAATCAAGGCATTCAGCGCCAGCGCCGTGTCCCACACGGGTGAATAGCAGGGCGCGACTTTCAATGTGTCGCCCTCTTCGATCTCCAGCTTTTCAAGCTCGCGAATCTGCCCGGCGGTCACCGGATGATCGTTGCTGTAGCCGAGCGCCCGCAGCGCAATGATCGAATTGATGATGGGCGGGAAGATCGCGCCGATGCCGTCGCTCTTTTCAAAGTGGTCGAGCATCCACTGCTCGCATGCTTTGAGCGCCTTGTCGCGCGACGGCTGCCAGCCACGCCGCTCGATCAGCTTCAAGGTCGCGTCCGTGGTTTTGAAGAAGGTCTTCCAGAAGCCGCGCCGCGCGTTCGTCGAAGGCGGGTTGTCTAACATCAGCTCACTGATGTTGGCGTGATCGGGCACGGCGCACGCAGGCTTCATCGCCCAGATGATCGCCAGCGGCACGACGATGCCGCGCGACCACGAAGACATTTCATAGAGGTTGATCGGTGCCGAAAGCGGCAGCAGGATGATTTCCGGCGGCACCGCGGGGCAGCGCTCCCACGGATACTGGCCGAAGATCGCCAGGTAGATGCGCGTGAAGCTGTTGGTCGCGTCGAGGCCGCCTAAGGCGCGGATACAAGCGCGCGCCCGCTGCATATGCGGCGCGTCGGGCCGATCGCCCAGGAGCTTCAAGACGAAGTAGGCTTTCACAGAGGCGCTGACTTCCGCAGGGCCGCCGTCGTAGATGGCCCAGCCGCCGCCGGGCAGTTGTTTCTGGCGAATGTAATTGGCGGCCTTGCGCACGCGGTCTGAGTCCGCGCGACCGATGAAGTGCATCGTCAGGATGTACTCGGATTCGAGAATCGTGTCGCCTTCAAGCTCGCCGCACCAATGACCGTCCGGATTCTGAATCTGCGAGAAGTATTGTTGTGCCCTCTTGATCGCGCGGCGCACGTCGTCGTCCAGGCTGCGTTCAGCCAGCGCCGTTTTTACTTGATACTGTCTCGACATGGGGGCTACCAATCCTTTCAGAGTCTAATTCTACTGCTCGCCCAACACTCATAGTCGTTTCAGATTTGGATCAGGGGTACGCGTTAACGGGGAAAGAATACTATATCGCGCGGCGATTTTGCCATCGCTAAGTAAGGCCGGTTAGCCAACGGGATGCGCTTCTCATCAAACCTCATTGCTTCGTCGTCGCCGCACCTGAATGAAAGCATCGCGCGACGCCGATCTTACGCACGCTGTGCAGCGGCGGATTTACTGCGCGTTGCCGTCGAGTTGCACCAGTAGCCGCTCAGGGTGCAAGACTTCCTGCGGCAGCGCGAAGTGTACATTCTCATCGCCGCCCAACTGTTCTTCGTAGTCGTTGGCGCCGAGCCGGCGCAGATGTTCAAGGACGCGGATGACCAGCTCTTCGGGAGCCGAGGCGCCCGCGGTTACACCGACCACTTCGGCGTCCGTGAGCCAGTCGGGATTGATCTCGGTTTCGTCGTTGACCAGATAAGCCGGCGTGCCGCCGACCACTGCGACTTCGCGCAGGCGCTGCGAATTCGAGCTGTTCTGCGAGCCGACGACCAGCAGCACATCAACGCGCGCAGTAATCTCTTTGACAGCGTTCTGGCGATTCTGCGTCGCGTAGCAGATGTCGTCCTTGGGTGGCGCTTCGAGCTTCGGGAACTTGCGCTTGAGCGCTTCGACAATCTCGGCCACATCGTCTAACGACAAGGTGGTTTGCGTGATGTAGATCATGCGGTCGGGATTCGCCACCACAAGCTGTTCAACGTCAGCGACCGAGCTGACCAGATGCATGGGCGCTTCGCCCATGGTGCCTTCGACTTCTTCGTGGCCGGGGTGGCCGATGAGCACCAGCGAATAGCCGGCGCGCGCAAAGCGAATGGCTTCCAGATGCACTTTGGTCACGAGCGGGCAGGTGGCGTCAATGATGCGCAAGTTTTTCGCTTCGGCCAACTGCACCATGGCCGGCGCGACACCGTGAGCGCTGAAGACGCAGACTGCGCCATCGGGCACTTCTTCGAGGCTATCAACGAAGACCACGGCGCGTTTGCTCAAGTTATCGACGACGTAGCGGTTGTGAACGATTTCATGGAAGACGTAAATTGGCGCGGGGAAGAAATCGAGCGCACGCTCGACGATGTCAATGGCGCGCACCACGCCGGCACAAAATCCACGCGGCTTCGCCAGCACTACTTTCTTGATCGCCATGCGATAATCCTTCGCTCAACAAGCTGCCGACCTGAGGCCGGAAGACAACCGACGGGTCGCCTTTTCGTTTAACAGCGGGATTATAACAACCGCACGCGATGACTGCCAGTTTGCCACGCGAACCGTGAGCGATGGGGCGACAAGGCGATGAGATTCGACGTTGTTCCGTCGCCTTGTCGCCCCATCGCCCCATCGCCTTGTCGTCTTTTGCCTAACGTAGCCGCAGCAGCGGATCGCCGAGCAGAACCCAGCTCCTGATGACCGCCGCATCGGGTGAGATCGCTTTGGCATGCAAGATGGCTTCGCCGATGGTCTGCCGCTGGCCGCCTCTGAAACCGCCGCTATTAATGAAGAGTTGGCGGACGACCTCTTGATTGATTAACTCCTGTGATCGCGCGAGCGTTTGCGCCGAAGAAGCCCAGACCGCCACCGCCCCGCCGCGCTCCCAAAGCAGCAAGCTCTCGCCCAGGCTGGTGGCGCGCGGATCGTGAAACAGATTGTTCAGGCAAGTCATCGAGATGACCACCGGCAGCGCCTGTTGATTCGTCAGCAGCGGCACGCTGTCTACCGTAAGCAGGCTGCCGCGCCACACGCTCATCGAGCCGTGCCCGGCATAGTTCACAAGCTTCGGCCCGCGGTTGATCGCATCGATGATCGCGCGGTTCGCCGTCGTGTCGTCCATCTGTGAGCGGAAGACTTCTTGCACAGGCGTGCCTGCCGGAAGCTCTTGCTCGACCGACTGACTGGCAACTTCAAAGTCATACTCGCCCGCCGTGTCGGCTACTATCAGAGCGCCGCTTGTTGGCATTCCCTGTTCATAGCTGATGATCTTGGTGACGACGGTCTGGGCTTGCCCGAGCGTCCGCACCGGCAGCCGCCCCAACGCCACATCCGCCAGCCCATCCCCATTCACATCTCCCAGCCAATCATCCGACGCCGTCTCAAACGTGTTCGTCCACACCAACCGCGTCGGCACCAGATCGTTCTCTCCCAACCCCAGATAATTCTTCGCGTCACTGCTCGCATCTCCTACCAGCAACACCCACCGCGGCGGCTTCTTCCAACTCCTCGTCCCGACAATGAAATCCTGTATCGCTTGCCCACTGTGCTGCCCATAGCTGTACTCATCGTACAGGTCTTCTACGTCTACGACCGCTACCTGGTAGCCCTGCTGCCTCCGCAACTCCACCAACGGGTCGAGCGCGCTGCGCAAGCTCGCGTGCGTGATCATCAGCACGTCCGCCCCTTGACCCGCATCGTGCCACGAAGATGGCGTCTGCGCCACCACCTGCGCTCCCTGCCCGTAGCCCTTGTCGCTTACGGCCAGCAGCACCCGCTCGCCTCCCTCCTGCGCCGCCACCTGCGCCCGGTAGCTCTTGCCTTCTGCATCCACCTGCGCCTTTAGCTCCACCGGATTCTGCTCATCGGTGATGTCGAATACCCTGATGCCTGCCGTCGTAAAGCCAGAGACCTGCAAAAGCTCGCCGCCCGACGCAGTAAACAGCAGGGCGTTCTGATCGGCCTGGAAGCGATGCGCGTAGCTCAGCCGCACCCAGTCGATGACGCTAAAGTCGGGGTTGCCGAGCGCGGTCAGCGTCAAGGTGTTGGTGCCTTCTTGCAGCAGCCTTTGGCTGACGTGGAACTGGGCGACGGGGTGCTGGTCGCCTGCGAAGCTCATGGTGCCGACCTCCTGGCCGTTGAGCTGGAGACGAACCGTGTGCGCGGGCGTACCGGCGGAGCCAAGTCCTTGCAGCCCGACTTCGAGGACGGCGTCATCTATGGCTTCTTGATTGACCTTCGCGATGGTCAGCGACTGGTTGAAAGGCGTCGGGCTGACGATGGCGCCGAACCAGTTCTCGGCCTCGCCGTTGTTGAGCGAGGGGAAGTAGAAGAGGCGGTCGCGGCGCTCAAGCGTAGAAGTGAAGCTGAGGCGGCGCGACTGCGTGCCTTTGGCGGCAAAGACGGCGGCGACGCGGCGGCCGGGCAGGGCGCCGTAGGTGAGGTAGAAGGCGCGGCGATTGGTCGAAGGGGTATCAATGGCCGTCGCGTAGAATTCGATGGAATCCTGGGTGTCGAGCCTGCCTTTCGAGCCGCCGTTGACGATGATGGGCACTTCGCGGGCGTCGGTGAAGAGCTGGAGGAAGCGCGGGTCTATTGAAGAGTCGAGGCCGGCGGCGACGAGTTGAGCCTGGGTGATGCGATACCAGCCGGCTTTACTGACCATCACCTTGACGCCGGGTTTGGCGGCGATCTCCCACTGCTTTTGTATATCGGTCGATGACAGTCGCGGCGCGCTCTTTTGAGCCGTTGAGGTTGCCACCGAAACTTTTTCGACAGTTGCGCCCGGCGCGTTGCTGCGCAGTTGACTGAGCATGAGCGACTGCGACTGCGGCGGCAGTTGGCTGACGGCGACCGGGCTGATCGGCCCGTGAAGGACGGTCTTGCCGCTGGCGTCAATGTCTTCGAGCCAGTAGAGCGACGATGACTTGGCATCCGTGACCGTGTCCATCCAGGCGTAGCCGAAGCCTGCGGTAAACGGCGTCTGCATGCCGCCGAGCACGGCCGTGCCGCCAATCAGTGAGGTGTTGAGCCGCGTGCGTTGGCCAGCCGTATCACGGTAGAGGTTGAAGCCGAGGTTGCCCACTTCATAGCCGGTCTGCCATTCGATAAACGTGCGACCGTCGGGCGTGCGCACGGCCTTAAAGCCTGCGAGGTCCACCTGTGTCACGACGCTCGGCGTCACGCTGCTGCAATTGGAAATGTTAAGGCCATAGCCGGTGGTGGTCACCGTGTTGCCCTGGCTGTCAATGATGACGATCTTGATATAGTACGTGTCTGGGGTCAGGCCGCTGGTGACCCAAGAGGTCGTCCACTGGTTGACCGTGTTCGTGATCGGCGTTGTTACAGGGCTGTTGATCTGTGTCCACGTCGTCGTGCCGTTGCGCCTGTAGGAGAACGTCACGCTGGCGATGGTGTCAATGACCGTCCCCGCGCTTAAGGTCAGCGTGTCGAGCGTGGAGGCGGTTAGCGTCACAGGGCTGCCGTTGGTGCCGCCGCCGCAGCTCTGCGAGTAGCTCATCAGGCGCGGCTTTTGTTCGATCCCGCCCGAAAGCGTCACGACGTCGCCATACGGCATCTTGGTCGTCGTCGTCATCGTAAACGTGCCAGGGCCGATGAAATCTTTCTGCGTCGGGTCCTGGGTCGTGGCTGAGGTCGAGAAGGCGATCGAGAAGGGCATCGTCGCCGTCAATACCTGCGCGCCGCTGCAATTCTTGAAGGCCGAGAGCGGCACCTGATAATCGAACAGGTAGCCGCCGCCGCTCGCCGTCAAGTCGGTCACTAACACGTTGCCTGTGCTGCCAATCGTGATCGCCACGGAATAGACGACCCCTTGCCCATTGGCTGCGCAGGTGGCGTGGGCCGAGATGTCCTGCTGGTTCGTATCGCCATAATAGACGTGGATGTTATCGTCACTGCCATTGACTTCGATAAAGAGTTCTTTATAGCCATCGCCGTCCGTGTCGAGCAGGTTGTCCCAGGTGTAAGGCGAGAGGAGATGCGCGCTGTGGCTGGCGCGCGGGTCGCCACGCAGGCGCATACGGAAGAACAGCACCTGATTCGCTGCATCGTAATAGTAGTAAGCCGAGCCGAGAGTGCCCAACGTGCCGTTGAAAACGTCCACTTCGGAGGGATTGACGCCTGTGCCGCCATCCGATTGATCGCCGCCGGCGGTCGATAAATCCTGAACCGCCTGGTTGAGCTGCGTGTAGTTGATCCACACGCCCGCAGACGGCCAAGGCGCCGGGTAGGTCTGCGCCGACGCCATGCCCGAGAGGATGAATAGGCAGAGCACCAGCCCCAGCAGTCGCCCGGCGCGCGCGACCAGCACGCGCTTGCGGTCAGGATCGGCTTTGGGATCTGTCAGGAGGATGGCCTGGAGCGCAAGCGTGCGCTTCCCACAGGCCCACAGGCCTGAGCGAAACCGTAGTGGGTTAAACACGAGTGATTCTCCTTACACGTCGCCGTTCTTAATGCTTGGAAGACGGCTTTATTTATCGATACCGCGAAAAAGCGTGCAGTATTTCAGCAACCATCGCGCTGAACAGGGCCAGAGAGGGCGCGACGGCATAACTCTTCCAAGGGCTGTGAGGAAGTCGTACAGACAGATGACAGAGAGGCACCAGGTCTCGCTTGGACTTCGGGGGCAAAACCTGGCGAACCACGGCCATTATCGTTTAAGCCCGACGCCCGTCAAGAGTTTTCTTTTGTGGCGCTCACTTCACCGATTTGGCTGGCGCTGACCAGGGCGGCCCCTGACACAGCGCCATACACATTCAACATGAATCCGTGACCGCCCTGGCAATCCGTTCGGGCCGCGGACCGCGTATTACGGGGCGCGGCGCACTGGCGGCTCATTCATCGCGTCGCGGCTTTGCGCAACAAAGCAAGAATGGCGCGAGCCGATTGAATCGGCTATCATCTTTATTCGCGCAGCCGAAACGAAAGGACAAATCATTAAGAAAGGCAGTGAACTGAAGCTGTGACGCTTATGCAGTTTTCCCCCCCTCCACGTCTGCATCAACTGATTCGAGTGCTCGCGGTGCTGGCGCTTGTGCCGTCACTCGCCTTCGGCGCGATAGCCCAGCAAGCGCGCACAGGCGCGCGCCTGCGCGTTACCACGCACGACGAGGCTGAGCGCGCCGTCACCGCCGTCGTTGTTGAATTGAAACGCGGCGGCGTGGTGGTTACGAAAGCGACAACCGACGACAAAGGCGTGGCCGACCTCACCAACGTCGCGCCCGGCACTTACGATGTCGTCGTTTCGAAAGAAGGGCTTGAGACATTGAATCAGCCCGGCGTGACGATTACCGCCGACGCGCCCGTCGAAGTCAATTTCACGGTCGTCCCGAAAGTCAATCTCAGCGACTCGGTCACGGTCGAGGCCGGCGCGGACACGCACGTTGAAAAGGCCGCTTCGACGCCGAGCGAGCTAGGGCGCACCACGATCAAAGAGCTGCCGGGCAAACCTGCGACCGTCAAAGACACGCTGCCGCTGGTGCCGGGCGTCGTGCGCTCGCCTGAGGGCGAGATTAAAATCAGCGGCCAGGGCGAGCACCGCAGCGCCCTCATCGTCAACTCTGCGGACGCCACGGACCCTGCGACCGGCCAGTTCGGCGCCACCGTGCCGGTCGATAGCGTTGAAACCATCAGCGTCTTCAAGACGCCTTACCTGGCGCAGTACGGGCGCTTCACCGCCGGCGTCGTCTCGGTCGAAACGCGCCGCGGCGGCGACAAGTGGGACTTCGAGATCAACGACCCGCTGCCGGAGTTCCGCATCTGGAGCGGCAAGCTGCGCGGCATCCGCGAAGCCTCGCCGCGCCTCGTCTTCAACGGCCCGCTCATCAAAGACAAGCTCTACTTTTCCGAAGGCGTCGAATACGATCTGGTCAAGCGGCCCGTGCGCACGCTGCCCTTCCCGTTTAACGAGACCAAGAACGAGTCGGTCAATTCCTTCACGCAACTCGACTACATTCTGTCGCCGACGCACACGCTGACCGGCACCTTCCACGTCGCGCCGCGCCACATGAATTTCGTCGGGCTGGAATTCTTCAACCCGCGCGAAGTGACGCCGACCTTGGCCGCGCACGACTACACAGGCACGTTGATCGACCGGCTGACCATCGGCAGCAACCTGCTCGAATCGACGCTTGCCATCAAGCGCTTCACGGGCGGCGTCTGGGGCCAGGGCCAGCTTGAGATGACGCTCTCGCCCGTGGGCAACAGCGGCAATTATTTCAGCGAGCAAGACCGCCACGCCTCGCGCATCGAATCGATTGAGACCTATTCGCTGGCGCCGATCACTGCGATGGGCGCGCACAATTTGAAGTTCGGCTCGACGATTGCGCGCACCACCAACCGCGGCAACTTTGAGGCGCGGCCCGTGAACATCACGGATGCCGAGGGGCGGCTGCTCAAGCGCATCGAATTTGTCGGCGGCGGCCAGCTCTTCGACCGCAGTGATCTTGAGACAGGTTTCTTCGCACAGGACCACTGGGTGATGAACCAGCGCCTGTCGGTTGATGTCGGCACGCGCTTCGAGCGCCAGGGCATCACCGAAACGATCCGCGTCGCGCCGCGCATCGGCATCGCGCTGACGCCGTTCCGCAACCACGAGACGGTGGTGCGCGGCGGCTACGGACTGTTTTATGATCGCGTGCCGCTGATGGTCTATTCGTTCAACCGCTACCCAGAGCAGGTGGTGACGACCTACGGGCCGAACGGCGAGATCATTGATGGGCCGCGCACCTTCGCCAACATCACAGACCGCGCAGAGCGCAGCGACCTGCCGTTCATCTTCAGCAAAGACATCGCCGGCAACTTCGCGCCCTACAGCGCGACCTGGAACGTCGAAGTCGAGCATCCCATCACGCGGCAACTGCGCGTCCGCGCCAATTACTTGCAGAGCAATTCCTACGGCGTCATCACGATCACGCCCTGGACGGTGCAGGGCCAGGACGCGCTGGTGATGCGCGGCTCGGGACGCGCCGGCTACCGCCAGCTTGAGCTGACGACGCGCTGGCAGATGCGCGACGGCCAGCAGTTGTTCTTCTCGTATGTTCGCAGCCGCACGCAAGGCGACCTGAACGAGTTCAACAACTACCTCGGCAACTTCCCGTTCCCAGTGGTGCGCCCGAATCAATACTCGAACCTGTCGGGCGATCTGCCGAATCGCTTCCTGACCTGGGGGCTGGTTAAACTGCCTGGGCGCGTGCGCATCTCGCCGATGTTGGAATGGCGCAACGGCTTTCCGTATGCGGTGACCGATGCGGCGCAGAACTACGTCGGCTTGCCGAACACGACGCGCTTCCCGCATTTCTTTTCGCTCGACTCGCGAGTCTCGAAAGACTTCAAGATCAACGACAAGTATGCGCTGCGGCTTTCGGTGAGCGGCTTCAACCTGACGAACCACTTCAACCCGTACAGCATTCACGCCAACATCGATGATCCGCAGTACGGCGTCTTCTTCGGCAACTATCGCCGCCGCTTCCGGCTCGATTTCGACGTGCTGTTTTAGCTGACTGAGGCCGGCGATTCATACAAAGGCGCGAAGGCAGTCAGCCTCCGCGCCTTTGTGTTTTTGCGCCGATCAATTCATAATCCTCGCCCGAAGGAGAGATTATGACTGCCGCCTCATCTGCCTTTCGCCGCCCGCGCCCGAAGCATTCACGGCTCGCGTGGCTGACGCTCTTGCTGGTCGCCCTTGCAACGCTGGCGGTGATCGCCATCCCTGTCTATCTCATTATGCCGTTCAAGAGCCAGACGCCGCGCGCCGTCGACCTGTCGTTTCAACTGAAACGCTGGTCGCCGACCGCAACGGCTCTGGGATTGCTTGCGACCGTGGTGCTGACGATCTATCTCTGGCGCAGCGCTCGCTGGTTCAAGCGCACAGTGCTGGTGCTGCTCATCGCGCTTGCGGCGCTGCTCACGTGGTTCGCGCGGCAGAATCACTTCGAGTGGATGTTTCACCCGCTGCCGGCGGCGACCTTTGCCAAAGCGGGTGACGCGCCCTTCATTACAGACACAGATCAAGTGATGACCATTGCCGTCAACGACGAAGCGGTGGCCTACCCGATTCGCCAGATGGCTTATCATCACGTCGTCGAAGACACGGTCGGCGGGGTGCCCATCGCGGCGACTTACTGAACGCTCTGCCACACCGGTCTGGTGTGGGAGCGCAACGTTGACGGTCGCACGCTGAACTTTCATCTGAGCGGCATCAATAATCAGAACTTCATCATGCGCGACGAGCAGACAGGCTCGTGGTGGCAGCAGGTCAGCGGCCTCTGCATCGCCGGGCCGCTCAAGGGCAAGCAGCTTCAGCTCGTCGCGCACGACGAACTGCCGTTCGCGCTCTGGAAGCGCGAGCAGCCCACAGGGCGCGTGCTGATGCCCGATGAACGCGTCGCCGCACAGTACGAGCCGGCAGACTGGGAAGAGCGGTACGCCAAGCTTCGTGTCATCACCCCGACCAGTCCAGATGATGCGCTGAAGCCGCGCGACCTGGTTATCGGCGTCAACGTGAACGGCGCGGCCAAAGCCTACCCGATGGCAGAGCTGGAAAAGCAAGCGCCGGTCGCTGACACGCTCGGCGGCACACCGCTGGTCGTCTTCCTCGACGCGAGCAAGAAGTCTGTGCGCGCTTTCGAAAGCACCGTGGATGGGCGCGCGCTGCGCTTCTCACTCAAGCAAGACACTGCGCAATTCACAGACGCCGAGACCGGCAGCACCTGGGAATTCACGGGCCGGGCCGTCAGCGGGCCGCTCGCCGGTCGCCAGTTGCGCCCCGTCAACGTGCTGAAAGATTACTGGTTCGATTGGAAAATCTATCACCCGGACACAGCGGTCTTCGGCAGCAGCCGGTAAAAACTAATAAGTGACAAGACAGATCGGGCGTGTTAAAGTCCGGCAGGATGTGGAGTGACGGCCTCCTGTCAATGGTCACCCCTCACTTGTCACCTCTGGGGATTGCTTATGACGAATCGCATCGAGTTCACGCTGAATGAGCAGCCGCGCACCGTCGAAGTCGAAGAGGGCGCGTCGCTGCTCGAAGTGCTGCGCGACCACTGCGGCATCATCTCGCCGAAAGACGGCTGTAGCCCTACGGGGCAGTGCGGCTGCTGCACGGTCATCATCGATGATCGCGCCGTCGTCGCGTGCGCCGTGCCCGCGAAGAATGCCGCGGGCAAGCGTGTGCTCACGCTCGAAGGCTTTTCCGAGATGGAGCGCGAGACCTTCGCCGATGCGTTCATCACCGCTGGCGGCTTGCAGTGCGGCTTCTGCACGCCGGGCATCGTCGTGCGCGCCAAGCACATGCTCGACAAAACCCCTGAGCCGACCGACGACCAGATCAACCGCCTGCTCAGCATGCACCACTGCCGCTGCACTGGCTATGTGAAGATCGCCGATTCGATCAAGCTTGCGGCATGCGCGCTGCGCGGCGAAGCAATGCCGCAGTGCGACTACAGCGGCAAAGTCGGCAGCAGCCTGCCGCGTTATGAAGCGCGCGAGCTGGCGCTCGGCGAGCGGCCTTATGTTGACGACATGACGTTCCCCGACATGCTGCACGGCGCGGTCTTGCTCGCGGAACATCCGCGCGCCCTGGTCAAGCACATAGACATCAGCCGCGCCGTGGAAATCCCCGGCGTCATCCGCATCGTCACCGCCGCCGATACGCCGGGCCAGCGGTATCAAGGCTTGATCTATAACGACTGGCCGATCTTTGTGGCCGAAGGCGAAGAGACGCGCTACGTCGGCGATGTGATTGCCGCGGTCGCCGCCGTCGACCGGCGCACGGCGCGGCGCGCGGCGCAGGCCATCATCGTTGATTACGAAGTGCGCGAGCCGGTCACGACCACCGAAGACGCCTTGGAGCCAGATGCGCCAAAGATTCACAAGAAGGGCAACCTGCTGAGCAAGTCAGAAATCCGCCGCGGCGACGTAGACGCCGCCTTGCGCGATTCGGCTTTTGTGGTCTCCGACACCTTCCAGACGCAGTTCATCGAGCACATGTACCTTGAGCCTGAAGCCTGCATCGCCATGCCCGAAGGCGATGGCTTGCGCGTCTACACGCAGGGGCAGGGCGTCTTCGATGACCGCCGGCAGATCGCATCGTTTATGGCAATGCCGCAGGAAAAAGTGAAAGTGACGCTGATTACTAACGGCGGCGCGTTCGGCGGCAAAGAAGACATGAGCGTGCAGGCGCAGACCGCCTTGCTTGCGCACCTGACGGGCAAGCCCGTGAAGCTGACGTTGAGCCGCGAAGAGAGCTTGCGTCTGCACCCGAAGCGCCACCCGATCAAGATGACCTATACGGTCGGCTGCGACGCGGAAGGCCACCTGACCGCCGTGCGCGCCTTCATGGTCGGCGACAAAGGCGCGTATGCCTCGGTCGGCTCGAAAGTTCTGGAGCGCGCCGCAGGCCACTGCACAGGCCCTTACAAAGTTCCCAACGTCGACATCACGTCGCTGGCGGTCTACACCAACAACCCGCCGTGCGGCGCGATGCGCGGCTTTGGCGCGAATCAATCGGCCTTTGCGATAGAATCGATACTCGATATGCTCGCAGAGCAGGTCGGCATTGACGGCTGGGAGATGCGCTATCGCAACGCGCTCGACCTCGGCGATGTCTTCTGCACCGGCCAGCCGCTTGAAGCCTCGGTCGGCATCAAGAAGACGCTCGAAGCGGTGCGCGACATTTATCGCAATGCAAAGTACGCAGGCATCGCCTGCGGCGTCAAGAACACAGGCATCGGCAACGGTTTGCCCGAATACGGCAAGGCGATGCTCGAAGTGCGCGACGATGGCACCGTGGCGATCTACACGGGCTACACGGAGATGGGCCAGGGGTTGTTCACGGTCTTGCAGCAGACGGCTTGCGAAGAGACAGGCTTGCCGCCCTCAGTTTTTACCTTCGTCGCCGCCGACACGAAATACGATCTCGACTGCGGCCAGACGACCGCCTCGCGCGGCACCGTGCTTGGCTGTCGCGGTGTGCAAGAAGCGGCGCGCAAACTCCGGCGCGACCTTGATGAAAAGCGCACGCTGCGCGATCTGGCGGGCCGCACCTATTACGGCGAAGTGCTGATCGATGACACCACGTCGCTTGAGATGAACGCGGCAAAGCCAAAGACGCATTTCGCTTACGGCTTCGCCACGCAGGTGGTGATCCTTGACGACGACGGGCGCGTCAAGAAAGTCGTCGCCGCGCACGATGTCGGGCGCGTGATGAATCCGATCCTTCTCGAAGGCCAGCTCGAAGGCTCGATTCACATGGGCCTGGGCTACGCGCTCACCGAAGAGTTCCGCGTCGAAAAGGGTGTGCCGCAGACCATGACGGTCAATTCGCAAGGCTTGCTGCGGGCGCGGCACATGCCGGAAGTCGAATTGATTATGATCGAAGATCGCCACCCCGAAGGGCCTTACGGCGCGAAGGGGGTCGGCGAAATCGGCCTGGTGCCGACGGCGCCTGCGGTCGCTAATGCCCTGTATAAATTCGATGGCATCCGCCGCTTCACACTGCCGATGAAAGATTCGCCGGCGGCGCGCGCCATCACCGGCAAGGCCGCTGGCCGGTAGATTGGCGATCTTTCATCGCGGGCTGATACAATCATGATTGATGGCTGACCGCATACAAAAGGCGAATCATCGCAGACGTGCCCTGGCACTCTTCTGCCTGCTCGCCGCGGGTTTCGTTTCCAGCGATGTTAGCCTCTGGCAGGCGCGCGCGGCTGACATGCTCACCGCCGTCAGTCAGTTGCGCCTGCTTGCCCGTCTTTCCTTAAACGACTCCGCCGTCGGACGCTCGGACACACGGCTCGCCAATCTGGAGAAGGATACGTCGCGGAGATCGCGCTGTCTCGGCGTGCCGCTGGCAGGCAGCGAGCTTGCGGTCATTGATCCTGGTTCGCTGGCCGTGCGTATTCCAGACGGCGACCACCAATACGCGCTCGCCATCATCTCTCCGCCCAGAGATCGCGCCCCGCCCTGCGCGACTGCATAGCCTTTCATCATTGCTTATTCGCGGATAGCCGCCAGGGCTTATCGCCCCTGGTCTATCTTCACTCTGGGTTATTCAACATAGAGAGGCAATTCATGAGTTCAGAGGTCATCGTTGTGTTGGTACTTATCGCTTTCGCCGTCGGTTTCATTCTCTGGGTCAGAAGACACAGTGAGAAATCAGGCCGCGACGTGCAATAATCCTATGGCAAGCGGGGGGCCTTTCGCTCCCCGCCACACAAAGGAGAGCCGCCTTGAACCCAATCTGGACACACGCCATCCATAGCGCCGTCCGTCGGGCGATGAAAGTCTGCACACATTGCAAGAAAGCATCACGGTATCAACTGAAGCAGCCCGGGCAGTATTACAAGTGCCAGCATTGCAGTCACCGATTCAAAGAGAAAGGTGACCGGATGCGCCCGCAATGAAGAAACTCTTCAGAGAATTCGTTGATGTCGTGCTGATCACGCTGGGGATTCTTTCGGCAGGGATGGGGCTGAAAGGATTCTTGATGTCCAGCCGCTTCATCGATGGTGGAGTGACAGGCGTTTCGATGCTCCTGTCGGATGTCTTTAACCTGCCGCTGGCGGCGTTGATTCCGGTTATCAACCTGCCCTTTATCGCCATCGGCTATCGCCAGATCGGCAAGAAGTTCGCCATCAAGAGCGCCCTGGCCATTGCCGGGCTGTCGCTCTGTCTCGCCTTTATCAAGTATCCTGACGTGACGCCTGACAAATTATTAACCGCGGTCTTCGGCGGCTTCTTCATCGGCGCAGGCATCGGTCTGGCGGTTCGCGGCGGCGCCGTGTTGGACGGCACTGAGATTGCGGCCCTGTTGATCAGCAAGGGAAGTTTTGTTCTCAAAGTCGGCGATGTCATTCTTGTCTTGAACATCTTCATCTTCTCAGCGGCGGCTTTTTTCCTGGGCATGGACTCGGCGCTCTACTCTATACTCACCTACTACGCGGCGTCCAAGACGGTTGACTTTCTGGTTTATGGGCTTGAGGAGTATCACGGCATCACCATTGTCTCGCCGCGAAGCGAAGAGATTCGCCTGGCGATTCTGGATGATCTCAAGCGCGGCGTCACTGTCTACAAGGGCAAGGGCGGGCTGGCCGAGACCGAGCAGGAGATTCTCTATTGCGTCGTCACGCGGTTGGAAATCGCCAAGGTCAACAGCGTCGTCGAAGCAGTTGACCCATCGGCCTTCATCGTCATTCACCACCTGGCAGGCGTCAGCGGCGGCACCGTCAAGAAGCGACATCTGCATTAACCGCGTCATTCCTGCCGTAAAATATATGCACCTCTCACGCTCCTGGCCTCGTATTTACTTACATCACGGAGAGCGCTCGATTCTCTAGTTGAATAGGACAATTGTAATTGACCGGCCCCTGACGGCCTGCAGGGGCGAAGTCTGCCTGAAATCGAAAGGAGTAGAAAATGCGAGACACCGTCAACTTCACTCAAGAAAATATTGCACGACCTTTCAATCGTCTCGGACGACCGCGGCGAATGCTGCTGCCAGCGCTGCTGTTGGGGTTGCTTGCGCCGCTCAGTGTGGCGCTGGCCCAGGAGCAGCCGAAGCCTCCCGCCGCCAAGCCGAATGATCCGATCAGCCCGTTCATGAAGCTCGGTTACGGATATGTGAAGAGCACCGTGCTGCGTTCAGCCGAGAAGATGCCCGAAGAGAACTACAACTTCAGGCCCGCCTGGATCGTCCGCAGCTTCGGCCAGATGATCGGCCATGTGGCTGACGCGGAGTACTTCTTTTGCTCCAAGGCGCTTGGCGAGAAAAATCCTGGCCTGAACATTCAAAAGACCAAGACCTCGAAAGCCGATCTGATCGCCGCCCTCAAAGACGCCTTCGCCTACTGCGACAGGGCCTTCGACAGTATGACGGAGGCGACCGCGAATCAGACGGTGAAGTTCCAGGGAATGGACTTTCGGAAAATAGACGTGTTGACTGCCAGCCTCATGCACACGGTCGAACACTACGGCAACCTCATCGTCTACATGCGTATGAAGAACGTCGTGCCGCCGAGCACCGAGCCGGACTTCAATCCGCAGGCGAAGAGATAACCTGCCACCGGTGCTACAAAAGTAGCAGGGTTCACCGCAGAGACGCAGAGAACGCTGAGCGGGCGCAGAGAGATTCGACCTGCTCAGCGCATTCTCTGTGTTCTCTGCGTCTCTGCGGTGAATGCCTGAGGCTTTTCTACAACTGAATGGCCGGACAAAATTATTGACTTCCACGGCTCAGCCTTCATAATGGCCGCATCAGCATTGCAAACCATTCGGCTTCTACCCCCGAAGGAGTCTTAATCGAACCACGGTCAAGAGGCAGTTGATGAAAAGCTCTGGCGCACTGAATCCATCGGGCGATTTGAAAGCCGCGCGACCGAAGACCGGCAGCACGGCCAAGCTGATCAGCGCTCACTATCTCGAAATCGGCCACCTACTCGACCGCATTGACGGCGCGGCGACCTACTATCAAATGCTCGGCGTCGAGCGCGCGGCGCGCGAAGACGAGATTGTTCAGGCGTATCACGACGCCATCAATGTGCTCCACCCGACCTATCACAAAGTCCGCGCCGCCGTCCCTGACGAGATGCTGGCGCAAGTCGACGCAGCCTTCGACAAGCTCTCTGAAGCCTTTCTCGTGCTGACCAGCCCGCGCCGCCGCGCCGATTACGACGCCGCGCTGAAACGCCGCAAGGTCGTGCCGTTGCCCATCGAAGTCAATCAACCGAAGCGCCGCGCCTCGGGCAATCTCAAGCGCGCTTCTGGCAACCTCAAGCGCACGACGGGCAATCTCAAACAGGCGCGCGCCGAACAAGACAAAGCGGTGCGAAGGCACAGCGCGGCGCTCAACATCAAAGCGCCGGTGCCGCACGTCGTCTTCACGCGGCCCGTCACAGATGCAGCCGCCGTGGTCAATCGCCGCCGCGCCGAGCGCTTCAACCTCGCGGTTCCGGCTTTCGTCAAAGGCTACGACCGTCAAGGCAATCGCTGGCAGGAAGTGACCAAGACGCTCAACGTCAGTCGCCTCGGCGTCGCCTTGCGCTTGCATACACGCCTGCGACACGGCTCCGTCGTCCATGTCACTTTGCCTTTGCCGACGAAGCTGCGCAGTCATGGCTTCAGCGAAGCGGGCTATAATATGTACGCCATCGTGCGCCGCATCGAGCCGACGGTCGAAGGCGCGCAGGTGGTCGGCCTGGAATTTATCGGCGCGCAGCCGCCCGCAGGCTACCTGCACAAGCCTTGGGCGGTCTTCCGCACGCAGGTGTGGGATGGCCCGGACCGCCGCCGCGAACCGCGCGTCGAGCGCGCCGAGCGTGTGTTGATCGAATACCTTGATGAAAACCAAACCTTGCTGGGGCGCGAGGTCGCGATGACAGAAAACCTCAGCAGTGGCGGCGCACGCTTGCACGTCAAGCAGGCCCCTGAGGATTTCGAGATGGTGCGGGTGACCAGCGGCAATCAGGATTTCAGCAGTCTCGCGCTGGTGCGCAATCGCTTCACGGGCAAAGACGGCGACGAGCGTCTCTGCCTGCAATTTACCGAAGCGCGGTGGCCGTTTGAATAAGGTTCAATTCTGGCGCGGCTCGCCGGGCTGGGTTTCCATTGATTCGAGAAGTTGATAGGCCGGCGCGAGCGTCTTATGCGGGCGGAAGCCGGGCGCTGGCGCCACCATGCCATCGCGTTCGAGCGCCGCGACAATGCTCGACGCCTGCCGGTAGCTGATCTCCAACCGATGTTGCAGCACCAGCGTTGAGGCATAGCCGAGACTCGTAATCAGGCGCAAGACCTGATGGCGCAACTCTTCGTTGGGCGCTTGCTCGCGGCGGGTGATCTCGGCGAAGAAGTTCGGCGGCGCATCACCCGTTGCAGGCACAGCCTGCGCCTCGCGTTCCTCACCGACCGCAACGTTGCCGTCACTCGAAAGCGTGTGGAGAAGTTCTTCCAGCTCGACACGCACCGCTCTCAAGCCGTCGCGCAATCTTTGTTCACTTTTCTGTTCATGCATAAATCAATCCGGTGGGGCTGAACCTATTCTCTACTTTTTCTCGCCGCTTGTCTACAGCCTGCAACAACTTGTGGTATAACTTTGTGTCGTCGTAACCAAGCTGTTAAGTTGTATCGGTCACCTTAGAAAACCTCAGGAGGCAAGTATGTCGTCAACCACCAGGCTAAACGGGATAGACGTTTCGTATTACCAGGGGACGGTCAACTGGCAGAGCGTGAAAGCGGCGGGCAACACGTTTGCCTTCGCCAGAGCGACCTACGGCAGCACCAAGGTAGATCCGCAATTCAGCATCAACTGGCCGGCGATGAAGGCGGCGGGGATCATCCGCGGAACCTATCATTTCTATGTCTCGTCGAACGACCCGGCGGCGCAGGCGAACCTCTTTCTTGAAACCGTCGGCAGTCTGGGGAGCACAGACCTGCCGCCCGTGCTCGATGTCGAAGCCGGCGGCGGCACAACCAACCTTGTCAGCGGCGTGCAGCAATGGCTCGACATCGTTGAGCAGCAACTGGGTCGTACGCCGATGATCTACACAGGCCCGTCTTTCTGGAATGAGAATATGACCAGCGACTTCGGCAATTACCCGCTGTGGGTCGCTGAGTATGGCGTCTCGACGCCGAAGCAGACCAACGGCTGGAACAACTGGGCTTTCTGGCAATACTCGCAATCCGGATCGGTGGCGGGGATCAGCCCGGTTGACATGGACTACTTCAACGGCTCGCGCAACGACCTGCTGGCGCTCATCCAGGCGTCGGCGGGCGACGTCACCCTGCCGCTCGTTGAGCCGCCCGCAGCCGATCAGCCGCAGGCGTCGAGCACGCAAACTTATACAGTGCAGCCGGGTGATACGCTCGGCAGCATTGCCAGTCGTTATGACACGACGGTGAATGCCATCTGCGCAGCCAACAACATCACCAACCCGAATTTGATTTCTGTCGGACAGGTTTTAACCATCCCCTCGTGAGGCAAAGCCTGGCCCGATCCCTTGCTCGGGGCGCTTGCGAAAACAATTGACTTGCCGGGGATTCTTCCCTAATCTTGCGCGGGCGCTGAGTGAAGGGTCGGGCCATGAGCGATTCACTGTTAATTAAAAATGCGACCGTCGTGACAATGGACGCCGCAGACCGCGTCTTCACGGGTGACGTGTTGGTCGAAGGCAGTCGCATTGCCGCGGTCGGCGTATCGCTTACGGCACAGGCCGACGAGGTCATCGATGCCAGCCGCCGCGTGCTGTTGCCGGGACTGGTACAGACGCACGTTCATCTCTGTCAGACATTGTTTCGCGGCGCAGCAGACGACCTGGCATTGATTGATTGGTTAAAGAAGCGCATCTGGCCGATGGAAGCCGCGCACACGCCCGCATCGCTCTACGCATCGGCGCGGCTCGGCATCGCCGAGATGATTCGCGGCGGCACGACGACGGCGCTGACGATGGAGACGGTCAATCACACGGAAGCGGTCTTTCGCGCCGTCGAAGAGACGGGCTTTCGCGCCACCGTCGGCAAGTGCATGATGGACAAAGGCGACGACGTTCCCGGCGCGCTCCACGAAGCGACCGCCGCTTCGATTGCCGAATCAATCCGGTTGCTGGAACGCTGGCACGGCGCGGCTGAGGGGCGCATTCGTTATTGTTTTGCGCCGCGCTTTGCGGTCAGTTGCACGCGAGAATTGTTAGAACAGGTAGCGCGTCTGGCGCGCCAGCGCGGCGTCATCATCCACACGCACGCTTCCGAAAATCGCGACGAGATCGCGATGGTCGAAAGCGAAACTGGCTTGCGTAATATTGATTACTTGAACGCCGTGGGCCTTGCCGCGCCACACACGGTGCTGGCGCACTGTGTGCATTTGAGCGACGGCGAGATGGCGATTCTCAAGCAGACCGGCACGCACGTCGCGCACTGCCCTTCGTCGAACCTCAAGCTCGGATCGGGCCTGGCGCGCGTCGCTGAAATGAAGGCGCAAGGCATCTCTGTGACACTCGGAGCCGACGGCGCGCCGTGCAATAACCGTTTAGATATGTTCACAGAGATGCGGACCGCCGGCTTGCTGCAAAAAGTCCTGCAAGGCCCGGAGGCTTTGCCGGCGCGTGCGGTCTTAAAGATGGCGACGGTGGACGGCGCACGCGCGATGGGGTTAGCCGACGAGATCGGCAGCATCGAAGCGGGCAAGCGCGCTGATTTAGTTTTGTTGAACCTCGACCGTCTGCACACAACGCCGCAGCCCGATGTGGTATCAACGATTGTTTACGCGGCGCAAGCGAGCGACGTAGAGAGCGTATGGATTGACGGTCGCCGCGTGCTCGATGAGGGCAGGCTCACAACGATAGACGAGCGCGATGTGATTCAAAGCGCGCGCACCGAAGCAAAAACCCTCGCTGCCATCGTCGAGAAGTAACTTGCACTTTCTAAAGCGGACGAGGGCGCGGCTATCTTAGAGCTATGCCCGTCAAATTGGTAGAACGCCTTCTCCCTTTAGTAGAAGGTCATTCCCCTTTAGGAGAAGACCTTCTCCCTTTAGGAGAAAGCCTTCTCCCTTTGGTACAACGCCATCTCCGTTCAGTAGAAGATGCTCTACTTTAGGGAGAATGCTTTGTACTTTTAATAGATAGTCGGCTATTGATTGGATAAAGCGATCCCTGCTTGGAGAAAGCCTTCTTCGATAGATACTAGGCGATTTGAAAAGGATATTGACTGAGTTATCTATACGAATGATGACAGTAGCAATGAAGGGACGGGCAGCATTATGGTTAAGAGGCTTGTTGCACAGTTACCGCTGAATGCGTGTTAGACGCGGGCGATGTGTATGGCGACCGAATCAGTCTGGACATTTAACGGCGGAAAAACCACTGTCATACAGGGGCTTGCGCCAACCAATACTGAGTGGATGCAATGGCAATCGTGTGTCATTAAGTTCATTGCGCAGATAGCCGAGACTTCTGATTTCGCAATCGAAGATAATGGCTACCGCCGCTTTCCGGGAGTGCTAGTAACTAGCGGAGTGAAAGGTTACTTCAGAGGTGAGCCATTTGAGATATGGTCAGACGTGCAAGGCGAGCTCATACTTCGACATGACACTTTGGGATTCCGCTTGGCGAGTGAGTTGATCCGAAATCTTGAAGCGCTTTGGAAACGAGAATAGGAAAAGGATAGACCATTGAGCCGAGAACCGCGCCTAACAACGACAGGCACCGGAGCCGCCAAAGCAATGTTTTTACGCTTCGGCCATTGCCGTTCGGCGGCCCGGTGATGTCCGGCGTTAGCACCAGTAGAGCGGTGTGTCGAGCCCAAATCCACCAAAGGAGAGGTGATGCGCCAGGAGAGAGTCTTCGCAATTAAGTTTTCGAGCTTGTACCCGCTCTACGTTAAGAAGGCCGAGTCCAAGAACCGCTCGAAAGAAGAAGTCGATCAGATCATCTGTTGGTTGACTGGTTACAGCCCGGAAGGGCTACAGGACCAGATCGAATCTGAAAACGACCTTGAGACCTTCTTTGCCCAAGCGCCCGAGTTCAATCCAAAGGCATCGCTTATCAGAGGCGTGGTGTGTGGCATTCGAGTAGAGGAAATTGAGAACCCGCTCATGCAGAAGATTCGCTATCTGGATAAGCTGATTGACGAGCTTGCAAAAGGAAAGGCGATGACGAAGATTCTGCGATGAGGAAACGATGAAGCGAATCTGGACAATCATCGGGGTTGCTGATGTTGCTCGCAGCTTTAAGTGGTATCAGTCGCTGTTCGGCCAACCGGAAACGACTCCCGCACATGATTACTTTGGGCAGATCCTAGACACAGATGGAACGGTTTTGCTTTGCCTTCACAAGTGGGGCGACCACGAACATCCCCCCTTGACCAGCCCCGACCACGCTCAACCTGGCAATGGACTACTCTTGTTCTTTCGTGTGGATGACTTTAATGAAACGTTGCAACGAGCTCGTGCTCTTGTCGCTCGACTTGAAGAGGAACCTCATTTGAATCCCAATACCGGCACCAGAGAGTTCGCACTCCGTGATCCCGACGGCTATTACGTTATGGTCAACTCACAGCACGACGCCGAACTGTTCGCGCAAGACCGCGGCGATCTCTAAGTCGTCGGCCAACACGCGCTCCGTGCGCTCGCCTGCTGTTGTCGTAATCAAACGGTTGTTCGTCAGCGTCACGCGCCCGGCAGTGGTCGCCAGCGAACAGGTGCGCTTCTGCGTGAAAGACGACTGCGGCGAAGTCTGATGATAGCGGCACATCTCCGCATAGTCTTCGTACTCGTAAGGCTGCAAGGTGAAGCGATACTCCGGCAGCCAGCCGTCGCCGGCGCGCCGCTCAAGGATGTGATACTCGTCCGCCTCGCGGATGCGATACGCGCCGAAGGCTTGTGCCTGCTCGTTGCGGTCGTCGAGGCGCAGCGGCTCGCGGAAGCCTTCGCCGAAGCCTACGTCGGCAAGCCAGCGCGCTTCGAGTTCAATCATCAGCGTCATGTGATCGAACATGGGGCCGAAGCTGCCATCGGTGCGACCGACGCCCGCCGCCAGCTTCTTGACGTTGAAGCCCAGCCCTCTGAGCAACGCCGCGAACGCGCCATTCAATTCGTAACAGAAACCGCCGCGCCGCCGCTCGACCACTTTGGCCAACAGGCGCTCGTCATCAAGCACGATCTCGCGCCCCAGGTGAATATCTAAATTCTCGAACGGCACCGCCAGCAGATGCGCGCGGTGCAGATCGCGCAATGTTTCGGCAGTCGGTGTGGTCGCGCCGCTGTAGTTGATGCGTTGAAGATAAGCCGCCACGTTCATGCGAAGAAGCATTTCACGGCGGGCGCGGCTTTTGCAACCGCAGGCTTGTCAGGGTGAAGCCGTGCGCGTAAACTAGGGCGCATCTTTGGAGGCTTGCGAATGGCGGTTGGTCAAAATCTCTTGCGCAAAGAGGGTGTCGAGAAATTGACGGGCGCGGCCCGTTACATCGCCGACATCACGCTCGACCGTATGCTCTACGGCAAGACGATTCGTAGCGCCATCGCCCGCGGCAGCATCCGCGCCATCACCTTTGATTCGAGCTTCGACTGGTCGCGCGTGGTCATCGCCGATTACCGCGACATACCGGGCGCGAACTACGTTGCGTTGATTGAAAACGATCAGCCGCTGCTGGCTGAAACGATCATCCGGCATCACGCCGAACCCATCCTGCTCATCGCCGCTGAAAGCAAAGCCGAAGTCGAGACGGCGGCGCGCCACATCCACATCGAATATGATGAGCTGCCGCCGGTCTTGACCATCGAAGAAGCGCTCGCCGCCACAGAGATTCTTTATCCGCCCGACAATGTCTTTAAGCGTTACTTGATCGGGCGCGGCGACATCGATGAAGGCTTCGCGCACGCCGACCTCGTCGTCGAAGGCGAATACCGCGTGCCGCATCAGGAGCAGCTCTACATTGAACCGCAAGGCATGATCGCCATTCCCGGCGACAATGCTCTGACCGTGATGGGTTCGATGCAATGTCCTTACTACGTTCACAAAGCACTCAAGCAGTTGTTTAGTCTAACGGACGAACAGACGATTGTTATTCAGACCACCACCGGCGGCGGCTTCGGCGGCAAGGAAGAATATCCTTCGGTGATCGCCGCGCACGCCGCCTTGCTGGCGCACAAGGCGGGCCGACCCGTAAAGCTGATCTACGACCGCGACGAAGATATTGCCGCGACGACCAAGCGACACCCCGGCATCATTCGCCACCGCACAGGCGTGCGGCGCGACGGGCGACTCACGGCAAGCGAGATAGATATTGTGCTCGATGGCGGCGCGTATGTGACGCTCACGCCCGTCGTCTTATCGCGCGGCGCGATTCACGCGCTCGGCCCCTACCGCTGCGACAACGTTCGCATCACAGCACGCGCCGTCGCCACCAACACGCCGCCCAATGGCGCGTTCCGCGGCTTCGGCGCGCCGCAGGTCGCCTTCGCTTACGAGATGCACATGGAGAAGATCGCCGCCGTACTCGGCATCGCGCCGCTTGAGCTACGCCGCATCAATATGCTCGACGAAGGCGACGTGACTGCTACGGGGCAGCGGCTGACGTGGAGCGTCGGCGCGCGTGACGTGCTCGACGCAGCGGTTGAAAGCTCGGGCTATCACGACAAGCGCGCGGCGGCTCATGCCTTCAACCGGCGAATGGCAGACGCCTTACAATCGGCAAATCCGCCGGCTGACAACAAGCGGCGCGGCGTCGGCTTGTCGTTCTTCTTCCACGGCGCAGGCTTCACAGGCAGCGGCGAAGCGAGGATGAAAGCCAAAGCCGGCGTCGAGATCACCGCCGACGGCGGCGCGCGCATTCTCACAGGCTCGACCGAAATCGGCCAGGGCGTGCGAACCATCTTCTGCCAGATCGTCGCCGACGAACTCGATTTGGCTTTCGATCAAGTCGAGATCGAAGAGGCCGACACGTCGAAGGTGCCCGACAGCGGCCCGACGGTCGCTTCGCGCACGACGATGGTCGTCGGTCGTGTCGTGCAGCTGGCGGCGCGCGAGGCCAAAGAAAAACTGACGCGTTATACGGCTGAACGTTTCGGCGCGGCGGAAGCCGTGTTGAACAACGGCCACTTTCTGGCAGGCGACACATGGCTTGCAGACTTTGACGAGATGGTGCGCGAATACATCGCACAGCACGGCGCGCTTGTCGCTTACGCGCAGTACGCCAGCCCTCCAGGGATCAACTGGGATGATGAAACCTATTCGGGCGACGCTTATCCGGTCTATTCATGGGGCGCGGAAGTCGCCGAGATCGAAGCCGACCTCGACACTTGCGAAGTGACCGTCACCCGCATCACTACGGCGCAAGACATCGGGCGAGCGATCAACCCTGTGCTCGCCGCCGGGCAGATCGAAGGCGGCACGCTGCAAGCGGTCGGCTACGGCTTGCTCGAAGAGGTGGTATGGGATCGCGGGCGCGTGGTCAATAATCGTTTGACGAATTACATCATTCCGACGGCGCTCGACGCACCCGATATGCAGACGATCATCGTCGAGAAGGAATACCCGCACGGCCCGTTCGGTGCCAAAGGCGTCGGCGAATTGCCGATGGACGGCGGCGCTCCGGCCATCGCCGCGGCGGTCTTTGATGCCACTGGCGCGCTCCTCTGCGAAATCCCCATCACGCCCGAACGTTTGCAGGCGGCGTTGGAAAAAGCATGAAGATCACGCTTCAAGTCAACGGCAGCAGACGCGAAGTGGACGAACCGCCGATGCGGCGCGCGCTCGACGTGCTGCGCGAAACCTTGCGGCTCACGGGCACCAAGGAGGGCTGCGGCGAAGGCGAGTGCGGCGCGTGCTCGATCCTCGTTGACGGCGAAGTTGTAAACTCGTGCTTGATTCCTATCTGCCAGTTGCAGAATGTCAACATCATTACCGTCGAAGGGCTGGCGCGCGATGGCCGCTTCGACCCGCTGCAAAGGGCTTTTCTTGAGCTGGGCGGCGCGCAGTGCGGCATCTGCACGCCCGGCATGCTGATCGCTGCGCGGGCGCTGCTCGACGCCAACCCGAGGCCGACGCGCGACGAGATCAAAGAAGCCATCGCCGGCAATCTCTGCCGCTGCACTGGCTATGTGAAGATCATTGACGCCATTGAACAGGCCGCGAAGGTCAGGGAGTGAAGCCCGATGGATGATGAATTACGCGAGCTTCGTGAACGCATCACGCGGATGAGCGACGCAGAGTTATGGCACATCGTCGGCAAAGACCGCCGCCAGTACCGCGACGAAGCCATTCAGTTCGCCAGGGAAGAACTCGACGCGCGCCAGGCCGAGGCAGCCGACGATGAAGACGAAGCGGCGGACGATGGCGATGACGCGACCGCGACGAACGGCGTGGCTACGGGTCGGCAGCCGTGCAATGTGTGCGGCGGCCAGATGCGCCGCGGCGCGCTGTTCGCCGACCGTGAGATCACCGTCTATTTCGACGACACCGAAGAGGAGCGCTTCCTCGAAGCCGAGGTGTGCAGCGCCTGCGGCAACGTGCGGCTGGTGGTTGACCTGGACACAGACGTTCAGGAATGAAGAGGACGCAGCCGCTTTATCACTATGACCGAAACGCCCCGCGCTTACTCAGTTGAAACACTCGCCGACGCTTACGCGGTGCTCGCCGAGCACGGCGAGCGTGTGCGCGTCATCGCCGGTGGCACAGACTTGATGGTCGTGATGAACGCGCATCAACTGGCGGCGACAGACTTCCTGGACATCTGGGGCGTGCAGGAGTTGCGCGGCGTCAGCGACGATGGCTTGCACCTGCGCATCGGCGCGTTGACGACCTACACTGAGCTGATTCGCTCGCCGCTCGTGCAACACGCAGCGCCGGCGCTGGTCGCCGCCTCGCGCACCATCGGCGCGGTGCAGATTCAAAATCGCGGCACGCTCGGCGGCAACATCGTCAACGGCTCGCCCGCAGGCGATAGCTTGCCGGTGCTCGCGGCGGCAGACGCAGAGCTAGAGATCGGCAGCAGTCGCGGTCTGCGGCGTGTCGCTTTCAACACCTTTTATACAGGCTATCGGCGGACGGTGATGGCGGCCGATGAGTTGCTGGTCGCCGTGCGTTTGCCGAAGCTCACGGCGGGCGAGCGCGATTTCTTCTTCAAAGTCGGCACGCGGCGGGCACAGGCGATCTCGAAAATCGTGATGGCGGTGCGCGCCGTCGCCTCGGCTCGCGTCATCGAAGCGATCCGCGTCGGCGTCGGCAGCGTCGCCCCGACGGTGATTCGCGCGCCACAGACCGAAGCGCGGCTCACGGGACAAGCCATCACGCCTGAGCTGATCAAACAAGCGCAGCAGACCATTGCTCGTGAAGTCGCGCCCATCACAGACCTGCGCTCGACCGAACATTACCGCCGCACAGTGACCGGCAACGTGCTGGCGAAATGCCTACGCCAGCTTGCCGGCGGCTGAGGCTCGCCCTATCATTAATTTGGCCTCAGCTTCTAATTTCGATTGCGCGTGATCGCCTGTGTCCCGGCTACCTGCGGGCGAAACGATTGTCTTGTCGAGGAGTTCATGTTGTATGGCGACGGCTATTCGTGTTCACTTGCCGGCAGCCTTGCTGCTGCTGACGCTCTGCGGTGCTTCCCCTGTTTATTCTCAAGTCAAACCTGATGCCAAACTGCAATCGGCCATTGCTAAACTTCGATTCATAGACGCAAGCAAGCTCAACGACGCACAGAAAGAAGCCAGGGCGAAAGAGATTGACGCTGCCTGGGCAATCATCCGGGCGGCGGGCAAGCAGGGCATTGCGGCGCTGAAGCGGGAGCTTCAACGGGTCAAGGAGAAGGGCGAGAAGGACGACTTCTTCAAGCTCAATGCGGCGGCGCTGCTCTGGCAGATTGGCCGCTTCAAAGAGGTCGCTGCAATCACAGAGATCTGGCAGACGACGCCGCTCGATGTGCAATATACCTATGTCTTCATGACCGCGATCGACGCCGCGCAGACGCAAGACCCGCGCGTCCTGCCGATGCTCGAAGCCTGTCTGCGAGATCACGAAGGTCACTACTTCGTCGCGCCGCATGCGATGCGGCTGGAGTGGCCAAAGAACCTGGAATTCATCTGGGGCATCTTCGGGCCGAAAGGCTTGCCGGTGCTCGCGCGACTTCTGCAAACCTCTACAGACACAATTACCAGGCAAGGGGCCATCTACCTGCTGGATCAAGCGCAGTACGCGGCGGCGTTGCCCCAGATGCGCAAGATCGCCAGCGACCGCAATGATCCGGCGCATGGCACGGCGATCCGTGCCCTCGGCATCTACGGTCACCCGCAAGATTTCGACCTGCTGCTTTCGTCTCTGCGGGCCAGCGAAACGAACAGAGACCTTGAAGCTTGCGCGTATGCGCTCTACGAGTTCGAAGACTTGCGCGCGGTCACGGCGCTCGCGCCTTTTCTCGGTAAAGACGAAGAGTATTCGGGGCGCGAGGTACACGCGGCGCTGACGCACCTGCTGTCGGTTGCCTCGCTGGACGCGCTTCAGCGTTATTGCGTCGTGACGCCCAAGGGGGACGGGCGTTTCAATTGTGACCGCGCGCTCGAAGCAACCGTCGGTAAGACGGGGCGCACCTGGGAGCAGTACGGCAAGCTGCCGGCGGCACAGAAGGCCGCGCTGGTCGCAGGGCTTCGGCAACAGGCGGCGGAAGACGAGCCGGCAACCAACGGCAAGAAGCCTGCGACTCACGAAGCGTTTGTTCGCGCCGCGAATGTGTGGAAGCAAAAGAACCGGCTAGAGTGTGACGGGTGTGATGAAGAAGCCCTCTTGCTGGCCGCCGTGCCCGAAGACATTGACCTGCTGCTTGAGATCAAAGCGGCAGTGATGATGCGACTGTCTGACGAGTGTCTTTACGAAGCGGAGCGGATAGATCGCACCGTGCGCCGCCTGGGCCGGGGAAAGTACCGCAAAGTCACCGGCCTGACGGAAAAGGCAGAAGCTAGATGAAGCCCGGTGCGACTGCCGCTTAATTATCCAGTCCCTTGACGCGATCAATCTTCCACGCGCCGGCTTCCTGCCTGAGCGTCAGTTGCAGATGACGGTTCATCTCCGGGCCTGTGAGCGCCACTTTCGCCGTTGCGATGGTGTTCTTGACGACGATGTTCGACACGGCGATGTTCTTCTCCCAGTCTTTGTCCCAGTCCTGCGCGTCAATGAAGTAATCGCCGTCCAAGCCGTCCGGCCCTTTCGCCATGCGATCAATCGCCGCAATCAAGCGCGCCGTCACGTAGCGGCGCATCGTCGGGCGCAAGCCGGTCAGAGGATCTTTGTTTTGATTGAGCGCGTGCACGTACCACTTGTAAAACTCGCGGATCATCGCCTCTGGCGTCTTTGCCGGGGCGGCGACCGCCTGCGCACGTGATGGCGCGGCCACAATCAAGACGATCAGCATCAACAACGCCGCTCGCAATTTCACAAACCACGAAGCTCGCATTTCTCTTTGCTCCTATTCTTCTTTCAATGTCGCAACCTTCAGCAGCCATTCGTCTGGATCGATGATTACGCGCTGCGGCTTGCCTTCGAGCTTGAACGTAAAGGTCTGCTCGCGCTCGCTGACTTCGACGGTTTCGCGGCGCGCTTTGTTGCCTGTGATGAATTCGACATCCACAGGCATGCGAAAGAGCGCCGCCTGTTTCTGCGTGACGCGCAGCCGCAACGTGCGCGCGCCATCATCCCAGTGCCACGCCGCGTCGTAAACGGGATAGCCCGCGCCTGCGAACCATTCGGCGAAAAACCAGTCGAGTTTGCGACCGGCAGCGCGCTCCATCGCGCTCTGAAAATCTACGGTCAGCGCGTTGCGGTCGCGGTAGGCGCGGTAGTAATCGCGTATGCCTGCAAAGAATTTCTGATCGCCCATTAGATGCCGCAGCATGTGCAGCAGCCAGCCGCCTTTCTGATAATTGTTCGCGTTCAAGAGCGCGAACAGGTCGGTGATGCTCGGATCATAGATCGGCCGCGGGTTGCTCGAGTAGGCTTGCAGGTAAGCCGTCTTGTCGTCGAGCATCTCGCGCAGGAAACGCTCGCGCCCGTCCGCGTGCTCGAAGAACAACTTTTCAAAGTAGGTCGCAAAGCCTTCGCTCAGCCAGAGGTGATGCCAGTCGCTTTCGGTCACCGAATCACCGAACCACTGATGCGCGATCTCGTGGGCGACGGTGGTTTCGAGCTTGCCGCTGCCGTTGAAGGCTTTTTCGTCAAAGAAGATGGCGCTCGAATTTTCCATGCCGCCGAAGCGCGTCGACGATTCGACCAGCGCCAGCTTCTCGTAAGGATAGGGGCCGATCAGGTTTTCGAAAAACGCCAGCATCTGCAAGGCGCGGCCAAAATCTTTCACGCCGCCCACACGGTCTTTCGGGTAGAGGTAGTAAGACAGCCGCGTGCCCTTCCAAGTGCCCGCCTGGATGATGGCGAACTCGGTCGCGCCGACCACCATGCAGTAAGTCGGGATGGGCGTTGCTTCGCGCCAGTGAGTCAGCCGCGTGCCGTCTTGATTGTTCGTCGTCTCGACGAGTGCGCCGTTGGCGATCACTTCGTAACGTGCCGGCGCGGTGACAAAGAATTCGACAGTCGCTTTGTCATACGGATGATCGATCGCCGGAAACCAGTGGTGCGCGCGGTTCGGCCAGTTGTCTGCGAACGCCGCGCGGTCGCCGAATTTGTTGGCCTTGATGAACAGGCCGTCTTTCGGCGAGCCGTGATAACGCACGCGCACGCGGCACTGCTGGCCGCGATGGTAATCGCTCGCCAGTTGAACCGTCAGGCGGTCGCCGGCACGCGCGAACGTTGTCGCGCGGTCGTCCACGCTGACAGCGTCTACCGCGAGGTCTGCAAAGTCGAGCGTGATCCTCTTGAGATTTTCTTCATTGATGGCGAAGCGAATTTCCGTGTCGCCGCTGATCTCGTCGCCGGCGTCTTTAATCTCAAGCCGGATGCGGTAATCGAGCGCGTCAATGGCCTGAGCGCGCGAGTAGGTATCGCGCGCAGGGGCCTGTACAATCGTCAGCCACACCAGCGCGATGGCCAGGCCCGTGAGTCGTTTCATTGCCGGATGATTTTTCATGTCTGCCACCGTGCGGCGCATCATAAGCCGGCGCGGTCGTCGTGCGCAACCGCACAGCGTTGCGCGGGCGAAGCCAGCTTGCGATACTTGGTCTGCTGAACGCGCCGTCCCCGCGCATACGATTTGTCCCGACTTTCTCGTCTGCCGCGCGTCTAAATGAGCGATGCCCCATAATTTCTTTGCAAAGGACATGAGGAATGAACCGAGCCAGATCGCTTGCGGTCGTCTGTCTCACGCTGATTGTCACCTTCGCTAGCGGCCTGTTCTACCTGAGCCGCGCTGATTCTTCAAAACCCACGCCGCGCTCGACCGCCGTCACAGCGGTGAGCGTTCTGACACAACACAACGACCGCCAGCGCAGCGGCGCTAACCTGCTGGAGACGACGCTCTCGCCTGCGAACGTCAACGTCAATCAATTCGGCAAGCTCTTCACGCGCACGGTCAGCGGCTACATCTACGCGCAGCCGCTTGTTGCTGCCGGTGTCAGCGTGCCGGGCGTCGGCACATGCAACATCGTTTACGTCGCCACCGAAAGCAACAACGTCTACGCCTTCGACGCAGATGATTCGGATGCGGTCGCGCCTTACTGGCAAGTCAATCTCGGCACGCCCATGCCGAGTGGCGACATCTTTCCAGGCTATCACGACCTGACGCCTGAGATTGGCATCACCTCGACGCCGGTGATCGATCCGGCGACGAACACCATCTACGTCGTCGCCAAAACCAAAGAAGCGTCGGACGGCACATATCATCACCGGCTGCACGCGCTCGATCTGGCGACCGGCAGCGAGAAATTCGGCGGCCCGGTCGAGATCAACGCCAGCGTCACGGGCAGCGGTAGCGGCGGCAGCGGTGGCATAGTCAACTTCAACCACCTGCACCAGCTGAACCGCCCAGGGTTATTGTTGCTCAACAACGTCGTCTACATCGCCTTCGGCTCGCACGGCGACTCCGAGCCGTATCACGGCTGGGTGCTCGGCTACGACGCGACGAGCTTGCAGCAGGTGGCCGTCTTCAACACGACGCCGGATGGCGCTGAAGCGGCGATCTGGCAGGGCGGGCAAGGGCTGGCCGCGGACACCAGCGGCAACATCTATCTGGTCACGGGCAACGGCACCTTCGACGTGAATGCGGGAGGCCGCAACTATGGCAACGCCGTGATCAGGCTGAGCAGCGCAAATGGTCTATCGGTCGCCGACTGGTTCGTGCCTTACAACGTCGATCAGCTCAAGCCGCAGAAGGCGACGAAGGCGGGCAAAAAAACCGATGGGCCGCGCAATCTTTATGACGTCGATCTGGGGGCCGGCGGGCCGCTGCTGGTGCCTGGAACCAATCTGCTGCTGATCGTCGGCAAAGACCATGTGCTGCGGCTGTTCGACCGCGACAATCTCGGCCGCTACTTCTCGGATCACAACGCCAACCTGCAAGAGTTCAGCGTCACGCCGATTATTTTCATGGGCGCGCCGATCTACGGGAACGGGCAGATTTACTTGTGGGGTGCGAGCGACACGCTGAAAGCTTACGCGTTGATCAATGGCCTCTTCGATACCAAGCCTTCGTCGCAGAGCACGTTCAGCAGCGTCTTCGGTTATTCGAACTCTTCGCCGCTGTCGTTGTCGGCCAATGGCGTGCAGGCAAGCATCATCTGGGCGCTCTGCCCGACGAGCGGCGATGCCAATCGCCAGACGGTGCCGGGCATCCTGCGCGCCTTTGACGCCACAGACCTTTCAAAGGAGTTGTGGAACAGCACGCAGAACACGGCGCGCGATGACATCGGCAGCTTCGCGAAGTTCAACCCGCCGACCATCGCCAACGGCAAAGTCTACGTGCCGACCTTTTCGGGCCAGCTTCATGTCTTCGGCCTGCTGCCGACGGTCGATCCTTTGGGCGCGGCTTTCGAAGCGTCGGGCGATGAAGGGCGCATTCAGATCACCGCGCCCGCGGGGATTCACTGGACGGCGCAGACGACCGACAACTGGATCGTTATTAAATCGGCGAGCGGCCTCGGCGATGGCGAAGTCGCTTACGTTGTCCGAGACAACTTCTCCGGCAGCCCGCGCGCCGGCACGATCACCATCGCCGGCCACTCCTTCCTGATTAAGCAAGCGGGCGATGCGGCGATCAATTGCACCTACACTCTGGCGCCGGCTTACATAGCGTTTGGCGCGCAGGGAGGCAGCGGCCAGATCAACCTGACGACCGACTCGCATTGCAGTTGGGAAGCTGATAGCAATGTAAGCTGGATCACCATCACATCGGGCTGCTGCGGCATCGGCAGCGGCCAGATCACCTACACGGTCGCGGAGAATAGCGGCACGACGACGCGCAAAGGCGTGATTACCGTCGGCGGCGAAAGCTTCGCGGTCAAGCAGACCGGTAAGCCGTCCCAGAATTAGTCGCTTGCGGTGTCATCTTTGCCGGAGTGAAATTCGTCATCGGGATCAATCTCGACTTCCGGCATCGGCTCAAACTTCGATGCGTCAAAGGGCGGCATCTCAGGTTCGCGGGCACCAAGCTCTTGCAGATGTTTGCGCGCCGCGACGAGTCCCCAGTGATAAGCGAACGGCGGCCCGTCGCACCAGGCGAGGCGGTAAGCTTTTGTCGCGGCTTCGATGGCAGCCTGGGTGTTGCCGGCGTCGCGCTCAATCTGCGCCAGCACGTTCAGCGCATCGGCGTGAAAGGTTGGGTACGGCCCGCGCTCGGCTAATTCCCAAACATCGTCGAGCAATTCACGCGCGGCTTTCGGGTTATGCTGCCGCCGCGACAACTCGGCCAGCGACGCCAACGATGGCAGTTCTTCTTCAACGAGGTTTATTGCACGCGCTCGGGTGAGCGCATGATGCAAGCGTTCCTCAGCGGTGGCGAATTCATTCAGCCCCAAAGCCGCCTCACCCTGTACACGCGCGGCGCGGATGAAATCGCCTTCAAGTTTATCAACCTGAGCTAACTCCCAGGCGCGGTTTGCGAACGATAGCGCGACCGCGAACTGACTCAACCACAGCGCCCGCCGCGCAAGAAAGGAATTGACTACCCCTACCGCAAGGTCATAAGACATCGAAGCAAACATTCGTAATGACCTCTGTAGAGCAAGATTGGATTCGTCTGCAACTCCCCGAGCAATGAGCACCAATCCGAGCCAATAGAGAGAGATCGCTTCCTGATAGTGATTCTGCCGTTCTCGTGTGCTGACCAGCGCGCGTCGTACGGTGGTCTCCGACTCGCGCAGCGCGCCCGATAGCCGTAAGCTATCCGACAGATTGCGCAAGACGATGCTTATCCCTGCGGTATTTTTCAGCTCCGAATAGATGGGGATATTGCGGCGATAAAACAGACTTGCATATCCAGGCTGCCCGCTGAACTGATACCCTTGCGCCAAGGCATTGAGGGCATAGGCTTGATTGGACGGATCACTCAAGCGGGGCAACTGTTTCACCCCATCGGGGAAGAGCATTTCCAGTAGCTCGACCCGCTGGCGGCTGGCGCGCAAACGGTAGAGCATGGCATCTTCCAGGTGGTCATCAAATATCTTAAAGGCGTCGTCATAACGGCCCAGGCCAATCAGCGTGTTGTACAGTTCGATAGCTGGCGTGAGGTCTTCAAAGCGACTGACCTGTCTCCAGTCTTCAATCTTGGGGATTGCTTCAAAGTGCGCCCGCAGGCTCGTGTAGACGCCTCGCCTGGCGTCGTCGGCTAGCCCGCTCCATACCACACCGCGCACAATCGGATGCAGATCATAGCGGTTGGCGCTCTTATCCCAGCCGACCAGCCCACGGTCTTCCAACTCGGTCAATACTTTGTCCAGCTCGTGCTCATCAACGCATACCTTTCCTTCGTCAATTACCAGGGCGGTGAGCGTATCGTACTGGGTAGGCATTCGGAAGGCGGCGATGATATGCAACACCTGCAAAGCCCGATCATCCAGCCCGCGCAAGGCGAATTCGAGCACATGCGATTTCGCGCTCTTCAATGGCAGACTGAATGGATCGAAATCAGGATGATCGTGCCGCCAGCGATCAAAATCGCCGGGCGCGGGACGATAGCGCGCTACTTCGCTCGCCAGCGCTTGAATCAGTAACGGGTGGTTCTCGACGCGATTGAATAGCGGCAGCAGCAAGTCGCGAGCGCCGCTGACCCCAATCGCCCGCCACAGTTCGAGGGCGTCATCATCGGCCAGGCCGCGCAGGAATACGGCAGAGCAACCACCGAGCGGCTCGTCCGTGACGGTTTGCAAGTCGGCGGGGTAGAGGCGCGTGCTGACCAGAATCCGTGCCGCCCGCACCTTGCTCAGCTTGCGCAGGAACGCGCCGGTGCGCGGGTCGGCGGTCTTGCGCAAACGATGCTCGCCTGTAAATGATTGCGCCGCGCTCTCCGGCAAGCCATACGCGTTCGCCACGAAATTCGCCGTCAGCCTATCGTAATCATCGTCGGCAAGGTGCGCCGCGTCCATCCGCGCATAGGCGATCAGGATTCGCTCCAACCCGTCGAGCACGATCAGGAACGGCTCGCGGTCGAGCGCCGCCTGCAGTTGCGCCTCACGTTCGGGCGCGGGAATTTGCCGCACCTCGTCGAGCGGTCGCCGCGATACGTAAGCCAGCGCGCGGGTGACGAAGTTCTCAAACGTCGCGTCCGATTCGTAAAAGCTCCACCACATCCGCCCCGCCAGCGGTTGCATCTCCTGCGGCGCGATGTCGTTGAACCACTTCCAGGTCATGGCGCTCTTGCCGGCGCCGCCGATGGCAACGACGTTTAAGATGCGCGCCCGATAGATCGGCTTCTCTTTGCTCACCACCCAATCGGTCAGCAGGTTGAGTTCGGCCTGTCGCCCGACCAGCCGGTGCGTTTCGAGCAGCGTGTACGGGTGTGCGATGTAGGCTGCGGGCGGCGCGGCGATCTCGCCAACGTAATGAAACACGGTGAGGTCGGCCTGGCGATATGGCACCAGCGCCTGAATCACCTGGGCCTTCAGGTCGTCAGGCGAGCTGAAGAAACCGGCGACCCGCTGCTTTTTGAGGCGCTCTTTGAGATCACGGAGCTTCTCCGCGCCCTCGCCGGTCTCGACATCTGTAGGCTTGACCGGGTGTTCATCGCTCATCAAAAAAATCAAGCGTGGGATGTCGCGCTCGACGGCGCGTTGATATTCCGCCTCGGTGACCGAGACCGATTGCCCCTCGGGGACATGCCCATAACGGAACGCGAAGACACCGATGTAGAGGTCTGCCTCGTCAACCATCCGCAGCGAGACGGCGAGGGCGTCCGCGTCTGCGGCGCTCAGATGCTCCATCAGGCTCGGATAAAACATGCCGAGACGCATGCAGGCATCCATCACTTTTTGGCGATGCTCCGGCAGATCGCGCACCGTGCTGCTGATCATGACTTTCGGCTGGTCAGACATATCGTTCCGAATGACGCCTCTGAGGTTGCGCCGCGATGCTTCACACAGAGTATATGAATTATTCTTCCACTAGGGAACTACCTTTATGCGGCTCAAGGTGGCAGCCGCGGCAGACAATCTCGCTAGGCAGCGTTGCCCTATCTCTGCTAGAGTAGCGCCGAACGTAGCTGTTGAATCACACGGCAACCGACAGAGAAAGGACCTGCAAGCGAACGGTTTATGCTCAAATGGGATCGCAATCGCAAAGCTGCCAAGACGATTCTCGACGTGATCGGCTGCACGCCGATGGTGCGGCTCAATCGCGTCGCCGCCGACGTTGAGCCGGAAATCTGCGTCAAACTCGAATACTTCAGCCCCTCGGGATCGCTCAAGGATCGCATCTATCTGAACATGATCGAAAAGGCCGAGCGCCGCGGTGATCTTAAAAAAGGCATGACGATTCTGGAGTGCTCGACCGGCAATGCCGGCATCGCCTGCTCGTTCGTCGCCGCGGTCAAAGGCTATCCGTGCATCATCGTCATGCCCGAAGGCATGAGCGAAGAGCGCAAGAAGATGGATGTCGCCTACGGCACAGAGATGGTTTACACGCCGGGCGGCGAGAGTGACGTTGATCTGGCGCTTGAACGGCTCGAAGAGATTCGCCGGCAAGACCCCGCCAAATACTGGGTGCCTTCGCAGTTCGACAACCCTGACAACATCAAGGCGCATTACAAGACGACCGGCCCGGAAATCTGGGAGCAGACGCGCGGCAAGATCGATGCCTACGTCGCCACGCAAGGCACAGGCGGCCAACTCACGGGTATCGGGCGCTACCTGCGCGAGCAGCACAAGAAGGTGAAGCTCTACGCCGGCGAGCCTGCCGAGTGCCCGCTGCTCTCGAAGCGCGAGTGGGGCGAGCATAAGATTGAAGGCATCGGCGATGGCTTCGTGCCGCGCGACCTCGACCTCAGCTTGCTGAGCGGCGTCGTCACCATCACCTCTGACGAAGCCATTGAGATGGCGCGGCGACTGGCGAAAGAAGAAGGCATCTTCTGCGGCATCTCGTCGGGCGCGAATGTCGTTGCGGCCATCAAAGTGGCGCGGCGTCATCCGAAGATGCGGCGCATCGTAACGATGATCTGCGACACGGGGCAGCGCTATTTTTCGACCGAGCTTTGCGGCTCGCCCAAGCACGTCGAGTCGCCCGAACGCGAGCACCCGATGGACGATTACACGCGCGAGCAGTTGGACAAGTATCAAAGCACGTGGGAGATCATTGACTGAGAAGTCAGAAGTCAGCATGGAAAACGTGACCGGCTTCAAGTGCTTTGATTGCGGGCGCGCGTTTCGCCGTGACGAAGTTGAAAACGTCTGCCCGGCGTGCGGCGGCAACCTCGATGTGCTCTATGATTATGATTATGTCGGCGCGCGGCTGACCAAAGCGCAGCTCGCGGCAGATCGTAATTTTTCGATGTGGCGCTACCGCGCGCTGCTGCCGATTGCTGAGTCGGCACCGTTGCCGCCGCTGGCCATCGGCTGGACGCCACTTTACGATTGCCCGCGACTCGCCGCAGAACTTTCAATCAAACAACTCTTCATCAAAGACGACGGGCGCAATCCGACCGCTTCGTTCAAAGACCGGCCCAGCGCGCTCGCCGTCGTCAAAGCCATCGAAGCGCAAGCGCCGGTCATTACCACCGCTTCGTCAGGCAACGCCGGCAGCGCGCTCGCCGGTGTGTGCGCGAGCGTCCGTATGCGTTCGGTCATCTTCGTGCCGGCGACCGCGCCCGCGGCCAAGGTCGCGCAGCTCGTCGTCTACGGCGCGACCGTCGTGCTCGTCGAAGGCACCTACGACGAAGCGTATGACCTCTGCATCGCCGCCGCCGCGCGCTTCAACTGGTATCAGCGCAGCACAGGTTTCAACCCCTACACACGCGAAGGCAAGAAGACCGCGGCGCTCGAAATCTGCGAACAGCTCGACTGGCAGGTGCCCGACAAAGTCATCGTCAGCGTCGGCGATGGCAACATCATCAGCGGCTTGTGGAAAGGCTTCAATGATCTTCATCGCCTCGGCTTCATTGATCGCCTGCCGCAACTGCTCGGCGCGCAGGCGGCGACTGCATCGGCTATTGTTGACGCCGCGAACTCGGATGGCACGGTGCGGCCCGGCCCTGCGCACACCATCGCCGACAGCATCAGCGTCGGCCAGCCGCGCGATGCCCGCGCCGCCGTGCGCGCCATTCAAGACTCAGGCGGGTGTGGGGTGAAAGTTACAGACGACGAGATCCTCGCGGCCATCCCCCGGCTGGCGCGCGCCACGGGCGTGTTCGCAGAACCGGCTGCTGCAGCCAGTTTCGCGGCGCTGGTGAAAATGAGCGAAGCCGGCGCGCTCACCGCCGACGAGCGCGTGCTGCTGGTGATTACCGGCAGCGGCTTGAAAGACATCGAATCGGCGCGGCGCGCAGTCGCTGAGCCGTTGCGTGTGCGGCCCGACCTCGACGCGTTTGTCGAGTTGTTCGAGCGCGGCTGAAATCATCTTTCGGTTATGAGCCAACAACCATCGAGCAGTTATCTCTTGAAGTCCGCAACCCTCGTGAAGCTGTCGCCAACGACGGTCGAGCGCGGCGACCTGCGCATACAAGATGGCCGCATCGTCAAACGCGGCGAACGGCTGCGCGCTCAGGCCGGCGATGAAGTGATCGATCTCAGCGGCAAGCTCGTCCTTCCCGGCATGGTCTGCGCCCACACACATCTTTATTCAGCGCTGGCGCGCGGCATGCCCGCGCCGCCGCGTGTGCCTGGCAAATTCACGGAGATTCTTGAGCTGGTCTGGTGGCGCTTGGATCGCGCGCTCGACGAAGAGACGATTTACTGGAGCGCCATCGCCGGCGCGATGGACGCGGCGCGCGCCGGCACGACCTGTCTGTTCGATCATCACGCTTCGCCGTCGCACATCAAAGGCTCGCTCGGCATCGTCCGCGAAGCGCTCGCCGGCATCGGCCTGCGCGGCGTGCTCTGTTATGAGATCACCGACCGCGGCGGTGCAAAGAAACGCCACGCAGGCATCCGTGAGTCGCGCGACTTTGCGCAGCAGACGAACGAGCCGTCTCCGTCAGCGGCGGCGACTGCTGCCGCGCCGCAGTTTCGTGCCTTGATCGGCGCGCACGCGTCGTTCACGCTCTCGGACGAAGCGCTCGCCGCCTGCGCCGCGATGATGCAGGAGACCGGCGCGGGATTGCACATTCACGTCGCCGAAGACCGCTGCGACGTAGAGCACGCGCAAGCGAACTACCGCACGGGCGTCGTCGAGCGGCTGGCGCGCTTCGGCGCGCTGAACGACCGAACAATTCTGGCGCACGGCGTCCACTTGAGCAAACGCGACATCCGCATCGCCCGCGACGCCCGCGCGTGGTTCGCGCACAACCCGCGCTCGAACATGAACAATCAAGTCGGCTATGCGCCGGTCGCGCAGTTCGGCGAGCGTGTCGTGATGGGCACGGACGGCATCGGCGCGGATATGTTCGACGAAGCGCGCTTCGCCTTCTTCAAGGGCCGCGACGCGCGGCTTGCGGTGGGAGCCGAACACTGGATGGATGTGCTGGCGAATAATCAGCGGCTCGCTTCCGAGACCTTCGGCGTCGAGATGGGCACGTTCAACGAAGGCGCGGCGGCTGACCTCGTCGTGATGAATTATCATCAACCGACGCCGCTCACGGCGGAAAACTTTGCCTGGCATTTTATGTTCGGCATGAACTCGGCGATGGTCGAGAGTGTGATGGTGACGGGGCGCTTCATCATCCGCGACCGCCGCGCGGCTTACGCGGAAGCCGCGTTGTACGAACGTGCGCGGGCAGCGGCGGCAAAGTTATGGAAGAAGCTGCAACGCCTCCGCTAGAGCTTACTGAAACGTCCACAGAGCCGTGCGGTCGGCGTTGAATTGCAGCGTCGTCTTGCCGAAGTAGTAGCGCGCCTGTCCTGACTTTCGGTGGCGCAGCGAGTACTTCACGGCGGTAATGCCGCGCGCTTCGGCCTTCGGCGCAATGAAGGTGAACGTAATGCCCGGCCCTTCGCATCGCGTCTCGCCCGTGACGCGGTAGCCGAACGCTTCGCACATTTTGAGCAACTGGCGGCGCTCGTCGTCAGGCAGGGCAATCGTGATCTCGACTACGTCTTGCAAAATCTTCTGCGCGCGCTTGTCCTGTTCACCGATCTTGGCGACGTAGCGTTCGAGAATCTCTGCGCGCGTGATGCCGCGCGTCGTTGGCTTGAGATCAGCGAACCAGTCATCGAGAAAATGCTCGCGGTACTCCATCACCCAGCTTTGCAGCAGCGGCGACGGCGGCGGGGGAGCGGTCATATAAAACCAGTCCACGTCGCGGTCGCCCGCGCGCCGCGTGATCGGGCGGAAGGCCACAGGCACGCCGAGCGCCCGTTCGAGCCGTGGCTTCAAGCGCTGGCTTGCGCCTGCGGCTTCGACGCCGAAGGCGACGCCGCTTGCGCCCGCCATGCGGCCCAGGCCACCGCTGCCCGCCTCGAAGAATTCGAAGTAGGTGTGCGCGCCATAAAAGTAGATGCCGGTGTAGCTCGTGTCCTGCCGCACGGTGGTGCGTTGTTCGAACGGCGCAAACTCGTCGCGCAGGAACGGCGACGCTTGAATGGCCTTGTAGCTCTCGGCGTCAAGCGTCAGGAAGAAGTGATTCAGATAAACCGTGTCCATCGTTGCACCGGAAGCGGTTGTAGAGGCGAGCCTTGACGTCTGCGCCATCGCCACGTAAGCAATCGTGACGATCAACAGCATCCACGCCGCCATACTGGCAGGTTGTCGCTTCATCATCCGGCTTTGTTGCTGCTAAGCGGGCCGTACATATCGGGCCGGCGGTCGCGGTAGAACTGCCAGTGCGTGCGCACCTCTTTGATCTCTTCGAGGTCGAGGTCGGCGACGACTAGCTCGTCGCGGTCTTCGCTGCCTTTCGCCAGGATGCGTCCGTCGGGATTTGAAAAGTATGATGAGCCGAAAAACTCGCCGATGTTCCAGGGCGCTTCACGCCCGACGCGGTTGATCGTGCCGACGAAGTAGCCGTTAGCGACGGCGTGCGCGCGCTGCTCCAACTCCCATAAGTAATCTGCGTGACCTTTGGTCGTCGCCGAAGGGATGAAGACGATCTCTGCGCCGTTCAAGCCGAGGATGCGCGCGCCTTCGGGAAAGTGGCGGTCATAACAGATGTAGACGCCGATGCGCGCATACTTCGTCTCGAAGGTCGGAAAGCCGAGGTCGCCCGGCGTGAAGTAGAACTTCTCCCAGAAGCCCGGCAGGCAATGCGGGATGTGCGTCTTGCGGTACTTGCCCAGGTAGGTGCCGTCTGCGTCAATCACCGCCGCCGTGTTGTAGTAAACGCCGGTCATCTCTTCTTCATAAATCGGCACGACCATCGCCATGCGGTGGCGGCGAGCGACGTCTTGCATCAGCCGCGTCGTCGGCCCATCAGGGATGCGCTCCACGAGGTCGTACCAGTGCGGGTTCTGCTCGGCGCAAAAGTATGGGCCGTAGAACAGCTCTTGCAGACAGATGATCTGCACGCCCTGGCCTGCGGCGTCTTCGATCATGGCGACGTGTTTATCGATCATCGCCTGCTTGATTTTTTCAATGGGGCTTTCAGCAGGCTCGCAGTTGGCGGCCTGAATCAGTCCGCATCTGACGATTCGCGGCATAGTCGGTTCTCCTTGAGTGAGCGTTAAAGTTTGGCCAGGTGCTCGCGCGCCGTGGCGGTGTAGGCGTCATTCGGCGCGACTTCGATGGCGCGCTGGTAATTTTGCCGCGCCTGCTCCTTATCGCCTTTCGCTTCGTAGCACAGGCCGAGCGCCGTGTAGGCCAGGCGGTGCTGCGGCTCGCGGCGCGTCAGTTGATTGAACGTCGTGATGGCTTCGTCGTAGCGCGCGAGCCGGTAATACACGTCGCCGAGCGCATACAACATCACCGGGTGATCGGGCGCGTAACGCTGCGCGGTGACCAGTTGATCGAGCGCCTCTTTGAAGCGCCCCTGCTTAGTGAGCAGCACGCCAAGGTTAATGCGCGGCTCCGGGTAGCTCGGCTTGTACGAGAGCGTTTCCGCGTAAGCCTTCTCGGCCTCCTGCGGCTTGCCTTCGTTGTCGTAGACCCAGCCGAGGTTGTAGCGCGCGTCGGTCTTCGACGGCTCGATCTCAAGCGCCTTCAACAACGCTTGCTCAGCGTCAGGCAAGCGATTCTGCGATGTGTAGACGACGCCGAGGTTGTAATGCGTGTCGGCATACGGCGCGCCCGCGGCGATGGCTCGCAGGTACATCTGCTCGGCATCATTGAGTCTGCCCTGCACGCGGTACACGTCGCCGAGATTCGACAGCGAATCATAGTAATTCGGGTCATCGTTCAGGGCGTCCTGATAGGCGCGCTCGGCGTCTGTGTAGCGCTGCTGCTCGAACGCATAGGCGCCGATGTAGTTGTGCATGAACGGCCAGTTGGGCGTCACGCGCAAGGCGTTGTCGGTCATCGCCGCTTCGCTCTGCCACGTCAGGTTTTGATTGAACGTCAGCACGAACAACACTAGCGCCACAATTGCCGTAGCTGTAGCGAAGAGTTGCCGGCGGCGCTCTGCCGACCGCGCCGCCAGCCAGTCAATCGCCATCGCGATGAGCAGGCAGAAGCCGACCGACGGCAGGTAAAGATAACGGTCGTGCAGCAACGATTCCTGCGGGCGAAAGGCTTTCAGATTGAGCACAGGCAAAATGAAGATGACCGCAAACGCCAGCGCCCGGCGACCCGTCTGCGAGCGACGCACCAGCCAAGCGCTCGCGCAGAGCAGCACAGCGACTGCGAGCACCGCGCCCCAGAAACGCGGATCGGCGACCGACTCGACATACTTGTTGCCGTAGACCACCGCCAGCGGGTACGGCGCAAACAGCATCCGCGCGTACCTGAGCAGCACCGAAGGAATCGTCAGCAAGACATTCCACTGCGTGAACTGCGCTGCGGTCGCGTCGTCTTGCCGCAGGAAGCCGAGCACTGCGTAACGCATGACGATGTAGAGGACGATCACCGCAAAGTAAGGTGCCGCGCGCCGCAAGGCGTCAAGCGCCGACGACTTCAACGACGCGCCCGGCGTGCACTCCAGCAATTCGCGGGCGACAAGGAAGATCGGAAAGGCGACGGCTACTTCTTTGCTCAACATCGCGCCGAAGGCCAGAGCGATGCTAATGATGAGCGCCGCACGGCTGCGCCGCACGCCGTGATAGTGGCGCTCGTAGAACAACAGCGACGAGAGAATGAAGACGGCAGCCAGCGGGTCGGGCAGCGCCGCAATCCAGGCGACCGATTCGCTGTGCGCCGGGTGTAATCCGAATAACAGAGCGGCGGCGAGCGCTACTTCGCGGCTCAAGAGCCACTGCCGCGCCAGACGGTAGACCAGGAAGACCACGGCCAGATGAACCAGCAGCGAGAACAGGTGCCAGCCGAAGCTTTGCAAGCCGAAGAGCGCAAAGTTGATGATCAGCGCGATGTTGAATAGCGGGCGATAATACGGCCCGGCGGCGGCTTTGTCGGCTTCGTTGAGGAACTGCCAGACGCTCTGCACGAACATCTTGGGGATGTTGCCGACTTGCTTGATCGTCGGGTTGCGCATGATCTGCAAGCGATCGTCGTAGACGAACTGGCCGTCGAGCGAGTTGAAAAAGGCGAACGCCGTAATCAACAGCACGCCGCCCAGGAGCAGCCATTCCTGACGCTGCTGTCGCTTGTTCTCAAAGGCGCGCTCGCGGCGCGCTTGCCGTGCGGAAGGCGACCTGGCTTGCGTGGTTTCGGTAGTCGGCGCGGCAGCCGTGGCAGACACAACGGACGGCTTCTTCTTTTTTTTGTGAGTCTGAGCCATTTTCGACAACTCGTTACCGCAGGATTATTGCCAGCGCATCAGGCGCGAGATCACCACCACGGCCTGCGGGTCGTCTGGGAACAGCACAGGCAAATCTTTGGTGCGTGTGGTGCGGTCGCCGACGCGTTTGACCATCGCTTTGACCGGGCAGCCGCAGGCGCTGTAAACGAAGGTCACTTCGCGCTCGGCGCCGTCCGGCCACAGGTCTTTGACGAGCTGCGTGCGACCATTGACCTTGGCGTCGAGCACCGACGCAGGGTTGTTCGAACCGTCAACCAGGAAGGTCGTGCCTTTGCCAGTGCCGTCATCGATCATGATCGTCAGCCGCTTCTCCTTACCGCCTTCGCTGCTCGGCAGGATGCGCGCACGCCAGAGCACGCGGCCCGTCGGCTTGAAGACCAGCTCGGCCATTCCAGGCTTTTCGCTGCTGACGTGCATCGAGATGTGCAGCTTGCCGTCGGGCGTCGGCTCGCCGTAGGCGTCGAGCACAGAGAACGTGCGGCCTACGCCATCGTCCGGACGATAGCGCCGCTCGATCTGCGCGAGGCCCTGCGGGATCGTCGGCACGGGCTTGCCGAGATCGAGGTCTTCGGTGACCATCACGGCCTTGTTGACTTCCATCGTGGTGGTCTCTGGATCACCGCCTGGCGCGGGCGGCGCGGCGGGTGTGGACGGCGCAGAGGTCGCGACCGGCGCGGCATTCTTCGTCGCCGCGTTATCGTTCGGCTTTGAGTTGCAAGCAGCGAGCGCGACCAGCAACAGGGCAAGCATAATGAAACGAAGTCTCTGATTCATGCGAATGACAACCTGATATTTTTGGAGTTGTTCTCGGAGCGAAGAATAGTAGCAAACGCACGCGCGGCGCGGCAACAGATGGGAATTAAACCGCCAGGACGCCAAGATCACCAGGAAGACCTTCATATCCTCTTCGCGTACTTGGCGTCCTGGCGGTTGATCTACTTGCTTTCTGCGGTCAGGGTTAAGGCCAGCGCCAGCGCTCCCCAATTCGTCGCTGCCGCAGAGATCCACTGGTCGTGGCCATGCGGAAAGTCCGCTTCGAAGAATGGTTGCAGCGGCACGGCGCGGCTCCTGACATACCAAGAGCCGTCTCCGAGCTGCGTCTTCAGCAGGAACTCGATGCCGCGCCGGTAGGCCGCATCAGTCGCCGCGATGCCGCCCGCCTGGCGCAGCGCGACCAACGCTTCGCCGGTGGCATAGGCGTCGCTCGCAAGCGCCGCGAGCTGCCCCCAGCCGCCGTCGGGCCGCTGCGCGGCGAGCAGCTCGCGCACGGCTTTCTTGATCGTTTCGTTGCTCGGCTTCATGCCCGTCCAGCCGAGGCCGAGGAGTTGGAAGGCGTACTCGTCGGTCGTCTGCGGCTGCGCCCTGGCCAACCAATCGGCGGCGCGCCGGATGGCCAGGGTATATTTCGCGCGCTGCGCCTTCGGCGCGTAGACTTGCAGCGCCCTGAGCGAACGGGCGGTGATCGGTATGTCACTGACTTCGAGCGGCGGGCGATGCCCAAATGTCCGCCAGCGCCCGTCGGGCCACTGCTGCGCGGCGACATAACGCGACATGGCGTCGGTCGCCGCGTCCGCCGGGTGATGCTCCGCCGCAAGCCCGCCGAGAATCGCGCTGACGGGGCCGACTTCTCCGGGAATCCCTGCGCCCTGCAACGTCCGTTCGCGCCAGGTCTCAAGGAAAGCGGCGATCTTCTTCACCTGGCCGCGGGCGATCTCTTCGTTGACGGCGACGCCCATCTGGCGCGCCGCCGCGACCGTCACCGCCGTCATGGTGTTGTTGTGGCAGGAGACACAGCCCGCCTTCTGCATAAACGTCTGATCGGTTTTCTGTAGCAGCGGGATGCTCCGTCCGAGCGCCGCGCGAATGGACGGCGCGGGTACGGGCGCGGGCGGCGTGTAGACGGTCGCTGTGCCTTCTTTCGCGCCGGCCTCCATGAGCAGGTTAATGATCGGCGTCGCCCCTCGCATCCGCGCGAAGTCGAGTGCGGTTCGGCCATCGGGATTCTTCGCGTTGACGTCGGCGCCGCGCGCCAGCAGCGCCTTGACGCTCTCTACAGGCATGGCATCAGAGCCTGCGGCGAGCATCAACAGCGTATTGCCCTTCGGTTCGACCAGTTTCGCGTCGGCCCCTTTGTCGAGCAGCAGCGGGGTCGCGCTCGCATCGCCCAGCGGCGGCGACAGCAGTGACGAAGCGATCAGCAACGTTCGGCGATCAACGCCTGCCGCCAGCAGCTCAAGACACTTCGCGCACCGCGACCGGTTGGCGTTGACCAGCGCCAGCACGCCCGCGCTCTTCACATCGGCGCCGCGCGCAATCAGCATGCGCAAGAGCGCTTCGTCGCCGCTGCGCGCTGCCTCTGACAGCACCGTCTGAAAGCCATTCGCCGCTGGCGACTTTGCTGACAGGTCTGCGCCGTGGTCTAGCAGCAAACGCACGACCGCCGTGTTGCCGAAGTGCCCTGCGGCAATCAGCAGCGGCGTCCGCGAGTCCTCCGAGCGCGCGTTCACGTCGGCGCCGCGATCGATCAACAGGCGCGTCTTCTCCAAGTCGTCCACCGCCCACATCAACGCCGTCGCGCCGGCGTCGTTGCGGAGGTTCGGGTCAGCGCCCTGCTCAAGCAGCAACCGCACGTCGCCGGCATCGCCGTAGAGCACCGCTTGCATCAGCGGAGTGGTGCCGCCGACGCCTCTGCGATTGCCGATGCGCTGATCCTGGCTCGCCAGTCTCTTAAAAGTCTGCCGGTCGCCATCGCGCAGCGCCTTCATGATCGGCGCGGCTTGCGCGTCGGGTGGCGGTGGCAGCACATCGCCCGCCAGATCGTCGGGCCACTGCGCGCCCTGATCGATCCACGCTTTGATGATCTCGATCTGTTCCGCAGTGAGCGGGCCGGTTGGCGGCATCTGCGGCCCATACTTGTTGCCGATTAATTTCAGGTAGAGGCGGCTTGAAGCGGCGCTGCCTGGAACGATCACGGTTATCGTGCCGCCGCGCATGGCGTCGCGGCGGCGGTCGAGACGGAAGCCATGCATCTGCTGCGATGGCCCGTGACAGTCGATGCAGAACTGCTTGAGTATCGGCTGGACATCGCGGCGAAAATCAACGGTGGCGGCGGCCCTCTGCGATGGCGTCAGGCTGAAACCGAGTGCCCCGATAAACAAGGCGATGGCAAGGTGCTTGAGCAGGCTTGATAATCTCGACGGCATGGTTAAGCTCTCCTGTCTTCTGTGAGGCGAATAGGGCCGGAAGGATTATTGTTCTGACAGCGTCCCGCCTGTGGAGCGTCCAGCGTATAACAACCGCGCCATTGAGTCAACAGCCGGTTTGGCATAGAAAACGCCGATGAATTATAATCGCTGCATCTCGATCCTTGAGGGTGAACGGTATGAAGTTACGATGGCTTATCTTGTGCGCTGTTTTATTTCTCGCCGCTGCGCCTGTGGCCCGCGCGCAAACCGAGCGCACGCTCGCAGGCGAGTGGATCATGGTCTCGTCGCCGATTGACGGTCAGGGCTTTTCGCGCATGGGTAACTCGCTCGGCTTTCCCGACCGCGATATGGTCTTCACTGTAGAAAGCGACCTGCGCAATGGCGTCGTCTTACGCGAAGACGTTGGCAGCAACGTCCGCCCGCTCGGCTCCTGGCGAGTGATGGGCAATCGTTTCAGCGCCGCCTTTCAGTTGTGGTGTCCGAACAGCGATGGGCCATGCGGCTCGGTCATCATGCGCGGCCAGTTCGTAGACGACGACACGGTCAAAGGCTCGATGACCGTCTTCTTCGATACGCCCGACGATGGGCGCCCGACCGGCTACGACACCTGGGTCTTCTCTTTCCGCGGCAATCGCAAGTCGGGAGGGAGCAACTGATGAAGCGCACACCGAACCGGCTATTGAAGAGCGCCGCGGCGATCGTCGTCGCGCTGCTGCTTGCGAGTGCACACGCGAGCGCGGCACCCAAGCTCGACGGGCACTGGGTGTTGACGATTACCATCCCCGAATCGCCGACCAGCAATGCGAAGCGGACGCTCACCGTCACCCTCGACGTTAGCCCGCGCGGTGACAGCTTGAACGGGCGGCTGACCGCGACCGACGACAACAACCGCACGGTGAGCGGTGCGTGGCGGCAGGTTGGCAAGCAGATCTCGATCACCTACGAAATGCCATGCCCCAGCGATGGCAGCGCCGCTTGCGGCTCGCTCGTCCTGCTCGGCAAGCTCAAAGGCGATGCGATTCGCAAGGGCAAAGTCATTGTGATGTGGGACACGCCGAACGACAACAATCCGGCGCTCTATGACACAGCCAACGGCACCTTCAACGGCGAACGCCTGCCCTAGCTAGCGCTTGCGCAGCTCGACGATAACCAGCCCGTGCGGCATCTCTGCGACTGTGAAGCTGACGCGGTCGCCCACGGCAATGCCTTCAAGCAGTGCCCCGCTCTTCACTTCGAATGCCATGCTCATGGCCGGCATCAAATCTTTGATGTCTTCGTGATTGATCTCGACGGTGGTGTGCGCGTCGTTGATCGATTCGACGACGCCGACGCCGTGATAGAGTTTCGCCGTCTTCGCCGCCTCTGCTTTCGTCGCTGCGTTCTTCACCGTAGGGACTGCCGAGATGGGCGACGCACTTGCGAGTGTCGCTTTGAGTCCCTGCAAATCGGCGACAATGTCAGCGGGTTGCCAGTCGTTGCCGCGATAGAGCTTCACCAGTTTGCCATCCGGCCCGATGACCGCCGTGCGCAGCGAATGAACGATCTGCCCGCCCTCAGGCCAGTACTGTAATCCGAACCACGTCGCGAATCTCTTTACCGCTTCGGCCTGGCCCGTAGCGAATTCCCAGTGCCGGAAATCGGTCGCGCCCAGGTATTTCGCGCCGTACTCGCGCAGCACTTTCGGCGTGTCGTATTCGGGGTCAACGCTGACGCTCAAGAAGTGCGCCTTGTCGTACAGCGCGGCATCGGCTTTTGTAGCCTGGCTGATCGCTGCGAAGTGATTGGTCATCAGCGGGCAGTAATCGGGCACGGGGCAGCGCGTGTAGATGAACGTGACGACGAGCGCGCGCCCGCGGTAATCGCCGAGCGCGATCTGTTTGCCGTCTTGATTAGTGAGTGTGAAATCGGGCATCGCGTCGCCCGGCTGCGGTTCGACGGCGTTGCCGGTGGCGGTGTTGTCAGCGGTCTCTTGCGAGAGCACAACGTTTTCAAGCCACGAGCGCAAGCCGTCAATCACCAGCGTCGCCTGAATGCGATTGCCCGGCTGCGCTTGCTCGAGCACCCACTGGTCTTTGGGCTTGAACGGCATGGCCATGGCTTCCATGTAGCCGGGGATTTCCTGATGCGCAATGGTCACGGTTTCGCCGCGTCGGTCAACGCTGATGACTGTGCCTTTCAACTCGTAACGCTGCGCGTTGGTGGCGCGGTGGCCGCAAGCAGAGAGCGCCACGAGCGCGAATAGAGCAAGCAGATAACTCAGGTGGCGATTCATAGGTGTTCATCTTCAATTTTGTATGAACGGAGCGGGCAGGACAAATCAAATCAGATTAAACACAAAGGCACGGAGAAAACTCTGTGCTTCCTCCGTGCCTCCCTGTCTCGTTGTTTTTGTGTGCTATCGCCTGCGCGCGTGGCGCGTGCCGCCGCCTGACGATTGCCGCTTGGCGACTTTCGACTGGCTCGTCAGCGGCTCCAACTGACCGGCAGCGAGTGCGTTGCCGGTTGACAGGTCGCTGACATTCACGGCGAAGAATTGATTCGCGTTGGCGCGGTCGAGCATCTGCTTGAGCGTCGCATCATCCAAGCGCGCGGCGTCAACGCCGGAGCTTTGCAGCTCGGCGCGCAGGTTCTCGACCGTGTTCGTGTTGCGGTCGTAAACGTCCGGGTAGATGCGTAGCACGCCGCCTTCGATCACCTGCGTGTCGTAGTTAATGTCTACGGGCACGGGCGGGCTGAGCTTGGCGACCAGACGATCTGTGTTGTTCTTGCTCTGCTCGATCTTGTCGCGCGAAATGGGCCAGCCGCGCGCCGCCATGATCTTTTCGGTCAGATCATAAAGGTCGCTTTGCAGCATACGCACACAGCCGTGCGACACCAGGTGGCCGAGGTCTGTCGGGTGCGCCGCCTGATGAATCAGGTAAGCATCGCCGAGCGGCACTTTGATTTTGCCGAGCGGGTTGCGCGGATCGTCTGCATCGATGTGCTCGCCGGGCTGCACGTCGCTATGCGACTCTTCGACCCAGTCGCTGTCGGGCGGCACCCATTCGGGATTCCAGATAATCTGCGCGGCGCGGCGCATGCCGATGGCCAGCGGGAACTCTTTGCGGCCTACGCCGATCTCATAGGTCTTGACCTCTTTGCCGTTCTGCCAGAGCGTCAAACGAAAGGCCGGCACGTCAACCGTGATCTTGATGTCCGGTTGATTCTCTGTGAGCGACGCGGTTTGAATTTTGCCGCCGGTGAACTTGTCTTCGCGCTCAGACTCCGTGCCGTGCGCGGCGTCTTTGGCCATGGCTTCGGCAATCGAGGCGTTGTCGGCGGACGATAGCTGAATCGGCTTCGTCTGTTTCTTCGAGCCGTCGGCGTAAGCGACTTCGGCCCAGACATCGCCGGCGAAATCGGGCGACATCTTGATCTGTGTCGTGAATGTTCCGTTCGCACTGTCCGCCGCTACGGGACTCTTCTTGAGCGCGACGACGCGGTCGCCGGCGTCAATCGGGCGGTAGAGGATGCGCGCAGACTTTGCGCCGAGCGCCGTGACGTTGAGCGTCACCGAGTCGCCGCCTGCGACCAGCCAGTTGTTTTCGCCTTGCTTGACCGGCGTAGCTTCAATCGCCGGCTCCTGTTTGCCGGTCGCTGTCGCCTGCGCCGACTGGTTCGAGTTGTTCGGCACCGGCCCGCAGGCTTGTACCGAGAACGCCGCCACGACCACGGCGATGAAAGCGACAAACTTCTTAGGTGAATAAACCATTCTCATTCCTCCTGAGCATGACGAGACACCTGCACGAAGCGATGATGTACAACTCGGATGCCACGCTATCGCTTGATATATTTGCAGCCATTCACGGCTCGCGCGCACGGCATTCATACGCGCACGTTTGCAAAGCGGACATCGCCGGGCGGGCGGGCTTCGATCGAAGGGCACGGCTTCTGCTACAATCCACGACGCGATTCCGCTCAACGAACTGGAGAGACTGATGATGCAACTGGAGCCGCGCTACCTCGTGCAGATGGCGCACCTGACGACGCCTGCGACGGTGTGGAAATATGTCGAAGGCGCGGTGACGCGCTCTGCCGCCAACCTAGTGATGCTCGACCTCGAAGACTCGATCCCGCGCGACAACGCTGAGTTGCTTGAGCAAGGACGCGCCAACATCATCCGTGCGTTCAACGAACTGGACTGGGGCCGTCGCCTACGCTTCTTTCGCCCGCGCGGCACCACACTCGACCCGGCACACGAAGACATCGCGGTGATCGTTGAGCAGGCCGGCCGCAACCTTGATGGATTGATCTATCCGAAGATCGAAGCGGCCGACGAAGTGCGCGCCATTGATGCGACGCTCACAGAGCTTGAGCAGCAGTTCGCTCTGCCTGCGGGCGGCATTCGCATCGAAGCGTTGATCGAATCGGCGCGTGCCGAAGAGAATGTATTTGAAATCGCTTTCGCCTCGAAGCGGCTGGTCGGTCTGGTGCTCGGCACTTATGATTACTGGGCGAGCCTGGGCTTGCGGGCATCGGGTTATCGCTACGACCACCCGTTGATCGATCAAGTGCGCGGGCGCATCGTCAAGGCTGCCGCTGCCGCAGGCGTCCCGGCCATTGCCGAGATGACGACAAACTACCCGACGCGCGACAAGACTGAGGCGGAGCGCCGCGCTGCCATCGAAGAGTTCCGCCGTGATGCGCTCTACGCCCGCGAGTTCGGCTTTGCGGGCAAGTGGACGGGCATCCCTGAGCAGACCGCGATGGCGGTCGAGATATTTCAAATCCCCGACGACGAGATCAACCGCGCGATTGCCGCGGCGCGCCTGTTCTTGGAAGCCGAAGCCGAGGGGCGCGGCGCGGTGATGATCGATGGACAGATGTCCGACCGCGCCACCGACCGCGTGCATCGCAACACGCTGAAGATGGCTTACGCGCTCGGGCGCATTGACGAAGCGATGGCGCGCGAGCTGCGGTTGATTTGAAGCGAAGGAAGATTATGAGCAGCACGGATAGAGAGCCGCGTGTGATGGAAGCGCAGTACGGGCGCAAGCTCGATGATTTCAAAGTCGGCGACATCTATCACCACCCTTGGGAGGTGACGATTGACGAAGGGCTGATGGCGATGTTCGCGGCGTCGTTTCTCGACGCCAACCCGATCTATTCGAGCCGCCGCTTCGCGCGCGACCTCAGCTTTCGTGACCGCGTCGTGCATCCGCTGCTGCTCTTGAACATGGCGCTCAGCTTCACGGTTCACGATGTCAGCGAGCAGGCCATCGCGCACCTCGCTTACATCGATTTGAAGTTTCCGCACGCCGCGCACACAGGCGACACCTTCTCTGCGTCAACCGAAGTGCTCGGCGTGCGCCCTTCCCAATCGCGGGCGGATCGCGGCATCGTTCATGTCCGCACGACGGGCGTTAATCAAGATGGCTTGCCGCTGGTCTACTTCGAGCGCAAGGCGCTTATCCCTGCGGGCACGCTCGATGGCCGGGCGCACCCGCCGCTCACTCAAACAGTGAACAACTTGCAGCGCACGAGCGGCGCGCTCATCGCGCCGCCACAGACTTTGAAAGAGCCGCTGCCGAAAGAACTCGCCTTGCAGATTCGCGCGCCGCGCTGGCCGGGCCGCCCGCTCGGTTTGTTCGAAGACTTTCACGCAGGCGACATCCTCTTGCACAGCACAGGTCGCACGGTCGGTCACAGCGAGCACATGCAGCTCACCATGCTGACGCGCAACAGCCACCCGCTGCATTTCGATGAAGTCTATTCACAAGCGCACAGCTTTGCGCGGACGCGTGTAGTCGAAGGCGGGCTGGTCTTTGCGTGGGCCGCGAGTCTGGCGAGCCGCGACACGACAGCGAATGCGCTATGGGAACTCGGCTATGATCGCGGCAGCCATCCGAATCCTGTGCTCGGCGGCGACACGCTCTACGCGGCGTCGCGGGTGATCGAGACGCGCGCTTACAACGAGCGCGCCGGCGTCGTCCGCTTTCATCTTGTCTGCATGAAAAACCGGCGGCCCGCCGCGTTGATTGAGGCGGGCCGCGATCTGTTCGCCGATCAGTTCGATGAGAAAGTCTTCGAGATTGAGCGAACGGTGCTGCTGCCGAAGCGCGCCTTCCTGAGCTAGCGCCAGCCGCGCTACTTGCTGGCCACCTCGCCGCCGAGGAACTTCATCAACGCCGCGTTGAACTCGGCGGCCTTTTCGAGCTGCGGCACGTGGCCGCATTTGTCTAAGACGACAAGCGCTGCGCCGTTGATCTCTTTCTTGAAGCGCTCAGCCATCCACATCGGCGTCAGTTTGTCTTCCCTGCCCCAGACGATCAGCGTCGGCTGCTTGATGCCGCCCAGTCGCCCGTCGAGCAGGTCTTCGCCGCGAGCAATCGAATCGATGAAGCGCTGCACGGTATAGCCATCGCCTGCCTGGACGCGCCGCGCAAACATCATGTCAACCGCCGCGTCGCTAGTGAACTGCTTGCCGTAGAAGATCAGCGAGAGAATGTCTTTCACCTGCTCGCGCGTCGAAGGGTTCAAGGCGCTGACGATGCGCGGGTCGAAATCCTTCGGCATCGCAAAGCCAGCGGCGTCAACCAGCACCAGCCGGTCTACCTTCTCCGGGTGCGCCAGTGCAAAGGCCGCCGCCGCAAAGCCACCGAGCGAATTGCCGACCAGCGACGCGCGCTCTGCCCCGACCTGCTTCATAAAGCCGTCGAGGAAATCGACCAGCGTCGCGACGCGGTAATTGAGCATCGGCTTATCCGAGCGCCCGAAGCCGATCTGGTCGGGAGCCAGCACACGGAACTTGGCCGCGAGCGGCGCGATGGTCGGCGTCCAGCTTGAGTTGTCGCCGCCCAGCCCGTGCAGCAGAATCACCGCCGGGCCGCTGCCGGCTTCCAGGTAATGAATCTTGGCGCCAAAAACGGTCGCCGTCTTGGCGGCAGGCGCGGACTGCGCCAGAGTAGTAACCGAGGCTACAAAAAGCAGCAGCGCCGCAACCAGCGCTTGCCGCACCAGAGAGCGCGTCGAGTTTTTCAGCATCGCATCCACCTTTCCGTGATGCGTGATGCGTGATGCATCCGGTCACGCACTACGCATCACCCAATCAGTACCAGACTTTTTCAATCGGCACATTCGCCTTGCAGCTTGGGCAATCGCCGGGCGAACTGAACTGCGTTTCGACGTTGAGCAGCGAATAATAAGGGATGCCGCCCGTATCTATGTGCGCGTCTTTGAACTGCACCAGCGAGCCGATGGCGACAACTTCGGCGCCGGCTTCTTTAATCAACGTCAGCATCTCGGTAATGACGCGGCCTGAGCGCACGATGTCGTCAACCAGTATGCACTTGATGCCGCGGGCGTCGAGGTACTGGCGGAAGTGATAGCGGCCTTCGGTCTTCTCGGCCCAGAAAATCTGGTCGGCGTTGAGCGCCGCGCGAATGCCGAAGGCGACGGGAATGCCGCCGGCTGCCGGCGCGACGATGGCGCAGTTCGGTAGCGCCGCCAGGACATCCGGCTCGCGGCGCAGCAAGCGCGACAGCGCGACGTTGAGCACGCGGGCGTTGTCGTGATAACGCATTGCCAGGGGCATCTGGAAGTAGTGCGATGAATGAAAGCCTGTGGGAAATTCGAAGTGACCTTCACGCAGCGCGCCGGTCTGTTTCAACAGCGCCTCGACCTGATCGGCGGAAGGAATCAATTGCGGTTTGGGAACCAGCATACGACCTCCTGTTGAGTCGCCAAACGCCCGCGTTACGGAAGGGTCTGGATGGCGTTCGCGCTCCAAATTGCAATGCAGTGCCACCGACTGCATTGAAGCGGCATTATAGGGGCTCGGCGGGCGGGATTCAAGAAATGCAGGCGACACTCGCCGCCGCCGCTGCTTGACCTAGCGCGCGGCATTCAAATAAAATTTTTCCTTCTTGAGCGCCCCTTATCTCGACGTGCGAACTTGAATCAGGCTCCTGTTCTAAGCACCTCCCTACTTAGCACATGGCGAGCGGGCCGCGGCGGATTAGGCGGCGCTGCGTCAGCCTTAACATCGAAAGGATTGTAGAGTACATGAGTAGTAAACTGCGGCGCGAACGGTCCGCGTCATCCGCAACCGCGAAAGCGCTGGCGCTCGCCGCCTTCTGCCTGATCACTTTAATCGCCGCCGTCTACCTGCGAGCGGCACGCAGCACACGGCACGCGGTCGCCGCACCAGGCGTGGCGCAGGCCCTCGGCGCAGCGGAAAAATCGCCGCTCGCTGCACCCGCCGCGCCGCCGCCGGCAGACGAGATGACGCCGCGTGCGGAGGCTTTGCAGAAGCCGCAGGCGCGACTGCGACCGCGCGCCGTCTTCAAGCGCGTCCGTGTGCGGCGGCGCTTGATCACGCCCGCCACGATAGCGCGCGCCGCCGAAGTCGCGCCCGCTGAAGTTGATCATTTGCCGTCGCGGTTGCTGACGCCCGCAGCGACGCCTTTCGCAGAAGTCACGCCGCCATCAACGTCTGAGCCGGGCGTGATCGCCGCGCCGGAAACCAGGGAGGACGAAGAATCCAAAGAGCGCCATACGAGCGCGGGCGGCCCTCGGCGATTGCATCGCGCCCAGGGTGCACAGGAAGCGACCGCCAGCGCGCCGCGTGAGCAAGTCACAACCCAAGGCGCAGTGACCAACAGCGGCCCTGAGCTGGTGCATTTCGTCGGCCCGGTCTCGCAAGACCTCGACCTCAAACAACTGCCTAACATTCCCGGCAAGGGCGAAGAAGAAGAGGTGCGCCACACGCGCCACCCGCTGCTGCCGAATTCGCAATCGAAGGGCATGGATGACCCGGAGCTGCCGGTCAGGGCTGATACGGTGTCGAGCATGCCTGCGACCTCTGTGAACTTTGATGGCATCAATTCGGCGACTGGTGCTTGCGGCTGTCTCCCTCCCGACACGCATGGCGACGTCGGCCCGAATCACTACATCCTCTCGGTCAATTCATCGATAAAAATCTTCAATAAGAGCGGCGCGTCGCTTTCGGGACCGACGAGCTTCAACGCGTTCTTCTCGGCGCTCGGCACCAGCACGCCTTGTGGCAATAATCAGAATGATGGCGATGGCTTCGTGATGTACGACCAGATCGCCGACCGCTGGGTGATTAGCGATTTTGCCTTCCCTTCGAACGGCTCGGTCAATTATCAATGCGTCGGCGTATCAAAGACCGCCGACCCTGTTTCGGGCGGCTGGTGGCTGTACGCGCTCCAGGTCGATTCATCACACCCGACCTGGCTCGGCGATTATCCGAAGTTCGGCCTGTGGCCCGACGCCTATTACTTCTCTGTGAATCTGTTCGATCAGAACGACGACTTTCAGGGCGTGCGCGTGTTTGCACTCAACCGCAGCGCCATGCTCAATGGCACGGGCGCGCCGACGCCGGGTGCAGTCGCCTTCACGATCACGCCGGCAGCGCTGGGCGACACCTACAGCCTGGTGCCTGCGACCTTCCGCACAGGAACGGCACCACCGGCGGGCACCCCGGAATATTTCATGGCCATCGATAGCCCGTTCACGTCGGGGGTGAGTCTAAATAAGGTCTACACCTGGCGCTTCCACGTAGACTTTGCGACGCCGGCGAATTCGACCTTCGGGGTCGGCGCGTCGCACACACCGAACGGCACGACAACGGTCAATAACTTCGTTGACGCTTTCACGTCTACTACCAACCTCGTGCCGCAACCGATGGGTGCGCAGCCGCTCGACACGCTCGGCGACAAGCTGATGACGCCGCTGGTTTATCACAACCTGCTCGGCGTGGAATCGCTCTGGGCGGCACACACGGTCAATAACAACCAGGGCGGCACAGGGCCGTCGGCCATCCGCTGGTATCAGTTCAACGTCACCGGCAGCACGATTCCCGCGACGCCGCTGCAACAGCAGACCTTCAACAATAGCTCGGATGGTTTGTGGCGCTTCATGCCGAGCATCGCTGTTGATGCCAGCGGCAATATGTCGATCAACTACATGACCTCAAGCAGCGCGACTGAGCCGAGCATCAAGTATGCCGGGCGGCTCGTCACCGACCCGCTGAACACGCTGGCGCAGGGCGAAGCGACGCTCATTGCCGGTGGCGGCCACCAGACCCATTCGAGCGGGCGCTGGGGCGATTACAGCTCGCTGAGTGTTGACCCTTCGGACAACTGCACCTTCTGGGGCGCGAACGAATACTACACATCAACCGGCGTCTCAAGCTGGAACACGCGCATCGGCGCTTTCAAATTCCCTGGCTGTGGCCCGACGCAGGCCAAAGTCAAAACCTTCAACGCCAGCCGCGCCGCCGACGGGCGCGTCCTCTTGCAGTGGAAATCGTCTGTCGAATCGGACAACCTCGGCTACCACGTTTATCGCGAGCAGAATGGCGTGCGCACGCGCATCACGCCGCAACTGGTCGCGGGCTCGGCGCTGCTGGTCGGGCCGGGCAAGTCGCTGCTCGCGGGCCACTCATACAATTGGGCCGACACGCCGCCGGCGGGTGCATCGGTGCGCTACTGGCTCGAAGATGTTGACCTCAACGGCAAGAGCACATGGCACGGGCCGTTCGCAGCGGCAAACGTGACGGGCAAGAATTCGGCGGCGGGCCTTGGCCAATCGCTGATGCTGAGCCAGCTCGGCATGCGCGAATCAACGATCGTCAACGGCACGCTGACGCAAGCGGCGATGAATGCGGCACAGTTGGCAGTGCCGACGCCTGCCACTCTCGAAACGCAAGCCGTGCTTGCGGCGCAGCCGGCCGTCAAGCTTGCCATCAAGCAGGAAGGCTTCTATCGCGTCACGCAGGCGGAACTGGTCGCGGCAGGACTCGACCCGCGCGTTGATCCGCGCTCCTTGCAGATATTCGTTGACGGCGTCGAGCAGCCGATCAAGGTGCGCGGCGAACAGGACGGACGTTTCGACGCCGGCGACGCCATTGAATTCTACGCCACGGGACTTGACGCGCCGTCGACCGACACGCGCATCTACTGGCTGGTCGCAGGCAACGCCCAGGGCCGCCGCATCAACACCACTGTCGCCAAAGGCAAGCTCGCGGCGGCGAGTAATTTTCCTTACACAGTCGAGCGCAAAGACCGCAGCCTCTACCTCACTGTGCTGAGAAACGGCGACGCCGAAAACTTCTTCGGCGCAACCGTCTCCGGGCAGGCGACGGATCAAGCGCTGTGGGTTCAGCACCTCGCATCAACGGCGAAGGCCACGGCCACGGTTGATGTGTCGCTGCAAGGTCTGACGCAACTGCCGCACACGGTCGGGCTGCAACTGAACGGCACAGAGATCGGCGCGCTCAGCTTCAACGGTCAAGCGCCGGGCAAGACAAGCCTACAGATTCCCGCGGCGCTGCTCAAAGAAGGCGAAAACCATGTGCAGTTGATCGCCCGCGGTGGGCCGAGTGATGTCAGTCTGGTAGATGTCATCCGCATCACCTACCCGCACAGCTTCACTGCCGACAGTAACGCCTTGCGGCTGACGGCGCAGGGCGGCCAGCAAGTCACGGTCGGCGGATTTACGAGCGCCGCCGTGCGCTTGATTGATGTGACCGACGCCAGCGCCGTGCAGGAGATCAGCGGCACGGTGAGCGGCGGCAAAGCCGGCTACACCATCACCGCCGCCGTGCCCGGCGCGGGCGAGCGGCGACTGCACGCAATCATTGATTCACAACTCAAGCAGCCCGCAGCGGTCAGCGCCAACCGGCCCTCGCAATGGCGACAAGCCGCGAACGGCGCGGACCTGGTGATCTTCACGCGCCGCGAATTTGCCGCGGCCTTGCAGCCGCTCGTGGCGCTGCGCCAGAAGCAGGGCTTGAGCGTCGCCCTGGTTGATGTTGAAGACGCCTACGACGAATTCAGCTTCGGCCAGAAGACGCCGCAAGCCTTGAAGGACTTCGTCAGCTACGCGGCGACGAACTGGAAGCAAGCGCCGCGCTTCCTGTTGCTCGTAGGCAGCGCGACTTATGATGCGCGCAACTACCTGGGCTATGGCGATTATGATCTGGTGCCGACGAAGCTGATCGATACGGCAGAGATGGAGACGGCGAGCGACGACTGGTTCGCTGACATCGCGGGCGACGGGCTGGCGCGCCTGGCGGTGGGCCGTCTGCCGGCGCGCACGCCGACCGAAGCGGCGGCGCTGGTCGCGAAGATCATTGCTTACGAAAACTCAAGCCCGGCGCAAGAAGCGACGATGGTCGCGGACGTTAACGACGGCTTTAATTTTGAAGTGGCGTCGCGTCAGCTTGCGACGCTGTTGCCCGAGGCACTGCGCGTCAACCAGATCGCGCGCGGCGCAGGCGACACGAGCGCTCGCAGCGAATTGCTTGCGGCGCTGGCGCGTGGACAGAAAGTGGTCAACTATGTCGGCCACGGCAATGTCAATATCTGGCGCGGCGACTTGCTGACGAACGAAGATGCCAGCCGCTTGACGAACAGCGATCATCTGCCGCTGTTTGTGATGATGACCTGTTTGAACGGCTACTTCATCGATCCGGCGCTCGACAGCCTCGGCGGCAGTCTGCTGAAAGCCGAACGCGGCGGCGGCGTGGCGGTGTGGGCCTCGTCAGGCGTCACCGGCGCGGCAGATCAAGCGGAGATGAATCAGCAACTCTACCGCTCGCTGTTTGGCGATAGCAGTCTGCGCGTCGGCGAAGCCATCACGAAAGCGAAAGCCGCCATCAGCGACAGGGACGTGCGCCGCACCTGGATACTGCTCGGCGACCCAACGATGAAGCTGCGCTAAACGACCGCCGACCGATGACCGACGTCTATCTGCCGTCGTCGGTCATCGGTCGGCGGTCTGCCAGAGGTAACGATGGCACAGAAATTCACCATCACCGAACACGTCCGCTGGTCGGACATTGATCGCGCAGGGATTATCTACTACGGCCAGTTCCTGCGCTTCTTCGAGATCGCCGAAACCGAGTTGTTCCGCGCCGTCGGCCTGCCTTACTCGGTCGTCTTCGACCGCCTCGACATCTGGCTGCCGCGCGTGCAGATTCACTTCGATTTCCGCAAGCCGCTCACCCTCGACGACCTGATCGAAGTCTCTGCCTACGTCGCGCGCCTCGGCAACAAATCATTGACGTTGCGCTTTGAAGTCAACAAACAAGGCGAGAACGACCTGGTCGCCGAAGGCCACGTCGTTCTCGCCTGTGTGTCGCGCTCGACCTTCAAGTCGGTCTTCGTGCCTGCCGAAATGATCGAAGCGCTGCGCCCTTACCTCGCCGAATGACTATGGCGCGACGGGGCGCTGGCGGACGCCACGGGTTTGAAAGGTGTCGGAAAAGAGGACCTGCCCGTTCAAGTCAATGACTTCAAACACCGCCCGCCCGGTAAAGACATCGGTGTTCGCGCCGATGGTCACGAGGTGGCGGAAGCCGATCTTGCCGAAAGGCGATAAGTCTTCATTAAACGAATAGCCATAGTAAGAGGCGACGAACTGCGTGCCGCCCGTGTATTGCCACGAACCCTGCTCAGGGAGCGTCGGGCTGGGCGGCGCGAGCGAAAACTCGCTGGCGTGAATGACCGAGCCTTCGCCGTCGGCAGGGCCGGGAAAGACTTGCAGCGTGGATCTCACTTGCGTGCCATCGCCGGCGGTTAATATGACATCCCAGGTGCCGACCAGCGCTTGCTTCTTGGGGAAGCTGGCCTGCGGGCTGACCTCTTTCATGATGGACGGTTCCGTGGCGAGCGATGCCGCTTCGACCGGCTCGACGGCTTGCCGGTGGGTGCCGGCGGCGATCTCTGCCATGATGCGCTTCTTGAGTTCGACGACGCCGCCGTTCTGCGCCTGGACGTTAATGGTCGAGATCACCGCCAGCGCGGCGAACATGAGGATTGAAAAGATTCTGCGAGCTTTCATTATCGGTTCTCCTTTGAATTTAAAATATGGACTTTGCCATCCAACAGGCCGGGACTATAATCGAACCCACTTCTGCGGTAATGATGGCGGCCTGTTGAATCCGTGATTTTTCCCTGTCGCGTAGTAAAGGCGTGCGATTGGTGACACTTATGGCAACCCCGAAACAGGATGGGCCGATTGTCTACGCTTTCGACGACGTGGTGGTGGACCGCGAGAGCTTTCGTGTGCTCAAGGGGGGCGAGGCCCGCACGCTGGAGCCGCGCCTGTTCGACCTGCTGATTTTTCTGATCGAGAATCGCGGCCGGGTCATCGAAAAACAGGAATTATTCGAGCAGGTCTGGAAGCAGGCTTTCGTCACCGACAACGCCTTGACGCGGGCGATCAAAGAGATTCGCCGCGTCCTCGGCGACAACGCCAGCGCGCCGCGCTACATCGAGACCCTGCCCAAGCGCGGCTATCGCTTCATCGCCGCCGTCAAACCCGCAAGCGAGCCGGCGGTAGATTCCGGGCAGACGCCCACTCGCAAGCCGGAAGAGGTCGCCGCGGCGCTGAACTACCGCGTCACGCGCAAGCTCGGACAAGGCGGCGGCGGCGTGGTCTTTCTCGCCGAAGACCTGCGCTTGCGGCGCAATGTGGTGTTGAAGTTTCTCACAGACGAGCTGCTCACAGACGAGATGGCGCGGCGGCGGTTTCTGCGCGAGGCGCGTTTGGCGTCGGCCCTGGATCATCCGAACATCTGCACGATTTATGAAATCAATGAAGCTTCGGGACTGCCGTTCATCGTGATGCAGTACGCCGAAGGCGAAACGCTCAAGCAGTTCATCTCAGGCAAGCCGCTCGATACGGCGACGGCGCTGGCGCTCGCCATGCCGATTGCCGATGCGCTCTCAGCCGCGCACACCGCAGGCATCATTCACCGCGACATCAAGCCGGGCAATATTGTCGTCACCAAAAAAGGGCAGGTGAAGATTCTCGATTTCGGGTTGGCAAAATCGCTTGCTCGCAGCACAGACCACACAGACATGACCTTAACGCGCGAAGGCGCGCTACTCGGCACGCCCGCCTACATGTCGCCCGAACAGGTGCGCGGCGAAGCCGTAGACCATCGCTCAGACATTTTTTCGTTCGGCATCGTGCTCTACGAAATGGTGACGGGACGGTCGGCCTTCAAGGGCAAGCGCAAAACGCCGTTCGACATCATGCATTCCGTGGTTCACGACACGCCGCGCCCGCCCATCGAAATCAATCGTGACGTGCCCGCAGAGCTACAGACGGTCATCGAGCGGGCGCTTGAAAAAGACCCGTCGCGCCGTTATCAATCCGCCGACGAGATGCTCGAAGACCTGAGCCGCTTGAAAGGCGACAGCCAGAGCGATGGCTACCGCAGCACGACGGCGGCGCGCGCGCTGCGCAGAAAGGTCTTCGCGCCGACGCGGCGACAGACCATGCTGATGGCCGCCGCCGTGATTATATTTGCAGCGGTAGCCGTCTGGTTCTTCGTAGGCGCCGCGAATCGCCGCTGGGCCAGGGCGCAGGTGCCGCGCATCGCGCAACTGGCACAGGAGCAGAGATCGTTTGAAGCTTTTGACCTGACCGTAAAAGCGCTGGCCTATCTGCCGGACGATGCCAGCCTCACGGCGCTGTTGCCGGAAATCTCCGACACGATCACGGTGACGACCGAACCTGCGGGCGCAAGCGTCTACCTCAAGCGCTATGCGCCGGACGCCACGGGCGCGCTGCCGCCGCGCCAGCTGATGGGCACAACGCCCGTAGAAAACCTGCGCATCGCGCGCGGCGATTACATCCTCGCGATTGAGAAAGACGACTATGCTCCGATAGAGCGCACCATCTCGACGGCGTTGATCCGCTTTGGCAATGCCGTCATGCCGGTCTACGCCATGCTTAACCGCATGCGAGAAACCGAAGAGGAGGTCAAGGAGCCGTCCGTCATCACGCAGGAACTGATCGCCGCCGACCGCGTCCCTGCGCGCATGGTCTTTATTCCCGGCAGCAGCTACCGCCTGGTTTCCTGGGGCAAGCTGAGCACAGCTCTCGTGCAGCTCAAGGACTACTTGATCGATAAGTATGAAGTGACCAACCGCGAGTATCAGGAGTTCATCAACGCCGGCGGCTACCTGAAGAAGTCATACTGGAAGTATCCCATCATCAAGGATGGGCGGGCGCTTTCATGGGAAGAGGCGATGCGCGAGATGAAAGACCGCACGGGAATGCAGGGGCCGCGCGGCTGGGCCGGGCAGACGTTTCCCGCAGGCCGCGCCGAGTATCCGGTCACGGACATCACCTGGTACGAGGCCGCCGCTTATGCAGAGTATCGCGGCAAGCGACTGCCGACGCTTTTTGAATGGGAGAAGGCGGCGCGCGATGGCCTCTTTACCGAAGGCCCGCCGATGATTATGCCGTGGGGCGTCGTGGAGGCGAGCCGCGCGAGTGAGCGCCGCGCCAATTTCAAAAGCGCCGGCACGGCGCCTGTGAATGATTTCGAGTTCGGCATGAGTCCGTTTGGCTGTTACCAGATGGCGGGCAATGTCTCCGAGTGGTGCCGGAATGAAATAAGTGAGGGGTTCGCTGCCGTCGGCGGCTCGTGGGACGACCTTTCTTATCTGTTCGGCGAGATGGGCGGGTTCCCAGGTTTCTACAACGCCGGCACGGTGGGCTTTCGCTGCGCCATGAATTTCGGCGACGCGGCAGCCGATCAAGGGGCGATGCGGCTCGATGACGCCGGCAAGGTTGCCGATTACGCGCCGACCAGCGATGCGGATTTTACCAACTGGCTGAGCCATTACCGCTACGACAAAACGCCGCTCGCCGCCGAAGTCGTCGAGACGAAAGAGACAGATGAGTGGCGGCGCGAGAAGATCACCTATGGGGGCGCAGGCGACGAGCGCGTGACGGCTTACCTCTACCTGCCGAAGCATTTTCAAGCACCGTTCCAGGTGATTCAATTCGTGCCCGCGGGCGACGTCTATGGCCAGTACATCTCGATCTCTGAGTCGGTCGAGATGATTCTGACGCCGCTCATCAAATCGGGCCGCGCCGTTTTTGCAGTGGTGTTCAAAGGCTTCAAGGAGCGCGAGCGACCGCCGGATTACATCGGGCCGCCCTACGCGTCTGTCAAATGGCGCGAGGTCGAGGTGAATCGGGGCATAGACCTGTTTCGCGGCCTCGATTACCTGGAGACGCGCAAAGACATTGACGCCAGCCGCCTCGCCTATTACGGCTACAGCGCAGGCGCGGAGGATGGGTTGATTTTTACGGCGGTCGAGCCGCGCTACAGGCTGGTGGTGCTGGTCGGCTGCGGGCTGGAGAGGGACTGCCGGCTGCGCATCGCCGAAGCCAACCCGGCAAACTTCGCATCGCACATCCGCGCCCCGAAGCTCCTGTTGAACGGGCGCTATGACGAAGCCTTTCAGCTCAAGACAGAGATCGAGCCGCTCTACAAACTGCTGCGTGAGCCGAAACGATCCTTCATCTTCGACGGAGGCCATTCGCCGCCGGTCGAGGTGGCTGTGCCTGTTGTCAACGAATGGCTCAATGAACACTTCGGGCCGGCCAATCCGAATCCGTCCTATTGATGTGTGGCAAGCTGCCTGGCCAGCATCGGCGCGTAGCGCGCCCACTTTGCCTCCTCCATCCAATCAATGCCCGGCTGCACGCGGCTGACGGCTTTGGTCGCCGGGTCGTAGAGATACATTCCTTTGATAGTGAGCGTGAACATCGGCACGTGGAAACGGTCGGCAATCTGCACGTCGGCAGGCGAAGGGCCGGGGTCGTTGCGGTTCGGGTGTGTGTGAATGATGGCGATGGTGCCCGGCTGCCATTGAAAAGTCATCTGGCGGTTCTCGTTGGTTGCCGGCATTGACATGACTTTGCAGTTGCCCGCCGCGTCACGGACAAGGAGGATGACGGCTTCGACGGCGGTGGTGCCATTGCCGGCACGCCGCCAGGCTTCGCGGAACTCTTTAACGATGCTGCGATCAAATCGCGCCATTACCGCGGCGCTCGACGGGTCGGCGTCGCGCGGCGTCTGCGCGCGCACCACGGATGCGGTAGATAACAATGCGACGACGATTATAAAAAGTGCGCGTTTCATCAAGGGCCTCCGGCAAACGCAGCGGCGCTCTACCTGCCGTGGGAGAGCGGCGGCAAAAGAACCGCGCCCGGCGCGGGGCGCGTAATGCAAGAGCCGGTCGCCGTGACTCCTAAGTCAGCGCCCGGCTTGCGCAGGTCTTCGTTGCTCTGGCCAGAGAGGTTGCAGTAGAATGAGCGCGGCACCGACACGGGTTTGTTCTCCACGCATCAGCGCTCGCTCAACTCTTGGCGGAAGATACACGAACTCCGTAGGAGAAGTCTTTAGAACGCCGCTTAGAAAATCATAGAAAGTCTTAGAGGCCGTTATGTCGCAGGTTTTCTATAAGTTCGGCCCGTTCGAGCTGGATACCAACCGCCGCCTGTTGCGGCGCGACGGTGAACCTGTGGCGCTGACGCCGAAGGCTTTCGACATTCTGTTGAGGCTGGTCGAGCGCCCCTGCCAGGTTGTCAGCAAGGATGAACTGATCCAGCAGGTCTGGCCCGACAGTCACGTCGAAGACGGCAACCTGACTTACAACATCTCTGTGCTGCGTAAGGCGCTCGGCGAACGAGCGGGAGAACATCATTACATTGCCACCGTGCCCGGTCGCGGCTACCAGTTCACCGCCGAGGTGCAAGCGACTCAGGCCAATGCCGCGGCAGAGGTGAACCCGTCGCCCGACCTCTCGCCGACGGTTGGCGAGCCTGCCGCTTTGCAGAATCAAGCGCCGCGTGGTTGGCTGAGTGGGCGGGCGCTGGCGTTTGCCGCAATCGCTCTGATCTTGATTGCCGCGCTCGCTTATGTGTTGATCGCGCGCCGTGGGTCGGAGCGTGTGAATCGCGCGCCGCGCTCGATTGCGGTGCTGCCGTTCAAGTCGCTCGGCGGCGCGGCGGGCGACGAGTTCTTCGGCCTCGGGTTGGCCGACGTGTTGATTACCAAGCTTGGGCGTCTGCATCAGGTCGTCGTACGCCCGACCAGTGCCGTGCGCCGTTACGGCGAGCCGAATCAGGACCCCGTCGCCGCCGGGCTTGAGCAAAAAGTTGACGCGGTGCTCGACGGCAGCATCCAGAAGTCCGGCGACCGCCTGCGCGTCACCGTGCAGTTGATCCGCGTCGCCGACGGCACGCACCTGTGGACGGATCAGTTCGACGAGAAGCTGGCCGATCTGTTCACCGTCGAAGATGTCATCTCTGAGCGCTTGTCGTCGGCGCTGTCGTTAGAGCTGAGCGGCGAAGACCGCCGCCGCTTCGCCCGCCACGCCACTGAAAGTAATGAAGCTTACCAGGCCTATTTGCGGGGCCGCTTCTTCTGGAATCAGCGAACGCTCAGCAGCGTCAACAAGTCTATCGAGTGGTTCGAGCAGGCGGTTGAAAAAGACCCGACATATCCGCTGGCCTACGCCGGACTGGCCGACGCTTACATCGTGCTCGGCTCTGTCTTCAGCGCGGCCCGCCCGAAAGAGCTGTACCCGAAGGCGAGAGCGGCGGCTATGCGGGCGCTCGAACTGGACGACAGCATCGCCGAAGCGCATGTCTCGCTGGCGATGGTGAAGATGCAGTTCGACTGGGACTGGGTTGAGGCCGAGCGCGAATTCAAACGCGCTATCGATCTGGCTCCCAGCTATGCAACCGCACATCACTGGTACGCCTTCTACCTGGCGGATATGCGCCGACCCGAAGAGGCGCTGCGCGAAATCAGGCAAGCGCATGACCTCGACCCGCTGTCGTTAATCATCAGCACGGATGTGGCGACGATTCTCTTCCTGTCGCGGCATTACGACGAGGCGCTGGCGCAATGCCGCGAGACGCTGGAGATGGATGCGAACTATCGCCAGGCGCATGTCATCCTGGCGCTCGTCTACGAAGCGAAACAGATGTACGCAGAGTGGCTGGCCGAGCATCAGAAACTCTTAATCGCCGATGGCAAGGCGGAAGAGGCGACGCGCATCGGGCAAATCTACACGACGGGTGGACACGAAGGCGTGTTGCGCGCCGATGCCAGCAAGTTAGCCGAGCGGGCGCGAACCGGCTACGTCTCGCCGCGCGGCGCGGCCCTGTTATACGCACGGCTGAATGAGAAAGACATGGCCTTCATCTGGCTCGAAAAGGCCTTCGAAGAGCGCGACCGATTGATGCTCGATCTCAATGCGCTGCCGGCTTTCGATCACCTGCGCGATGACCCGCGCTATCAAGACCTGCTGCGGCGCGTCGGTTTCACGACCTGATGGAAGAATTTATGGCTGAGCGAGCGCCACGCCATTATCAGTTCGGCCCGTTTGAACTGGACACCAACCGCCGTTTGCTGCGGCGCGATGGTGAAGTCGTCGCGCTGACGCCGAAGTGTTTCGACATCCTGCTGGCGCTCATTAAAAGCTCAGGCGAGATTATCAGCAAAGATGAGCTGATGCAGCGTGTCTGGCCCGACAGCTACGTCGAAGACGGCAACCTCACCTACAACATCTCTGTCTTGAGAAAGGCACTCGGTGAGCGAGCGGGCGAGCATCATTACATCGTGACGATCCCCGGTCGCGGTTATCAATTCGTCGCCGAGGTCAAAGCCGTCGGCCAGATTGAACCACCAACGGTTGAGGTGATTGAAGAGAGCGACTCGCCGGCTATCGCTCAGGCTGCCGAGCAAGCGCCCGCCCGTGCGCCGCAACCCGAGGTCAAGTGGAACCCGCGCGCCGCCGCCTTCACGGCGTTTGCGTTGCTCGCGGTGCTCGGCATCACGCTTTCGACCGTCTGGGTGTCGCACAAGCGTGAAGAGGCGAAAGCGCGCGCGGCGGCGCAATCCATCGCCGTGCTGCCATTCAAGACCTTGACCGGCGAAGGCGACGACGCCTATCTCGGCATCGGTCTGGCCGACGCGCTGATCACGCGGCTCGGGCGCATGAGTCAGATCATCGTCCGGCCCACGAGCGCCGTGCGCAAGTACACACGCGAGGATACCAACTCAATCCTTGCCGGGCGCGAATTGCAGGTGCAGTCGGTTCTCGAAGGAAGCATCCAAAAAGACGGCGAGCGATTGCGGCTGACGGTGCAATTGATTCACGTCGAAGATGGGCAGCAGTTGTGGACAGAGCAGTTTGATGAGAACGTTGCCGGCCTGTTGCAGATGGAAGACCGTTTATCGGAGCGCGTGGCGTCTGTGCTCGCACTCAAGCTCAGCGGCGGCGAGCGCGAGCGGCTGGCACGGCACGACACGGATAACGCCGAAGCCCATCAGCTTTACTTGAAGGGCCGCTATCACTGGAACCGGCGGACGGCGGAAGGGCTGAAGAAAGCCAGCGATTATTTTCAGCAAGCCCTGGCGCTCGACCCGACCTACGCGCTCGCCTACGCAGGGTTGTCGGACGCTTACAGTCAGATGCCCGCCTACAGTCGCACGCCGGCACGCGAGGTTGGCCCGCTGGCCGAAGCTGCGGCGCGGCGGGCGCTAGAGATTGACGACACGCTCGCCGAAGCGCACACGTCGCTCGCGTCGGCGCTTGAATACTTCGCGTGGGATCGCGCCACCGCTGATGTGCATTACCGACGCGCCATCGAGCTGAATCCGAACCTGGCCATCGCGCATCATCGTTACGGCGTGCATCTGGCGACGCTGGGCCGTGTGGATGAAGCGCTCAACGAAATGCAGCAAGCCATGCGGCTCGATCCGCTGTCGCCCATCATCGCCTCGATCACCGCGAGCTTTCTCTACATCGCACGCCGCGACGACGAAGCCATGCGGTTGGCGCAGAAGACGCTGGAGATGGACGCCGGCTTCGGCCCGGCGCATTTCTACCTGGCGCTTGTCTATGAGCGCGCCGGCCGTGACGAAGAAGCCTTCGATGAATACTTGCGCTGGCGCGCGCTCAAAGGCGACAACGCCGCGCAGCTTGCAGAGTTCACCCGCGCTTACCACGTCGCAGGCTTGCTCGGCTTCAGGCGCAAGCGGCTCGAACTGATGACCGAGCAGGCACAGCGCGAGTACGTGCCGCGCATCGAGTTCGCCGATCTATACCTTCGGATCGGCGACAAAGAGCAGGCGCTCGCGTGGCTCGAAAAGGCTTATCAGGAACACGAAGGCGAGTTGATCTGGCTCAAGGTTCATCCGTCCTATGACCGCCTGCGCGACGACCCGCGCTTTCAAGACCTGCTGCGGCGCATCGGCTTTACACAGTAAGATTCGGTCGAAGCCACATTCTCGTGCGGTTGCATTGCCGCACGCTTGCCCGTAACCTACTCATTTAATCCATTGGAGGTGGCTCGTGGCAAAGCGACATAATTATCTGGGCGGCGCGCCGATTGACCCGCAGCCGGTCAGCGGCCAGATGACCGTGGCCGATCTGGTCGAGCAAGCGTTCCTGGCTTACAACGCGGCGCGGCTGCGCGAAGGCTGTCAGTTGTTCGTCGAAAAGATGCTTGCTGATGATGTGACCATCGGCATGAGTTTGACCGGCGCGCTGACGCCTGCGGGCCTGGGGATGTCTGCGATCATCCCGCTGATCGACAACGGCTTCGTTGACTGGATCGTCTCGACGGGCGCGAATCTGTATCACGATACGCACTTCGGCATCGGCTTGAAGATGCACCGCGGCAACCCGCAGACTTCCGACCTGGTGCTGCGCGAAGAAGGCGTCGTGCGCATCTATGACATCTTCTTCGAGTATGACGTGCTGCTTTCGACCGACGAGTTCTATCGCCAGATGATCGAGGGGCCAGAGTTCCAGCGCGACATGAGCACGGCAGAGTTTCATTACCTGGCAGGCAAGTACATCGCCGAGCGCGAGCGCGTGCTGGGAATTGGGCGCAAGAGTCTGCTGGCGGCGGCTTACGCGGCGGGCGTGCCGGTCTATACTTCGTCGCCCGGCGATAGCTCAATCGGCATGAATGTCGCGGCCAAAGCGCTGACCGGCAACCGCCTGCGTTACGACGTGACGGCGGACGTGAACGAAACGGCTTCAATCGTGCTCGACGCCAAACGCAGCGGCGGCAAATCGGCGGTCTTGATCTTCGGCGGCGGCAGCCCGAAGAATTTCATACTGCAAACCGAGCCGCAGATTCAAGAGGTCTTGAAGATCGAAGAGAAGGGCCACGATTATTTCTTGCAGGTGACCGACGCGCGGCCCGACACCGGCGGCCTCTCAGGCGCGACGCCGGCTGAAGCGGTGAGTTGGGGCAAGATCGATCCCGATCGCTTGCCCGACGCCGTCGTCTGTTATGTAGATTCCACAATCGCGCTTCCCATCATCGCGGCTTACGCGATGGCGCGCCACGCGCCGCGTCCTTTGAAGCGACTCTACGAACGGCGCGAGAGTATGCTGAATCGCTTGAAAGAAGAACACGCGCGCGCTGCCGGAAGCGAACCGGCGGCCGCAGAAGACGCGCACAGCCTTGATCGCATTCGTTAATTCGGAGAATCATCTATGCAATCCGCTCTGTCGCTTTCGCCGTCCGAGATCGAACAGTTAATCAGTGACCGGCGCGACCTGCACGCGCACCCTGAGCTGGGCTACAACGAGCAGCGCACCGCCGCGATGGTCGCCGAGCGGCTCGCCGCACATGGCTACGAGGTAACGCGGCAGGTCGGGCGCACAGGCATCGTCGGCTTGATCGAAGGCACGAAACCGGCTCCAGAAGCCGAATCCGTGGCAACCGCCGGCGCAGCGCGTGGGCTGCTCTACCGCGCAGACATGGACGCGCTGCCGGTGCGCGAAGAGAACACGGTCGCTTACCGCTCGCAAAACGACGGCGTCATGCATGCCTGCGGGCACGACGCGCACGTCGCCATCGCGCTCGCCGTCGCCCGGCGTATGGCCGAAGCGCGCGAGACGTTTCGCGGCCCGTTGAAGTTTGCTTTTCAGCCAGCCGAAGAAGGCGGCAACGGTGCGGTGGCGATGATCGAAGACGGCGTGCTCAATGCGCCCGATGTAACGGCGGCCATCGGCCTGCACGTCTGGAATAACTTTCCCGCAGGGACGGTCGGCGTCTACGCCGGGCCGATGATGGCCGCGGTTGACGAGTTCGCTCTGGTGATCGAAGGGCGCGGCGGTCACGGCGCGATGCCGCAACAGACGGTTGATGCCATTGTCGTCGCCGCTCAGGTTGTCACCGCGCTGCAAACGATTGTCAGCCGCAACGTCTCGCCGCTCGATGCGGCAGTCGTCACTGTAGGCAAAATTACCGGCGGCTCGGCGTTCAACGTGATCGCCGGCGCGGTCGAGATGCGCGGCACGGTGCGCACCTTTAGCACAGAGACGCACGCCCGCATTCCCGAAATGTTCGAGCGCGTCGTGCGCGGCGTCTGCGATTCGATGGGCGCGAGTTACGCGCTCGACTACAAGCGGCAGACGCCGCCGCTGGTCAACAACGCAGAGGTCTGCGAGCTGGTTGCCGACTGCGCCGCCGAAGTCGTCGGGCGCGACCGTGTCATTCGTGATGAGAGCGTGCGCACGATGGGCGGCGAAGACATGAGTTATTTTCTTGAGCGCGTGCCCGGCTGTTATTTCTTTCTCGGCACGCGCAACGAAGCGCGCGGCCTTGTGCATCCGCACCACTCGCCGCGCTTCGATATTGACGAATCGGCGATGGCTTCCGGCGTCGAGATTATGACGCGCGTGATTAAACGCTACCTCGCCTGAGCCGCCGAAGAAGGACGCTTTGTGCAATTCATTGATCGCCACTTCGCTCACCGATTAGAGCTGACTGACGCGCAGGGCGGCGTCGCCTTCGCCCGCGCCTACGCCGAGTTGTTTCCTGAATCACAAGCGACGGCAGAAACCTTCGCCGGCGGCTGGGCGACGTTTGCCGGCATTGATTCACCGCTCACACAAGCCTTCGCGCTCGGACTCACGGGGCCGGTCGAAGAAGCGGAGATTGAGCGCATGGAAGATTTCTTCCACAGCCGCAATGCTACGGCCTACGTCGAGCTTTGCCCCTATGCCGACCCTTCGATCATCGAGATATTTCAGCGGCGCGGATACACGCTGATCGAATTCTCGAACGTCCTGATGCGACGGCTGACGCCCGAAGACACGCAGTTGTCAGCCGACGAGCCGGCGCGCGTGCACTGCGCCGAAGCCCACGAAGCGCGCTTGTGGGCAGAGACGGTGGCGCGCGGCTTCTTCCCCGAAGGCGAGTTGCCGCAGTCATTGCTCGACCTGATGAGCGCGTCATTTCACAGCACAGCGGGCAATCACTTTCTCATTGAAATCGATGGGCAGGTAGCCGGCGGCGGCGGGCTGGTGATGAACGACCGTATCGCCTCGCTCGGCGGCGCTGCCACCCTGCCGGCATTTCGCAATCGCGGCGGACAGACCGCCTTGCTGCGCGCCCGCATCCGCTTTGCCGCCGAGCGCGGCTGCGAGGTGATGATGGTGACGACGCTGCCCGGCACCGCGTCGCAACGCAACGTCGAACGCCAGGGCTTCCGCGTCATCTACACGCGATCCAAGCTCGTCAAGCACGCAGGAGGCCGGTGACGATTCATCTTTGGCAGGGCGTGATTATTTTCAGCGCGGCGTTCGCCGCCGGCATGATGAATTCGGTGGCCGGCGGCGGCACCTTGCTCACCTTCCCGGCGCTCATCTGGATGGGCATTGACCCGAAGGCCGCCAATGTCACCAGCACGATTGCGCTGTGGCCCGGCTCGCTCGGCGGCATGCTCGGTTATCGTCAAGACCTGCGCGATAGCCGCCGCTTCATGCTCTGGCTGGCGCCATCGTCTGTGTTGGGCGGACTGGTCGGCGCGCTGCTCTTGTTGAAGACGCCGGCGAGCACCTTCGCCGCCATCGTGCCTTTCTTGATCCTCTTCGCCACCGTCCTCTTTGCCGCGGGCGAACCCGCGATGCGCTGGCTGCGCCGGCGGCGCCGCGACGAAGAAGAGACCGCACAAGCTCACGCCACGAATGAGCCGGGGCGCGCGTGGTGGGTGGGCGCGATCATCCTGCAATTCTTTTCATCGATCTATGGCGGCTACTTCGGCGCAGGCAACGGCATCGTGATGCTGGCAGTGCTCGGCTTGCTCGGACTGACAGACATTCACCAGATGAACGGCTTGAAAAATTTCTTCGCCGTTTGCATCAACGTGATCGCCTCGTTTTACTTCATGCTATGGGGCCCCGTGCACTGGCCTGCGGCGTTGGTGATGACGGTCGGCGCAGTTGCCGGCGGCTATGGCGGCGCGGGGCTGGCGCGGCGACTGGGGCGGCGCTTCGCGCGCGCCGCGGTCATCTTCATTGGTCTGGCGATGACGCTGTCGTTGCTGTTTCGCCGTTGAGTGAATCGCAATGGATCAAGTGCTGCTCTACGACGGAGTCTGCGGCTTCTGCAACAGTGCGGTGCAGATGATCCTGCGCCACGACCGTCGCCGCACGTTGCGCTTTGCAGCCTTGCAGAACGCTTTTGGCGAAGCGGTCAAAGCGCGTCACCCCGAATTGAACAACGTCGATTCGGTCGTGCTGGTCGAGCGCGCGCCCGACACAAACGAAGAGCGCATCTTCATTCGCTCTGACGCGGCGCTGCGCATCGTGGCTTACCTGGGCGGCTGGTGGAAGCTGCTGCTCATCTTTCGCATCCTGCCGCGTCCCGTGCGCGATCTCTTTTATGACCTGTTTGCGCGCTATCGTTACCGGCTGTTCGGCAAGTACGATAGCTGTCTGGTGCCGTCGCCCGAGGTGCGCGCGCGCTTTGTCGATTAACCCATGAAGCAAGCGCCGATTTTTCTCACGGGCCAGTGGAAGCACCTGGCCATGCTCAACTACGAAATAGACCCGCGCCTGCTTGCGGCGCGGGTGCCGCGCGCGACCGAGCTGGACAGTTGGCAGGGCAAGACGATGGTGAGCGTCGTCGGCTTTATGTTCTTAGAGACGCGCGTGCTCGGCGTCCGTGTTCCGTTTCACGTCCGCTTCGAAGAAGTGAACCTGCGCTTCTACGTGCGGCGCAAGGCAGACGATGGCTGGCGGCGCGGCGTCGTCTTCATCAAAGAGATTGTGCCGCGGCGCGCTGTCGCAATGGGCGCACGGTTGTTTTATAACGAAAACTACGTGGCGTGGCCGATGCGCCATCGCGTCGAGCTTGACGAATCAACCGCAGCGCGCGGCGTCGTCGAATACGGATGGCGAGCGGCGGGGCGCTGGCATCACTTGCGCGCTGAAACCGTGGGCGCGGCCCGTGCGCTTGTGGATGGCTCTGAAGCCGAGTTCATCACCGAACATTATTGGGGCTATGCCGTGCAGCGTGACGGCGGCACGGTCGAATATCAAGTCGAGCACCCGCGCTGGCAGGTCTGGGAAGCAACCGCTAATACCTTCGATTGCGACGTGCAGGCGGTCTACGGCGCAGCGTTCGTTGAAGCCTTGAGCGGCAAGCCCAGCTCGGCCTTTGTCGCCGACGGCTCAGCCATCACCGTGCGGCGCGGCGTGCGCATCGCTTGAGCGTGGCGAGCTTCACTCTCGACGGATGGGCGACTCGTCGTAATGCGCCAGCAAGTCTGCGGGGCCATCATAGATCGCCTCCGCGCCCGGCAACCTCGCGTCATCCCAGCCGCCGCCGCGCAAGGCGATCACCTTGACACCGGCTCTGGAAGCCGCTTCTATGTCATACGGCGTGTCGCCCAACATCACCGCTTCGTCTGCCGAAAAGCTTGCGCCGTCGAGCGCCGCCTGAACGATGTCGGGATCGGGCTTGGAATTCTCTGCGTCGTCCGACGACGTCTTCTCTTCAATCAAATCTGCCGCCCCGGCAATCTCCAACAACGGTTTCAACTCATCTTCTTTTGCCGAGCTGGCAACGACCAGCTTCAAGCCGTCATCGCGCATGCGCTCAAGCAACTCTCGCGTCTGCGGGAAGGCTTTGAGGTGAGGCAGGTAGCGCGTCTTGAATATCTCGCCGCGCCGGCGGCTGATGGCCTGCCCCGTGGGCGAGTCTTCCTTGATGCCTGAAACTTTCGGCATCAGCTTGTCGCCGCCCATGCCGATCAGCCAGCGCACTTGATCAAAAGTAATGTGAATATCAAATTCGGCGAACGCTTCGACCCAGGCGCGGGCGTGCGCGTCGTTGCTGTCTACAAGCGTGCCGTCAATATCGAGGATGATGCCGCGCGTCTTGCTCAACAGTGGCTCCGGTACGGTAAGCTACTCGGCAAGCGTCTGCCATTGAGCCTAACCCAACGGGCATCGAGAAAACAATCCGCTGATTCTTATTCACGCGCGGCGGCGGTTGTGCTAGGCTTCAAGCGAATCGGCCTCCGTCAATCACCGCGCGATGGTACACCGCTTATGATGAACATGGATTTTGAAGCGCAGCAGGTGGCGCAGGCGCAGCTTGATGCGGGCGAGCGACTGCTCTGGTACGGCAGGCCCGACCCGAAACGGCAGATGCTCGGCGGCCTGGTGCTCACGCTTTTCGGCATTCCGTGGACGGCGTTCGCGCTCTTCTGGACGGGCGCAGCGTCGGGGCTGATCTGGGGCGAAAGAGAAATCGGCTGGCAGTCGCTATTCGGACTGTTCGGTGTGCCGTTCGTGCTCGTCGGCTTTGGTATGCTGCTGTCGCCTTACTGGGTTTACCGCAGAGCGCAACGCACGGTCTATGCCATTACCAACCGCCGCGCGCTGATTATCTCAGGAACCACCGTGCGCAAGATTCAATCGTTCGCCGCGTCCGACATCGAGATCATCGAGCGCACAGAACGCCGCAACGGCAAAGGCGATGTAATGTTCGCCACAACGACCGTCAGCCGCAACCCGCAGCGCGTCGGCTTCCTGGGCATCCCTGAAGCGCGGCGCGTCGAGCGGCTCTTACTCGACACCTTCAAGCGCGCCGAAGCCGACGGCTCCGCAGAAGACACCGCCAGCCGCAGCTTCAGTCCATTCGGTTCATGATGGGCCGTGCCCGGCTAGAATTTGAAGCGATAACCGACGATCCACTTCACCACCCAGCGCTCGCTTGATCCAGTCAAACCGCGCCCGACGCCAACGTTCAATTCCCAATCCGGCGACACGTTCAGGTCGAGCGTCGGGAAGATCAAGTGATGCTGATCGCGCGGCGTTTCGAAGTGCGTGATCGGCCCTGTGTCTGCGTAGTATTCGATGCCCGGCTCGATCTTTTTCGTCAGGGCATAAGAGACTTTCACGCCCGGCTCAAAGGTCGGCGCGCTACCGGCGTCCGGCCCGCGCAAGGCTGCGGCGATCACAGGGTTGAATGACAGATACCAGCGCCCCAGCTCGCGTTCGAGGATCGGGCGAATCTCTAGCGTGATGGTGTTGGCTTCGAACTGATGCTTGTTGAAGCCGACTTCGGTGCTGACCGAAACGCGGAAGGGCAGGTGCCAGTCATCAGGCAAACGGAAGCGCGGGCGAATGCGTGTGCCGGCGAACTTCCAGCCGACATTCGGCACGTGCGCCGAGACGACATAGCCGGCCAGCTCGAAATATTTCGTTAAGCCGTGCGTGACTTCGAGCGTCAGGTGAAACTGGTTGTCGTTGATGAACTCGCCGGGCGCGGCTTGCTTGGTGCCGCTCGGAAAGAAGTTCATGTGCAACTCGGCCATCGTCTGGTGCGGCGCCACTGTGTCGTAAGGATAGACCTGAATCTCGAACAGGTCTTGCCCGCGCGCCGCCACAGGCAGCGACAGGCAGGCGAGCAACATGACAAGACGAAAGGCGCGGTGTGAGGGGCGAGTCTTCGTCATGTTTTATAAATATCGTGAGCGCAGAATCTCCAGGTGGTAACGCTCGTGGCCGACGAGGATATAAGCCAATGCACGCACGGTGATCTCATTGCCGCTAGCCGTGCCGCGCCGCAGCCAGGCTTCAGGCGCGAGATGCTTGAAGAAGTAGAGATTGCCGTGCCGCACGTGCTCAAACTCCGCGATCAATTCGTCGAGTGGCTGCTCGCCGAAATTCGCCGCGTTCACCCAGGGGTCCTGGTCGAAGCCGGGCAGCGGCTGCGCATCGAGCCGCGCGAACCACATGGCGCGGTGCGCAAAGACGCGCTCGGCATCAATCATATGGCCGATGACTTCCTTGATGCTCCACTTGCCCGGCGCGTAACGCAGGTCGCCTGAGGACGCCGGAATCGCGCGCAGAAAATCGAACGTCGCTTTGCTCTGCGCGGCCATCGCTGCGCAGAGATCATCTTCGGGCACAAGATCGATGTAGCGGCTGTAGTACTCTGCATGCTCAGTCGGCTCAGGCCGACCGATATTCGCGTCTGTCATAATGGTCGTGCTCCTTATGATTCGCTGCCCGAGGCGTTGAGCTTCCAGCCGCGATCATCGGCGGTCGCTTCGCGGGCCAGGGCTGTGTCGGCTTCGGGATCATTGCTCGCTTCGTCACGCAAGCGATGTTCATAAGCCGCTTTTACGAACGACACGAACAGCGGGTGCGGGTCGAGCGGCTTCGACTTGAACTCCGGGTGGAACTGACAGCCAAGGAACCACGGGTGATCGGGCAGCTCAACAATCTCGATGAACTTGCCGTCGGGCGATTTGCCTGAGAAGACCAGCCCGTGCCCGCCCAGCTCATCTTCATAACGCGGATTGAATTCGTAGCGGTGGCGGTGACGCTCGCTGATTTCGGGCGCGCCATAAATCTTCGCCGCTAGCGACCCCTCTTGCAGATTGCAGGGATAAGCGCCGAGCCGCATCGTGCCGCCCATCTGTTCGACGCCGATCAAGTCGCGCAGCTTGAAGATCACCGCGTGCGGCGTGTCGTCATCGAATTCGGTTGAGTCCGCGCCTTCGAGGTTCGCGACGTTGCGCGCGAATTCAATCGTCAGACATTGCATGCCGAGGCAGATGCCGAAGTAGGGCGTCTGCTCGCGGCGCGCGTAGTTGATCGCCCGCAGCATTCCCGATATGCCGCGCTTGCCGAAGCCGCCCGGCACCAGGATGGCGTCAAAGTCGCGCAAGCGGTCTTCCCAGTTCGGGTCTTCCATCAGCTCTTCCGATTCGAGCCAGCGAATCTGCACGCGCAGACGATTGGCGACGCCGCCATGCACGAGCGCTTCGTGCAGGCTCTTGTAAGAATCTTCCAGCTCGACGTACTTGCCGACGATGCCGATGGTGACGGTCGCGTCGGGGTTCTTGATCGTCTCGACCAGCTCTGTCCATTTTGTCAGGTTGCGCTCGCCGGCATTCAATTGCAGCTTCTTGACGATCATGTCGTCGAGTCCCTGGCGCGCGAACATCAACGGCACTTCGTAGATGGTCGGCACGTCCTGCGCGGTGATGACTTCATTTTCGCGGACGTTGCAGAAGAGCGCGATCTTCGCCTTCATGTCGTGCGGCAGCGGGCGGTCGCAGCGGCACAGCAGCAGGTCGGGTTGAATACCGATCTCGCGCAGCTCTTTGACGGAGTGCTGCGTCGGCTTGGTCTTCAGCTCGCCCGATGCGGCGATGTACGGCACCAGTGTCAGGTGAATGAAAAGCGCATTTTCGCGCCCGATCTCGTTGCCCATCTGACGAATGGCTTCGAGGAACGGCAAGCTCTCGATGTCGCCGACGGTGCCGCCGATTTCGACGATCACCACATCTGGGCCGTCGGCGACGGCGCGGATGGCGTCTTTGATTTCGTTGGTGATATGCGGGATGACCTGAATCGTCTTGCCGAGGTAATCGCCGCGCCGCTCTTTATTGATCACCGAAAGGTAGATGCGCCCGGTCGTCCAGTTGTTCGACTGCGTCAGTTGCGCGTGCGTGTAGCGTTCGTAGTGGCCGAGGTCGAGGTCGGTTTCCGCGCCATCGTCGGTGACGAAGACTTCGCCGTGCTGGAACGGCGACATGGTGCCGGGGTCTACGTTGATATATGGGTCGAGCTTTTGTAAGGTGACTCGCAGGCCGCGCGCTTCGAGCAGGCAGCCGATAGACGCCGCTGCCAGCCCTTTGCCGAGGCTGGAGACGACGCCGCCGGTGACGAAAATAAACTTGGTCATAACTGATCCTCCTCAATCATCCTCTTGACTCGCTGATAATCCTGCTCGGTGTCCACTCCAATCGAACGATGCGCGACGGCGACGACGCGGATCGAGTAGCCGTTTTCAAGCGCCCGCAGTTGTTCGAGCTGCTCCAGGCGTTCGAGCGGCGAGGGCTGCAAGCGTGCGAAGGTTTGCAAGAACTCGCCACGGTACGCATAGAGTCCTGAATGCTTACGATAATGATGGAGCAGGCGCGCGTCGGCGCGCAATGCTTGCTCAAGCGTGAGGCCGGGGGCGGGGCGGATGTAGGGGACGGGCGAGCGCGAAAAGTAGAGCGCGAAGCCGCGCGCGTCCGCGACCACTTTGACGACGTTCGGGTTGAGCACGTCGTCGGCGTCGGTGATGGGTTCCGAGGTGGTGCTGATATGAATCTGTGAATCATCGATGAGCGGCGCGATGGCCGCATCAATGGTTGTTGGATCGATCAAAGGCTCATCGCCCTGCACGTTGACGACGATCTCTGCGGCAAGGTCGGCGGCAACTTCGGCGATGCGGTCTGTGCCAGAGGCGCAGTCGGGCGAAGTCATCTGCGCTTCCGCGCCGTGTGCCGTGACCGCTTCGAAGATGCGCCAGTCGTCTGTCGCGACGATCACACGCGAGATCAGTTGCGCCCGCGCCGCGCGTTCGACCGTATGTAGAATTAAAGGGATTTGCTTGATGGGGAGGAGGGGTTTGCCCGGCAATCGTGTCGAGCCGTACCGCGCAGGGATGATCGCAACCGCTTCTCCCTTCACGGGCTTTCAGCGTATCCGAAAGCAGGGGCGAATGTCAAACGACGCCTGGAAGAATTGGAACCACAGATGAACACGGATAAACACAGATTTTTTCTTCATCCGTGTTCATCTGTGGTTTCTTTCACTGTGCCGGCGTAAGAACGATGTTGCGGAACATCACCTTGCCGTGATCGCCCTGGAGCATCAGCGGACCGGGCGCGCCTTCGTCGCTGTCGAGCGCGCCGCCGGTGATGCCTGGGAATTCGAGATTGTCGATGATCGTCTTACCGTTTAACACGACGGTCACGCGCCGCCCGATCAACGTGATGTCGTACGTCTGCCACTCGCCCGGTCGCGCTGACGCGTTGACCACGGGGCGCAGAAAACCGTAGACGCCGCCCATGCGCAAGCTATCAATCGCCTTGCCGAAGCTGTCTTCGATCTGCACCTCGTCGCGCCCGCGCAGGTAGACGCCGCTGTTGCTCTCCGCCACGATGTTGAATTCGAGGTGCAGCTTGAAGTCTGTGAATTTCTGCTCGGTGATGATGTCAACACAAGGCACGTTGTTGCTCATCACGCCGCCCGTGGCGCTCCAGCAGTTGCCGCGCTCATTGCTGCGCAGCCGCCAGCCGGTCATGTCTTTGCCGTTGAACAGGTGAATCGGCTTGCCCCACTTCGGCGGCGCGGTGCGAATCAGATCGGGCGCGCGCACGCCCGTCCAGTGCAGCGTCTTGCCGTCGGCGCTTTCGGTCGTGCCTTCCAGGCGGTCGCCGACGAGCCGGCCTTTGAAGACCAGATCGCGCGGGTTCTGCTCGTACTGCACGGGGATTCTGAACATCAGCTCGCCGCCTTTGTATTCGACCTGCGCAATGTAGCGATTGCTACCAAAGCGCCCGACGAAGCGGCCCATCAACTCGGTCTCTTTGCGCAAAGAGATTTCAACCCACGACGGGTATGTGCCGCTGCCTTCCTGCACGGTCAAGTCCCAGCGGCCCAGCAGGGCGTCGGCAAATCCGGGCTTCGGCGTCTGCGCGCCGGCAACCGCGGCGAGCAGGCAGAACAATGACGCTAACAATGCTACGCGGTATTTAGTCATGATGTCCTCTTTCAATCGAAGATGTATTGAGCAGCAACGGCGAGAAGATAACATGACGGCGCGCACCATTGCCATCCTTTGCCATTTATGGTGTGATGATGCCTTCTGCGGAGGAGACCAATGGCCGGGCAAAGCATCGAACGCCGTGACGTGTTGCGCATACTCGCGATGGCAGCAACCGCGAGCCAGTTTCCGGGATTCAAGAATTGGGCATTCGCTCACGACCACACGGATGACCCGCATCACTTGCACGCAATTCAAGCGAAGCCTGCGGCACAGGCCGACGCTTACAAGCCGCAGTTCTTCACTGGCGAAGAATACCGCTTGCTGGCGCGGTTGACGGAGCTAATCATTCCGACCGACGACACGCCCGGCGCACGCGAAGCCGGCGTCAGCGAGTTCATCGATTTCATGGTCGCGAACGAACCGCCCTTGCAGCCGCGCTTTCGCCGCGGCCTGACCTGGATGAACGCGCACGCCACTAAACTGCATGGCGCACACTTCCTCGATCTCAACAATGAGCAGGCGAATGAGCTGCTCAGTAATCTGGCCTACAAAGCGCGCCAGCGCGTCGGCGAAGAAGACGGGCAGGCGTTTTTCCGGCTGCTGCGCGAATACACTTTGATGGGCTTTTACACCTCGCGCGTCGGCATGCAGGTGTTGGACGTGCCGGCGTTGAAGCAATACTACACGGCATCGCCCGCTTGCCCGCACACGGACAATCGCGAGCATCTCGACTTGAAGCCGAAATACTGACGAGACGATGCAGATAAAAAAGCAGAGAAAAATTTACGACGTGATCGTCATCGGCACGGGGGCCGGCGGCGGCATGGCTATCAAGACGCTGACGGAAGCCGGGCTGAACGTGCTGGCGCTCAATTCGGGCCGGCGGCTCGACCCTGCGAAAGACTTCCGCAATCACAAGCTGAGCTACGACATGAAGTATCGCGGCTTCGGCGACCCGAAGCGCCGCGAGCAGTATTACCACATCGAGAACGAATACACAGACGGCTTGTGGGAGCACGGCATCAGCTACACGACCGCGCCCGGCACGCAGTGGGAGTGGCCGCGCTGTCATGCGGTCGGCGGCAAGACGAACTTCTGGGGGCGCTCGTCGGCGCGCATGGGTGACATCGATTTTCGCGCCGCCAGTCTTGACGGCTTCGGCGCCAATTGGCCTGTGACTTACGCAGAGATCGCGCCTTACTACAGCCGCGTCGAGCGCATGATCGGCGTGTGCAGCACGGTGCAGAACCGACCGAGCAATCCCGACGGTGAGTACCTGCCGCCGTTCAACTTTCGTTGCATCGATTACATTCTGCAAAAGGGCTGCGAGAAAGTCGGCGTGCCTTACCTGCCAGACCGCCACGCGCAGTTGACCGTCAATCACAACGGCCACCCGAAGTGTCACTACTGCGGCAACTGCACAGAAGGCTGCGACACCGGCTCATTCTTTTCGACGCCGTGGTTCCTGCTGCCCGCGGCAGAGAAGACCGGCAAGCTCGAATTGCGCACCGACGCGGTCGCCAAAAACATCCTCGTCAACCAGCGCGGCATGGCAGCGGGCGTCGCTTACGTCGACCGCAAGACACGGAAGGAAGTCGAAGTCTACGGCAAGGTCGTGATCGTCGCCGCGTCGTGCGTCGAGACGGCGCGCATCCTGCTCAACTCGAAATCGCGCCAGCATCCCACAGGCATCGCCAACTCAAGCGGGCAAGTCGGGCGCAACCTCTGCGACCATCTCTACGGCACGACCGGCAGCGGCTACCTGCCGCAGCTTCTCGGACAGCCGAGCTTTCCCGACAATGTCTCGGCGGCGCAGGTCGCATGGATGCCGCGCTGGCAGAACCTAAAGAATCCACGCGAAGAGAAATTCATTCGCGGTTACTCGGTCTACCCTTACGGCGGCTGCGGCGATTACCCCTGGTACTCGAATCGTCTCGAAGGCTTCGGCTCCTCGTTCAAGCGCGACATCAAACGTTACTACCCGACGCCTGTGGGATTTTATTGCCAGATTCCGTCGCTCGCCTCGGCGACCAACTTTGTCGAGATTGACCCGGAAGTGAAAGACATCTACGGCATCCCTGTGGCGCGCATTCATTTCCAGTGGGGCGAGAACGAGTTGCTGATGTGGGAGCACGCCAAGCAGGTCTGCCACGAGATCATCAAAGCGGCGGGCGGCGAGTATTGGGGCGCGGCAGAGCAGCCGGAAACGCCGGGCTTCAGCCTGCACGAGACCGGCACCTGTCGGATGGGCGATGATGCGAAGAAGTTCGTCACGAATCGATTTGGTCAGACGCACGACGTGCCGAATCTTTATTGCTCGGACGCCAGCCTCTTTCTTTCATGCACGGACAAGACGACGACGCTTTCGATTCTGGCGTTCACGCTGCGCACGTCTGAATACGTGATTGAAAACTTCCGCACGGGGAAACATTGAATGATGAATCGACCCGTTCGCGTTGGCATCATCGGCTCGCAGTTCATCTCGACGATTCACGCAGACGCTTTGCGGCAATGCGCCGCCGCTGAGCTGTTCGCCGCTGCGTCGCCCAACCCGGAGCGCATCGCGGCGTTTGCTGAGCGCTTCGACATTCCGCATCACGTCACGGACTATCGCAAGCTGCTTGAGATGGACGAGATCGATATGATCGTCGTCGGCGTGCCCAACGATCTGCATTGTCAGGTCGCCGTGGACGCCGCCGCCGCCGGCAAGCACGTCGTGATGGAAAAGCCGCTGTGCTTGAATCTTCAAGAGGCAGATCAGATGATCGAGGCGTGTCGCCGAGCCGGCGTCAAGCTGATGTACGCCGAAGAACTCTGCTTCGCGCCGAAGTATGTTCGACTGAAGCAACTACTCGATTCGGGCGCGCTCGGCCGGCCTCTGCTCATCAAGCAGTCGGAGAAACACGACGGGCCGCACGCGGCGCACTTCTGGGATGTCACGCGCGCCGGCGGCGGCGTGACGATGGACATGGGCTGCCACGCCATCGAGTTCTTTCGCTGGATGCTGGGCCGGCCCAAGATCACATCCGTCTACGCACATATGACGACGAGCCTGCACGCAGACAAGACGACGGGCGACGACAACGCGATTCTCATTTTCGAATTTGCAAACGGCGTGACGGCGATGGCCGAAGAGAGTTGGACCAAGCTCGGCGGCATGGATGATCGCGCCGAAGTGCATGGCTCGGAGGGCGTCGCCTACGCCAACCTGCTGCAAGGCAATTCGATTTTGACCTACAGCCGCACGGGCTATGATTACGCGGTCGAAAAAGCCGGCTCGACGACGGGATGGAGCTTCACGATCTACGAAGAGGCATGGAATTACGGCTTCCCACAAGAGATGGCGCACTTTGTTAACTGCGTGCGCCAAGACCTTGAGCCGCTGGTGACGGGCGAAGATGGGCGCGCCGTGCTCGAAGCCATCTTCGCGGCATACCAATCCGCCGGCAGCGGGCGTAAAGTCGAATTGCCATTCCACACAAACGCGCAAAAGCCATACGACCTGTGGCGCAAGGCAGAGCCTTAGCGAATCACTTTGATCGCGGTGACCGGGTGAAGCTCCCAGGCTGTCGCGCGCCAATTCTTCGCCCCTCCGGAGTTGGTGTTCTCTGACTCGTTATCATGTCCTGTGTCAAACAACAGCCACCCTTCGAAGGAACACCAGTGGCCCGGCAACTCGCCCGCTAGCGCCTTGGTAGACCAATCCCAGCCTTGCGCCCTGGCCCACGCTCTGATGCGCGGCGTCACTTCCAATTCGACGCGCTCGCGCGGCGCGGCTTCGGGGAAGAGCGCCAGCTCGATGTGCGTATCACGCCGCAGAAGCGAGTAACAGTTGGCGGATTCGACGCTGCCTTCCATGACCCTGACGACATAGCCTTCGAGCCGCGCCGCCGCCGCCTCGGACCAGCGATCGCGGTCGCCACCGGGCAGTAGCAAAGCGTCGAGCGTGACCCGGTCGTCGAAGTCCGAGGGCTGCGGCAGCCGTGTGCGATTCTTGAGCCGGTTGATCGCGCGCATTCGCGGCGTGAAGCTCAGGCCGTTCGGCAGGCTGTTCGTCTGCGTGACGATCAGCAGCGCAGCGATCAGGAGCAGTAGCGCGATGTGTCTCGTACGCCTCAAGCCGGTTGATCTCATGCCTCAATCCTCGGCGCGGTGTTTTCGGGGCGGCCACGAGTCGTTTATCATATCAGCTAATGGCGCCGGGCTTCTGAGCTTGAGCCGTCCCGCCCGGTGAGCTTGTGACAGGCGCGATCAATCCGAAAATCTTTGACCGTGCGCCTTTTGTCATCCACATTACATGCACGAAGAGCGAAGAACCAAGCCCGCCATCAGCCCTCGCAAACCCAACCCCGCAGCGAAGCGCCAGCCCCGTCGCCGCCGGCGACCGAAGGGCGTCCCCGGCTGGTGGGGGCGGCTGCGGTGGCTCATCTGGTCGTGGTGGCTGTGGGCCGCTGCCGCTGCGTTCTTTTATTTCAATCACCGCTCAGGCACCGCGCTCGCGCTAATCATCACAGCCTTCTTTATGTACCTGTCCGCGCCCAGAGAAGGCTCGCCGGCTTACGGGCTCGAACACGAGTTCGCCATCGAGTCAGAAGAATTCCTGAGCACGGTCGTGGGCGCGACCGGCGCGGCATTCCTGCGCGGCAACAGCTTTGCCATCTTTAACAACGGCGATCAGTTCTACCCGGCGATGATGGAGGCCATCAAGCAAGCCCGGCGCTCGATCACCATCGAGGCTTACATCTACTGGGAGGGAAAGATCGGCCATCGCTTCGCCGAGGCGCTGGCGGCCCGTGCGCGCGAAGGCTTGCCGGTCAAGATTCTGCTCGACGCGGTTGGCGCTTCAAGCATCGGGGCCGACATCTTGAAGACGCTGGAAGCGGGCGGCTGTCAGGTCGAGTGGTATCACCCTGTGCGCTGGTACAGCCTCAACCGCATCAACAATCGCACGCACCGCAAGTCGCTGATCGTCGACGGACGCATCGGCTTCACCGGCGGCGCCGGCATCGCCGACCACTGGCTGGGCAATGCCGAGGACGAACACCACTGGCGCGACATCCAGGTGCGCATCGAGGGGCCGGCGGCCATGACTTTGCAGACAGGCTTCGCGCGCAACTGGCTCGAAACGACCGGCGAGCTGGTGTCGGGGCCGGATTACTTTCCGCCGACCGAAGCGGCGGGCGAGCTGGAAATACAGTCCATCCTCAGCTCGCCCGAAACCGGCTCCTCGACGGTGCGCGTCATGTACTACCTGTCGATCGTCTGCGCGCGCCAGTCCATCTTGATCGCCAACCCCTACTTCGTGCCGGACCGGGCGGCGCTCGACATTCTCATCGATGCGCGGCGGCGCGGCGTGGCCGTCAAGATCATGGTTGCGGGCCGCTACAATGATACGCGGCTGGCGCGGTTCAACAGCACACGACTGTACGGCCCGCTGCTCAAGCACGGCATCGAAATTTACGAGTATAACCGCACCATGCTGCACCACAAATACATGGTGTGCGATGGCGTGTGGTCTACGGTGGGGACGACCAATTTCGATAACCGGGCTTTCGCGCTCAACGACGAGAACAACGTCTGCCTTTACGACCGCCGGATCGCCGCCGAGTTCGAGGCGATCTTTGCTAGCGACCTTGCGGCTTGTGACAAGGTCGAGCTTGCCGAGTGGCGCAGGCGCGGCGTGATGATGAAAGCGGCAGAGGCCTTCGCCTCCTTGCTGAAGGAGCAGGTGTGACCGCCCTTGGTGTGTGATCACCGGCGTCGATGTGGCACAATCTTTGATACGAATGCTCAGCGTGGACGCGCCGACTGGGCAATCATACTGGCTGATCTGGAGTGCTTTCATGGCTGAAGAGGCAACATCGAAACGCAATGATGAGATGACCGACGAAGAGAAGCGCGAGCGCGTCACGCGGCTGGCGTTTGGCGGCGACCCGCGCCGCTTTGAAGCGTTCTGTGACGCGGTGCGCGCCGAAATACCAGAAGGCACCGGCGCGGTGCTGCGCGGCAGTGCCGTCACCGGCGTGCGCTATGACGACGGCGCGCCGTTCGACGCCGACGGGCCGGGCACCAGTGACCTCGACCTGACGCTGGTGGGCGACGAAGTCATGGACCTCTACATTCTGGACGGCTTCTACATGCCGAAGATTCATTCGAAGCCGCTCAGCGACAAAGACCCCGACATCGCCCCGGCGCTGGTGCCGCTGCGCGAGAAGCTGCAACGCATGGTGGGGCGTCCGGTCAACATCCAGGCGTCGAGAGAGTTCGTCATCACGTTGCGCGGCGACATCGCCGGCCAGCCTTACCTTACCCTGATCGAGAAGCCCGAGGAGTGATGCCCCTCAAGCTGCTCAGTTACAACATCCGTTATGGCGGCGTCGGGCGGGAAGCCTATCTCAGCGCCGTCGTGCGGTCATGCAATCCTGACCTGGTTGTCTTTCAAGAAGCGACGCGGCCCGCCGTCATCGAGCGCCTCGCCAGTGACACACAGATGCCTGTGTGGGCAGCGCGCGCCGGCCATTCGCTGGCGTTTATGAGCCGGTTGCCGATCGCGCATTATGAATGGCACCGCCCGCCGCGCACACGTCATCCTTATCTTGAGATCGTTCCTGCCGACACAGGGCTGCGCGTCTTCGGCCTGCACCTCAGCGCCCTTCATTCCAACTTGACCGAGTGGCGGCGGATCAGAGAATTGCGCGCCATGCTCAAAGACATCGAGCAATACCAGCAGGGCTATCACGCCCTGGTCGGCGATTTCAACACGCTGGCGCCGGGGGCGATACTCGATACGCGGCAACTGCCGTTGCGTTTGCTACCGATGCTCTGGCTCGGCGGCGGCAAGGTCCAATGGCGTGTAATTCAGCTTATGCTCGACGCCAAGTACACGGACGGCTACCGCAGTCTGCACCCGACGGACGCGGGATTCACCTTTCCGACCTGGGGGCCGAACATTCGCTTTGACTACATCTTCCTGCCGCAAGCCTTCGCCAAGCGCTTGACCGCTTGCGACGTCGTTCGCGACAGCCTGGTCACGCAGGCGTCGGATCACTTTCCCCTGCTCGCCCAGCTTGAGGTCGGATAAAGCGGCGACGCCGGCGCCGGGAATTCTGCGGCAAAAAGTGATAAAGTCTTCGCAGCAAGACCGACAAATTTTCGAGGATGGTGAGAGCATGAAATCTTTGAGAATCCTTTTCTGGCTCCTGCTTGCCTTGAGCCTTATCATCACAGGCTCGGCGCAACAGCATTCGCACGATAAAAAGGAGACGGCCAAGATGCCTGACGAGGCAGAACTCAAACAGATGATCGCGCGCTTTGCGCCCACCGACGTCGCTGCCGACACGTCGAAGCTTTCGGCGCGCGACCGACAGGCGCTCGCCAAAATCATTCGGGCGGCGCGTTTGATGGACCCAATTTTTCTGCGGCAGGTGTGGAGCGGCAACGTCGCGCTCGAAGCTAAACTTAAAGCTGACAAATCGCCGCTCGGCCAGGCGCGGCTGCATTACTTCATGATCAACAAAGGCCCGTGGTCGCGGCTCGACCTCAACCAGGCGTTTGTCCCCGGCGTGCCGGCGGAGAAGCCACCGCAGGCCGGCTTCTACCCGGACAACATCACCAAAGACGAATTCAACGCATGGGTAAAGACGCTTTCTGCCGCCGACCGCAAGCGCGCCGAAGGCTTCTTCACGGTCATTCGCCGCGACACTCGCGGTAAGTTGAAGATCATTCCTTACAGCCAGACGTACCGCCAGTTTCTCGCGCCTGCCGCTGCCGCCTTGCGCGAAGCCGCCGCGCTGACTTCGAATGCGACGCTGAAAGATTTCTTGAGCAAGCGCGCCGACGCCTTCTTGTCCGATAACTACTACGCCAGCGACGTGGCGTGGATGGATCTGGATGCGCCGATCGATGTGACCATCGGGCCGTATGAAACTTATGAAGACGAACTGTTCGGTTACAAAGCGGCGTACGAGGCATTCGTCACGCTGCGCGACGAAACGGAGTCAGCCAAGCTCGTGAAGTTCAGCAGCTACCTGCAAGAGCTCGAAAACAACCTGCCGATGGATGCGCGCTACCGCAACCCGAAGCTTGGCGCGGCGTCGCCGATTCGCGTCGTTGACGTAGTCTTCACCGCAGGCGACGGCAATCGCGGCGTGCAGACGGCGGCCTTCAACCTGCCGAACGACGAGCAGGTGATTAAAGAGAAAGGCTCGAAGCGCGTCATGCTGAAGAACATGCAGGAAGCCAAGTTCAACAAGGTGCTGACCCCCATCTCGAAGGTGGCGCTCGACCCTGCGCAGGCGTCGCAGATTTCCTTCGACGCCTTCTTCACGCACATTCTCATGCACGAGCTGTTGCACGGCCTCGGCCCGCACAACATCACGGTTGCGGGTCAGGCGACGACCGTGCGCGGCCAGCTCAAGGAACTCTACTCGGCGATTGAAGAAGCCAAGGCCGACATCACCGGCCTCTGGGCGCTGCAATACTTGATCGATAAGGGCGCGATTGACCCGGCGATGGAGCGCGACCTCTACACGACCTACCTGGCCAGTTCGTTCCGCTCTGTGCGCTTCGGCACCACCGAGGCACACGGCAAGGGGCAGGCGTTGCAGTTCAACTATCTCAGCGACGAAGGCGGCATCAAGTATGACGCGGCGGCGGGCACCTACAGCATCGACACGACGAAGATCAAAGACGCCGTGCGCAAGCTGACGAATGAGATTCTGACCCTGCAAGCCGAAGGCTCTTACGAGAAAGCGAAAGCCTTGCTCGACAAGTATGGCGTCATCCGCCCGGAGATGCAGAAGACGCTCGACAAGCTCAGCAACATCCCGGTTGACATTGAGCCGCGCTTTACCGTCGCCGAGCGCCTCCAGTGACGGCGGCCGCCGCCAAAAAAATTGAGCGGGCCGGATGCGATGTCCGGCCCGCTCAACCCAATTGATTGCTTGCGCTAATTACCAGCGGCGGTAGCCGCCATACTGACCATAGCCAACGGAGTAGCCCCTGCGGAAGCCTTCGCGATAAGCCGCATTGCCACTGCGATAGTGGCTGGAGTTGTTCGGGTTGGCTGAGCGCCGGTCGCGCGCGTCTTCCTGCCCACGATCCAGGCCGTCGCGGTAGCCTCTCTGTTCTTCATACGAGTTGCCGCCGTAGCCGCCGCCGTAATAACCACCGCCGCCGTAATAGCCGCCGCCGCTATAGACACGCGGCACGACGCGCGGCGTCACATAGACATAGCGGTTTCTCTGCTGTTGACGATAGGCCCACTCACGCTGACGCTCGGCGCGCCGGCGGGCTTCCTCGCGGTCACGGTGCGAATAACGGTCATCTCGATCACGCCAGCGACGATCCTGCGCCTGTGCTGAGGTGCTAAGGACGGTCGCGCTGCCAATGCCCAGCACCAGCGCCAGCGCCGTCCCGGCCAGGCCCTTCTTTATCCACTGTATGTTCATATTCAGTCCTTCCTTTCCCCTCGAAAAGCATCCCCATCCTTGAACTTCTGGATACCCTCAACCTGTAAGATTACAACCCCTATGCCAAAGGTTTCCCGGTGGTTAAAGATTTATTTTGCGGCGGCGGGCGCAATCTATCGGCAGGGACGACCGGGCGAACGCGCGCTCGCCCGGTCAAAGCAGCGGTGGTCAATTATTCCAGATACACAGCTTGAACGATTTCAAGACGCCCAGGCTATTTGCGCACCTGCATGCGGCTGCGAATCAGATCAAGCTCTTTCTGCAAGGCCATGTACTCGGCGTTGGCGCGTTCAACGTCGCGGCGTTTGCGCAACAGGCGAGCGCGGACGCGTGGCGGCGGCGCCGTATCGAGGCGCGCCGTGGCGCGTTGCGTCTCGCGGTACTCGCGCAGGACGCGCTTGACGGTTTCGGCGTATTCCTTCACCTGCCGCTCCAAATCGGCGGCGCGTTTCTTGAGACTCTGTGGCACCTCTGAACTCACTTTCGAAGGCTAAGACAGTCGGCAATCCGGGAGAAGGCGGCCCGGTCAGCCGGGGACGAAAAACAGTTAAGGTAAAATCTCAACTTTCTGTTGCAACCGGCTGAATTATTGTGATATTGTGCGTCGCGTGGGAGTAAAGCTTCCGGGCCATGGGTGGGGCCACAGCCCGGACGTGTTATTGGTGGTGCGCAAGACGGCGGAATATCGAAGCTGTGGGGAGCCGAGACATTCCGAATCGAAGTTCGCTCTAGCGCACCACCTTTATACTTCAACCGCTTGTGGGTGTCAATAACTTAAGCTGCAACGGACAACCGCCGGCGAGATTCAGGCAGGAAGGTCCCATGTTTTCAAACGAAGCCCTGAGCTGTATTCTCTCCGAAGCCGACCGCATCGTTCAGGATGCGCAAGCCCTGCTGGATAAAGCCGCTGCCAGTGGCCAGATCGAACTGATCGAAGCCGCCAACAACAACCTCCGGCAAGTGATCGAAAACCGCGATCGTTTGAACCGCGTCTTCGCTTTGCGCCTGGCCTGTGCCGACGCGCCTGTCTAAGTTTGGTTGCTCAAGAATCCAGTCGCGCCGGCACTTAATTGCCCGCCGCTCAGCCGGCGCTTGAATTGTCAGCCCACCGACATTGCAAGTTGCACTTGAAGCGCAGACGCACTGCCGACCGCTTGATTGCTGCGCCCCGACTGCCCACTTATACTTTGAATATGAAGCCGGAGCGCAAGCCAGAGCGGGCCGTCAAGCTCAACGTCATTCAGCCGCATTCGGTGCTGAACCGTTCCGGCATGGGCGGCTTCACGCTCAATCCTTACCAAGGATGCATAGTAGGTTGTGCTTATTGCTACGTGCCGCACATGAAGCACAAGCAGTTGGAGGCGCGGAAGTGGGGCAGGTATGTTGACATTAAAGAAGGCGTGCCGGAACTGCTCGACAAACAACTCGGCCGCTTGCGCCAGCCGACGCGCGTGTTTATGTCTACGGCGACCGACCCGTATCAGCCGGTCGAAGAACGCTACCAGATCACGCGCCGCGTCCTCGAAGTCTTCGCGCGCCACCCGCAGCACAGCCTCTTCATCCTGACCAAGCAAACTCTGGTAGAGCGCGATATGGATTTGATCGCCCGTCTGCCGCGCGCCGCCGTCGGCATGAGCATTTCGGTGATCGATGACCGGCTGGCCGAAATCATCGAGCCCTGGGCAGCAGCCACCAGCCGGCGGCTGACGACGATTCGCCGACTGGCAGAGCGCGACATCCCGACTTACGTGCTGTGGGCGCCGGCCTTTGTGCCCGTGCCGATGACGCGCGAATTCGTCCGCAGCGCCATTGCGACGATCGCCGAGAGCCGTACGCAAGCGCTATCGCTCGACAGCTTGAATTATCGCGCGCGCCAACCGGCAGGCATGCTGCGCCGGCTGGCGCGCGACGGCCACCAGCCGGCGACCGCCGCGCAGGTCGAGTTGCTGCGCCAGGAAGCCGGGCGGCAGGGACTGCAGCGGCGGCTCGATCTGGTCGCGCCCGAATCCGAGATCGCCGAGCTGCAGCCGCTGCTGCCGTTCGAGTAACCAATCGGCTAGCTCAAACGTGGATATGGATGAAAGTAGGGAGGAGATCAAGATGGCAGCCAGTCATATTGTAATCGTGGGCGGCGGATTCGCCGGACTCTACACGGCGCTGGAGCTTGAAAAACGACTCAAGCGCGAGCGCGATGTCACCGTCACTTTGCTCAACAGCGAGAACTTTTTCCTGTTCACGCCGATGCTCCCGGAAACCGGCGCCGGCAGTATCGGCACGCGCCACATCGTCAGCCCCTTGCGCAAGCTGCTGCGCCGCACGCGCTTCGCCGAGGTCGAAGTCACCGGCATCGATTTCAATTCGCAGGTGGTTGCAGCGCGGCACAGTTTGACGGGCGCGGCGCGTGAGTTTCATTACGATTACCTGGTGCTGACGCTCGGCGGCGTCACCAACTACTTCGGCATTCCCGGCGCGGCGGACTTCGCGCTGCCGTTCAAGTCTCTGGGCGATGCCATCTATGTCCGCAACCACATCATCGATATGCTCGAAGAGGCGGCGGTCGAGCCGGAGCGCGCCGACGAGTTGTTGACCTTTGCGGTCGTCGGCGGTGGCCTCACAGGCGTCGAAGTCGTCGGCCAGATCAACGACTTCGTGCGCGAGGCGGCAGACTACTACCCGGAGATAGACCGCCGTCTGATCCGCGTGCTGCTCGTCGAAGCCGGGCCGCGACTGATGGCCGAGATGAGCGAGAAGCTCGCTACTTTCGCAGAGCGTGTGCTCGTCAAGCGCGGCGTCGATGTGCGCATCCGTACGGCGGTCACGAGTGTCGAGGAAGACGGCTTTCGGCTGTCGAGCGGCGAACGGCTGGCAACGCGCACGGTCATCTGGGGCGCCGGCGTCGCGCCGAATCCCTTGCTCGCCGGTTTCGATCTGCCGAAAGAGCGCGGGCGGCTTCGCGTCAACGAGTACTTCGAAGTCGAGGGCCGCGAAAACGTCTGGGCGCTCGGCGATTGCGCGCACATCCCCAACCCAAAGACAGGCAAGCCGCACCCGCCGACGGCACAGCACGCCGTCCGCGAAGGCAAGCGCGCGGCGCGCAATATCGCTGCTATCTTTGGACGCGCCAAGCGCCAGCCGTTTGATTACGACACGATGGGACAGATGGCGATTGTCGGCGAGCGCACAGGCGTTGCCGACGTGATGGGCCTGCGGTTTTCCGGCTACCTCGCATGGTGGATGTGGCGGACGTATTACGTGATGCGTATCCCGCAGCTCGAAAAGCGCGTGCGCGTCGTGCTCGACTGGACGCTTGACCTCTTCTTCGAGCGTGACCTCGTGCAGTTGGCCGTCTCGCGCGAGCGCCAACTGCTCGCCAAAGTCACGCCCGCGTCGCCCGCGCCGCGCGGCAAGTGAGCGGCGCTTGCGTCTTTCAAAGATCGAGCGGCTGCAAATCCGGCTCGACCCAGCCGCGGCGCGCTTCGTCCGATTGCAGCCGCTCGCGCGTGTAGTAAGCAAAGATCAGCCGCGAATCGCCGAGCCGCGCCAGGATGTCATTGACGACTACGAACGCGGGCCGCGTGCGGTCTGAGCTGGCCACCGCTTTGCCGATCATCCTCGCCCAGAACTGCGTGATCGTTTCGTTGTAGATTGTGATCTTATGCCAGGCGACGTAGCGCACTAGATCGTCGCGGACGCGCGCCGCGGCTTCCTCTTCAGGCAGCGTCAGAAAAGACCACGCACTCATAGCGACGTGGACGCGATGCGACACATCGTTGGGCGGCAGCTCGCACGCCGCAAAGCGCCCGACCAGCGCTTCGATCTCCGCGTCGCTCGTGAAAAAGCCTTTCTCCCGCTCACTCATATTTCCTCCACATAAAATAAGAAGCCCGCGCTCAATGAAGCGCAGGCCACATTCTAACCAATAAAAAATCCGCCGGCGCGCGTTGCACCGGCGGATCGTTGCGATGGTTTGTCGAACAGAAGTATATCCGGCGCGTAGCCGCTGATGCAAGTGCCGCGCTTTCACATTCGCGCCGCCGCCGTGTAGAATGATCGAGCTATGCCATCCTCAGTGACGCCTTTCAAAGTTGGTGACGTAGAAGTCGGCGGCGGTGAGCTGTTCCTCATCGCCGGCCCCTGTGTCGTCGAAAGCGAGGCCCACGCCATTAAGATGGCCGACGCCATCAGCCGTATTACGCGCCGCCTCGGTGTGCCTTACATCTTCAAAGCTTCTTACGACAAAGCCAACCGCACATCGGCGACGGCGCATCGCGGGCCGGGCGTCGAAGAAGGCTTGCGCGTGCTGGGCCGCGTGCGCTCTGAGTTCGGCCTGCCTGTGCTCACAGACGTTCACGAAAGCGCGCAGGTGGCTGCTGCCGCCGAAGTCGCAGACGTGTTGCAGATCCCTGCCTTCCTCTGCCGGCAGACCGATCTGATCGTCGAAGCGGCGCGCACAGGTCGCGCTGTCAATATCAAGAAAGGCCAGTTCCTCGCGCCGCACGACATGCGCAACGCCGTCGCCAAAGTGACTTCGCAAGACAACCGACGCGTCATCATCACCGAGCGCGGCACGAGCTTTGGCTATAACAACCTCGTCGTAGACTTCCGCGGCCTTCCCATCATGCGCGGCTTCGGCTACCCAGTGGTTTATGACATTACTCACAGTTTGCAACGGCCCGGCGGCCTCGGCACAGCGACCGGCGGCGATGCAGAGTTCATCGAATACATGGCGCGCGCCGGCGTCGCTTGCGGCGTCGACGGCGTGTTCATGGAAGTTCACGATAATCCCGCGGCGGCGCTCTCGGACGGGCCGAACAGCCTGCCGCTCGAACGGCTCGCGCCGCTGTTGGAAACACTCAAGGCGATTCACGCGCTGGTGAAAAATCAGTTGTAAGAAGACGGGCCGAACACTCAGCCCGACCGCAAGAAGGTTTCAGTCGTAATGCTCAAAAAGTTTTCATTCGCTCTCATCGTCGGGCTTCTGCTCGCCGTCACTGCGGCGGCGCAAGAAGTCGAAGTGGATCGCTATCAGGTCAGCGTGCGCCTCGACCCGGCGGCGAGCGCCGCCGATTGCCGCGCCGCCATCCAGGTCATCAATCTCGGCCAGTCACCGAGGACGAAGCTTTACTTTCGCCTGACCAAGCTGGCGAAAGTTACTTCGGCGACCGTCAACGGCGCGACCGCGCAGGTCGAATCATCGGAAGACCGCCGCGTCACGACGCTCAATCAAATCGTCGTCTCGACCGATGCCGGCGTCGCGCCCGCGGCCACTGCCAAAGTCGAGATTAATTACCGCATCGAAGCGCCCGAATCGTCCCCGTTGATTCACATCTATCCCGGCGAAGTGCTGCTCGCGCCCGAAGCCATTTGGGTGCCGATGCCATTCTCGACCGCGCCGCCGCTCATCTACGGGCCGATGACCGCACCGTTAACGCTCGATGCGAGTGTAGCCTCGGCTACAAACAACCTGCGCGGCCTGTCGGCGGGTGCTTTGAAAGCGAGCGGCGCAACCGCCACGTTCGAGCAGCCGCTCAATTCCCTGCCCCTGCTGATCGCAGGCATCTACGACCAGCCGACGACGAGCGACGCCGGCGGCATCCACACGGAAGTCTACACGCCGCCCGGCCTGGCCGTGGTCGGTGATGCGAAAGCCCTGGCCGCCACCATCAACAAACGTCTGAGCGATGAAGCCGGGCGCGCCGCAGATTTCTTCACCAAGTTGCTCGGCGCGCCGCCCGCTGGTGCGAGCTTGCGCATCATCTCGTCGGCGCGTGCAGGCAATCTGGTGGTGCCGGGCGCGCTGGTCTTGAACGAGCAGATCTTCCGCCGCGACGTGCTCACCGAGTCAACGATTGAAGCCGTGGCTGACGCTGTCGCGCGGCTGTGGACTGAAGGCCGCGTGCGGCTTCGCGGCGTCCAGGGGCACAATGGCCAGTTGGCGCGCACCGTCGATTTTCTGAGCGACTCGCTGCCGCGCTACCTGGCGGCGCTCTACTTCGAAGACCGCTTCGGCAAAGAGGCCGGGCGCGACGCCTTCGAGCGCATGCGCTGGAGCTATACGCCGGTCGCGCAATCGGGCCGCGCCGCCCCCTTGACCTTGCAGGGCGTCGGGCTGCCGAATTACAGCGCCGCCGCTGTCTTTGGCAAAGGGCCGCTCGTGCTGCGACTGATCGCCGAAAGCGCGGGCCGCGACAAATTGATCGCCGCCATCAAGACGACATTCGCTGTGGCGCAGACGAAGGTCGTCACGCTCGATGATTTCCGCTCGACGGTCGTCAAGAGCACAGGCCCCGAAGTCGAGAAGCTCTTTCAGCAATGGCTCGACGCCATCACCGAGCCTGATTTGATCGTCGGCGCGCCGCTCGCTTCGGACAAGCCGAACACGCAACGGCTCAACCTGCGCAACCTCGGCACAGGCGACGTGACGGTGAAAGTGCTGGCGACGACGGCGTCGGGCAAGCCCGTGACGATCAACGTTGCGGTGCCATCCGAGAGCCTGGCGACCGCAGAGATTCCAACGGCTGAAAAGATTACCGCCATCGAAGTAGACCCGGACAAGCTGTTGATCCAGACCAACTATGACAACGACGCGCGCGACGGCGACATGAAGCTGCCGCGTCCGTCGGCGCAGACGCTCTTGAATCAATCGATCGCCGCCTTTAACAAAGGCGACTACGCCGATGCCGAAGGCAAGCTGCGCGACGCCGTGCGCCGCGATCCATCGAACGCGCTGATTCACGCCTGGCTTGGGCGAACGCTTGCCGCCGAAAAGAAGTTTGACGAAGCGGTGACGGAAGCCAATGCCGCGATCAAGATCGAGCCGCCGGTCGGTTCGGCGCTCGCCTGGGCGCACGTCACGCTGGGACAGGCGGCGATGGCGCGCAGTCAAGCGGCCGAGGCGGTCGCGCCGCTGCGCCGCGCCGTCGTCGAAGCCGAAGAAGCGCCGGCGCAACTTGCGGCGCGCGTCGCCTTGATTCAAGCTGAGCGCGCCGCGAATCAGTTGCCGCCGGTTGATCCGTCTGTGCGTTCGTTCATCTCGCAGCTCGACGCGGTCATCAAAGACCCATCGTCGGACAAGCTCACGCCGCTCATTGTGCGCAACAACCTGAAGCGTTTCATTCAAGGGCTGACCGTGACGCGACCGAGCGCCTGGGCGACAGAGATTCTCCGCGTAGACACGATGGACGCCCATCGCGTCGCGGTTGACGTGGGGCTGACGGCACACGCCGAGAACCGCGACCAGTCGGGCACGGCGCTTTACATACTGAGCCGCACCGGCGGCAACTGGGTGCTCGAAGACGTGCAGTTATTCAATGTGAAATAGATGAAGCGATCAACACGCGCCATCCTGCTGGTACTCGTCATCTTCGTTTTTCTGGTGGCGCTCAACTTCCTGTTTTTCGTTGACACGCAGACGGCGCAAGAGACAGAAGAGAACGGCAACCGCTCGTCGTACCGCACGACACCCTACGGCACGCGGGCTTTCTACACGCTGCTCGAAGAGACTGGCTATCCGGTCACGCGGCTCGAAAAGCCTTACAACGAAATCAGCGACCGCGACGACATCGGCACGCTCGTGCTGATTGCCCTGCCCGATAATTCCGGCCCCAACAAAGAGGAGTTCGACGCGCTGGCCGAGTGGGTCGGCAAGGGCAAACAACTACTCATCATCGATCAAACGGTTAAACTCAATCACGATCTCGGCGATCTCGTCGCCAACACGACATCTGCCATGCCGAACGCTGAGCCGAAGCCTTTGCAGCCGACGCGCTATGCCTTCGGCGTCGAGCGCATCAAGACCGGCCCCGCCGCGTCGCGCTTGCGCTTGAGCGGTCCCGGCACGGTTTATCATTTCGGCGACGAGCAGGGCGCGCTGCTCGCAGACGCAAAGGTCAAAGAGGGTCATGTAATCTTCCTCACAGACCCGCACATCGTCGCCAACAACGGCATCAAGGAAGCTGACAACGTTATGCTGGCGTTGAACCTGCTCGGCGAGCGCCCGGCGGGCAAGATTGCCTTCGATGAATACCATCACGGCTACGGCACGCACGCAGCAGGCGAAGGTGTGCTGGCCTACTTCCGCGGCACGCCTGTGCCGTGGCTGTTCTGGCAAGGCGTCTTGATCGCTGCGGTCGCGGCTTACACCTTCGGGCGGCGGTTTGCGCGCCCGCTGCCACTCCGCCGCGAGCGACGCACGACCAATCTGGAGTTCGTCTCTTCGATGGCGACAATCACGCGGATGGCGCGCGCCACGGACCTGGCGATGCAGAACGTCTACTGGGACTTTCGCAAGCGGCTGTGTCGCTACAGCGGCCTGCAGTCGAACGCCGATAGCGCGAAGCTGGCGGCGAGTGCCGCGCGCCGCGCTCGCATGGACGAAGCCGAGATGGCGCGCTTGCTGATGGTCTGCGATCAAGTCTCGCGCGGCAGGCCGGTCAGTGACGCCGAGCTGTTGCGGCTGGTCACGCGCATCCGCGAGATCGAATCGCAGCTTGGCATCTAAGTAGCCCCTTTCTCCGACACAAGGAGCGTTCAACATGAAAACGATCTGGTTATGCCGGCTGCTGCTGGTCGTGTTCGTGGCCTGCTCAATCACCGGCGCGCACAACCAGCGCACGGCGCTAGCGCAAGGGAAGAAGAAGATGAAGATTTACATCTCCGCAGACATGGAAGGCATTGTCGGTGTGGTTACCAACGAGCAGCTCGGGCCGCAGGGCTTCGAGTACAACCGCTTCCGTGAATTCATGACCTCGGAAGTCAACGCCGCCGCGCAGGCCGCCTTTGACGCAGGCGCGACGGAAGTCGTCATCAGCGATTCGCACGGCAACGGCCAAAACTTGCTGATCGAGAAACTGCCGAAGCAGGTGACGGTGGTGCGCTCGTGGCCGCGCCCGCTGATGATGATGCAAGGCATTGACGAAACCTTCGACGGCGCAATCTTCATCGGCTATCACACGAGCACCAACAACACAGCAGGCGTGCGCGCCCACACGATTTCGAGCGCGCGGCTCGCAGATGTGCGGCTCAACAACGTGTCGATGCCCGAAGCCGGCATCAATGCCGCCATCGCCGGCCACTTCAACGTGCCGGTGATTATGGTTTCGGGCGACGACGCGGTGGTCAAAGAAGTGACCGACCTGCTCGGCAACATCGAAGGCGCGGTCGTCAAATGGTCTTACGGCTTTCACTCGGCGCGGACGCTGACGCCCGAAGTGGCTTACGACTTGATCCGCGAAAAAGTCCAGCGCGCCATCGCTCGCATCAAAGAGTTCAAGCCTTATCAAGTCAAAGCGCCGGTGCAGCTCGACGTTCGCTTCAAGAATTACCGCCCGTCAGAGATGCTCAGTTATCTTTCCATCGTCGAGCGCACAGACTCGCACAGCATCCGTTTCCTTGGCAAAGACATCGTCGAGGTGTCGAAGTTCCTGGAATTCATCACCACCTACGAGCCGGCGCTTGAGCCATGAACAATGAGGTGCGTCAGGCCGCAGCCGGGCCGCGCGTCGTGATCGCGCCACTTCGATTTGTGGTAAACTGGCAGTAGAAACCGCCGCCGCTGAAGTGAGCAGACGATTATGAAGGCAGTCAGAAAAACGCTCTTCGCCCTCGCGCTCTTGCTGGCCTTGGCCAGCGCCGAGACTGCGGCGCGCGCCGACGTGCTGCGCCTCACGCTCAACGATCAGATCACGCCGGCCAGCGCTGAAGTCATCACCTCGGCCATTGACCGCGCCGAACGCGAGCAGGCCGAAGCCCTCATCATCACGCTCAACACGCCCGGCGGTCTCGACACCTCGATGCGCGAGATCGTTTCGCGCATCGATACGTCGCGCGTGCCGGTCATTATCTACGTCGCGCCGAGCGGCGGGCGGGCGGCCTCCGCAGGCTTCGTCATCCTGATGGCCGCAGACGTTGCGGCGATGGCGCCGGGAACGGCGACCGGCGCAGCGCACCCGGTCACAGGTGATGGCCGCGACATGGAAAAGACGATGGCCGAAAAGGTCACCAACGACGCCGCGGCTTACGTGCGCAGCCACGCAGAGCGGCGCGGACGCGACGCACAGGCTGCCGAATCCACCATCCGCGAGAGCAAGTCATTCACCGAGCGCGAAGCTCTGGAAAAACACCTGATCGAGATCATCGCCCGCGACGACGCAGACTTGCTCGCACAGCTTGATGGCCGCACCGTCACGCGCTTTGACGGCAGCCGTGTGCAGCTTGCGCTCGCGAATCAACCAGTGACCGAGATCGCGCCGTCGCTGCGCCAGCGGCTGTTGATGGCGCTCGCAGACCCGCGCATCGCTTTCATCCTGTTTGCGGTCGGCGCGCTCTGCGTTTACTTTGAGTTTCAACATCCGGGAGCCATTGTGCCGGGCGTCGTCGGCTCTGTGTCGGTGGTGCTGGCGCTTTATGGTTTTCACATGCTGCCGATCAATCTGACCGGCGTGCTGCTGCTCGGCGTCGCAGTAGGGCTGTTCGTGCTTGAAGCGAAAGTCGGCGGCTTCGGCGTCCTGGGCGCGGGCGGCATCGCCGCGGCGATAATTGGCGCCTTGATCTTAATTGATGTGCGCACGCCGGAACTCAGACTGCCTTTGAGTCTGGTGCTCGCGGTCGTCGTGCCATTTGCGGTGATTTTGATTTTCATGCTGAAGCTAGCGGTGCGGGCGCGCCACATGAAAGTGACGACCGGCATGGCCGGCATGATCGGCTTGCATGGCCGTGCGCAGACCGCCATCGCGCCCGAAGGCACGGTCTTTGTGCGCGGCGAATTGTGGCGAGCACGCTCGCCCATGAGCATCGCCAAAGGCGAAGGCGTGCGCGTCACAGACATCAACGGCCTGACGCTCAACGTCGAAGCCGAGAAGGATACCGCTATCGCGCCGAAGAAAACCTCAGCGGTCGAGGGCTAAGCACTTCCCCTCAGTCGTGCAGGTCAATCGAATAGGAGGCAGCTATGCCGAAAGAGCTTTTCACCTTGCCGATCATCGTGGTGATCATCTTCGTGTTGTATCTCATCAGCGTCATCAACATCCTGCCGGAGTACGAGCGCGGCGTCATCTTCCGCCTGGGCCGCTTGCTGCCACAGGCCAAAGGCCCCGGCGTCATCCTCGTCTTCCGGCCCATTGACCGCATCGTTCGCATCAGCCTGCGCACCGTTGCCTTTGACGTGCCGCCGCAGGACATTATCACGCGCGACAACGTCACGGTGTCCGTAAACGCCGTCGTCTATTTTCGTGTCATCGATCCGCGCAAGGCGGTCGTCGAGGTCGAAAATTATCTGTACGCGACATCACAATTGGCGCAGACGACCTTGCGCTCGGTGCTCGGCGAAGCGGATCTGGACGACTTGCTGGCGGAGCGCGAAAAACTGAACGCGCGCTTGCAGCAGATTCTCGACCTGCACACAGACCCCTGGGGCATCAAGGTGGCGCTGGTCGAGATCAAGGCCGTCGATCTGCCGCAGGAGATGCGCCGCGCCATGTCGCGCCAGGCCGAGGCCGAGCGCGAGAAGCGCGCCAAGATCATTCACGCCGAGGGCGAATACCAGGCGTCGGAGAAACTGCTCGCGGCGGCGCGCACGATTGCCGCCGAGCCTGTCGCCGTGCAGTTGCGTTATCTGCAAACGCTCACAGAGATCGGCGTCGAGCAAAATACGACTGTTGTCTTTCCACTGCCACTTGATATGATTTCAAACCTGATCAACGTCAGGCCGAAGCAGGAGAGCTTCACGGTTCAGCCCCGCGAACCGGTTGAAATTCGTTAGCGAGAACCTGCATAGAGATTATGAGCAATAGACAAGTCGTCGCCATTTTCATCATCGGCATCGTGCTGCTGCTGGCCGCGTTCTGGGCCGGGCTGGCGATCGTTAAACAAGACGCGCCGGTAAGCGCTAACCAGTCGAGCGCGGCGAATCAGAACGCCGCCAACCCGGCGAACAAGCCGGCCGCGGGCGGCCCAACGACACGCCCGGCCAGCCAGCCGCCCGGTGATGAGAATGCGCAGTTCATCGTTTTGATCGGCACCTTCGGCACGCTCGAACAGGCCAAGCAGCTCGAATCGGACATGCGGCGCGACTACATCGCCACGCATGTGCAGATGCCGAGCGGCGGCGACACACTCTTCCGTGTCGTCATCGGCCCGTACAAAAAGCGCGACGCCGAGCAAGTGGCCTCAGACCTCTCGAACAAGCGCAAGGGCATCATGATCCAGCCGTGGACGCAGAACTAAATGTCAGGCGCTGATTCTCATCCCGATACATAATAACTGACCAACTCGGTCAGTCGTCATCGCATCTGAGCAACTCACGCCCGGTGGTTAAGCGAAGGTGCAAATCATGGCCAGACTCCTAAGCATGTTGGTTCTCGCCGGCCTTCAGGTCGGCAGCATCAGCCTATACGCCGACGCGGGGCAGGACTGCGGCGGTTGCCCCTGCCCTTGCGGGACGGATCAGGCGGTGGTTCGCGTCTGGCGGCAGAAAGATGGGCCGCCCGACCGCTTCGCCGCCAGGGCCATCAGCAGCAGGTTTGACAAAATGGCAGCCGACAACAAGACTGAGTTGCTGGTCGTGCTGGGGCGGTCAGCCAGAGGCGTCTGGGGTGTGGAAGCAACCGACAGCAACGGGACAGGCTCGTTCTACATTAATCTCGTCTGCACGACGATTGACGGAAAGCGGCAGGTCTTCCCGCTGATCAAACATTCGGATGAAGCTCACAATGTACAGAGATCATCACTTGCTTCTCTGACTTTGCGTCGGCTGCGTCAGCTCGCTCGCAGCGGCCAGTGGGATGTCGGCTCGCTCGCGCCTGTACAGCTTCCACCGCGCCTGAAGCCGCCGTCGCTGGTTTATCGCGAAAAAGGTAAAGCCGCTTACGAGAAGGCGAGCGCGGCGGCGATGGATAGGTTGCAAAACGCCATGACCGAGGAAAACATGCGCGCCTATAACGCGCTCGGCTATGTCTGGACGTTGAACGTCAGAGGCAGGGACGGTCGGCTAATGCGGGTTGAACGAGGGTCGCACTGCGATAATGGAAACTTCGCGGGCGCAAAGTGCTTTGGAGGAATCGCGGATGATGCGAATGGCGAGACCTGGTGGATTCTCGTCAAACACACGGCCAGCCATACCTGTTGGGCGACCTGGCATTCGATCCGACTGCAACGCGGGACTGCCGCAAAGCAGTAATCGCAAAGTATCTATGACGGCTTACTACAAGCAAGACCTCGCCTTCATTCACGACGTAGGCTTCGGCGAGTTCGCCCGCAAGGCGGCACCCGGCCTGCTCGATATTCTCGCGCGCAACGGCATTCACAAGGGGCTGGTGGTTGATCTCGGCTGCGGCACAGGTCTCTGGGCCGAGCAACTCATCAAGCGCGGCTACGACGTTCTCGGCATAGACATCTCCGAAGCGATGATCGAACTGGCACGACGCCGCGCGCCCGCTGCCGAGCTTTCCAGCACATTGGGATCCTAAGCTTAGAATTCCACGTGGACAAGTTGTCGCG
>JADMIO010784953.1_pt1 | contig 108881 bp, 93 predicted proteins | sample 8958161 | NCBI WGS metagenome assembly JADMIO01 (sample SAMN16585339, study PRJNA669376) | soil metagenome | isolation source: Crop rotation soil | place: USA: Cullars Rotation, Alabama | collected 2011
CTTTCCCGGCGCGGCAGCCGGCGGGCGCGGCGCCATGGCCGCCCCCGTCGACATCATCACGCTCGAAGAAAAGCCCGTCGAACAGTCCAGCGAGTTTGTCGGGACGCTGAAGTCACGCCGATCTACGACCGTGCAGTCGCAGATGGAAGGGTTCATCCTCAAGATCAATGTGAAGTCCGGCGATCGCGTCCAGCCGGGCAAGGTACTGTTCGAAATCGACGCGACTTCGCAGGCCGCGGGCGTGGCCAGCCTCGAGTCGGTGCGCGCGGCCCGGGAGTCCGATGCGGCATTCGCGCGGCAGCAGGCAGACCGCGCGCGGCAGCTTCTCAAGGTCGGCGCGATGAGCCAGCAGGAACACGACCAGGCACAGGCGCTCCAGCGCGCGGCCGAGGCGCAGCTCAAGGCGGTCGACGAGCAGATCAAGCAGCTGCGTAATGAATGGTCATATTCGCGGGTGACCGCGCCGAACGCGGGCGTCATCGGCGACATTCCGGTGCACCAGGGCGATCGAATCACGCGCGCGACAGTCCTCACGACCGTCGAAGACAACACGGGCCTCGAGCTCAATCTGAACGTGCCGGTGCAGGAAGCGCCACGGCTCAAGACGGGTCTTGCCGTCCATCTCCTCGACGAGGCCGGCCAGCCGGTTGCCACCGAGCGGATCAACTTCATCTCACCGTCCGTCGACGACGCCATGCAGACCGTGCTCGTCAAGACGCCGGTCGCGCCGAAAACGACGCTGCGCGCTGATCAGTTCGTGCGCGCGCGGGTGGTATGGACGACCAGCCCGGCGCTGACGGTGCCGCTGGTCGCGGTGTCGCGTATCAGCGGATCGTTTTTCGTGTTCGTGGCGGAGTCCGCCAATGGTGGACTCGTCGCGAAGCAGCGTCCCGTAAGCGTGGGCGCGATGTCCGGGAACGACTACATCATCAACAGCGGCCTCAAGGCCGGCGACAAGGTCATCGTCGCGGGCATTCAGAAGATTGGCGACGGCGCGCCCGTGATGGCGGCGCCGCCGGGAGGCGCTCCGCAGGGTGCGGGCGGAGGCTCGTAGATGTTCAGCGAACTGTTCATCAAGCGGCCGATCCTCGCGACGGTCTGCTCGCTCCTGATCATTCTCGCGGGACTGATCGCGATCCCGATTCTTCCCATTGCCCGTTATCCCGACCTGACGCCGCCTGCCGTGGCGGTCAACGCGTTCTACATCGGCGCGAACGCGCAGGCAGTCGAGAGCGCGGTCACGACGCCACTCGAGCAGGTGATCAATGGCGTCGAGGGCATGCAGTACATGCGCTCGTCGTCGACGAGCACCGGCTTCTCCAGCATTACGGTCACGTTCGAGATCGGCCGCGATCCCGATCTGGCGGCGGTCGACGTGCAGAACCGGGTGAACCAGGCGCTCGGCCGCATGCCCGCCGAGGTGCGTACGCAGGGCATCACGGTCACGAAGCAGACGGCCGGTTTCCTCGGCGCGATCGGGTTCTACTCACCTGACAACCGCTACGATTCGCTGTTCATCTCGAACTACGTTGATTTGTACGTTCGTGACGCCTTCAAGCGCGTGCCTGGCGTCGGCAACGTCATCATCTTCGGCGAGCGCAAGTTTGCGATGCGGCTGTGGCTCGACCCGGGCAAGCTCGCGGGCCGAGGCATCACGGGCGCCGACGTCGTGAACGCGCTGCGCGAGCAGAACGTCCAGGTTGCGGCGGGCAGCGTCGGTGACGCGCCGTCGTCGGCAGAGCAGATGTATCAATTGAGCGTCCGGGCGGGCGGGCGCCTCAGCCAGCAGTCGCAGTTCGAGGACGTCGTCGTGAAGGCCGGCCAGGAAGGCGCGCTCGTGCGCGTACGCGACGTCGGCCGCGTCGAGCTCGGCGCTGAAAGCTACTCATCGAATCTTCGATTCGCTGGCGTGGACGCGTCCGGCGTCGGCATCCAGTTGCTGCCCACGGCGAACGCGATTCAGGTTTTCTCCGGCATTCAACAAGAGCTCGAGCGCCTGAAGAAGAGTTTTCCGCCCGGGCTCGAAGCGCAGATCGCGTTCGACAACGTCGGCGTGGTCCGCGAATCGATCATCGAGGTGCTGAAGACACTGGCGGAGGCCATCGGCCTCGTCGTCCTCGTGATGTTCATCTTCCTGCAGAACTGGCGGAGCACCCTCATTCCGGCGATCACGATTCCAGTCTCACTCGTCGGCACGTTCGCATTCGTGAAACTCTTCGGGTTCTCGATCAATACGCTGACGCTCTTCGGCATCGTGCTCGCGACCGGCATCGTGGTCGACGATGCGATCGTCGTCATCGAGAACGTCGAGCGGCACATGCGGGAGTTCGGAAAGAGTGCGCACCAGGCCGCGGTCGACGCGATGCGCGAGGTGTTCTCGGCAGTCATCGTCATCGGCATCGTGCTGGTGGCCGTGTTCGTGCCCGTCGCGTTCTTCCCCGGCACCACCGGCCGCATGTATCAGCAGTTCTCGCTGACCATCGCCTTCTCGGTGGTGTTGTCAGTGTTCAACGCACTCACGTTCACGCCCGCGCTGTCGGCCGTGCTCCTCGACAAGCAGGTGCATCGCGATCGAGGCCTGTTCAAGGTCATCAATCGCATCATCGATGCCGGAACGAACCTCTATGTCCGAGTCGTGCGGCGGGCGTTGCGGTGGGAACTGGTGATGCTGCTGCTGTTCGCCGGCGGCCTCTGGGCGACCTGGTCCGTCTATCGGGCGGTGCCGTCGTCGTTCGTGCCCGAGGAGGACGAGGGCTACTTCATCGCCATCATCCAGGCGCCCCCCGGCTCGTCTCTGGAGTACACGACGAACATCGCCAAGCAAGCCGAGCAAATCATCATGGCGCAGCCGGAGGTGCTCGCAGCGTTTTCGGTCGCCGGATTCAGCTTCAGCGGTTCGGCGCCGAATCAGGGCCTGATGTTCGTCCGGTTGAAGCCATTTGAGGAACGCAGGAAGAAGGAGGAGTCCTTGTCCGCGCTCCTCAACCGCATTCGTGGACCGGTGATGTTCGGCATCAAGGGGGCGTTCGTGATCCCGGTGGCGCCGCCGCCCATTCAGGGCCTGCAGGTGTTCGGCGGGTTCTCGTTCATGGTGCTCGATTCGTCCGGCGGCGACATCGGCAACCTGGCCAACGTCACGTACCAGATGGTGGGGCGTGGCAACGCCCCGGACGCCCCCGTGGCCGGCCTGAACACCAGCTTCACGGCGAACGATCCGCAGCTCATCGTCCAGATCGATCGTGACCGCGCCCGGAGCCTCGGGTTGCCGATGCGTGAGATTACAGACGCGCTGTCCGTCTTCCTTGGGTCGCAGTACGTGAACGACTTCGACATGAACAACCGTGCGTATCGCGTGTACGTGCAGGCGGATCAGCGGTTCCGCGCCGAGCCGTCGGCGCTGAAGCAGTACTACGCCCGCTCCCTCAGTGGACGGATGATTCCGCTCGACGCTGTTGTGAAGCTCAGCGAGACGACGGCGCCTGCGGTCATCAGCCACTTCAACATGGCGCGTGCGGCGGAGATCACGGGCTCGCCGAAACCGGGCGTGAGCTCAGGCCAGGCCATCGAGCACATGAAGAAGCTCGCAGGCGAGGTACTGCCCGCCAATTTCGACTATGCCTGGACCGGACAGTCCCTCGAGGAAATCAGGGCGGGTTCGACGGCGGTCTATCTCTTCGCCCTCGCGATTCTGATTGTCTATCTGATTCTTGCCGCACAGTACGAGAGCTGGGTGCTGCCGCTGATCATTCTGCTCGGCGTGCCGCTGGCGGTTTTCGGCGCCCTGAGTGCGCAGTTGCTGCGGGGGTTCACCAATGACGTGTTCTGCCAGGTCGGTCTCGTGATGCTCATAGGCCTTGCGGCGAAGAACTCGATTCTGATCGTTGAGTTCGCCGAGCACCTGCGGCTGCAGGGACGGTCGATTGTCGACGCGGCGGTCGAGGCCGCGCGCATCCGGCTCCGGCCGATTCTCATGACGTCGTTCGCGTTCATCCTTGGCGTGCTGCCGCTCGCGTACGCGACTGGCGCCGGGTCGGCAGCTCGAAACTCCGTCGGCACCGCCGTCGCCGGTGGCATGCTCGCCTCGACGTTCCTGTCCATCATCTTCATCCCGGTCCTTTATGTGGCGATTCGAACCATCGCGCCAGGGCGGCGCAGGCACACCGACGACACCGCGACGGAGGTGGCCCATGCGTAAGCTCACCGGAATCGATCACCGCATGTCCCGCGGCCTCAAGGCCGCCGGCTTCGCGCTCTTTCTGCTTCTCCCCACGCTGGCATTCGCGCAGACGGCGCCACGGCCTGAGCCCGTGAAGATGGAGTTCGACGCCGTCATCAGGCAGGCGATGGAGAAGAACCCGACCGTCGCGCGCGCGGCGACGAACATCAGCCGCGCCGAGGCGCTGCTGCAGCAGGCAAGGGCAGTGACGATGCCGCTGGTCACGACAACGGTCACGAACGCGACGCTGGACTCGGCGCGATCGTTCGCGAGCGGCACGATTCAGCCGCAGAACCAGACGACCATCAGCGGGAGCGCCAGTTTCCCGGTGCTCGCCGCATCGAGATGGGCGGCGGTTCAGCAGGCGCGGGATCAGATCGAAGTGGCCCAGGCCGGCGTGGCGGAAGTGAAGCAGCAGATCGTCGTCGCGGCAGCCCAGACGTATCTGGCGGTCATCAGCGCGCACCGGCAGGTGGAAGTGACGGAGCGCTCGATCGAGTCCGCGCGCGCGCATCTGGACTACGCGCAGAAGAGATTCGAGGGCGGCGCCGGCAGCCGGCTCAATCAACTCCGCGCGGCGCAGGTCGTGTCCACAGAAGAGTCAAGACTCGAAGCCGCGAGGCTCGGGCTGCGGACCGCCCAGGAAGCGCTCGGCGTCATCGTCGCCAGTGATGGGCCGATCGATTCCGGCGCCGAGCCGGTCTTCGATCAACCCGGGACGATGGACGAGGATGCATGGCGGAAGGCGCGTCCGGATCTGGCGACTCAGGCCGCGATCGAGCGATCCGCCGAACGCGTATTGCGGGATACGTTCAAGGATCTCCTGCCGAATGTTACCGCGTCGTTCGATCCGGCGTTCGTCACGCCTGCGGGCATCTTCCAGCCATCGCGCACGTGGCGTTTCTCCATCTCGACGACGTATGCGCTGTTCGAAGGGGGACAGCGCAAGATCCTCAAACGCAACCGCGAGATCACGCTCGACCAGGCGAAGCTCACGATGTCGAGCCTGGAAATCCGCGCGCGATCGGAGGTGCGGCTGGCGCAGGAATCGGTGCAGTCACGCGAGCGTACGCTCGCGAGCGCCCGCCGCTCGGCGGAGCAGGCCGCCGAAGTGGTCACCATCACGAATTCGGCGTTCCAGGTAGGCGCGACGACGAACCTGGAAGTGATCGATGCCCAGCGCGCCTCGCGAGATGCGGACACCGCGGTGGCGATCTCTGAGGATGCTCTCCGGCGCGCCAGACTGGATCTCCTGGTGGCTCTGGGACGTTTCAAGTAGCTCACAGGGGCCCCAGGACGCTTCAGCCCCCGGGGTCAGATCTGCAATCCTGGCTTTCAGAACCGGCTATTTCCTCAGGGAAATGGCCGGTTTTTGTTAGGAATCCTGACGGCACGGCTTTCGCTCCAGTGGGAGGCGATGGAAGCCGTCAAGAAGTTCGCCGTGGATGGGCTGATGGGGGTCATTGGCCACCCATTTGTGCCGTACATCCTCGTGCTGATGATCCTCCTGCGAAGCCTCTGACGGGTCCAAAGGTCCAAGGGTCCAAAGGTCCGGAGGGTTCTGTCGCGTTGGTCCGTGCTACACATGTGAGCGCGCGCTGGCGGTGACAGGACCTTTAGGACCCTTGGACCCTTCGACGTTCTGGTAGCATCCCTCCCGCCACCCTGCCGGGATTGAACTTGATGAAATGTCTGATGGCCACGTGCGTGGCGGCGGGAATGGGTGTGACTGTCCTCGCCCAGGTTCCGACGATCTTTCGGCCGCCTGAGACCCCGCAAGTCCAAAAGCCCGTCTTCAAGTCCGCCGTCGATCTGGTGACGCTCGACGTTTCGGTGCTCGACGACGCGCGGCGTCCCGTCCGCGGATTGGGCCCGGCGGATTTCACCGTGTTCGAGAACGGCCAGCCGCAGAAGATTGCGGTCTTCAGCGCGGTGGATATTCCTGACGTCGAGCCGCCGAAGACTGCGTGGCTCCGTGACGTTGCGCCGGACGTCCGCACGAACGAGGACATCAAGGAACGGCGCCTGTTTCTCATCATCGTCGACGATGCGACGGTGGAGGCGGATCCCTTCGCGCTCAAGCAACTGAAGGAGCAGACGAAGAACGTCATCGCCAGACTGGGCCCATCAGATCTCGCTGCGGTTGTCTTTACGTTGGACAACCGGAAGTCGACTGACTTCACTTCGGATCGCGCCCATCTCCTGAAGACCGTAGAAATGCAGCCGATGGGTTTCAGGGGCATGACCACCGACGCACTGAGTTTTACCGACGGCTGGTACCTCGGCGCATCGGTAGACGTCGTGCGGCGGGCGGTGGAGACGCTGGCCACGATCCCGGATCGTCACCGGTCGGTGATCTACATTGGCCAGGGCGTGCCCGTCGACCTGGGACTTGTTGCCGGGGCGCCATCACTCGGTCTCAATCCTGCGGGTGGCGTCAGCGCCGCCGAAGCCGCCGGCAGCGCAAACCAGCAGAAGTCCGGGATGTCAAAAGCGTTCCAGGCGTCTGCGCTTGGCAACGTGCCTATCAACACCATTGATATCTGCGGTCTCCGGCAGCCGAAACTTTCCGTCGGAGCGATTGGAAGGCAGACGTGCGTCGTCGGGCTGGAGGACGAGTACCTCCGTAATGTGGCGGTTGGTACGGGCGGCCGTGCGGTGGTTGCGACGAACGACTTCGCTCCGGGAATCGACGCGATTTTTCAGGAGAACTCGTCCTACTACCTGATCGGATTTCAGCCGGCCGATTCGAAGCAGGACGGCAAGTTCCGTCGTCTCGAAGTCCGCGTGAATCGTCCGAACGTCTTCGTGAAGACTCGGAGCGGGTACGTGCCCGAGAAGCCGGATGTCGTCGCGAAGAGGAAAGCGCAGATGGCCGCGCAGCCGCTCGGCGCCGCGCTCTCCGGCATCCTGCCCAAGGGCGATCTCCCGATGCGGCTGACCGCGGTGCCATTCGCGATTCCAGGGAAGAAGGAATCGTCGGTCCTGGTCATGCTGGCCGTGACCCAGCCCATCCGTGAGACCGGCGTGCGAACGACGGAGAACGTCGACCTGCAGGTGCGCGCCTACAACACCGACGGCAAGCTCTTTGGTTCAACGAACCTGCGGGCAAGCGTGACAGTGCGGCCGGGCGCCACAGGGCTCGCCGAATATGAAGTGCTGGCGTCGCTGCCGTTGAAGCCGGGACAGTACCAGCTGCGGACGGCGGCGAATGTCGGTGCGCTCGCGACCAGTGGCAGCCTGTACTACGACATCAACGTGCCCGACTTTCAGGACGAGCGCGTCTCGATGTCGGGAATTGTATTGACCGCCAACCCCGCGCTTCCGATCGGGGGATTGAAGACTGTCCTGCCCGTGACGCCGACGACGCAGCGCAAGTTCGGCCCCGCGACGCAGGTCTCGGCGTTTCTGCGCGTGTACATCGGCGGTCGTCAACTTCCCGCGGAAGTTCCCCTGCGCATCCGTCTGCGCAACTCCGAGGACGTGAATCTGCTCGACCGTCGCGAAATGCTCGGAGGCACTGCGTTTACGGCGCAACGTTTCGCCGACGTCAACCTCGCCTTGCCAATTGGCCGATTGCCGAAGGGCGAGTACCTGCTGAGCGTTGAGACGGCGACAGGCAGGAACGATGTCACCAGGACCATCCGTTTTGAAGTGGATCGCTAGCGTCGTCGTCGGCCTGTCGGTGGCGGTGTCTGCACAACAGGCGCCGACGTTCCGATCGCGGATCGACCTCGTGCATCTCGACGTGTCGGTGCTGGACGGGCGTCGCCGTCCGGTCAAGGGACTCGGACCCGACGACTTCACGATTCTCGAGGACGACAAACCTCAGGCGATCGCGGTGTTCAGCGCGGTCGAGGTGCCGCCAACGACGCCGCCGAAGACGGCGTGGATGCGCGACGTCGCCCGCGATGTCCGGACGAATCAGGACGTCGCCGACCGCCGCCTCTTCACGATCATCGTCGACGACGTGCGGATGTCGTCCGACCTTGCGGCGCGGAAACGGCTCGGAGAGACCGCGAGGAAGCTCATCGATGGCTTCGGTCCCGCGGATCTGGTGTCCGTGATCTTCACCATGGACAATCGGAACTCGCAGGACTTCACGTCCGACAAGGCACGGCTCATTTCGGCGATCGACAAGGCGACCGTGGGCATGACCGACTTCGGCGGCATGGCGCAGATGTATTCCCGCATGTCCGTCGGCGTCATCGAGCAGGCCGTCAAGTCCCTGTCGGAGCTGCCTGATCGCCGCAAGGTCATCGTCTACCTCGGTGAGGGCGTGCCCGTCGATCTCGATACGGTCGCTGCGCCAATCGAAATGGGCTTCGGTACCCAGGCCGGCGCTCTCGATGCGGCAAGCTCCATGCGCCGGTTGATGGACATGATGTCCGAAGCGTTCCGCAATGCCGCGCGCGCCAACATCAACATCTACACGCTCGATGTCTGCGGACTGCGAGTGCCGCCACTCCAGGGAGCCCGAACGTGCCTGCAGGGACGTCAGGTCGACTACCTTCAGAATCTCGCGTCCTCCACCGGCGGCAGGGCAGCGGTGAACACCAACGACCTGGGCCCGGCGGTGGAGAAGATCTTCGAAGAGAACGCGTCGTACTACCTGCTTGGCTACCAGCCGTCGTCGCCCTCCACTGACGGGAAGTACCGGCAGCTCGAAGTTCGGATCAACCGGCCCGGCCTGACGATCCGGACTCGCAGTGGATATGAGCCGGAGAAACCAAAGGACGCCGCCAGGAAGAAGGCGGAGATGGAGAAGAAGCCGCTTGGCGCGGCGCTTTCGGGTCTCCTGCCGAAAGGCGATTTGCCGCTCGAGCTCACGGCTGCGGCGTTCGCGATACCCGGCAAGAGCGACGCGGCCGTCGCGGTCACGCTCGGCGTCCATCAGCCGATCCGCGAATCGGCGGTGCGCAAGGTCGAACACGTGGATTTTCTGGTCAGCGCGTTCAACACCGATGGCAAGTTCTTCGGCGCCAAGCGTCTGAACGCGGACGTGACGATCCGGGCCGATGCGAAGGGGCTGGCGTTCTATGAGGCACAGGCTCGTCTGGATCTCAAGCCCGGCCGGTATCAGCTCCGCGTAGCCGGCAACGTCGGATCCATCACGACATCGGGGAGTCTCTATTACGACGTCGACGTTCCCGACTTCGACAAGGCGCCGGTATCGCTTTCGGGGATTGCCATGGTGGCCAATCCTCCACCGATGTCCGCGCCGCGCGACGCATTCAAGGCGCTCCTGCCGGTCGTGCCGACAACGATGCGGACGTTCGACGTTCGCGAACAGGCTGTGGCATTCCTCCGGGTGTATCAAGGCGGCCGCAAGCCCATGATCCAGGTGCCATTGACGGTGCGCCTCAGGAACGAGCGGGACGAGCTCGTGATGGATCGTCAGGAGCAGCTGCCAGCCACGCTCTTCACGGCCGAGCGTTCGGCCGACGTCAATATCGGCCTGCCAATCGGTCGACTCACGCCCGGTGAGTACCTGCTGACCATTGAGACCGGCCTTGGCACGACGGTCGCGCGTCGCAACACCAGATTCTCCGTGAGATGAAAGCGGGATATAAGATTCAGAGTGGGATGACGTTCAGACGCGGCCCCCTCCTCATCTCGCTCTTCATTTCCGGAGTCCTGACAGCTTCGTTGCTCTCCGGCATCGAAGGGCAGTCGCAGGGCGCGCGTTGGTACAAGGGCAACACGCACACGCATACGCTCAACAGCGACGGAGACAGCACACCTGACGACGCGGTCAAGTGGTACCGCGAACATGGGTATCAGTTTCTGGTTCTGACCGACCACAACTTTCTCACGAGCGTCGATGGGCTCAACGCGCTGCACGGCGCCAATGAGAAGTTCCTGGTGGTGAAGGGCGAGGAAGTCACCGACACGTTCGGGGACTTCTCGCTGCACATCAACGGCCTCGACGTTGCCCGCCAGGTCGAGCCCCAGCATGGAACGTCGGTCGTCGACGTGGTGCAGCGCAACGTGAATGCCATCCGGAAGGAAGGCGGCATTCCGCACATCAATCATCCGAACTATCGCTGGTCGATTACCGCTGACGAGCTTCGCCAGATCCAGAACAACAAGCTGTTCGAGATTTACAACGGACATCCTGAAGTGAATCTCGCCGGTGGCGGTGGAGTGCCCGGACTCGAGGAAGTCTGGGATTCGATCCTCACGAAGGGGGTCTTGCTCTACGGCATCGCGGTGGACGACGCGCACGTCTTCAAGCAGCCCGGGAATGCGGCGGTTGCCGGACCCGGCCGCGGGTGGGTGATGGTGCGGGCGCCCAGGCTCGAGTCCCGCGCGCTTCTCGATGCGATGGAGCGCGGCGACTTCTATGCGTCCACGGGCGTCACGCTGCGCGACTACTCAGCGACCCGGGAGCGAATCGCCGTCGACGTGCAGGTGACCGGTACATCGAAGTACCGGATCCAATTCCTGGGCTCGGGTGGCCGCATCCTGTCCGAAGTCGCGGCGCCCAAAGCGTCGTACGACATCAAGGGCAATGAGGGCTACGTGCGTGCGCGGGTCCTCGAGAGCAACGGAAAGATGGCCTGGCTCCAGCCCACGAGAGTCAACTGAAACGACGCCACATGAAAGCCACCTGTCATGTCGAGTGATCCGCTGACTGCACCCGTTCCCGGCGCCGACAGGCGTGAGGTGGGCGGTGTCACGATGGATATCGTGAAAGCCGGCAATGGGCGCGTGAAGCGCGTGATCTATCCGGTGGGCTTCCGGTGGTCGACGAACATGAAGCCGATCACGGGCACAGACTGGTGCTCGCATGCCCACGTCGGGTTCCTGGTGCGCGGACGCATTCACATGCAGTTTCCGGATGGATGCGTTCAGGAGTTCGTGGCGCCGGCGGCGGTCGTGATCGATCCCGGCCATGATGGATGGGTCGAGGGCAGCGAGCAGGCCGTGCTGATCGAGTTCGACTTCCTTGGGGACACGGCGAAGCAATTCGGGCTGCCCGACAGCCACAAACACTAGCCTGTCCCGCCCGACCGGCGACGACAGAAGCGCAACGCGGAGGCGGATGCGACTCGAACAACTCGGCCTGATCGGAAACTGCCAGTACGCGGCCCTCGTGTCGTCGTTCGGCGACGTGGTGTGGTGCTGCCTGCCGAGGTTCGACGCGGATCCGGTGTTTGGCTCGCTGCTCGATCCGGCAGGCGGGTCGTTCAGGATCGGCGCACCCGACGGATCCGAGGGACGGCAGCGCTACATCGAGAACACCAACGTTCTCGAAACACTCTTCACGACGCAGGAAGGCACGTTCCGCGTGCTCGACTTTGCGCCGCGCTTCGAGCAATTCGGGCGCATCTATCGCCCGTCGATGCTGGTGCGGATCATCGAGCCGCTGTCGGGCGCGCCTCTGGTCTCCGTCGCCTGCGAACCGGTGCTCGGATGGTCGAAGGCAAAAGCCGCGGCGATTCCGGGCTCGAATCATGTGCAGTTCGAGGGCTTTGACGCGCGGCTCAGACTGACAACCGACGTCCCTCTGTCCTACCTCGGCGGCCGGCCATTCGCGTTGTCGGTGCCGCGCCGGATGGTGCTCACGTGGGGTGAACCGGTCGAGGAGCCGCTCGAGCCGTTCTGCGACAGAGTCTTCGCGGGCACCGTCGCGCACTGGCGCCGATGGGTCAAGCACTGCGACATCCCGCCGCACTACCAATCGGACGTGATCAGATCCGCGCTTGCGCTCAAACTGCACTGCTTCGAAGACACCGGCGCGATTGTCGCCGCGGTCACGACGTCGATCCCGGAGGCGCCCGGCAGCGGACGCACGTGGGACTACCGGTACTGCTGGCTTCGCGACAGCTACTACGTCATCGACGCGTTCCGCCTGCTCGGGCAGTTCGACGAGCGCGACGCCTTCATCACCTATGTCCTGAACATCGCGGGCAGCACTCCCGATCTGGCGCTCGCGCCGCTGTATTCCGTGACCGGCGTCAAAGCGGGCAGCGAGCGGATCGAGAGCGCCTGGGCGGGATTCGAGGGCGACGGTCCGGTGCGCGTCGGCAACGACGCCTCGAACCACATCCAGCACGACATCTTCGGCGAGGCCGTGCTCACGCTGGCGCCCATATTCCACGACGATCGCTTCAGCGTCGAACGGACGCCCGCCACCCTCGATCTCCTCTGGCGCCTGACCGAACGCGCGATTGCCGTGGCCGGCACGCCCGATCGTGGGATCTGGGAATATCGACGTCCACCCGAGCCGCTCACGTTTTCTTCACTGATGTGCTGGGCTGCCGCCGACCGTGCGGCGGTGATTGCCGACCGCTTCGCACCGAGCCGGGCCGCTGACTTTAGGAGCGCCGCCGCGCGCATCCGCGAATCAATCTCCACCCGCGCCTGGAACGACGAACGGCAAGCCTACTGCGGGACTTATGGTGGCCGCGATCTCGACGCCGCGCTGCTGCAGATGGCGCCGCTGCGTCTGTATCCGGCGAACGACCTGCGTCTGCAGAGCACCATCGACGCGATTCAGACAGGGTTGTCTCATTCCGGCTGGCTCATGCGGTACCGCGACGACGATGGCCTCGGGGAAACCACGTCGGCGTTCGTCCTGTGCACGTTCTGGCTGATCGAAGCGCTCGCGGTGACCGGGCGGCTCGAGGAGGCCCGCCGCCTCATGGACATCGCGCGCGGCCTCGGCTCCGAACTCGGGCTCATCGCCGAGGATTTCGAGCCCGGACTCGGCCGCATGTCCGGAAACTTCCCGCAGGCCTATTCACACGTCGGAGAGATCCGGGCGGCATTCACAGCATCACCAAGCTGGCGGGAAGTGCTCTAGCCGCCTTCCGCCCGTACCTTTGCCCTTTGACCTTTGCCCTCTGACCTTTTCCCTTTTCTCGTCACCATCAGGATCCGCTCCAGCAGTCTGACGACGTCGTGCGGCGATCTCACGCGGTAGCGGGCAGAGGTCTGGCGGCGCCCGACAGACACCGGTAGCGTCAACTTCAGCCCGAACACCGCTTCGTCCGTCACGTCATCGCCGACGAACACGACGGGCAAGGGCCTGCCGGGATGGCGTTGGCGTTCCAGCTCGAGGATCACGCGGACGGCGACTGCCTTGTCGACCGGCGTCTGCGGCAGCAGCTCCCAGACGCACTTGCCGGCCAGCAGGCGCAGGTCGCCCTCGCGCAGCGCGATGCGATGGACGAGCCGCGTGACGATGCGATGGCTGGACGCCGGTGCGCCGCGGAAGTGCACGGCGACGCTGGCCGGCTTCACCTCGAGGCGGACGCCGGGCGTCTTGATCAGGAGCCGCGCGAGATCGTGCGCGATGCGCATGACTTCGGCGTGTTGATCCGGCCTGACGAGCGAGACGGCCACGCCTGCCGGGGAACGCAGGAAGTAGCCGTGATTGCCGGCGTACCAGAGTTGCGGCAGACCGACGCGACGCCGGAGATCGTCGATCCGCCGTCCGCTCACGATGCCGACGACGTGACCCGCGGCGGCAAGACGCGCGAGTGCGCGTCGTACTCTCGGCGCCAGTTGCACGGCGTCAGGACGCCGGCGGATTGGAGTCAGGGTGCCGTCGAAGTCGGTGAGCACCGCGATGCGATGCGCGCGTGACAGCTGTCGTGAGAGGGAAGTCCAGTCTGCTGCCAGCCGGCCGGTCATCGGGTATCGACGAGTGTACGCGGCCGGCTCGGCTGGGCGTTGGGGTCAACCCGCACCGCCGCCAGGTCGCCGATCAAGCGGCCCGCCCACTTGAAGATGTTGTTGTCGAGCACGGTCGCGCGCATCCGGCGCATCCGCGTGCGCGCATCCTCGTCGGACATCGTCAGGGCCTGGCGCAGGGAGTTGGCGAGCTGCTCGGTGTCGTACGGATTCACGATGAGCGCGTCCTCGAGCTCGCCGCTCGCGCCCGCGAACTGGCTCAGCACCAGCACGCCGGTCTCATCCTCGCGCGATGCGACGAACTCCTTGGCAACGAGGTTCATGCCGTCGTGGAGCGACGTTACCAGACACAGGGACGCGGCGCGGTAGTACCGCTCGATCTCCTCGTGGCTGTGATGCCGCGTCAGGAGCACGATCGGCTTCCAGTTCGACGTCTGGAATCGCCGGTTGATCCGCCCGGCCTCCGCGTCGACCGCGGCCGCCAGCTCCTGATAGCGCTTGAGCTCGCTGCGGCTCGGCGCGGCGATCTGTACAAACGTGAACTGGCCGATGAATTCGGGGAAGCGCTCGAAGAACCGCTCGAGACCCGCGAAACGCTCCAGCAGGCCTTTCGTGTAGTCGGCGCGATCGACGCCGATGCCGAGCATGTGGCCACGGACGCCGAGCGACTGCAGCAGGTCAGCGGGCGGGATCCGCGGGTGCACTTCACCGGGCTTCGGTTCCTTGATTGCGACGCTGATGGGGAACGGCCGCACGGCCGTAAGGTGCCCCTGCCGGCGCACGGTGAACCGTTCCCATTCAATCTGCGCTTCGAGCGCGCGGTCGACGGTGTCCAGAAAGTTGTTGCAGTGCGCCTGCGTGTGGAAACCGAGGAGGTCGGCGCCAAGCAGGCCGTCGAGCAACTCGCTCTGCCACGGGCAGATGCCGAACGCTTCCGGGTTCGGCCATGGGATGTGCCAGAACATCGCGACCTGAGCATCCGGCCGGGCGGCTTTGATCATTCGCGGCAACAGGGCGAAGTGATAGTCCTGGACGAGCACGATGGGCGCGTCGGTGCCCTGCATCTCGTCGATCACCGCTTCGGCGAAGCGCTCGTTCACCGTGGCGTAGCTCTTGAAGTCAGAGGCTCTGAACACGGGACGCGTGTGTGCGATGTGACAGAGCGGCCAGAGGCCCTCGTTCGCGAAGCCGTAGTAGTAGCCGCGTTCCTCATCCGGCGGAATCCAGACACGGCGAAGCGTGTACGACGGGTGATCGGGCGGCACGCGGATGCGATTACCGGCGTCGACGGTCAGCCGATCGGCATCGCCGGAACCGTGCGCGACCCAGGTCCCGTCACACGCGCGCAGTACGGGTTCGAGCGCCGTCACGAGTCCGCTCGCGGGGATCTGAAGGTCGATGCCGCCGTTCTTTCTCACGTGGATGTACGGCTCGCGGTTCGAGACGGCGAATAGCGGCCTGTCGCCCAATTTCGCCCGCACGTACGCGCGCAGGCGCTCGGCCGTCCAGAGCGACTCCGCGGCGTCGCGGAGCTTCGCCTCATTGGCGGCAGCCGCCCGGGCGGTTTCGAGGCTCCGGACCAGATGGCCGACCTCCGACACCAGGGGTTTGAGCAGACCTCCGGCTGCGGGGAGTCCGGAGGTAGGTTTGCCGAGCCGGAGGTCGCGCAGCCATTCGGCGCTTCGCGCGATCGATCCCGACAATGTCCATCGAAGGATCAGCAGAGTGAAGCCCACGATCGCGATGACCCGAACCAGGACGCGCACCACCGCCTGTGTCCAGAGGGTGGTCTGCAGTTCCGCGGTCTTCGCAGCGGCGGTCGCGGGTTTGAACTGTGCAGTGAATCCCGCCTCGGCTTCGCGCACCTGTATCTGGATGTCGATCGCGGCGGTCGCCAGAAGAACCAGCGTGACCGCCACGGTCAGTGACACCGCGAGACGCGACGACACAGGAAGCAGAGTAGACATCTCTTTTTTCAGGAGCTGCCGGGGAGCCACGCCAGTATATGCAAGGGCCCGACCACACGACCTGAACTACCGTGGGTCACGCGTCTCTAGCGCGGATTGCTCAAGTGACTGGCGACATGGTGTCGTTTCTTACCAACTGTTGGTAGCTCTTACACTCAATCCTCATGCAAATGGGTGGCGGCCATATTGCAGTTACTCGTGGCATGAAGATTCTTGGTGCAGTTCTCGTGGTGGTGGGATTGGTCGCGCTCTTGTACGGCGGATTCTCGTGGACTGAACGCGACAAGATCCTTGATGCGGGACCAGTCGAGATCACGAAGACCGACCATAAGCGCCTGCCGATTTCGCCGATCGCCGGTGGTCTCGTGCTGGTGGCAGGCGTGGTGCTCCTCGTCGTAAAGAAGAGCGCCGCCTAGCTGCTTTTTCTCGCAAGCGCTCCCGCGCTGGATGGGGCAGCCGTCGTCACGCGCCAGACGGCGTTGCCGACATCGTCGGCCACGAGCAGCGCACCGCGCGTGTCGATCGCGACACCGACGGGGCGTCCGAAGGCTTCGCCCTCCTCGGTGACAAAACCACTGAGCACATCAATCGGCAGCCCCGACGGCTTGCCATCCGTGAACGGAACGAACACCACACGGTAGCCGCTTCGCGGCTTCCGATTCCACGAGCCGTGCTGCCCGACGAACATGCCCTGCACGTACGGAGGCACGAGTGCGGTCTTCGTTGCCATGGCAAGTCCGAGTGACGCCGTGTGCGGACCGAGCGCGTAGTCTGGCGTTCTAGCGGTAGCCACGAGATCCGGCCGGGGCGGCTTCACGCGCGTGTCGACGGTCTTTCCCCAGTAGGAGTACGGCCATCCGTAGAACGCACCGTCCTGGAGCGTCGTCATGTAGTCGGGTACGAGGTCGCTGCCGAGCTCGTCCCGTTCGTTGACGGCCACCCAGAGCGTCTGGCCCTGCCACGCCATGCCGACGGGATTCCTGAGTCCGGATGCGAATACGCGATGCGAACCGGTGGCGGGGTCGATTTCCCAGATCATCGCGCGGTCCTTTTCCTCTTCCATCCCATGTTCGGCGGCGTTGCTGTTGGATCCGATTGCAACGTAGAGGCGCGAGCCGTCAGGCGACGCAATCACGTTCTTCGTCCAGTGATGGTTCCGATCTCCGGCGGGCAGGTCGATCACCCTGGTCCCAGGCGTCGTGATCGAGGTCGCGCCCTCGGTGTAAGGGAATCGGACCACCGCATCTGTATTTGCGACGTACAAGACGTTCCCAACGAGCGCCATGCCGAACGGGGAATTGAGGCCGGTCAGAAATGGCGTTCGCACCTCGGCGACGCCGTCGTTGTCCGCATCGCGGAGAAGCGTGATGCGATTCGCGCTCGGCGTCGCACCGCCGGCCTTTTTCATGTTTTTCTTGAAGAACCAGCCGCGGAGTCCCTTGCCCTCGAGCGGCCGGACGGGCGCGTTCGTTTCAGCGACGAGGACGTCACCGTTCGGCAGGACGTACACCCATCGCGGATGGTCCAGGTCGCGGGCGAAGGCTTTCACTGCCGTTCCGTTGGCGGCAATCGGATGCGCGTCGGCCGCCCAGCCGCGTGCGCGCACCACATTGATCAGCGGGACTAGTGACTTGTCGGGCTTCGGCAGAGTTGGCGCCGGACCGCTGCCGTCTCTGACCGTGAGATCGGCACTGCTCGCGCATCCGCCGATAGCAACGGCCAGCGCGATGACAGACAGACATCCTCGTGAGCGAATCATGTGCTCACCCCTGCTTCGTAGGTGCAATTCAGACGCCACGAGCGCCTTCGAATGGCTCGACGATCAGTGGGGAAGGTGGCAGTCAGATCGCCCAAGGTGCGAACGCGGCGGGAACGGGTGTGTCACAATCGATCCAGCGGTTCGACCTTGTGGGGGCGATTTGGCTTCGACGGGGGCAAGGGGCCGTGGGATGCATGCCGAGCTTGCTCATCTCGCTCGTTAAACCGGTGAGCAAAACAACGTAACTGCGAACACGCAGCTTGCGCTCGCGGCCTAACTAGGTCCGCGACGTTCGTCTCTGGCAGCCTACGGCTGGGGAACGAACGCCATTTAGTAGGCTGGTGCTGACGCGCGTCCGGCGTGGGGGCACGAGACACATCCGGACTGGCGCGGGGCGCATTCGCCGTTCTTTGTTGCCCCGCGTGACATATCAAGGACGGCTACGCATGTAGAGTTCTGCGGTGACAGGCCTTTCGGACGCGGGTTCGACTCCCGCCGCCTCCACCATATTTATGTGATTGAAAACAAATGAGTTAGCTGACAACAAAACATTGACGTTCCCAATGCGTGCCATTCGTTGGTACGATTGAGGGCGTGCTCACGCTATTTCGCAGGCATATCAAGGACTGTCCTCACACCACGCGGCGTTATCGACGCTGCGGATGTCCCATTTGGGTTGCCGGCTCTCTCCGAGGCGAGCGGATAAAGAAGTCTCTCGACCTTACGTCCTGGGAAGCGGCGAGCGATCTGATTGCAAGGTGGCACGCGGCGGGCGAAATCGGCGGCGTGAAGATATCCGTGCCATCCGTTGCAGAAGCAGTCACAAAGTTCCTCGACGACTGTAAAGCGCGTGGGCTGAAGGCGCCGACGATCAAGAAGCTGACCATCCTTCTCGACAAGCGACTGCTCGCCTGGTGTGAGTCCAAGGGCTACTTGCAGATCAAGCAGCTCGATGTCGACGCAATACGTCGATTCCGCGCCACGTGGCCCGACTCTCCGATTTCTGCGTTCAAGAACTTAGAGCGCCTCCGATCATTTTTTCACTTCTGCGTGGCTGCTGGCTGGGTGAGGGACAACGCAGCGAAGGCAGTAAAGATGCCGAAGCTGCCCAATGTTTCCCAAAGGGTGAAAGTGTTCACCCCTGACGACATTGAGAAGATTCTCAAGGCCTGCGACAGATACCCGCAGCACAACGCCTACGGCCATGACAATCGCGCGCGGATCCGCGCCTTGGTGCTAGCGCTGCGATATACCGGGCTCAGAATTGGCGACGCCGTGGGACTCAGAAAGCAACATCTCACCGGCGACAAGCTGATGCTCCGCACGCAGAAAAGCGGAACTCCCGTATTCATCCCGGTGCCTCCCGCCGTTGTCGAGGCTTTGAAGAAAGTCGAAAACGGCAGTGACTTCTTCTTTTGGACGGGAAACGGCCTTCGCAAATCTGCGGTCGCGGACTGGCAGCGCGCATTTCGAACGCTCTTCGAGCTGGCAGACATTTCCGGTCACGCACACATGTTCAGACACTCTTTCGCGACCGAATTGCTTTCACGAGGCGTCCCAATCGAGGATGTCGCGATTCTCCTTGGTCACGCCTCGCCAGCGATCACCGCGAAGTACTACAGCCATTTCGTTAAGGCACGCCGGGAACGCCTGGAAGAACGAGTGCGAGAGATATGGTGATCGACTGCTCACGACCTACGTCGGCATGTGGATGCGGATGACATTATCCGCAACAATTTCCACATCAACAAACCCGCCCTGCTTGAAATTCGCGTGGAAGAATTCTATCAGTGCTTTCTTGCCGTAGATTCGTGGAGTTGCGTTACTGTTTGCAGTCCGGGAAATCCTGCCGCTTATCGATTCAGACCCGTCACCGAGACGAATCTCTAGGGCGCCTTCTACACTGGTTAGGAAGCGCTCGTGATCCACCGGAACATTAAAGAATCCCTTATTCCAGTAAGTTTCTTCGAGTCTCAGACGGAACGAATGCATGGTTGCTATCCGGCTCAATTCCGATTGAATCCCTGGCTCCTAGTCCGCTCACCTAACTTCCGAGAAGCCGATCAACGGCCGACAGCTTCTGCTTCGAGATTCTGCACTGACGTCGCAAGTGGTTCACATCTTCTTGGTCAACGATGCCTTTCATCAAGAAGGACGCCGCAGCCATCGACCAATCCAGTAGGCGAAATGGCAAGGCAACCATAGCGTGAGCAGGGTCGCTGAGGTACGCGCCAGTGTTATCGCCAGAATATGTTTCGAGCAACAGCGATAGCTTGGCGGGATCAAGTGCCGCTAACGCATCTGGATACTCAGGGTCAGGAAAGCGACCGCAGCGATACTGCCAATACTCCCGTTGCTGCAGAAGCCACTGAATAGGATCATCGCCGCCGACCTGAAGGCCGGTCATGAACGCTGGGTAGCCGCTGTCTTTGAACACCTTGGCTACAAGCTTGTGGGTGCTTGGGAAATCTGGCGTCAGCTCAGGTTTCGCGCCATCAAGAATCGAAAGGGTGAATTGGGTGTGTGTTGACGAATTGCCTTTCCGAACGTGAAAGATGATGAAATTGCTTCGACACAGCGCAGCCCGCATCATGTAGAACACGGCGTAGTACATCTTCGTTATCGTCCACACTGCTTCTTGCTTGTGGAACGATTGCATCGCGCCCAAGAACGAGGCACAGCCGTTGTACAAATAGCGCCGAGCGTCCTCAGCGGCAGCGATCCGCAGCTTGTCGGCTTCCTCTGCACCGAGTATGCGGTCGCGCAGGTATAAATGAGCCGGAGAGCTTTTCGGAACGAGCTGCAGCACGTAATTCGTCGCGCAGTAATCGGATTTAAGCGTCACACCTTGATCTTCCGAGTTGAGCCTTCCGTTGGATCGAAAATCTCCCCAAGTGCCTCGGCTACATAAGTGAATGCCCGGCGCCCTTGCAGCCCTTCAATCGCATCACGTCGTATCAAGCTGCCGCTCTTGAGCGGAAGCACCTTCTTGATCGCAGCGATGGTAAAGTCGCCTTTGATGTTGCAGTGAACAACAAGTTTGTTCCTGACAAACTCGATGGCGCCGACGAAACCAGCCGCGGACCTGAATACATTGCTCGGGCTTTCCCATTCAATCCCGTACCCGTCCTTCAGCGCTCCAAAGACGTTGATGAGAAACTGCACCTGCATTTGCAGCTCTGTCAGCCCCACCTGTTCAAACACGCCCTTAGGCTCAACCAGCGGCTTCACAGCAGACACGACGGTGGAAAGCGCTAAGCCCTTCTGGCTAGCTGGCGCTCCGGGGAACTTGATGAACCCTACATAAGCCGACTCTTGCTGTTCATTTAGCGCCTTGGCAACGTCTCCCGCGCGAATCACGGCAGGATCAGCGATGTAGTCACTTGCGAGACTGTAGAGGTCGAACACAAGACTGCGCGGGACGGGCTTCTGTTCGGTGTTAATGGCCAAGAAGATGTCGGCGCATTCCTTAGTTGACAGCTTGTTATAGATGCTGACTGGCATCGGCATCGTTTTAAGCCCCGGCTTCTTCGCGATCGCCTCCGCCAGTCCCATGACCCTGTGCTGCCCATCAATGATCTGTGCTGCGTCCTTCACGTTGGGAACTGAGAGCCGATTCTTCTCAAAGTCCAAGGCGTTCGTTGCGTCTGTCCAATTGAGAATGATTGACGTGGGAAACACGCCGCCGGCCAGGACGAACTCACGGATGCTACTGATTCGAGTGGGATTCAGAAGGCGCTGCACGGCCCCTTCTTCCTTGCTGACCCCCCGACGCGCGACATAGCTGACATTCACAAGGTTGCCGGCCGTCATCGTCGTGAGGAAGAACTTCTTATCGTGCTGTGCGACTTGGAAAGCTGGAAGTGTGAGGTTCGCCACTGGGCTCCCGTCTTGTTAGTGTTGCGGACTTCAGATGCCGGATGACTTCGGCGATGGCAGCCTGATATCCGCCACCATCTTGTAACCTGTAATATGAAGCCACGTTCTGTCGCCCTCGGTTTCTATCCTGCCGCCGACGCCGACGATCCTCGCGTCGTATCTGAAAATCCTGCGCGGTCCAGGTGTGGTCGCGGGATCGGTCGGGTCAATGAGCACCACAAAACATTGGGCGCCAGCTTGAACCATTTCGAGGTGCTGCATACGCTCGCGATATCCAAGATTTGATCCGCCGCCGCGTACGTGGTGAGCCACCATCGCCCACTTGTGACGTTCGACCGACTTCATTTCATCGGTCCAGACACGAAGGAATATGGCTCCGTCTGCTTTGCGCTCCGCTCCCCAGGACCAGTTCTGATTCGTGAGGGGCGCACCGAGAGATTCAAAAAACTGCGTTATGGTCACGGCTAGAATCGGACTCTTACGATGCCAGTCGCTTTCGCTCTAGCCAACGCGCCCGCATTCCTGCGCTAATCTTTCTTCTAGCTGCTTCTGACATCGTTTTGCGCTTCTTCCGCCTTTGTTTCGGAGATGCTACCGGTCGGAGCTCGGGAAACAAACGAAAGATTGCCTGGAGTTCAGCTTGTAACTGCAGGATTCGCACCGGAGCCCCAAGTTTGGCGAGGTCCCGCAGCAGTTTTGCATCGCTGGAAGCCATAGTCGCCGGAGTTTAGCGCATCTTTTGCCGGACTCCACGGTCAATCGGTCGCCCCCATGAAGTAGGAATCGGGTAGATTGCAGGATATGTCCGATGACAGATTGAGCCTGTTCAATCAACGAGTTGATAAGTGCAGCCCGTATGTTCAGGAGGCCTTGGTCTTCTTGCGGTCGGAGGCCGAACGGATTGGCGCGCCGAACGTGCAACTGAAGATCGCTGGCCGGGGTATCGGCATCATCTACTTCGTTGACGGCGTTAACGTCTGCCGATTCGATCCGAAATTCCTCGATGGCCACGAACAGCTGTGGGCGAAGTTGTCTCCATCGCCGGACGCGGAGGCGCTTAAGGCAACCGGCTTACACGTGCGACGCGAAGACAAGGACGGGCCTTGGATTCTGATCAACCACACTCGCGACGCAAAGAAGCTCGCGCCACTGATTGCTGAGGCCTTTCATTTGGCTTCTGGCCATTAACTCTCGCCGTCGCCGCCAACCCGAGCAATTGCTGAACCTATCGGCCATCCATTCGGAAGCACACCGACACGTTCAAAAAGAAACCCCGACTCGCGTCGGGGTTGTGCCTTCAGAACTGGAAGGCGCAGTACCGGAATCCGTCCGGTGGCGGGTACTTCTTCACGACTCGCAGCGGCAACGAGCCCCCGGACCGTACGACCGCTCACAGTCAGCGCACGTCGCCTCGACCTCAGTCTCAAACTCCTTGTATGAGTCGAGAATCAGATCGCGCAATTTGTCCTGGCTGCTGGCGTCCGCTGCTGGGCGCAAAAGCGCAAAGCTTCGGCGCTCGCCATTGACGGAATACTGCCGGGCCGGGAAGGTGACGTTTCGGCCCCCAGTCCTCCGTTCCCACAAGGCAAACCCGACGAGTTTCAATCCGTCGAGCGGCCCTCCGCTGAAGTGCAGTTCCGCATCGGCGAGTTTGCCGGCCGGACTGCCCTTGTCGTTGACGTTGAATTTCACAGTCACTGTCATTCTCCTTTTCATGTTGTCTTCCTTCGAACGGAGACGGCTTTCACGTACGAGACCGATTCGAGGTTCGAGGTGATTTCGTCGGCAACAACCGTTGCAGGTGTGCGACCGTCACTGGAGCCATGGGTGTCGACGATAGCGGCTGGATCGACGATCACGTCGATCGTGAATGTGAGTGTCTGATTCCGCGAGGACTTCGACTTTGTGCAGCCGGCTTGGCGACCCATGTCAATACTCGTCGGGCCGAAGAATGGTCGTTACGCTCCGATCAGCTTCGGTAATAACCCAGAGCTTGTCGTTGCCGACCATGTAGCTCGACAGAATCCGGAAGCCCTCGCGCACCGAGAGTTCGTTTTCCTTCGCGTCTTCGGAAGGCACATCGCCCCAGTCGCCGTTTTGGTGTCTGACGAGTAACTGATCCGGTGGAATACCTGTGGAGTTGAGAACTTCCATAGCGCCCGGCGTCGCCACAATCTGGCCCAGAGAAAATCGCATAGCGAGTCTCCTGATATGAACGTGCGCCTCGGCTCATGTGAGCAAGCCGCGGTTCACGGTTGTCAAAGGACTTGGAAGGCGGGATTGCCCTCCTGTCTGCCAGCCCGTTCAATGGCACCTAAAACCCGGTGCAGGACTGGCAGACAGGAAGGTCCGCGAGCGAGAGGAGCTAGATTGAAGTCTTGATGATGGTCGCGCTGAAGGGGCGAGACACCTGAGAGTCGATCATTAATCGAAGATAGACGTGGTGGTTTGGTAAACCTACGAGGTCGACAGCCTCGAACACCGGCTGCAGCTCACGGGCCAGCCGGGAAGCATCGTCGGCGCTTAGCCGAAACAAAATCAGCGAGCCAGCGTTTCCCAATACGGCGTCGCGGACGACAGGATCAAGTTGGCCCAGGAACTGATTTGCCAAGATGAGTGAAACTCCGTATTTCCGAAGTTCAGCCAGCATTGTGGCGAGCGACCGCGTTGCGAACATCTGGAACTCATCTAGGTAGACCAGAAAATCTCGCCGGCTTGCTTCCGGCCGGTCGGCCCGAGCGAGTCCTGCCAAGCCGATGCGCGCTGTGAGCAATGCGCCGAGCATCGTTGCCGGCCCCTCCCCGATGAGCCCCCTCGACAAATTGACGAGGAGGATCTTGCCCTCATCCATGACTTGACTCAGGTCAAACGACGTTTTCTCAGCGGTGATGATTGTGTTCACCCGGGGGTCGGTTAGCAACGCGCCAAGCTTGTTCTGAAGAGGCGCGACTACAACGGCTCGGAAGGCCGGACTGTAACCGGCATACTCTTTAAGCCAGAATTGACGCACCGCCTCGTTTGTCAGCTTTTTGGCCAAGTCTTCGCGGTATTCCCGGTCGTTGAGCAGATGAAGTGCATCCGCCAGCGTCGCACCGGGCGTGTCGAAAAGGGTGAAAAGGACGTTTCGCAGTAAGTGTTCAAGGCGAGGCCCCCAGTCATCTGCCCAGATCTTGCGGAACACCTCAATCAGTTCGGCGACGGCAAGCGCTTCTTCTCCGGCCCTTACACCACTCAGGGGATTGAAGGTCCAATTTCCTTCAGGCGTATTCAGATAGACGATGTCGCGTTGGCGAGCCTCCGGAACGCTGTCGAACACATCGGCTACCAGGTCGCCGTGCGGATCGAAGAGTGCGAGGCCGCGATCATTGAGAATGTCCTGGAGGACCAACGTTCTGAGCAGGGTCGACTTGCCTGTGCCAGTTTTGCCGATGACGTACATATGAAATCTACGGTCGGCCTGTTTGATGCCGAATCGTTTGGCTGCACCTCGATGGTTGGTCTCCGCGAAGTACGTGATGTCGGACGATCCACGGTTTGAAATCATTCCGGAATCATCGCGCTTGGCTCGGAATCGGAAAAGACGTCAGGCTGTTCCGTTACGCAGTGGTCTTCCGAGATTCTCCCAGGCGCTGACGCTCGCAGCGAGAGCCATGAACAATCCGATACGGTCGTCCTCGCTTTGCCACGGCTTCCGGCGCGGCGGCAGGCTTCTAGCGACTTCCGGGAAATGTCTGGCAATGACTTCAGCGATGTGCCACTTGGTCGGTCGTTGCTTCTCAGACAGCGCTCTGATCTGCGAATTTGCGACCTCAAGCACTATCACGCCGTGCATGTCACAGGCCTTCTTCACCGCGCCGGCGAACACCCGCCCTCGCTGGCGCTTGTGCCGGGCACCCTCGCGGTCGAATGCTACGAACAACGGCTTCGCTCGCCGAATGACTCTGTCAAGTATCTTGACGGCCCTTGAAGTGGATGGCGGAATGCGATGAAGGCCCGAGCCGACTAATCTCCGAGGACCCTCAGTCACGGCAAAGGCCATCCCCCTCGTAGTCGACGTCACCCCGAGAATCCTGACGATTATTTGTTGCCCTCCCATATCGGTATGACGTGATGCTCGTCTGGATGAGCCAAGCGCGAAAGCACTTCCAGCTTCGCAGCCATCTCCTTGCTTGGGGTGTTATCCAAACTCTCCAGAAGAGTCCTGGCCCTGCTCATGACGTCCTCCGTCACGCGCTCCGCTACGCCAGCGAACAAGTCGCGGGCGGGCTGGCCAAGAACAATCTCAAGTGCCAGCAGCGATTCAAGATTCGGATGGCGTAAGCCTTCTTCATACTTGGACACAGCCGACCGTTGTTCGACCGCAATCAACAGCGACAATTCGGCTTGTGACAGTCCGACGCGCTTTCGATGCATCTTTATGTAGTTGTCGAGTGATCCGTACAACTTCATGACTTAAGCATATCGAGTCGCGTGCCAACTGCCGAGACGGCTGATGTTGCCACTGTGGATAACTCCGGCGCGAGGTTCGCCGAATCCTTATCGGTTGGCCTGCCGCCGCTGCGATTGGACGAGCATCGAAGGTGAAGTCGAGTCGCCGCTCTGACTGCTGGGGTGCGGGGCGGGGAACGTCGCTTATCAGACGGAAGACGCGGTCGCCGTTGGCTTCTTGATCTCGAATGACTTCATCAGTTCTCGAATCTCCTCGTGTTCTGTCGCCAATCGGTCTAGGAGAGCTTTGGCGTCGGCTCCGCCCAGCTGTATCGCGTCAAGCGCCCGCGCGTCAGACGCACCGCCGATTCCAGTTCGGAGCAGCATCGCGGCCAGCAGTTCCAGGTTCCGGGAGCGTGACTTGTTCAAGACATCCTGCCAAGGAAGAATGGTGATCTCTGAATTTGGCGAGGTTGCGCTGTGCGGGTTGCGGCCGATGAGGTACCCACGCCGCTTTGACTGCGGGTAGTGTGCGCGAAACCATCCCAAGTAGTCCTGCAGTTGCATCTCGTTGTCGAGCGTCAGGTCCTCCTGAGGGTTCTTCAGTTCGACAACGACGATGAGGTGATCCTCCGGGCTGGACAGAAAGACGAAATCGGGCTTGTTGGTTTCCGGCACGCCTCCGACGGTCTGTCGCCGCCCCGCCGGAATCTGGCCCATTTGTTCAGCCTTCTCTACCGCCGTCTTGAGCTGCTGGTTCGCGGTCAGTACTGCCAGGTCAGGCTCAACGATCCAAGGAAACTTTTCGATGAGCCGCTGCAGGTCAGTCTCAGAACCATGGTGAACGTAGTCATACAAGCGCGTGAGCGCAAACGCCCGTTGAGCAAAGACCACGGCTAGGTTCAGCGATTCCGGGACTGAGTGGGCGGACAGCCGTTCGACGACCTCGGTAAAAGCAGCGGGTGCCATCTCTCCCGCCTTACCGATTGAGGTCCACAAGTCGCGGACGAGCTTTCGCATCGGCTGCTGAACCCAAGCGTCAGAAACCGCCTTCACCAGCCTTTCCTTGGCTGAAGTATCTTTCCCGAATGCTGGCGTGATCGTCGAGACGAGCCGCACGATTTCTTCTTCTTCCGGAGGAGTCACCTTTGCGGCCTCGCCGCTGCGCGTCGCTGCCTGCACGATCTTGCGGTTGTCCTCCTCTTCGAGTCCTTCTCGCCACGTGCCGAACTTTGCCAACCACGTCGTGACCTCCTGGTGGCCCCAGTCGTACAGCTCTTTTGTTTCAGGCACCGCCCAATCGACGCTCGTTCTATCCGTTGAGATCACGTCTTTGTCCAACTCGTCGAGCCACTCGGCCTCGATCACCCCGAACATATAGCGCGCGTAGATCTCCTTTCCCTTCACTCCGAACGTGAAAGGCCGATCTTGGGCGATCTTGCCGTGTGAATAGACACCCACACCGGCTTGGTCAGCGGGCCAGTCCGCTTTTCTCACGAAACCGACCCAGTACTTCACCTCACGGCCGGCGACAGAGACCGTCGTATAACCACTGTCCGGAATCCGAAAATCAAACTCCGGAAGCATGTTTTCCGTCGTCGCCAGCTTTCCATTCACGTAGACGCTGAAATTGTTGCCGACGGTGATGGTGAACCGATGGCCGAGCGAGCCGATGAGCTGGCTATCGGGGACTGCGCGCCCGAGCGAAAGGCGAGACATCAGCACGAGGGTGCCGCTCTTCTTTCCGCGAAGCGCATTGCGCCATTGCTCGACTTGGTTGGCTCCCGTTGGGTCCTTGGTGATCGGAAGATCGTCCAGGTCGATCCCTACGGCCACAGGCGCGGGTCTGTACGAGACCTTTCCGTCTCCTTGCGCCAACAGGTCGTCCAGATCGAAGTGAAGCCAGTAGACAATCGGCTTGCCGTCTTTCTGGGCCGCCGTGAGGATGTCCATTTCTCGGGCGATGCCGAACGGTGCCAGCTTTCCGATACCTTTCCGGCCCATCAGGCGGCGTCGGCCTGGCGACGTGTCAGCTGGCTGGGTTCTGCGGCTCTTACCGATGATCAAGTAAGCCGAGGCGAGGTCGTCGTGGCTCATCCCGTGTCCGTCGTCGTGGACGGCGATCCAACGATTGCCGCCCTCCATCGACATGTTGACGTCCACTCGCGCCGCATCCGCATCCCAGGAATTCGAGACGACTTCGGCGATCACGTTCGTCGGCTTGTTCTGGTAAAGCTTCAGCCCAAGGTGTTCGACGATGTTGTGACTGAACTTCAGAACGAGATCGTCGTTTGCTGCTGCACTCACTATTTCCCCCAAGGGTTCCACAAGGTCATCGCCTCGCGAACAGCGACATGAGCGCCGACCGCGAGAGATTTCCGGATGTCGTCTTCTGCTTACTCGGACTTGCTGTTTCGGCGCGCACGGTTTCGGAGCGCCTCGTACGCGGTGACCGCCAGTTGTTCAGCGAAGAGGGGTGGAACCGCATTGCCGATCATCTGACATACGCGGTCAATCTTGGCGGAATCGAATCGAAACCCCTTGGGGAATGTCTGAAGCGTCGCGGCCTCGCGGACGGAAATGGTCGTGCGACGACGATCCGGGTGTCCGAAGCGACCCTTTGCCGGGGTCGTACATCCCGCTGTGATTGTCGGAGCTGGTGCGTTCCAGGCCATCCGCATGTAGACGTTGCGGAACCCCTCGTAACCCTGCTGGTGGCAGTCGGGCAGAAGGTTTTTTGAGAGCTGATGTCGCATATCGCCAGGCTCGGTTGCTCGCAGGCGAGCAAGCGTATCCGGCAGGAGGTTTCGTACTACATGCCAGTTCGCGGCGCGCGGTCCTCGCTGCTTTCCGACCTTGTCGGGCGTCCTCTCGCGGCGAATCGCGCTGGCGACGGTCCTCCACGGCCGTCGCCCGTCGCCGCGTTTGGGTCGTCGCGCGTGGGTGGCCGTCGGCAGCGCGATCTCGAAGCCTTTACCGGCGAGCAGGACGAGCCGCCGCCTCCGCTGGGGAACGCCGAAGTCGGCCATCTCGACGTTCCACCACTGCGGCTTGTAACCAGCGTCACGCAGTTGTTTGATGAAGGCGGCGAGCAGCGACTTGCCCCGCAGGGCCAGGCCGGGGACGTTCTCCATCAGAACCGCTGTTGGCTTCGTCTCTTCCACCAGACGCGCCATTTCCAGCACGAGCTGATTCCTGGGATCTTCCCGCTCGTTCTTGAGGGTGAGCGAGCAGAACCCTTGGCAAGGCGCACAGCCCATCAGCAAATCGATGTGGCCTCCAGCCTTGCGCTTCAGATCGGCACCGCACAGTTCGCGAATGTCGCTCTGAATGAGAGTCACATCGGGATGATTCTTCTGGTATGTCGTCGTGATCTCGGGATCAATCTCTACGGCGACGGGCACTTTGAAGCCAGCCCGACGCGCACCGAGGCTGAGTCCACCGGCACCGGCAAAGAGGTCAACGGCAACGGGTTTCGGGAGGCGGGCCATTGTGTGAGGACGTCAGTATATTCAACCAAAGACAACGCCGCCGCTCCGCGTTCGACGAACCTCGTCGATCTCCTGCTCCTGAGTCGGATAAGTCCTGTTCCCGGCGTCAGGCCCAGGTCACCCAAGAGACGTGTCGCTTTACGATGAAGATCAGGCTTCCGCCGAAGTCCACCGTCTGGCCCTTCGCGCAGTACGGGCAGACCCACGTCGCCGGTTTGGCGTTCGGATCGGGCGGCCCGACACAGGCTCTGAGCTTGCCGCCGCAATCCGGGCAGTTGATCGGAAGCTCGATCGGGTCGCCCTTCTCGTCCGCGATCATCTCCTGCGCTCACTCCCCGAAATAATCTGACTCAACCGTCGAGATCCGCCGGCGGCCGGCGTCCCTGCCGCCGCGTCGAATTCAGCCAGGGGGATTCCACCTTTGGTAGCTTGGGCTGCATGAATGCTTACCAAAGGACAACTCGGAGTTGGTCTCCACTGGGACGACATGGACCGTTGCCGGACCGCCGTTGCCTCTTGGTTGCTCCTGCACGTGACCGTATGGCGCAAGCCTGTACGCGCACTCCGGCCCAACGCGCTGCGAACAGATGACCCAGCTCGTGGACAAACACGACCACGGTAAAGACGATGGCCGCACCGATGACCTTGGCCATCATGCCCGGGCGGCAACCTCGCGACCGTCCGCTGCCTCCTCCCGTTTCAGTTCAGCCTTGAAGTCTTCCAAGAAGAAGATCGGCTTATCCGCAACGTAGAACAGTTCGCGGCTACCCGTGACCCGCGACGTCACGACGTAGACACGTTTGCCCCTCGATCGAAGCAGATCTACCGCGCGCTCGAAGTCACTGTCACCAGAGAACAGAAACGCCAGGTCGTAGTTATCAGCAGTGTTGATCAGGTCGAGGACGAGCTCAGTGTCTACGTTTGCCTTCGTCAGCTTCTGGCCCGTCTCCTGATCCCGGATAACCTTCACGGCTTTGCGTCGCACGATGTAGTCGGAGTGGGCAAGGAAGTCGAGGTACCGCTGCTGCATCGGGTCGGACGCGGTGAAATCGGCGATGTAGTAGAAGGCAGCGTAGAACAAACCATGCGCGAGGAAGAACTGACGCGCCTTGCGATAGTCGATGAAATAGCCAGCCATGCGGCATGCCAAGTCCATGTTGGCGCCATCGATGAACATGGCAACGCGGTCGTTCATGCCGACGACTCGAGATGGGTCAATACGAACCGAGGTCGGCAAGGGAGCTACAACGGGCGGCCTGAGACCTCCGGCCGCCGCGGGCTCTGCCTGGGCCGGCGTAACCAACGGCTTCGACGGTGTCGAAGCCTTGGCAGCAGGCTCTACGGCGGGCTTGGTCTGAATCAGCCTCGCCAAGTCGGCAGACAGTACTGGGTTAATCACGGGGAGCGCGACGCGCTCAATGAGATCGGCGATGGCGAACGTGTCGCGCTGCCGCAACCGGACGCGCCACTGGTCGCCGTTTTTTACGCGATCCACTTCCGCGGCGGCGACCAGTACTACTTTGCCCTGCGGAAGCCTGGCCACCCGGCGGCCATCCGCCTGCTCCCGGAATATTAGAGTTGCCTCAACGAGCTCATCGTCATTCTGCAGCACTGAATCGGAGCCGGCCATGGGAGGATTCTACCTAGGAGGCGCGTCGGCGGCGGTCCCATTGTCCGGAGTATCGAATCTAGAGTTCAGCACCGACCGCGCTGCAGGACTTTGGGGACCATGGGGACGGGAAGCGAGCCCTTCATCCGACAGCTGTCGACCCGCTGTCAGGCCGTCGAGGGGGCCGTCGATGTGCTCTGCCCCCTCGCGAGCGGCATCCGACAACCCGTATTCCCGAAAAAGGTCACGAAGGTGCGGGTACTCTGTGGGCGGAATTGTGTAATTGCCGTGGCTTTTCACAGGCCGAATCATCAACCGTCGCACGATTGAGCCAATCCAACGGTGGGTTACATCAATGCCGTAACGGGTTCCCCAGTCTCGGTCGAACTGTTGCGCCAATGCAGCCAACGTCAGCGGGACCGTTGGGTCGCGCATGAGCAGCTGGGCGGAAGACAACACCTCTCTCTCCGCATTCATAAAAGTATTCTGGCCGGTCTGTGTTTGGCTGGAGGCGAAGGCCTGAATGCGTCGTCGAGCCTGATCGGTTGTCGCAATTGAGAGGAGCGGCGCAATTATCTGCGCTTGTCTTGGTCCGACTCCTGACTCCACTTCGTTCCGCTCTTCCCGCGGCAGGGCAAAACGACGGAACCGATACGAGAGCAATTTGTTACGAAGTTCTTCCGCCTCACGGTCGAACGACCGCGGCAGACTGATGGGAATATCTCGGCGAACCGGACGGCCTCCAAGTACGCCAGTCAGGCAGCGACTCTCAAGGGCTGGATCTTCAAATGGGTGACGCGTCGCCACGATCTTTGGGCCGAAGATATTGAACGCTCGAGGATTGAATTCCTTCTGCGGCGTGACTTCACTTCTCAGCACGGGAAAGCCTCTGGCGTTGCCGTTGTTAAGAATCTTCGTGATCTCGGCACGCTCGTCACTGGCCCAAAAGTCGGCTTCATCCACGATCAGCGTTCCGCCAATCTGATCAATCAACCGGAATAGCGGCGACACCGTCGATGCTCCACTGGCGAATATCGGCTTCATGCACAGTGAGCCGATTGTGAGGAGGAATCGTGACTTCCCGCTGCCGTATTGACCGCGCACTCGAAGGTACGGGACTTCGTTGAACGTGTCGTAGCCCCACGTGAGGAGCACGTAGTGCGCCGCGATCTCCTCAAAGGCCGGACTTACGTCGACATACCGATGAACGAAGGCCTGGACGTCATTCAGCAAGGATTCGTCAGACTCGTATTCGCCAACTGCAGACGGCAAGACGACCACTCGATGCGTGAGTAAATTGTTTTCCGCTGAGTACGGAGCATATTCACGGCCGTCAGCCACAATCGACGTGTGCTCGGTACACATACTGTCGCGCTGCACCAGGAGCGCGGTCTCCCCGGAAAGCGGACGATAAATCATTTCTATTAGCGATCCATCGGGCGTGCGCAGAGACATGATGGGCTCTGGTCGTGCCGACTTCGACGATCGTGATTGGTTCTCAAGTTCCATCCCTCAACGCTAGCGAGATCTACGGCATCACGACAGACGACATGATGTCCCGCGGGACCCAGGCGCCGCCTCGCTTGACTCGCTGACGTCTCATAAAGTGAGGCGATGACTGAGAAACCGAAGACGTTTTTCCCATACCTAGAAGGCGATGAGCGACGGCGCGCCGAGGAGTGGCTCTACGCCTACTTGAAGTTGGTCATCAGGATCTATAACGAGCGCACACCCGCTCAGAACACGGAGTTATCCACACCGAGGCCGTTGACAGACGGCGCTGTACTGGCACGATCAGTACGGCCTACCAATCAGGCTTCTCTCACGCAATCAGATGAATAAATTCTACGCATATACAAGAGTCTCGACGCTGAAACAGGGCGAGAAGGGAGTGTCCCTGCAGGAACAACACGGAGCGATCGCTCGATACGCTGAGCGACAGCGATTTCAGATCATCGAGTGGTTCGAAGAACGCCTGACGGCAGCAAAACAGGGCCGGCCTCTTTTTGCCAAGATGCTCAAGGGTCTACGGAGCGGAGCAGCTGACGGCGTGATTATCCACAAGATAGACCGCAGTACCAGGAACCTACGGGACTGGGCTGACCTCGGCGAGCTCATTGATGCCGGTGTGGCCGTACATTTTGCGAATGAGGGACTCGACCTTCATTCCCGTGGTGGCCGTCTGTCTGCGGACATTCAGGCGGTGGTTGCATCGGACTACATCCGCAATCTTCGCGAAGAGGCGCGTAAGGGAATCTATGGTCGTCTTAAACAAGGCATTTATCCGTTCGGAGCGCCGCTTGGCTACGTCGATATGGGTGGCGGTCGGGTCAAGGAAGTTGACCCGGTTCGGGCCCCCCTGGTGATCGATGCTTTTGAACGCTACGCGACCGGACGCTACACCCTAGACTCCCTTCTGTCTTACCTCTATGCCCAGGGCCTACGAACCAAGAAAGGCCGAGCCCTCAGCCGCGCCGGGCTGTCGGGCCTGCTGAATAACCCTTTCTACGCGGGTCTGATTCGCATTCGCACAACATCGGAGGTCTATCAGGGAGCTCATACACCACTCGTATCGATGTCCTTGTTCAAACAGGTCGGCGGCAGATTGGCGGGGCGGATTAGAGCACGCGAGTGGACCCACGACTTCGTGTTCCGCGGCCTCTTCGAGTGCTCGCAGTGTCACCGCGTTCTCGTCGGCGAACGTCAAAAGGGTCATAGCTACTATCGTTGTCATACAAGGGGTTGCGTGACGAAGACGTTCCGCGAGGAAGTGCTGGAAGACGCCGTCCTCAGATCGTGGCCACCCATTGCCGTCACGGAACATGAGAGACAGCTTCTGCTGGAACACTTAACTCATATCCGGGCGAGTGAGGCAGCACACGACGACGATCGACGAGCCAGCGTGACCGCGCAAATCGGGAAACTAAAGGCACGTCTGGACCGAATGGTCGACGCATATGTTGATGGAGCCTTGGATAGGGAGACATTTCTCGCTCGGAAGGCAACGCTCTTGGAAGAACAGCTCGGCCTTGAACAAGCGCTGACTGTAACGGATTCACCATCGACTCATTTTGCGAACGATATTCTCGAAATGCTCGAACTGGCATCGAGCGCTCAACACAGCTACCGATTGGCATCGGTCGATTCACGACGGGAAATGGTCATTAAACTCTCTTCGAACCGCTCCGTGTCCGGAAAAAAGGTTGTAGTTGAGCCGTGTCTTGCTCTTACTCACCTTGCCTCCATCGATTCCGTTCACAGTGGTGGACATCATCGGAACGCCACTCGAACCTTGGAACAAGTTGCACGGCAGTTGTGGGACTGGGCGAAGGAAGGGGTAGAGCCTTGGCGGGACGCCTCGGCAGATGTCCCCTTCGTCCCCAATGTCCCCAATGTCCGGCGTAACGTAGCGTAGCCAGTTGTGAGGACGTTCCCAGCCTTGGACTCTCGGGCGCCGCGTCAGGCCTTCGTTGTTAAGCCGTTCTTCGCCGTATCCATGATGGACTTAAGTTCCGCTACCGACAGCGGCGGCTTTCGGCGGTGAAGCATTGAGTGACAATTCGCGCAAACAGGAACGAGATCAGTGGCAGGATTCACGATCGTGCCAGGCTTGAGGTTCGAGACCATCTCTACGTGATGGACCTCGATGAAACCCAGACCAAGCGGTCCGTACTGGTCACCAAAATCAAAACCGCACACCTTGCATCGGCAACCCTGAAGCTCTATGCAAGCAGCTCGATTGATAAGACTGCGCTCGTACCTCTTGACCAGGACCTCGTGCACTGTCCCTTCCGCCTCCCCCGAAAGCGCCGGCTCGATAGGCTCAAGTGGGAGAAGCGCCAGAACGGTTCCGAGAATCCTGGTACTCCAAGTTAGGGCGACAAGTTCTGAGTGAGCGGGCGCGGAATTCTCGAAGACGACAGGACTCTTCCGCATGCTAAGAGTCACGGACCGCCAGCCCGTGGGCCACACGCTGTACTCTTTTGGATCTGTCGACTGGCCATTAACAACGAAGGACACTTCGGCGCCGTCTTCCAAAGCCGACTGTATGAACGCCGCAAACAGTAACCGTTGGTCAGTCGCGGCCGCCTCCATCAATTGAAGAAGTGGAACCGCGAACGACCCGGGAGCAAACTCTGCTTCTATCGCACGCCACTCGATGACAAGGTCTATCGAAAATCCTTGCGTCGCCGGAAGGTCGCGAGGCCGAAACCTGATCCGCTGGCCGCGTTCATCCTTGATGCTTTCTCCCGAAATCGAAACGCCGAAACGCCTGGTAAGTTCGTCGGCGAGCGGGGCCGGATCAAGCATTCTCGCCGTCCTCGTCCACGCTCAGGTCCGGTTCGGGCAAATCCTCGACGAGTTCCCTAAGCAATCTGGACACTTCAAAGCGCAATTCCTTGAAGTGTTTGCGGGTCGCATCCGTCGTCGCGCCGAGTTCTGCTTCGCCAAGTGCCCAGAGAAGAGAGTCCATACCCTGGACCGTGACCCCCGAAGCGAGATTGGGCACATATACCTTGTGGTAATACCCGTGCCCTGTATTGACGCGAACACCATGGTGCCCGTCAATCAAGCACGGCTCCCACAACAACCCGTCATCGATGCTGGGAACCGGCTGGACGCTGACCTCACCCTTACGCGATGCGGTCGAAAGCGGCAGCCGGATACGAAAGGTGCCCTGCTTATTTTGGATCTCGACTTCGCCTTTGGCCGCATCGGTCACCTTAATGTTGGCAAGACTGAGATCCTGCTCCTTCGCCGAAATCGCGGCGTTCGAATTCGCATGGGCGTTTTCCGCCTTCTCCTGCGCTTTCTTTTTTTCTCCCTTTCGGTACCGTTCCTCAGCCGCCCGGCGGGGTCCAGGCAGGAACTTGTCCTTCACGAAGTTGTAGAGCTCGTCCTTCAGCAGAATCCGGGACTTCTTGATGTCAACCTGAAATGCATCGTCGAGCTTATGGTCGAACGAAAACTCTACGCGCAGCAGGCTGAAGTGCGGCTCCTTGCTGAACATTCCGAGCCAATCGGGCAGATGGATTAGGCGGTTTTCTCGATAAACGTAGAATCCCTGATTCTGGTTTTCGAGTCTCGCTTTTCGCCGTTCCTCAGGGCTCGCGAACTCTTCACGCCGCGGCAGGACGACCGCGCGCACAGTGAATTCCGCTGTATCCCCGTTCGGATACTCGACCGGAACCGTTTTCTCGGCCACCATCTCGGCACGAGGATTGTCGCGACAGAAAGGATCGTAGGGATCAAGTTTTTCCCCATTTACCGTCATCTGGATATTGCGCGCTCGTTTGTCATTCGGATCAAGGAACCGCTGATACACCAGCGCAGCATGCTCCCGAAAATCGTCGATGACGCCCTGCAGGGCCTTCCGTGCTGGCTTGCCGCCGCGCTTTTCGTAGTCCTTCAAGAGTCTGTCGACGCTGTCCCACAGTACTAGTGTTCCGGAACCGCCCTCGGCAACCTCATTCAACAGTGAAATGTCTCCGGTAGAAGGAGCATCAAGCAGCACGTCCCAGGCCTTCTTCTTGGTAACGTAGTCAAGATCCCAAGTGGCTTTGTGCACAGCGCTCTTTCCGTCCCGCGACACGACAGATAGTCGTCGGCAGAAAGCGGTCGATGCTGTTTTCAATCCGAGACCAAATTTGCCGAGCGAGGTCTTGTCCTTCTTACTCTTCGCGCCATAGGTCATGGCGTTGAGAAGGTCGGCCTCGTTCATTCCGTGACCGTTGTCCGCCACGCTGACAGTCGTTTCGCCATCCTGGTCCATTCGGATCCAAATGTGGACATCCGTGCACTTGGCATCGATCGAGTTGTCGACGATGTCCGCGAGGGCAGTATTGAAGTCGTAGCCCGTATCTCGCAGGCCTTCAATCAACCGGGAGGGGTCGGGCGGCAGAGTGTGTGGGGTGCTCATTAAGGCTCCTGAGGCGAATCGCGAAGCAACGAACTGAACTACAAGTCGATGATCTTCCAAGACGTACCCAAGCGAAGCCGGCCGTCATCCTTGTCGGGGGTGTCAAGCCTCTCAAACATCACTCGATAGTCCGTGGGCGGCCTGCGCAGCAACGTTAGCGTGTCGCCGGCTCTGAGATTGTTGGCCCGAATAAATGCCGTCATTCTCGTGAGGCGGTACTCGTCTCTTGTCCCGTCAAAGCGGCGGTTATTGTAGTAGATGAACGCAAATGTCCACTTACCCATGTTGATGTCCCGAAACGTAATCAGATGCCGAGGGTTGTATTCCGAAGCGTTGAGCTCGGGGAAAAAGGCCAAGATGGTGGGATCACGGGGTATAAGAATGCCGGCCTGATGGCCTCCCGTTTCGCCGGTGTCGTTTCGGCTCAAGGTCTTACTGATCGCCGCAGATCTCTCAGTTCCCATTTAGTCTCCTCCTGCGGCCGGGGAAATCTGCAGCGCACGCATCAGATCCGCCAGGTCGTTCGCTTGGCCACCCTCGGTTCCAACGACCGCCTCGCTAGCAAGCTGTCTCTTCCGCGTCATCCGCTCGTCGATTACTTCCTCGACTGTTCCAGCGTGGAACATTCGGTGAACTGTGACGGGTCGTTCCTGGCCCCTCCGATATGCGCGTGCGGTAGCTTGATCCTCAACCGCCGGATTCCATTCCAAGTTGTAGTGGATCACGTGGTTTGCGGCGGTTATGTTGAGACCGGTGCCCGCGGCCTTGGGATTGAGCGCCAGAATCGCGCTTCCAGATCGCTGAGAGAACTCGTCAATGATCGGTTGCCGGCGAACGACCGGAGTTCTGCCGTCAATCGACTCAACCGCAATTCCGTAGCGCTGGCGGAGATCGGAAACCAAGATATCGATCATCCTGGTGAACGACGTGAAAACAATTACCTTTTCGCCACTAACAACGATCTCATCGAGGATCTCCAGTAGTCGGGCGTACTTCGTACTGTGAGCACCCGGATCGTCGACCTGATCTGACAGCAAGAAAGGGTGTGTGCAATACATGCGCAGCTTCATGAGCAGCGCCAACGACTCAGCCCCTCCGTCACCAATAGATCCTGTCGAACGGATGGCCTCATAGCCGCCCGCGCCAATGTCGGAAAGCTCGATCGCTTGAGGAATTTCGATCTTTTCGGGGAGATCGGTTGCTACCTCCTCAACCCGCCTTCTGAGGATCACCGGCCTCACCAGCGCACCAAGCGCCGTTGCATTCGCAATATCGTCGCTATATCGCTGCTCGAAGTCCTTCAGTGGTCCAAGAAACCCCGGAAGAACGAAATCGAGGATCGACCATAGGTCTCGGAGGCTGTTCTCGACAGGCGTGCCCGTAACCGCGAAACACGTGTGCCGAGGCACGGTCTTCAAGGTGACCGTGCGTTGAGCGTCCGGAGTCTTTACTGATTGCGCCTCATCGAGCACCAAGACATTCCAGTTGATCATCTCAAGGGTTGACACGTCCCGAACAGCTGTCTCGTAAGACGTTACGACCACGTCATACGAACTCAGAATGCGTGGAAAGCCAGTCCGATTGGGACCTCGATGAACTTCGACGTCAAGTAGTGGCGCGAAGCGCGAAAGCTCACGTCGCCAATTTTCGAGCACCGTCGCTGGAGCAATCACGAGAGACGGCCCCCTGCTTTCGAGCTTCTCGCGGATCAACAGCGCGATAATTTGAATCGTCTTGCCAAGGCCCATTTCGTCGCCAAGAATGCCGCCTAGGCCTTCGTCGGCAATCCGACTCAACCACTCGTATCCAGTCTGCTGATAAGGGTAGAGCGTTGCTGCAAGTGCAGCCGGCGCCGCCACCGTTGAGGATATGAAGTTCTGGGCGCGGTCCGCCCGCGAATCATCGTGGGATTGCACGTGGACGAGGTCGGATCGATGCCGTAGGAAATCCAGATACTGCCTGAGAGAAATGGAGCCCGCGCTAGAGACGCCGACGGTTCTCAATAAGTCGTCGACTGACTCAAGGGTCTCCAGATCAAGTGGAAACCATTGAGAGCCGGTTATGACCTGATCGGCGGAAGGTGGCGGCGGCTCAACCGAGACGAAGTTCGTGCCGTCGCGGAAGGTCAACTGCCATGATGGTGGTCGCGAGAGGTCTGTCGACGGGGGAAACACTTCTGCCCGTACTTCCAAGGGAAAACGGGAGAACGTCGTGGAAGGTAGGTCCTGTGATGGCCGCGGGAGCTCGATACCTCTGGTCGTCGTGCGGCCCTTGTGCTCGGCACCGACAACTTCTGAAGCCGTTGGAAAGAGAACCTCACCAGACGGTTGCTGGATCACAACCCGCCCGTCCTGGATCTGCCAACGTGCCACTTTTTGCGAACTGATGAGTTCCTCCATCAGAGATTGATTCAACCGGGACAAGCCCGCCCATTGAACTGTCACGTCAGCTAGGGTCTAACGTCGGGCCGGTGAACTTGGGCAGCGTACGAGTGCAGATCAGACCGCGTCAACGAGTTTCGTCGTCGCGTTGTTTATGTTCCGAAGTCTCCGTTGCGGCTGACTTCTTGTTCTTCAGAGCCCGCTTGGGATCGGCATTCGCCGTCGCTCGAAAGTCGCATACGTCAGGATCGGCAAGGGACTCCGGATGAAACGTCTGTAAGTCATTGTAAATAAGCCACTTACATGATATGATTGACAGATCTCGTAGGTGGAAGGAAACGGTTCTTACGAAGGACCGTTTCCTTGCCGCTTAGGAGGCGAAATGAGCAATAGCTCCAGGAACTGCGTGAAGTTCGAAGAACTAAAACGACGCCCGGAACTTAGTGACGATGAAATCCAGTTCTGTATCGACCATCCCAGCCATTGCGAGTTGGGAATTCACGGTCGAGCGCCAAGAATTCGACCCGGACACGCTCTTGGGAAGGTCCTCACTCGCGTCGGAAAGCCTAGAGATTCGGTTTAGTTCTTGAAGCCTCGATAAGAAAGCCACCGGTGCGGTGGCTTTTTCTTGCTACACTCTCGCCGACCAGCGAATCAACTGCCTCTTAAGTTCAAGAATCCAATGGATTTGTTGGAATTCGTCATAACGTCACGACAGAATTACCGACTCGCACGGCCTCATCCGAATACAGGTAGGTGAACGTTTCGCACGCCTCCATGAATCGAAACATTCAGTCGACGCCCGTCCACTTGGAGGAGGCCTTTGCTACTGCCGACATCGAAACGGCGGAAATCGCGTTTGGGGAACTTCTCAAGATTTATGGCCATCAAGTGAGAAGCTTTCTCAAGTCAGTGACTAGCGTTGACGGTGCGGACGAAGACATTTACGCGGAGGCCTGCTTAAGTCTGTGGCGCCAGAGATCACAGTTTCCAGAATCCGGGCGTTCATTCAAAGGCTTCTTTTTCTTTCTAGCGCGCCAGCGTCACACCGATTGGCTGAGAGCCGCAGGACCTAGGCGACGAAGTGGAACCAGTCGTCCACAACACGAGGATCTGAGCTCCGCACTTTCCATAGCCGCTCCCAGCGGCTTGCAGCCCTACGACCAATTCCTCCTTAAGGAACAACAGAAGCTGTTTGAGGAGTGGATGTACACACTCTCTCCCAAGGATGCCGTCATGATCTCACTTCACTCTTCCGAGGAGCGATTGCACGGAGAGATCGCTCAAGCGCTTGACCTCACAGTTGACCAAGTGAGGTACAGAATTAAGACGCTCACTGAATCGCTCCGTAGATTTCTTTCGGAATTCGGGTACTAGCTATGGCGCGCCAACAGGTTAGCGAATGCCTCAAGTTTGAAGAGCTACAGAGACGTCCTGAACTCAGCGACGAAGAGCTCCAGTTCTGTATCGACCATCCAAGTCGGTGTGACCTTGGCATTCACACGCGGGCCGGCAGGATTCGGACCAGGGAGTCGATGCTGAGCGCTGTCGGCGTCGAAGACGTTTCGGAACGTGTGCCACTTGGTTTGCACCTTCCACAAGCACGTCGAGAAGCTGATGAAGAGGCCTTGGTGATCGGAGGCCCTTGGCTGTCGCAACTAGGCGATGCTGCGCCGTTGCAATTGACTGGCGCCGTTTCTCTCTCCCAATTAGACGGTGGGTCCGCCACAGACATAGTGGAGGTTTCGCTCGTTCAGATGGTTGAGCTGCGTCAGCGACTTCCTTGGATTGGAAAGAGACTGAGGATCGCGCGATCAATGACTGTCTCACCTGATGTCTGCGTCTATTCGGTGGATATTGACGTGACGTCTCAGACCAAGGGACCCCAACTGCAAGTTGTGCTTGCAGACAGGGAGAATCGCCGCAGCTCGGCAATCCTCAGTCGCAGCGCACCTGCCACTATTTTTGCTGGTGCCGTCTCGGTCAATGAGTGGTCCTCAATGTCCCTGTCGATGGCTCCAGTAGAAAGATGACGCCTCTGAAGCACGCCTCCGCGTTAGACATGCTTCATCGGCTACCGAGAACCGCCACTCTCGGCGAGATATTCGTTGCGGTCGGTCGTGACAATCACGTGTGGGACAGAGCGAGCGTTATTGACCGATGTGACCAGCTGTTCGCACACAGAGCTGATTATCGGCTGTGGCGCTTCATCTGGCCATCAACACACTCACACGATGCAGCCGCACTCAAACTCGCGCTTCTACAGGCGGAGCGCAACCTGGACGGTGGCGACAATGTGATCACGTGGGGCCTGGTCTCGACTCTTCACGTCCTGATCACTAGCGACAAGTATCCATTGAGCAAAGACGATCGATTGCACATCGCCCACCTGATTGAGCGCAGAATGAGTCGGGGTCTTCCGCCAATTCGTGACGGAGAGATTGAGTCTGCGGCGATTCGAATTCTCGCGTGGACAGCGGCTGATAAGGCACGTGCCGAAGCGTTGGGTAGACCGGTGAATGAGGGTTCCGGCATTCTTGCCTGGGCCGCTGCTGCAAACGATCTGGACCGTCTGGAGCGCTTGCTCAGCGAGGCCGCTCCTGGCTGGTCTTTGGGCAAGCCTGTGCTTCTGAAAACGCTGCAATCCAGGCGCGATTCGCAAGGGGTCGTAAAAGTCGCGCCGTTCTCAACCCTCGAACTGAGCCGCCGCCTGGTTCGTGCGATGGATTGGACACAGGAGTCTGCCCGAAGGTCAGTTACGTCGCTGACAAATGAATCCGAACAAGTGCTCGATCGCGCATTCCTGATGGCCATGTCTGCATGGCAGACTGCCCGACTCGATAGATTGGCCGAGGATCGCAAAGCTAAAGGCTCAAATCCAAGCTACCGGCGGACTTCGCATTACTTGCTCAAGACCGAGTTCACCGCGCTCCTTAGCGCTGCCGCGGCAGCAAAAGATGCAGGCAACGTGCTTTTGTCTGCAGGTCTCGCGCACTTGCTCCTTCGCCTATTACCGGACGAGCTGTTGAAGTGGCCGACGTTCGCAAAGGTCGGGAACCGGGTGGCGCTCTGGATCCGTCAAGCCGGCCTAGAAGTAGACGAACGATTCCATCGCGATCGCGATGAAAACAGACGGAGAGCGAATGCCTTCATTGACGGTGCTCCTTCGGGGACGTGGCCAGGAACCACGGCTGCGTGGCGGGCTCGCATAGCCCACGACCAAGAGGAGGGCAAATGGGGAGAGATCCTCGCCAAGTACGGCGGAGGTGGCGGGGATTTGCGACGAGTCCTAATGGAGGCGGAGCAAGGAAAGCAGCTTGAGCCAGCCGTTTTGAGCGGTGCCTTTTCGCTCTATTTGCGTTACGGCTGGATTGAGGAGGCTTACTCGCTTCTTTTGCTCGACCAGTTTCGACCGACGAAAGAGGAGCTTGTTGATTTCGTTCACGGGGTCAAACGGGCGCTGCAGGTCATGCCATTCGGGTTCGACGTCGCCGCAATCCAACGTTGGCACGGCGTAATTCGGCGAACCTGGTCGCTCGTGATCAAGAACGATTCTCCTCGCGTGGGAGAAGCGCTAGCAGTGCACGAGATTCTTCTTGGTAGGGCCTCGGCGGTCGTTCTCCACTCAGGAACCTGGGGTGCTCGTCTATTTGCTGAGAGGTTTTACAGTCGTCTTAGCTCTGAGGAAATCCGAGACATGCTTGACCGGCGCCCGCTGGCCAGAAGATCCGGGCCAGCGCACGCCACCAAGGGTAGGGTTGATTCACTCGTTTCGAGTCTAGAGAACAGTTCCTTAGGAGCTCCAGTGTTTGTTTCAGCGGTCGACTGCGTCGACACCTGGGGCATTCTCGGTGTCGGCGCCCAGGGGCGCTGGCTCTACGAGCAGAGTCGTCCTAATAATCTGGGCCCGCAGGAACTCATGACATACGTGGGTTCGCTCAAAGAAACTTCGGCTCTATGGCTTCGCCGCTTCAAGAACCGACGCCAGACCAGCCCAATCCCATGGGGAGAGCAGTTGACATCTTTCGGTAAGGCCATTCTCGATCTGGCGCGCCGAGTTGATCCTTCTGCACGTTGGCTGATGTTGGCCGTCGAGCCGGAGCTGGCGAACCTTCCTTGGCAAAGCTTGTTTCGTACGCTTGGTGAGCGCGGCATTGTCGTATCTATCGTGCCCAGTGTCACGTGGGCCACCTTGCAAATGCGCGAAGCCGAAACGCCCAGCCCGTCGACGCTGATCTTAAGTGATGCAGCCGATCTGCGGATCCTCCGCGATCAAATTGCGGCGGACCGGACAACTTGGACGAAGAGCGATTCGTCGATTGCGTGTGTACTTGGTCACGGTATTTGGTCCAATGGGTCTACTGCCGTTGAGGTATCTAATCGAAGCCTTACGCTGACTGATTGGCTGGACATCGCGACTCGCCGCGTGGTGGTGGCGCACTCATGTTTCGGGGGCAAGGTTTCAGAGCGCTTTTCTGGCGACCTCGGAGGCCTGCCGGGCGTCAGCCTTGCGATGGGTTGTCGTGTCTTCTGTTCCCCAGTCAGCAGCATTCCCGTCGAGACAGCCGCCATCCTACATCGCCATCTTTTTCAAATGCCTGGGCCTCAAGATTTTGGGTCTCGTTATCTGGCGGCGATCGAAGAGGACGAAAGAGTTGGCCTCTACAACCTCTACGGACTGGCCAATGAGGCAACAGGTCCCATCCGTAGCAATGCCGACAAACGACGACTGTCACTGACAAACTGAGTTCCGCAGTCGCACGGCTCGCCTCGATCGCTTCCTACCCACAGGCAACCGAAACCTCGGATCTCCCCTAACGCACAGTCAGAATGGCAGCGCGTACCCATGTGCGGTGCGATGGCTTCCGCCGTTCTTCAGCGAAGGGACTGTGCTGTCCTACTTCTCCAATCTTCTTTTTACCGCTGACGTCCGCAGCCGTCGAATAGCACGGTAGCGACGCAGCGGCGGATTCCAATTCTTTTTCACCCGTTGGCCGGCAACACCGAACTGCATGAGGTCCACAACCATGGAGATGACTCGGCACGAGACCGCTCGAAACACAGACTACGAGGAATTAGGCTTTCGGACGATCCTCGATACGCGTGGTGATGAGCGCAGCGCAAAAGAGATCTGTGGCTTTCACCTCGACGCACTCGCCCAAGAATTGCGCCCTGAGATGCAGCACATTCACGCTCGCCTCACGGATAAGAACGTTCGGGGGACCGCACTGACATCACAAATGTACGATCGGAGGCTTCCAGTCAGCGACTCGGCGATGCTCACACACCGAATCAAAGTCGTGTTGCTCGCCGTTCTCTTCTTGGTCGTATTCGTGGCGTCAGCCGTTAGCAACGCGGCGAGGTTCGTCCTGTTCGGTTGGACATTGCTGCTCGCCGCGCTGGTTGGCTTGGTGATCACGGCGGCTGCGACGGCAGGCGGTCACCTGCTGTACGAACGGCTCCTCGCGCGGCACCGAGGGGCGCAAGCGGTGATAGTTGCTCTGAGCTCGGGGCTCCTTGCCTTGGGACTCGTCCAACTCGCGCAAGCCGGAAGTTCTGCCACCGACGCCGCTTTTGCCACGAGTCACACGGGATCTTACGTTGACGAACCGGCGCCGTCCCAAGAGTTGACTGCGTCGTCCTCGGGCGCCACCACTGACACGAACGAGCAAAGTGCGCGCAAGCTGCTTGGTAGCGCCACGGTCAAAATCATGCTGGCCATGGATGCGATGGTTGGCCTCTTGCTCGGCGTATTAATGCGGCTGCGCGCTGATGACGATTTTGCAGCTTGGTCGCATGTCAAAACCTTGAAGCGCCAAATCGCAGCACTGCAGCTTCGACATGACGAACTCGCGGCCGAACTCGAAACGGCACGACGCAAATGCGCCGCTGGGGTCCTGCGGGGACTGCACTTTGTTGGAACCGCGCATCCACCCTACTTCAAGATGTTGCCAGTTGTCATCGCCTTCACGCTGTTGGGGCCGCACGATGTGGCAGCTCAGGGCAGTATTCAACGCGCCGAGGGAATTCTTCTGGATTCCTCTCGGACGATGAGCCACAAAGGCAGCAGCTCACACTACTTCGACGAACTATTGGCCGAAGTTAGACATCTGCTCGGGACGGAGCCACCCGACTCCCGCGTCTGGGTGCAGCTGATTGGAAGTGACTCGTTTGGAGGTTCGGACGCGCTGGTCCACGGCTGGACTCCTGGCGTAGCCGGAGTGTTTTCGGACGATCTTGACCGCGCCCGGATGCAGCTACTGAAGAAGTTCGACGCCAGAGCGACTGCTGTCGCACCGTCCGCGCAACGCACCGACATCATCGGAGCCCTGTGGCGGATCAAGACTTCCATCGAGGCAGCTGGCGATGCGTCGCAAAAGTGGAAAAAGGAGCTTTACATCCTGAGCGACGGCCTCTGCGATACGAAGAGACTGAACATGGCTGAACTCCTGCCGTACGGCGAACAGAAGATGCTGGAGATCGTCAGAGCCGAAGGCATGCTCGTGCCACTCGCCGGATACCGCATTCGGTTCTACGGTGCCTCGATGACGGGCCACACACCAGCGACGTGGAACGCTATGAGGCGATTCTGGACCTCATATTTTCGGTCTGCAGGCGCGGAACTGGTAATGTTTTCGCCCGCAACGACCATTACTCGCGATAAATAGTCGCACTTCACGGACACACTTATGGGAGGACTTCTACTAGTCATCCTGGTGGTCAGCATCGCCGCCATGGTGAGCTCTTTCGATCCGGCGACCGTGCGCCCTCGGCTTTCGAAGTTGGCCAAACGAGTTCTGTGGCTTGCGGTTGTGTGGCTCATCGTCGTGCCTGCCTTGCTCACCGCCGTGCTTCAAGTCTTGCCAGGTTGGAAGCTCTACGCAGCGGGCTTCTTGGTGAGCGGTATTGCCCATCTCGCGACGCGACCTCGTCGTACATCGAGCGACAGCGATCGAGCCGGGACGATTGAGCGCATGCCTCACGACGCCGGAAAGGTTCGTACGCACCGGGAGGGCTAGCCAGATGGATCTGATGGATTTGGTCGAGTTTATCGGTGCGTCGCGCATCCGCCGATTTGTTTCTGAATATCGGCAAGGCCTGCGCGGAACTGAACACGAGGCCGCCGTCTCGAAGAGTCGAAGGACGCCGCAGGGTCCGTGGATTCAAATCGGCACATCGCCCGGAGGCCGGCCAGTTCAGCTGCCGTGGACGGATTTTGGCAGCCACGGCTTGATTCTTGGCGCGACCGGTTCCGGAAAGACTTGGGCAGCCGTTTCGCTTGTCCGACAGATTGTTGGGCTGCATGGAACAAATACACTGCCAATCGGCGCGGGGATACTCGACGCCAAGGGCGACCTTTTCGAAAGGGCACACAGAGCCTGTCTCGACGGCGCGGAGCACCAGCAACCGGTCACGCTTGACTTTGGTGCGGCGCAGCCCACTGCGTATGGCCTCCTCAAGGTCCGAGACCGTGAGAACACTCAACAACTAATCGAACGCCGGATGGAGGTCTTCGATGACGTCCTCGGGCGGGATGGCCAACTGTCGCTGCGAATGTCGAGAATGTTGAGGAATCTGCTCGCGTTAGCCGCTGAGCGGGAAATGCCGTTTCCATTAGTCGAGAACCTCCTCGACAACGGGGCGGCCTGTCGACAACTCTCCCTAAACTTGGCTAATGCGCGAGCTCGCGCCTATTTCGCGGGCGACTTTGAACGCGAGCTGCCCACCACAGGAACCGCGCTTAGGGCGCGCCTAGACTTCTTACTGCGAAACGATGCCTTGCGATTATCGTTCGGAGCTTCTCGGGTCCCAGATCTGACATCACTCATGGACTCCGGACGGCCTGTGCTGCTAAATACAGGCGGGCCGTCAGTCTCGCGGCAAATCACGCGAGTGATTCAGTCTCTGTTGCTGAGTGACATTCGGCAAGCGGTCTTTGTCCGACGTCAATCAGATCGTCCATACGTTTGGTTCATCGATGAGGCGCAGAGCCTCATGACCGAGCCCGGAGACATCGAGAATCTGACGTCGCTGCTGACGATGGCACGCTCATTCGGCGGTCACGTCGTCTTGATCACCCAGTCACTCGTTGCTGTCTCGCCAACCAAGAGCTTCTTGAGACAGCTCGAGACCAACAGTAGATGGATGATTCTGCTTCGCTGCAGCCTAGATGACGCGGAGCTTCTGGGTCCAGCGATGCCCGTCACCAATCCGATAATTCACGCCCGACGCGCTGATGGGGTGGCGTCGTACTTGACTGGCGCGCAGGAGCAGCGTAGCCAACTTTACGACTTCGTCGATCTGCCGGCGCGGACGGCCTATTTTTGGATGCGGGGTTCGAGTTCGTCCGCGGTGAAGGTCCAGCTTCCGTTGGTTGCGGCCGGCAGCTTGGACGTGGCGGACAGATCAGCGTCGGTCGAAGAGATCGAGGTAATCCAAGCGGAACTTGATCGACAAATCCGACAACTCGACAAATCCAATCAAAAGACATCCAAGCTGGATCGAAAAGGCAATCTCAGTGAGGTAATAGCTCGCCTAGAAGAACGGGTCGGTCCCAGTGCCAATGACTAGGAACGCATCTATCGGACTCAGAATCCTGGCGCTGCCTGTGCGGATTGTCCTCGGCCTCGCATCAGCAGCTAGGTCTCTGTACCGCTCACGGTACGTCCTCAAGAAGGCCATGCGATGTTTCAGCTGCGGGCAAGAAATCTTGCTTGTCCGCTCGTGGCGCTGCGGATGTGGATTCACATACATTGGCAGCCTCCTACGGCGCTGCGTAATGTGCGGCCGTCGTCCAACGGTGGCCCGCTGTCCGGCATGCGGTCTGACCTGGAGAATCCGATGAATCGGGCTCAGCACATCGCGGTAACGACCAGAGACCTGAAGTTGTTCGAGGCGCTAGTCAACGCCCGCTGGTTGTCCACCTCGCAGATTCAGCGACGCTTTTTCCGAACGGCGTCACTTAACGCGGTTAACAAGAGAATGCGTCGCTTGGCCTCCGGAGACCTTCTCCGCTGCGTCAGGCCAGGGCTGACGGAGCAGTGCTATTTTCGCCTGACCTCGAAAAGCGCTGAACGGCTGCGCGACAACATTGGGAGCGACTTGGAAACCATTCCGAACCGATTTCCGAAACAGATAAGACACTTCGAGGCAATTAATGATGTCCGGCTCTGGTTCCAGGATCAGTTCAGGGATTCGCTCGCTGGTTTTTGGGCTGAGTGGGAGATCAAGAGCCTCGATCGAGGTCCGGTTGTGCCCGATGGGGTGGCCCTGGTCCGCGTCGCCAGCGGTCTGCGCCGACTAGCAATCGAAGTGGACCTCGCAACGGAGAACTTACAATTCCTCGTCAAGAAGATGACGACCTACGAGGCGATGGCGTCAACTGGCGAATTGCCCTTTGAAGCCGTCGTAGTCACAGCCTCAGGCTGGCCTCGGACTCGCTCATTAATATCGGCCTGCTATTCGGCGGGAATGCCGACCGGAATGCTGCGTACTTGGTTCGGTGAGCATGACCAGTTTCTGGGCAATGAGGCCCTTGGGTTCATTGACTTATCTGCGGTCGGCGACTCAAACAGATTGTCGAGGCGACCCCTTGAATCTCTCTTGGATGACTGTCATGTCGGGGTCTCCTGTGGACAGGACATAGCAATGGGCGTAACTGGTGACAACAACGCGACTTGTCAGCCGCAAGCCTCTCGCGGTTACGTGGAGGCGGAATGAGTCGAGTGCCTGAGCATACTGGCCACGGGCTGGCGGAGACCCAGCAGGGATCTTCGGCAACATTTGAGCCTCACTTCTCGGTCGACGAACTCGCTGAGCTTTGGGGCATGAGCACAAACTTCGTCCGCAGGCTCTTCATCAACGAACCAGGAGTAGTCGTGTTCCATCATGCCAGGCCGGGGCGGCGCGTGTACCGGACTCTCAGGATTCCTGACTCGGTAGCGCGGCGCGTTCACCGTCGGATGAGTCGCACGACCCTGGAACGTGACAATCGACCGGCGTAGCCGTTTTCGAGGGAGCGTATCGACCCTAACGCCCGAACGCTGCCGGATCGGCTCAGCGTTCGAGGAATTCAGTAAGTCGAGGCTGAAGAGCTTCAATGTTCCGGATAGCGCACTCCCAAACCACAAGAACCTGCCAACCGCCGGCACCCAGCGCTTCAAGATTGGCGTTGTCGCGGGCGACGTTCGAAGCTCGTTTCTTCTGCCAGAAATCGGCCCGTGTTTTGGGCGTCACAGAGCCGTAGCGACAGGAATGCATGTGCCAGAAACAGCCGTGAACAAACATAACCTTGCGCCGAGACGGAAAGACCAGATCCGGACGTCCCGGCAGCTTCTGGCCATGCAACACGTAGCGATAGCCGAGTTTGTGCAGCAGACGTCGCACCGCCATCTCCGGCTTTGTGTTCTTGCCCTTGATCGCGGCCATGTTGCTGCGCCGCTGTGCTGCTGTGTGGACGTCCATCAATGAAGGGCTTTGTTCACTTTGTCGATGAAGGCCTGGACAGTCAGAATCTCGACACCAGTTTTCTTGGTCGATGGATACAGCTTATGAAGTGGCTCCGGAACAACGAGCTGGACGTTTGATTCCTTCATCTCCTGCAACTGTGAGACAGCCATCCCTTTTTGGAAGGTCAGAAGATGCTTCTCTTTGACGCGCTTGCCTTCTTTCAGAACCTGCGGCCACCGGTCCTTGCACGTGGTCTTGACTGCGACCAAGAACAACTTGTCTGCCGGAAACTTCAGATTCTCGTACTCGGCCTCGCCAGGGATAATGACGTCGGGCTTGCCGGCAATTTTCGGGCGCATTTTATGCGGGATGCCGGCGCGCTTCAAATAGTGTTCCACGTGATTCTCAAGGGATCTGCCGGCCCGCGATTTCCTTCTCTGCAACAGGGTCTGCGCCGTGGCGATGAAGTCATCGACGTCGCTAAAGGCGCGCAACAGGTCAGCTTGGCAGAGTTGCCTTTCGACGAACTTAAACAAGTTGAACTCGGTTGCCATGCATTGGACCAGGGCCTTGTCGGCGGGTAATTTCTTGAATAGCTCCAAGCAGGCTTCGAGCAGCTGCCACGTTCGTTCGGAGAACTGCTCGCCCGTCGGAAAGTCCTTCAGGTCTTTGGCGAACTCACGGAAATGCCGCTCAACGCATTCGTCCTCGGTCTCGATTCGCTCCTTGCCGCGGATGTAGAGGGTCCAGTTACTCGCAGGGCTGAAACCGAGCTGTGCACCGATTTCCTCGAAATCCTCTTCCACGTCGAGCACGTAGCCGTTAAAGGCCCTCTGCTTTTCGGTAGGCACGAGAACGAGGAGATTGCCAACGACGTGATGGGAGATGTACGGAAAGTCCTTGCCGAATCCGGTAATTCGGTATTCGCTCCTGGTGCCGACGCCGTACCACTTCATGTTCGAATCGGTGACGCGGCCGTTCTGCCAAGTGATCGTTATTGGATGGGTATCGTTGGTGTTCTTAGTCGGGGGGTGGGACGTGAAAAGCGGCCAGACATCCTCGTGCTTCGGGATGTAATAACCGTACTGGTGGCCGCCGGTCAGGCCAACGTCATTCGGGGAGATGTGCCGCAGTAGGGCGTACCCATATCGAACAGCGTCCTCAATGGCTCTTTCGCACTCTGCCGACGCCATTCGCACCTCGTTTCAGAAGACACTCGTTCTTTGTACTGGTCAGGCGCCTGGCAATCACCCTTAGAATCTTCCTAGCGACCGCCTCGGCAACCTTCGGGACGACCGCATTGCCGAACTGTTTATACGCCTGCGTGTCCGAAACGACAATCTTCAAGCGATCATCGAACCCCATTAGGCGCTGACACTCTTTCGGGGTAAGTCGTCGTGGATTCTTCCCAGCCTGCGGAACCAGGATCTCCGAGCCATCCTTGAAGTATCGAGCCGAGAGCGTGCGCGTCACGCCATTGAGATCTGCCAACCCAAAGCCAAATCCATTTCCAAGCTCCCGATGCTTCTTCGCGTAAGCCTGCAGGTATGTCCAAAGATGGTCCGTGAGCGTGTATCGAGGATCAGGCTGCTCCTCAAGAATGTCGCTAAGTTTCGGGCGTGGGCCGTCGGGGGCTTCCGGGTAATCGAACTCAACGGATTCGCCGAACACTTTCTTATCGAAACCGACGATATAAATACGCTCTCGGTGCTGCGGAACCCAACCGGCGGCGTCGATTATTTTCGCGTGTATGTCATAGCCCAGACTCTTGAGTTTCTTCTCGATCACCGACCAAGTGGTGCCCCCGTCGTGGGACTTCAGGTTCTTGACGTTCTCCAAGAGGATGACCGGCGGGCGCTTATACTCAATGATTGTCGCCAATGTGAAGAACAGATTGCCCTGATTCACACACTCGAAGCCGTGAGCCTGGCCGAGGCTTTTCTTTTTCGAAACGCCTGCTATCGAGAATGGCTGGCAAGGAAATCCGGCGGCCAGGATGTCGCAGTCAGGAATCTCGGAAGGCGTGATCTTTGTAATGTTTCCGTGGGGCGTGTCCCCGTACCACTCACGGTAGGTCTTCTGACAGTACTTATCCCATTCGACCGAGAAGCGACACGTTCCGCCGAGCCGCTGGAGCGCCATTCGAAATCCGCCAATTCCAGCAAACAGGTCGACGAACTTGAAAGGAATCGACTCCGGCGGTTCAGCCTCAGTCTCCGGCGGCAAGGCTTCAAACAACGGCAAACGGTCGCGATCCTGGACGTCCCTGGCGCGTTGGAGCATCTCCAAAAGGACCGCCTGCTTCGTCGCACGCCGGTCCAGGGCTTGCGTCTGAATCCAAGTCCGCAAGTCGTCCGGAACGTTTCTAACCAATTCGTCAGCCATACCGCGCGCAATCGTATCCCTGGGACACTTTGTTAGCAAGATATCAATTTGTCCCAGCGGGAAAGGACCCGTTTCCCACCAAGCGTCTCCTTGAGGTGTGACAGGGAAGGTCAGTTCTACGTGCTCAATACGTGCCCCTAGCTGGGCCTTTGAGACAATCTGGCCAGTCCAAGGTGTGTCGAGATCGCCGAAAATGCCTAGAAGCGTCAGGAGCTCGACTCGTTCGGGCGCGACTCCCGCCGCCTCCATTGTTCGTAAATCGCTGCAATTGAGTAACTTCCTGCAATTAAGTAACTTCCTAAACTCACCCAGCCTAGCTGGGTGAGCGATGGGGGTTTCCGGCGGTAGAATCGCCTGAACCCCGTGCCTCAAAGCTATCGCCGCAACTCGGGCGGTGCACTGACGTCGAGCTGCATGAAGTCATTCTCGGCCGCACTGCTTCTGGTGTGCGCACTCGCAGGATTTCCCGGCAGGGCCGCAGCCCAAATCTCCGTAGCTTCCGGTCCGAAGAACACCACGGCTCACGGGTACTACGTCACCAAGTTCCGGATCGCTTTCGACTCTGTCAACCGGGTCTACCTGCAGGCGTGGGACGACCCCGCGCACGGCCGTGCGCGCGGCCAGTTTCTGGACACGCTGGGGAATCCGATCGGTGCCCCGTTTGACCTGACGCCATCGGGTGGGACCGGCTGGGTGAACGTCACTTTCGGCGGCCCCTCGAACACGCCGCGTTTCCTCGTGACCTACGTGGTGGGTAACGGGTCCACCAATCCAAAGTACGCGCGCCTGGTGGAGTACACGGCGGGCGGTCCGTCCTTTGGCGCTGAAATCCACGTCGTGGACCTGTTCGGCGAATGGAGTGACGCGGACCTCGCACAGAGTATCTGGACGGGGAGCCGGTTCGTCATCAGTTGGCGCTGGCAGGGTTCCTCGTACGTGCGTAGCATGAACATCAACGGCAACTTCAACTTCGGGTTCGGGCCCAAGAGCCTGGGCGACGGCCTGGACGTCGAGGTCAACCCGAATCTTGCGTGCAGTCCAGACGTGTGTCTGGCGCACGGCTTCGCGTCCGGTGTCGCGTTCGGCGCCAGAGGCGGCTCCTGGGCGCGGTTCTTCAACCCGGTGACGATGGACCCCCTCGGCCCTGTCTTCTATTCGGACGACCATGCCGGAATCATGGAAGACCAGCGAGTGACCTTCAATGCACGCACGAATCAGTTCCAATTGGCGTGGGTCAGGCTCAGATCGGCGGTCGATTTCCGTCTGGTCGCGCCAAACGGCGACCTCGGTCCTCTGGATTTGTCCAAGAGCCTCCTGGGCAGCCAGATGCAGATGGTCTACAACCCGGGCACCCAGACATCGCTGATCACGATGAACTGGCCGGACATGAAGGTGACGGCGGTTGAGCTGGGAGACGACGGCAACCCCATTCGCAACGGACAAGGCGTCGTCCAATCCTTGTCGCTCGGACTCGACTCGGAAGGCAGTCCCTCGTTCTCAATGCCGGCGGCCAATGGCGCCGACGCGCAGTGGCTCACGGTCTATTCCTCGTCTCACAACGGCCGCGCGACGGCGATTCAGGGAACGCTCCGCGCGACGAACTACAACGTTTCGCCGAGCACCATAACGTCGGTGGCACATGGCGCGGCGTATGCCGTCTCGATCTTCCTCGTGCCAGGAGGCACCCCGGCGCCGTGGACGGCGACGACGAGCGATCCGTCCTGGCTCACTGTCAGTCCTTCCGGAGGTAGCGGCCCCAGTACCGTGACGTTCACGACTGCAGTGAACCCACTCCCCACATCCCGATCCCAGTGGGCCAGCGTCGCCGGGCAACCGGTGCTCGTGACGCAAGTCGGCACTCCGTTCGCGTCCGCAGGCGGCGGCCTGAACATGGCCGCCGGTCCGAAGAGCACGACGTCGCACGGCTATTACGTCCCCAAGTTCCGTGTCGCGTTTGACCCGATCAACCGCGTCTATCTGCAGGTGTGGGACGACCCCGCCCATGGCCGCGCGCGTGGCCAGTTCCTCGACACGCTGGCGAATCCGATTGGCGCGCCCTTCAACGTCACGGCGTCACCGGGCACGGGCTGGGTCAACATCACGTTCGGCGGTCCCGCTAACAAGCCTCGGTTCCTCGTGACGTACCTCACAGGCAATGGCGCGAACAACCCCAAGTTCGCGCGACTTGTCGAGTACACGTCGAACGGACCTTCTTTCGGCGCTGAGAATCACGTCGTCGATGTCTTCGGTGAGTGGAGTGATGCGGACATCGCGCAGAGTGCCTGGACCGGCAGCCAGTTCATCGTCAGCTGGCGCTGGCAGGGCGCGTCGTACGTGCGCGGCATCGACATCGACGGCAACTTCACCGTCGGTCCGCAGAACCTCGGCGACGGACTCGACGTCGAGATCAACCCGAACATCGCCTGCGCCCCATCGGTGTGTCTGGCCCATGGCTACGCGGTCGGCGTCGCGTTCGGCGCAGTCGGCGGATCATGGGCGCGCTTCTTCGATCCGGTGACGCTCGCGCCGACCGGCCCGGTGTTCTACTCGGACAACCACGCCGGGCTCATGGAAGATCAGCGCGTGGTCTACAACGCGCGCCTCGATCGGTTCCAACTGGCCTGGGTGAGGCAGAGGGCCGCGGTCGATTTCCGTCTCGTTTCTCCCGACGGCCAGGTCGGTCCGCTCGATGTGACGAGGAGTCTGCCCGGCGGGCAGATGCAGATGGTCTACAACCCCGGCACGCAGACATCACTCATCACGATGACCGGGTCGGACATTAGAGTGACCGCAGTCGAGCTCGGTGACAACGGCTATCCGATCCGGAACAACGGCGTCGTGCAGTCCTTGTCGCTGTCCCTGGATTGGGTGTCGGAAGGCAGTCCGCCGCAGTACTTCTCGATGCCGGCCGCCAACGGCCCGGACTCGCAGTGGCTCGTGGTGTTCTCGTCCGCACACAACGGGCGTGCGACGGTGATCCAGGGATTGCCGGCGAGGACGCTCACGCTCAGCGCCGGCCCCTGGATCCCCCCATCTGGGGGCGGCAGCCTGGCGGTGACGGTGACCGCAACGAATGGGACTGCGTGGACGGTGACGAGCAGTGCCCCATCGTGGCTGACCGTTGCGCCTGGCAGTGGCAGCGGCAGTGGCGGTTTCACAATGACGGCGGCGTTGAATGGCTCACCCGGGCCACGGACTGCCACGATCACGGTTGGTGACCAGTCCATCCGGGTGTTTCAGCCGGCCGTCCTGACACGGCCAGCCGGTCCCCCGGTCATGCACCTCGACATTGATGCAATGAGTGACGTGTTCACGTACAAGTCCGCCAGCGGACAGGGGATTCTGCGCTTCGCGCAGTCAGGCGGCGGGTTTATTTCATCGAGCGGGATCGGCGACCCCGCGCCCGGCACGCCCTATGCCGTCGACTTCGACGGCATTCTGACGGATATCTTCTTCTACTCTTCGACCACCGGCCAGTGGGCCAGGAAGCCGAATGGCGGCGGCTCTCTCCAGAACAACCAGCTAGGCACGTGGGCGCCGGGGTGGCAGATACACGTCATGGATCTCGACGGTGACGGCTACTCCGACTTGTTCCTGTACGATCCTGCAACCGGCTTGTGGGAGAAGGAGATTTCGCGGCCAGCCGGTTTCATCCGCTTCAGCGGCCAGTGGAACCCGAACTGGGAAATCACTCCGCTGAACCTCAACGGTGATGCCTTCGGCGACATGTTCCTGTTCAACCGAACCACGGGCCGCTGGTTCTGGGTGCTGGGACAGAGCGGGGGCGGGTTCACCTATCCGCTCGAGGACCACTGGCTGAATGTCTGGCAGATCCAGGCAGGCGACTTCAACGGGGACGGCTTGGACGATCTGTTCCTGCTCGATCCGGCCACCGGCTTGAACTACACGTGCCTGAACACCGGCGCCAACTTCAACTACTTCGGCACGGCGTGGAACCCGGGCTGGACGCCGTACGTCGCCGACCTCGATGGCGACGGCGCCGATGACCTCTTCCTCTCGAACGCCGCGACGGGCACCTGGTACAAGATGATCAGCAACAAGGCCGGTGCATTCACAGCCGTCGCCGCCGGTGTGTGGGTCACCGGCTGGCAGATTTATCCACTGGACTTCAACGGCGACTCGAGGGCGGACCTGCTGCTTTACAACCCAGCGACGGGGGCCTGGTTCCAGGCCTTCAACACGACGAACGCATCCTTCACTTACGCGAACGGGTTCTGGGATACAGGCCTGACCGTCCTCGTAGGATCGCCCCGGAGATAGGTCCGAACGATGGGTCTATAGGCGCCCGACGATAGCAAAGCGGCGATTTGCTCATAGCGGGGTATCGCAAGCTTCACCATTTCGCCCGACGGCAAGTCGATTCTCTTTCTCGCTCAGGATCCGCTGACGGATCGTTCCGCTAGTTCGTGCCGGTCTTACCAACCGATCGCGACAGCGACGCCCGCGCCTTTTCGCGCAACGAATGGTCCGGCCCTGACCGTTGGCGCGCGGGCCGGCGCCGAAAAGAGCACTCGGGTCCCTGAACTGTCGACCGCGGCGCCGATGATTCCGCCGGCGACCGCGCCCAGTCCAGAGAACAGTGCCGGCCTGACGTAGTTGCATTCGGGCAAGCCGGCGCTCGCTCGTCCCTGGTCGTTCGATCCCCTGCAGGTCCGCGTCGCGTATGCCACGACGACTCCCGTCAGCGCGCCAGCCAGGGCAAAGTTCCGCGCGGCGTGCGGTACGGTTTCGATACGCCTGACGTCCTGAAGCTTCAGGAGGTGCTCGTGAATGTGCACTTCATCAGGCGTCAGGCTGATCAGCGTTCCGGTCCGTCTGGTTCCGTCCGTGAGGAACACCCGGACCGTCGTGCCAACCGGTACGTCAGGCGGCGCCTGAGCGAACGCCGGCACCGCCCAGACGGCAATCGCCAAGCCCAGCGCCAACTCACGAAGTCGCCTCAGCATGGCTAACGAATAGCAGACAGCGCGTGATTAACCAAGGCCATGCGGCGTCGTGTTGCTGGTTGGCGTCGTTAGCGCCGTTCTCCTAACTGGTACACAATACTCAGCTTGTGAGTTCGTCTGTGTCCGCTCCAAAGGGGAGCCGGCTCGCGCTCCTGACCCTCGGCGCTCTCGGCGTTGTCTATGGCGACATCGGCACGAGCCCGCTCTACGCACTCCGCGAGTGCTTCAATCCCGCGCACGGCGTCGCACCCACCACCGACAACGTCGTAGGCATCCTGTCGCTGATCTTCTGGGCGCTGATGCTCATCGTGTCGGTCAAGTACCTGATCTTCGTCCTGCGCGCGGACAACAAGGGCGAGGGCGGCATCCTGGCCCTGATGGCGCTGATTCCGCACCGGCCCGAAACGAGGTTCAGGACGCGGACCGTGATGATCGGCCTCGGCCTGTTCGGCGCGTCGCTGCTTTACGGCGACGGCATCGTTACGCCCGCCATCTCCGTTCTGAGCGCTGTCGAAGGATTGAGTGTCGGCACGCATGTGTTCGAGCCGTACATCCTGCCGATCGCCGTCGTCATACTCCTGGGTCTGTTCCTGATTCAGTCGCGTGGGACGCAGACGGTCGGCCAGTTGTTCGGGCCGATCATGGTGGTCTGGTTCGGAACGCTGATCGTGATGGGACTGCCGTGGATCCTCCACCACCCGACCGTGCTCAAGGCGTTCAACCCGATGGACGGCATCCACTTCCTCTGGCGCAATGGCTGGATGGGGTTCGTCGTGCTGGGCTCGGTGTTTCTCGTGTGCACCGGTGGCGAGGCGCTCTACGCCGACATGGGGCACTTCGGCCGCAAGCCGATCCGCATTGCGTGGTTCAGCATGGTGCTGCCGGCGCTCTTCATCAACTACCTCGGCCAGGGCGCGATGCTGCTCGAGCATCCAGAGAACGCCTCGGCGCCGTTCTATCTGATGGCGCCCGCCTGGGCTCTCTATCCACTGGTTGCGCTCGCCGCAATGGCGGCCGTCATCGCGTCCCAGGCGCTCATTTCCGGCGCGTTTTCACTGACGCGACAGGCGATCCAGCTTGGCTACTGTCCGCGCCTCCGGATCGAGCACACGTCCGCGAGTGAGCACGGACAGATCTACATGCCGGAAGTGAACTGGGGCCTGATGATCGCGACCATCGGCCTCGTGCTGGGCTTCAAGAGCTCCGGCGCGCTCGCGGCGGCGTACGGCATCGCCGTCGGTTCGACGATGGTGTTCACGACGATGCTGGCCTACATGGTGGCGCGCGAATCGTGGGGCGTGAGCCGGCCGGTGGCCGGATCGCTCGGGCTTCTCTTCCTCACCGTTGAAGTCGCATTCCTGTCGTCGAACGCACTCAAGATCCCGCACGGCGGATGGTTCCCTCTGGCGGTCGGACTGCTGTCCTACGTTGGCTTCTCAACGTGGAAGTCAGGCCGCGCGCTGCTCTGGTCGCGGCTCTCTGAACGCATGTATCCCTTCGACAAGTTCCTCAAGGACATCGCTGCCCAGCCGCCTTATCGCGTCCCGGGCACGGCGGTCTTCATGACGAGCAACCTGAAGGGCACGCCCCTGACGTTGCTGCACAACCTCGAGCACAACCGCGTGCTGCACGAGCGTGTGTTGCTTCTCACGGTGGCCACGAGCGACGTGCCGTTCGTGCACGACAAGGAGCGCATCGAAATCGAGGAGATCGGTCAGGGCTTCTACAGGGTCGCGATGCACTACGGCTTCATGCAGGAACCGGATGTGCCGGCCGCCCTGGCGACTGTCATTGCTGGCGGTGAGTCGATCAAGCTCGACCGCACAACGTTTTTCCTCGGCATCGAGACGCTGCTGGCCACGGGCCGCCCGGGCATGGCGCTCTGGCGCGAGCGCCTGTTCGCCCTGATGTCACGGAACGCCGTGCGCGCCACGTCATTCTTCCGGATCCCGCCCGAACGCGTCGTCGAAATTGGAATTCAGGTAGAGCTGTAGAACCCTGCAGGACCTGCGCGCTCGGCGCGATAATGGGGTTGTGCCCTCCAACCGTCCTCGCGTCAAGGAAGCTGTGGACCGTTTTCTGGCACGGGTGCGCCACAACATCGATGTCCACCTGGAGACGCTCGGCGCGGACCTGGTGAAGGCAATTGAAGAGGAAGGCGGCCGCGTCTCCGGGGAACGCGTCTCCGACCTCGCCCGGGCGGCGTCAACGATTCAACTGCAGGAAGGCCGGCTCGACACGCTGGCCAAGGTCGTCGGCGCCCTGAGGCTTCAGGACGATGCCACGACGCTGAGGGGAATTCTGGACGCGCTCGCGCGCGGCGGATCAAGCGAGGCGGCGCGAGTCGCCGTGCTCCTGGTCGACGGCGGGTCCGTGCACAGTTTTGCGGACTACGGGTATCTGGCAGGGGCTCGCCCGACGGATGCACCTCTCGAGAGCTATCCGGCTCTGGCCGCAGTCGTGCGGGACCGGCAGCGCCTGGTTCTGGCGGCCGCTCCGGGAGCGAGGCTCCCCGAAGTCCCTCCCTACATGCGCGCCATGTCAGGCAACGCTGGCATCCTGGTTCCAGTGATCGTGGCCGGGGTGGTCGTCGCCGTGCTCTTCGCGGAAGGTCCGGAGCGTGTGCCGGGGCAGAGCGCCGCATCGGTCTGGATGGAACACATTGAAGTTCTGGTACGTCATGCCTCCTCGAGGCTCGAGAACATAACGTCGCGCCGAACCGTCGAGGTCCTGACCTCGGCCGGCTGAGCGCCCGCGGCACGCGTCACAAGCAGCAAGACCCATGTTGAAACATCTGAAGGCGGCGATCGTTGCGGCATCCCTCGTCGCAATCTTCGGCTGGCCGCAGGCCGCGCCGGAGGTCGTCAGTGCGGCCCCGCAGAACGAACTGTGGATGGCGCCGTCCGCGGCGGCTGTGAGCGCGAGGGCGCGGCTCGCGCGCGCCGTGTCGGATCTCGCCGACGGCCGGGCCGAGGATGCGCTCCCGGTATTCATCGGTGCGTCGAGCGATCCGGTCATCGGCGCGTATGCCCGTCTGTTCGCCGCGCGCGCCTATCTGGCGCTGTCGAAGCCTACCGATGTCGCGCGCACCGTCGCGTCGATCATGAGTGGAGCGCCCTCGGATGCGCTGGCCGAATCGGCATTGAACCTGGCCGCGGAAGCGGGCAGTCTCGCCTCTGACAAGAGCGCCGTGCTCGGCGCGCTCAAGACGCTTGCCGCGCGGCCGAACTCGGCGCCGGCCGCGGCGGAGTTCCGTCTGCTGCAGGCCGCGATTAGTGCGGGCGATCGAGGCCTTGCGACGGCGTCTTTTCGGCGGCTCTATTTTGATTTTGGCGCCGCGCCCGAAACGGCGGACGCCGTCGAGGAGATGGCGCGGATCGGCGTCGGCCGGCCGGTCGCGACCCGGGAAGACGCGGGCCGCCACCTGAACTACGCGGAGGCGCTGTTTCAGGCCTCGAAGTACACGGACGCGCGGGCCGCATTCGTCGCAGTCCAGGCAGCGGCACCGGCCGAGGCCCGCGATCTGATTCAGCTTCGCATCGCCGAGTGCGACGTGTTTCTGAAGAAGCATGCCGCCGCGGCGCCGGCGCTGCGAGCGCTCGCGGATGCGAGATCGCCTCGATCAGCGGAGGCCGAGTTCTACTACCTGGCGACGATCAAAGGACTTGGCAGGACGGTCGAATACGTCACGCTCGCGCGTGAGCTTTCGAAGCGCCTGGAGGCTCCGTGGGCCGAGCGGGCGCTGAATGACCTCGGGACCCACTTCATCCTCACCGACGAGGATGAGAAAGCAGCGGAAGTCTTCGCCGAGCAGTACGCGCGCTTTCCGCAGGGGGCATTCTCTGATCGCGCCGCGTGGCGCGCCGGCTGGTGGGCCTACAAACAGAAGGAGTACGCGGAGACCATCCGGATATTCGAGGCCGCTGCCGTGTCCATGCGGCGCGCGGATTATCGTCCAGCGTGGCTGTACTGGGCCGCGCGCGGCCATCTGGAGCTCGGCCATCGTGAGCCCGCGCTCGAGGGGTTTCGCCGGACGATCGCGGATTACCGGAACTCCTACTACGGCCGCGCGGCCATCCAGGAAATCTCACGGATGCAGCCCGTCGTCCGCACGTCCAGAGAGAATCCGATTTCGCCGGCGCGAACGACCTGGCCCGCGACGATTGCGCCCGCAGCGCGCCCCGCAAATGGCAGCGTCATCGAGCATCTCCTCGCCGCGGGAATGCACGACGATGCGATTGCGGAACTGAGGCGGCTGCAGTCGAGCGGCCAGGGCTCGCCTCTGGTGGATGCGACGCTCGCCTACGCGCTGAACAAGCAGGGCAAGCTCCGGTTCGCCATTTCCGCCATGCGCCGCGCATATCCGCAGTTCATGGCCGAGGGCGGTGAAGCCTTGCCGCCGGAGATCCTGACGGTGATCTTCCCGATCGATCACTGGGAGCTCCTGCGCGCTCACGCCACCGCGAAGGCACTCGATCCGTATCTTGTCGCGGCGCTCGTGGCGCAGGAATCGACGTTCCAGGCGGATGTGAAGTCCGCGGCCAACGCCTGGGGCCTGATGCAGATCGTGCCCGCGACCGGCCGCCGCTATGCGGCCACGCTCGGCATCAAGCCGTTCTCCACGGGCCGCCTGGTCGAGCCGGACGTCAACGTGCGCATCGGGACGACCTACTTCTCCGACTTGCTGAAGCGCTTCGGCGACGTCGGGCCGGCGCTCGCGGCCTACAACGCAGGTCCCGAGCGGGTCGTACGCTGGCTCGCCGAGCGTCCCGGCTTCAGCTCGGATGAGTTCATCGACGACATCCCATTTCCGGAGACGCAGAACTACGTGAAGCGCATCATCGGCACCGCGGAGGATTACAGAATCCTGTACGGCGGCGCGCCGCGTTAGAATGCGGCTCCATGGCCCGCAGCCGCCTTTCCCAGAAAGTCTCGTCCTTTACTGAGTCCGTCATCCGTGAAATGACGAGGCTCGCGCAGAGACACGGCGCCGTGAACCTGTCGCAGGGTTTTCCGGACTTTCCGGCGCCGCTCGCCGTGAAACAGGCGGCGTGCGACGCGATTCTGGCGGACATCAATCAATATGCGGTGACGTGGGGCGCGAAGCCCCTCCGCGATGCGATCGCCGCGGACTTCACGGCGCGCCACGGCGTGCCCGTCGTCGAGCACGAGCAGATCACCGTCTGCTGCGGCTCCACTGAGGCCATGATGGCCACGATGATGGCCATCGTCGATCCCGGCGACGAGGTCGTGGTCTTCGAGCCGTTTTACGAGAACTACGGGCCCGATGCGATTCTCTCCGGCGCCACGCCGAGGTTCGTCCGGCTGCGCGAGCCGGGACAGGGCCACGCCGACTGGTGGTACGACTCGAACGAGCTCGCGGCCGCCTTCTCGAACCGGACGCGCGCCATCATCATCAACACTCCGAACAATCCGACGGGGAAGATCTTCCGGCGATCCGAGCTCGAGGAAATCGCCGCGCTGTGCCGCACGTGGGACGCCATCGCGGTCACCGACGAGATCTACGACCACATCCTCTATGACGGCGAGACGCACGTCGCCATGGCCTCGCTCGACGGAATGGCCGAGCGCACGGTCACCATCAACGGTGTTTCGAAGACCTTCAGCGTGACGGGCTGGCGCGTGGGCTGGACGGTGGCGCCGGCGGATCTGACAAACGGGATCCGCAAGGTCCACGATTTCCTCACCGTTGGTGCAGCAGCGCCGTTACAGGCCGCGGCTGCGGCTGCGCTGGCGTTGCCCGGCTCGTACTACAAGGAACTGGCGGCTGGTTACGCCCGGCGCCGGGATCGGCTGATGGGGATTCTCGAAGCGAACGGCTTCACGTGCTACAAGCCGCGCGGCGCGTACTACATCATGACGGACATCGCGTCGTTCGGCTTCCCGGACGATGTGACGTTCGCGAGGCACCTGGTGTCGGAGATCGGCGTCGCCGCCGTGCCCGGCAGCAGTTTCTATAAGGACACGGCGTCGGGCCGCACCAAGCTGCGCTTCTGTTTCTGCAAGAAGGACGAGACGCTTTCTGCAGCCGAAGAACGGCTGCAGAAACTTCGAAGTTCGAACTTCGAAGTTCGAACCTAGGCGCTCCTCAGTAGCGGATCGCGCCGCCGAACCAGAGCCCCTGGAACTTCAGCTTGCCGAAGTCCTGCTCGATGCGCAGGTTCGTGTTGATCCTCCGCCAGCCGCCTGAGATGCCCAGGTTGTTGCTGATGTTGACGGTCGCCGACAGGTCGATGTCGGTGTAGTTGCCCTCGTACTTGCCGTCGAACTCAGGCACTTTCAGTCCGCCAATCTCGAGATTCAGGGCAAGGTCCGGAAGCGGGTACGCGCGCGCGACGACGCCGATGGCAGGCAGCGGCGCCTGGGCTCCGGCCTCACCCGAGACGACGAGGGAGGACAGGCCGGCGCTGAGCTCTGTCTGGCGAACTTCGAAGAGCGCACCGACGAACCCGCGCGCCTTGTAGATGAAGTCCCACTCGTAACCGAAGCGGGTGACCTTCCAGCCGAGTTGCGAGTCCACCGGCAGCGCTGCGTCGAACGTGTGGCCCGCGAACGTCACGGTGCGGGCGAGCACGCCCGACGCGGTGTAAGCGAGCGGCGTCTGCTGGTATCGGAGCTTGTGCTTGCGGCCCGGCCGGACCGTCACGCGGAAATCCTTGAAGCGCGCATCGCCGAAGCCAAGGTCGCTGACGAGGTCGATCTTGCTGCCGATGAGGTTGAGGCGATCCGAGGCGATGCTGCCAAAGAGGCCGGGCTTCCACCAGGCCGCGGAGAGTTCGACGTGGTAGTTCTCGCCCATCGCCGGGCGCGCAGCCGTCTTCTTTGGAGCAGGCCGGCCGAATTGAGCCGCGGCGCTCGCCGGGACAAGGAACACCAGGATGAGGGCCGCCAGAACCGTCATTCGGGCGCGGACAAAGAGCTTGGGCTGCACACACGTCATGACGTGGTTATCGGCACGTTGGCCGGGAAAGCGCAGTTTGGGGGTGACTAGCGGCGGGCGACCGTCGCCCACCCGCTCCGGAGGACGGTGATACGGATCTGCTGGCGGCCGAACTTGACCGCCTCGTCGCAGTTCCACATGTAGATGTCGATTTCCCGGCCTTTGATCTCAGGTCCGGTGTCGAGCACGGTGTAGATCCCGTGGTACGGGGCGGCAACGCCGTCCACCTGAATCACCGAGCCAATCGGCAGGATCTTGGGGTCGCCCGCGGCAATGCCGGCTCGAACCTGGACGCCGGACGCCGTGACCGTCCCGCGACAGTAGGCTGTGGCCTCGAACGTGCCGCGGCTGCCTTTTGATGGCGCCCCAACAGCGCTCAAACCGACCTCGCCGACCGCGCGTGAGTCGATGACCGTCGCCTGGTAGAGCAGCGTGAACACGACGGCCGTCAGGGCCGTCGCGAGGAGCTTCCGGCGGAGCGATCTGGACAGAAGGAGCATGAACGGGCACACCCAGCGTAGCAGACCAATGGGGGCAAAAGCCCAGCGGAAAGTGCTGACAATTCTGAGGGTGAGCGGACTGGCTAAGTCGTTATATTTGAATTACTTAGTGGCGAAATGCCTGAAGCCTTCCGGGAGGGCCTGGGTCTCTTCGCCTTGCGTCACGACCAGAGACTCGCCGGCCGTGAGCTCGCCGATTCTGGTGACGCGCAGGCCTCCTGCTTTGATCGCGGCAGCGAAGAAGCCCCGGCGCTTCTTCGCTGGTACCGCGAACAGCAACTCGTAGTCTTCGCCCCCGCTCATTGCTCTCGTCAGGGGATCGGCGTTGCTCGCCTGCCACCAGGCCATCGCGGCTTCATCCACCGGCAGGGCGTTGCTGTCGATTGACGCTCCGGTCGCGCTCTCCGAGGCGATCTGCCGGACCGCATCAGCCAGCCCATCCGACAGGTCCATGCATGCCGACGCTGCCCTGTAGCCGGCAACCAGACGGCTCAGGGTCACGAGTTGCGGGGGAGTCTCGTACCGTTCGACGCACGATGCCGGACCGGACGCGAGCGTGCGCCGGTCCGCTCCCGAAGCAAGCACCTCGAGGCCAGCCGCGGCGCCGCCGATTGCGCCGGTCAGGTAAAGACCATGGCCCGGCTTGCCTCCGTCGCGCCGTAGCACCCGGCGCGGATGAACAGTCCCGGTCGCCGTCACCGTGATCACCAGGGGCCCCGGCGACGCGCTGATGTTTCCGCCGATGAGCGAGGCTTTCGCTGTCTGCGTTTCGATCAACACGCCCTCGACGAGCCCGTGGAAGTCCTCGATCGGCAGCGAGGCAGGGAGGCAAAGCGAGAGGAGTATGGTGCGCGGCGACGCGCCCATCGCCGCGAGGTCGCTGAGGTTCACGAGTACCGCCTTGCGGCCGATCGCCCGCGCGCTTGACCACTCGCGCCTGAAATGCACGCCCTCGACGAGTGTGTCCGTGGTCAGGACTTCCGATCTGCCGCGCACCGGTTCGACAACCGCCGCATCGTCTCCGATGCCGAGCGTGATGCCGGGCGCGGCGGCGCCCGCTCGTTCACGGATGTGCTGAATGAGAAGTGCTTCGGTGGACTCGCCGACGATCACAAAACCCCGCTTTGCCGTGTGGGGAGGCCGTATGAACCTGCCTAGACAGGTGGAGCCGCTGTGTTAGCCGCGCTTTAGGCTTCCTCGCCTCGGAGGCATGCACACCACGCAGCATCGCAGCTCACTTTGTGTTGAAACATCGGCTCAAGCGGCGCTCCGATCCATCACGCACAAAGCAGGGAAGTAGATCCTACCGTGCGGCGCGGGTTCCGGCAACCGGATCGAGTGCGGCGTCGATGATGCGTTCGATATCCGCCGCGCGCGAGACCAGGCGCGCGGCTTCGCCGGACGAATCCTGACGGGTGCGGAAGAGCTCGTCCGCGATGTTGAGCGCGGCGAGTACGGCCAGACGCACCGCGTCCGTCGTCGCGAGTTCGCGGCCCACGCGCTCCATCTTCTGGTCGACGAACGCCGCGACGTCGTTCACGTACTTCGGCTCCAGCGTGCTCTTGATGGCATAGCGCTGGCCCTGAATGTCGACGTGAATGACGCGGGCTTCAGACATCAGAGACTGAGCTTGTCGATCTGCGAAATCATCTGCGTGACGCGGGCGCGGATGAGATCTCTCTCTTCGCGCATCGTCGCCAGCTCGGCGGAAGCGGTGGCGCCGTCTGCCAGCCGGGTCTTGAGCGACGCGACTTCCTGCTGGAGCCGCGACATCTCGTCGGCGGTCCTGGTCTTCTCCGCGCGAAGCGCGTCGATCACGCCGACCATCTGGCGGACCTTTTCCTCGAGCCGATCGATCGGCTGCACATCGACGACTGCTGCTGCACCTGAACGCATCACTGAATCTCCTGCTTGCCGCGCAGGACGGCGCGATGGGTCGCTTCGAGCGCGGCGACGATGGCGCCGACCGCGTCCTGAACTTCCGCGTCCGTGAGCGTTCTGTCCGCATCACGGAACGTCAGCCGCAACGAGAGGCTGATCATGCCGTCCGGTACGCCTTTTCCCTGGTACCGATCGAATTCGCGCACGGACACGAGCGTTGCCGGCGCGATCGACCGGATAGTGCCACGAACATCAGCAGCAGGCAAGCGATCGCTGACGAAAATCGAGAGGTCGCGCACGATCGACGGGAAGCGCGGCAGGGCGGAGATGCGCGATGCCGCGGCGACGCGGATCGAACCCAGCGCGGCCAGGTCGATTTCACCGCCGACGATGCCAGAGCCCTGGCTCAGTCCACGAGCAGTGACGATCGCCGGGAGAATCTCTCCAGCGAATCCGACCGTCCTGTGCTCTCCCCCCGTCAGGATCGAAAGCGTTGCGGCGCGTCCCGGGCTGAACCACGGCGTCGACGTCGCCGCCGTCGAATGGATTTCGACGCCGAGTGCCTCACCGATGAGCGTCGCGATGCCCTTGGCATCGAAGAAGTCGACGGGCGATGGACGGCTGCTCCAGTGTTCTTCCCTGGCGCCAGTCAGGATCCAGCCGACCCTGGTCGATTCACCCTCGCGGGCGAACGCGGCGCCCGTTTCGAAGAGCCGCACCGACTCGGCCTCGCGGCGCCGGTTGTAGATCAGGGCATCGAGGAGACCCGGAAGCAGCGACGGTCGAAGAACCGCGAACTTCTCGGACAGCGGGTTCGCGATCTCGACGATGTCGCCGGCGGCGCGCACGAACGGGTCGGCCGCGGCCCGTTCCAGAAAGGTGAACGTGCACGTTTCCTGGAGGCCCGCGGCGCAGAGGATCCCGCGCAGCCGCCTGTCGCGTGCGACGGTGGGCGAAATGGCTCTCGGCATCTCCCGCAGCGCGGGAAAGGTCGCCGGAATGCGATCGAATCCCCAGTGGCGGCCGATGTCTTCGATGACGTCCGCCTCGCGGGTCACATCGACTCTGTGTGACGGCGCCGTAACGCTCCACCCGTCCGTCGAATGGTTGATGGTGAACCCGAGTCGTCCGAGTGTCCGCTCGACCACCTCGTCCGGGACGCGATCACCCAGGAGCCGCTGAACGTGGGCCCGTTTCACGGCAATCTGGCGCGGTTCGAACGGACGCGGGTACACGTCTGATATGCCGCCTGACAGCCGGCCTGCGCCAATCTTCTCGAGCAGGTGCAGCGCACGCTGAATGGCGCGCACCGGTGCGGTGATATCCGCGCCGCGCTCGAAACGGGCGGCGGCTTCGGTCTTGAGCTGGTAGCGGCGGCTTGCGGCGCGCACCATCGCCGGGAGGAACCAGGCACTTTCGATCGCCACGGTGGTGGTCGCCGCCGAGACCTCCGAGGCCGCGCCGCCCATGACTCCGGCAATGGCCACGGCACGCTCGCGATCGGCGATGACCAGCGTCGTGTCGTCCAGCTCACGCGTCTGACCATCGAGCGTTGTCAGCGTCTCGTTCGCGCGTGCGCGGCGGACCCGAATCTCCTGGCCTGCAAGCTTCGAGACGTCGAAAGCGTGCATCGGGTGACCCATCTCGAGCATTACGTAGTTCGTGACATCGACGACGTTGTTGATGGGCCGGACGCCCGCTGCGGTCAGCCGATCTGCCAGCCAGGCGGGTGAGGGGCCTACCTTCACTTCCGCGACGGCGAGGGCGTACCGGCCGCAGCCGGCGTCGCCGATCGAGACGTTCACGGTGGCGTGTCCCTTGTCGGACAACGGAGCGAGCGCAGGCGCGGACAGATCGAGATCGAAGGCGGCCGAGGCCTCGCGGGCCATGCCGTACACGCTCAGGCAGTCCGGCCGGTTGGCGCTGATCTCGAAGTCGATGACGTCGCCGTCAATCGCGCCGACTTCGAAACCGCACGAGCCGAGGCGGGCCGCAAGCGTCGCGATGTCGCCGGGCGGTTGTACGTACTCGCGCAGCCACGAGACCGGGACCTTCACAGCGGCACCTGACGGAGGAACCGAAGGTCGTTCTCGTAGAACATCCGGATGTCGTCGATGCCGTACAGGCGCAGCGCCAGTCGCTCGATCCCGACGCCGAACGCGAAGCCCGTGTATTTGTCCGGGTCGTAGCCGACCGCCTCGAAGACCGCGGGATGCACCATGCCGCAACCGAGGACTTCGATCCATCCGGTCTGCTTGCAGAGACCGCAGCCTTTTCCCGAGCAGCCCTGGCACTCGACGTCGAGCTCGGCCGAGGGCTCGGTGTAGGGGAAGAAGCTCGGGCGGAAGCGGGTGCGCAGAGCGCTGCCGAAGAACGCCGAGGCGAACGAGTTCAGCGTGCCCTTCAGATCGCCGAGACTGATGCCCTCGTCAACGACGAGGCCTTCGACCTGCGTGAACATCGGCGTGTGGGTCGCATCGATGTCGTCGCGACGGTACACGCGGCCGGGCGCGATGATCCGCACCGGCGGCTTGTGCGTTTCCATGTACCGGATCTGCATGCCGGACGTGTGCGTGCGCAGCAGCGAGGCTTTTCCGACGGGTGACGTCAGGTAGAGCGTGTCCTGCATGTCGCGCGCCGGATGTTCCGGCGGCATGTTCAGCGCCTCGAAGTTGTGCCAGTCGTCCTCGAGCTCGGGACCGTCGATGACCTGATAGCCCATGCCGAGGAAGATGTCTTCGATGCGCTCGCGGACGAGCGTGAGTGGATGCCGGCGTCCGACCGCGGGGACGTGCCCCGGCAGCGTGACGTCGACCGCGCCGGCTGGCGCCGCGGTGGCGGACACCTCCGCCTCGCGCGCGTTCAGCGCCGCTTCGATGTCCTGTTTGAGGGCGTTGGCCGCGGCGCCGAGCGCCCGCCGTTCCTCGGCAGGCGCGGCGCCCACGGCTTTCAGCAGCTCGGTGACGCGGCCCTGTTTCCGGCTCAGGAACTGGTCGCGTACGGCGCGCACTGCCGCGACCGTGGCGGCAGCGCCGACCGCGGACTGGAACTCCGCGCGGAGTTCGTCAACCAGGGAGGGCACGTCGCGAGCTCGCGCTTACGCGCGAGCGGCCTTGGGGGCCGGACGCGCGGCTTGGGCCTGCTTCGCGAGCATTTCGAACGCGGCCGGATGATCGACCGCCAGCTCGGCGAGGTTCTTGCGATCCAGCCCGATGCCGGCCGCCTTGAGGCCGCTGATCAGCTGTCCGTAGCTCAACCCGTGCTGACGGGCGGCGGCGTTGATGCGGACCACCCACACCCGGCGGAAGTCGCGCTTCTTGCGGCGGCGGCCGGAGTAGGCGTAGTTCAGGGCCTTGTCGACCGCTTCCTGTGCGGCCTGGTAGAGCTTGCTCTTGGTGGCGTAGAACCCTTTCGCGCGCTTCAGCAGCTTCTTGCGCTTTGCTCGGCGAACGGTTCCTCTCTTAACGCGGGGCATTGGGACTCCTCAGAATCTGGTGATTTGGTGATTTGGTGACTGGGTCATTGGGACGGCTTGAAATCGCCAGGTCACCAAGTCACCGATCACCAAATACAGAACTCAGTCGTATGGCAGCATCCGCTTCAGCTTGCCGGCGTCGGACGGCGAAATTACCGTCGTCCCGCGCGCCTGCTTCTTGCGGCGCGTCGGCTTGCTCGTGAGGATGTGGCGTTTGAACGCCTTGCCGCGAAGGAACTTGCCCGACGCGGTCTTCTTGAAGCGCTTGGCCGCGCCTCGATGGCTCTTGATCTTCGGCATGTGAACTCCACTCGTACTACGCACCGCGCACTACGCGCAGCGCCCTGATCTACTTGTTGCGTCCCCGCGGCGCAAGAATCGTGTGGAGCTGATTGCCTTCTTTCTGCGGCTCCGACTCGATCATTCCAATCTCGCTCAACTCTTCGATCAACCGTTCCAGGATGCGGCGCCCGATTTCCGGATGGGCGTTCTCGCGGCCCCTGAAGAAAATCGTCGCTTTGACCTTGTCGCCTTCAGCCAGGAAGCGCTCGATGTGCTTCTTCTTGAACTGGTAATCGTGCTCGTCGACCTTCGGCCTGAACTTGATCTCCTTGACCAGGATCACCTTCTGGTGCTTCTTGGCCTGCCGCGCCCGCTTCTGCTGCTCGTACTGGAACTTGCCGAAGTCCATGATCCGGCAGACCGGAGGCATGGCCGTCGGCGAGATCTCCACGAGATCCAGTCCCTTGCTCTTGGCCAGCGCCAGCGCCTGCGGAGGCGGCATGATCCCGAGCTGCTGCCCGGTGTCGTCGATCACGCGGATTTCACGAACCCTGATGCGCTCGTTGATGCGAGTGCGATCGTCACGTCGTGGGCTGCGATCGAAAGCGATAATGAACCTCCTAAGACAATCTGCAACCTACAACCTGCAACCTTGCAAGTTGCCGACTGCCTACTGCGCGACTACACCCCGGCTCGCGACCTCGGCCTTCGCCGCCGCCACGAAGTCGTCCAGCGTCCGGCTTCCCTGATCGCCCGTCGCGCGATTCCTCACCGCAACGGCGCCTTCAGCAGCCTCGCGATCCCCAATCACGAGCATGTAGGGGACCTTCTGGAGTTGGGCCTCTCGAATCTTATAACCAATCTTCTCGACGCGTCCGTCGACGGTCACGCGGAAACCCTCGGTGGCCAGCCGCGCCCGGACCGACTCGGCATAGTCCAGGTGACGGTCCGCAATGGGCAGGATCCGGACCTGTTCGGGCGCGATCCAGAGCGGGAGCGCCCCGGAATAGTGCTCGAGCAGAATGGCGATGAACCGCTCGAAGCTGCCGAAAATCGCGCGGTGGATCACCACCGGGCGGTGCTCCGCGTTGTCCGCCCCGGTGTACTTCAGGTCGAATCGCGCCGGCATCTGGTAGTCGAGCTGGATGGTGGCGCACTGCCACTTCCGGCCGATCGCATCCGTGATGTCGCAGTCGATCTTGGGTCCGTAGAAGGCGCCGTCGCCTTCGTCCACGCGGTACTCGACGCCGGCCGACTCGAGGGCGCGCTTCAGCTCCGCCTCGGCATGATTCCAGGTCGCGAGCTCCCCGAGGTACTCGGCGGGCCGTGTCGACAGCTTGACCGAGTACGCGAGACCGAAGTCGCCATAGACGCGCTTGACGAGGCGGAGCAGCCGCTCGACTTCCTCGCCAATCTGCGACTCCATCACGAAGCAGTGCGCATCGTCCTGCGAAAATTGACGGACGCGTGTGAGGCCGGCGAGCACGCCCGACGCCTCGTTCCGATGAAGCGGCGTCTGTTCGTGGAGGCGCAGCGGGAGATCACGGTAGCTGCGGCTCTCGCTCGCGAACACGAGCATGTGGCCCGGGCAGTTCATCGCCTTCACGGCCATGTCAGGGCCCGCGTCGGCCTGCGGTTCCTTCGTGGCGTCTTTCGCCGCGCGGTCGCGCGACTCGACGAGAAACATGTTGTCGCGATAGTGCTGCCAGTGGCCGGAGGTTTCCCAGAGCGCCTTGTTGTAGATGAGCGGCGTCTTCACTTCGGCGTAGCCCGACGGGAACAGCACGTCGCGCATGTACTGCCCGAGGATGTTGTACAGCGTCGTGCCCTTGCCCAGCCAGAACGCCGCGCCCGGCGCCCACTGATGGAACGTGAACAGGCCGAGATCCTTGCCGATTCGGCGGTGGTCGCGCTTCTTCGCTTCCTCAATCTGCGTCAGGTACTGCTTGAGGTCGTCGTCCTTGAAGAACGCGGTGCCGTAGATGCGCTGCATCGGCTGGTTGCGCGCATCGCCTTTCCAGTAGGCGTTCGACGCCGACAGCACCTTGAACGCCTTCAGGCGGTTCGTCGACGGCACGTGCGGCCCGACGCAGAAATCAACGAATGTGTCGCGGTCCTTGATCGTGTAGCAGGAGACGAATTGTTCTCCGGCGGTCTTCTCCTCGATCAGCTGGACCTTCAGCGGCTCGCCGCGCTCACGGAAAAACTGGATCGCTTCGTCGCGCGGCCACATCTGGCGTTCGTAGGGCAGATCCTGGCTGGCGAGCTGCCGCATCCGTGCTTCAATTTTTTCCAGGTCTTCCGGCACGAACGGCCGTTCGACGACGAAATCGTAGAAGAAACCCTCGTCCGTCGCCGGGCCGATGCCGCACTGCGCGCCGGGGAACAGCTGCGTCACCGCGGCCGCGAGCAGGTGTGCCGTGGAGTGCCGATACAGCGCCAGCGCTTCCGCGCCATCAGCGGTGACAATCTTCAGCGACACGTCACGATCGAGCGGAAAGGTGAGGTCGACCATCTTTCCGTCCACCGTCGCGGCCAACGCCTTCTTCATGACGGCCTGCGGCAGCACCGACGAGGCAAACTCCCGCACCGGCGTGCCGGCAGGCACACTGCGCTGAGAACCGTCGGGAAGGGTGATGGTGACCTGGGACAAGACGCTTACCTGAGAAGGTCAGAGGTCAAAGGGCAGAGGTCAAAGGTTCGGAGCGAGCTGTCGCGTCTCATCTGTTCTCAAAGCCAAAGATTGATGGCGAAGCGCCCACCGAACCTTTGACCTTTGCCCTCTGACCTTTACCCTTCGTAGGTGGTAGGCACGGGCGGACTCGAACCGCCGACCTCCTGCATGTCAAGCAGGCGCTCTAACCAGCTGAGCTACGCGCCTATGTATTGCCGCGTCCCGGCACCCACAGCGACCCCGCCGGGGCTCGAGACGAACGCCCAGTATAAGCCGAAAATGGGCCGCTATCGTGGCTTCTTCAGGTGTTCGATGGCCTTCTCGAGCGGGGCATCCGTCGTGGGCGGCAGTTCATCGAAACCGATCACAGGATTTGGGGCAATCACGGCCGGTACGAGGCCGTGCTCGTGGATCGGAGTGGCTCCGTCAATCGTGTAATAGCGCTCGTAGGTCATCCAGAGCCCGAAACCCTGCGGCAGGCGGACCAGCTTCTGCACGCCCGCAATTCCCGCGGTGGGTTCGCCAACGAGGTCGGCGCGCTTGTTTCCGGACAGGGCCGCCGCGAAGACTTCGGCGGCACTCGAGGTGCCGTTGGAGACGAGCAGCACCACGGGCATCGTGATGACGCCGTCACCAGCCGCGGCCGGCGTCTTCACCGGCGTTCCAGTGCGGCCACCGCGGACGCCGACGGTGCCCGTTTTCACGAAGAGCCTCGCAGCCTTGATGCCGTCTTCCAGCTCGCCATCGCCGATTCCGCGCAGGTCGATCACCGCGCCGCTCACCTTGTCCTTGGCGAGCTGGGCGAACGTAGTCGCGAGCGCGCCCGCGACCGTCGAGTCGAATGTCGCGACGCGAACGCGCGCCACGCCGTTGACCATCGATGTCGTCACGGCCGCGCCCTTCGGCGCTTCGCGGACGATTTCAATGACGTGCGGATCGGCGACGTTGCCACGGATGATCGTCAGGGACACCTTCGAACCGGGCGCGCCGCGCAGCAGGCGGCGGCCGGTCACCGTCGACATGTCGCGCGTGGGCTTGCCGTCGATCATCCGGATGAAGTCGCCCGCCTGAAGTCCCGCGCGCGCCGCCGCGGATCCGTCGCGCACGCCGAGCACCCGAAGATAGAACTGCCGCGTGACGACGAGCCCGGTTTCTCCGGCCGGGAGCGCAGCGGCGCTCTCCATCGCCTTGACCTCATCAGGCTGTAGAAACGCGCTCGACGTGTCCAGCCCGTCGGCCAGGCCGCGCATCGCGCCGTCCAGCACACGGTCCATGTCCGGCGGTTCAACATACGCGAGACTGATGAGCTGCACGACGTCGTTGAAGATGCGAAGCGGCGCGACAACTTCCTGCGGCGCCGCGGCTCTCGGGACGCCGATGAAGCCGCCGATCGTGACGAGGGCCACGAGTGGAGTCGAGACGAGAAACACAAGAACCCGGGTCCGTCGCGCCATGTCGCTGATTATCGCAAATCCCCGGGCCGCACGGGGCCGGCCTACCGCCTGCCGACCGTACCGACAAGCACCAAGCGGCCACCCACCTTACTGAGCCGCACCACGTGGCCACCCACCGTACTGAGCCCCGCAAGTGGCCACCCACCGTACCGAGCCCCGCCAAGTGGGCTTGCCCACCGTAGCGCGCAGCGCGAAGGTGGGCGGGTTACGCTTGTGCGCGATGCGGGTCCTCGGTGTCGATATAGGCGCGCGCCGGCTCGGGCTGGCGCTGTCTGATGACACCGCCAGCCTGGCACGGCCCTGGCAGACGATTGCGGTGCCCGCGGGGGCGACACCGCGGATGTCGGCCGAGGCGATAGCCGCGGTCCTTGCGGCTGCTAGGAGCGCGGACGATGACGAGGGCGGGCGAGTGGGAGAAATCGTGGTGGGATTGCCGCGGCGTCTCAATGGTGACGACACGGACCAAACCGCGGCGGCGCGGCTCATGGCTTCCGCGCTCCACGAATTGACCGGTCTCGCCGTGCATCTTCAGGACGAACGCCTCTCGAGTCACGAAGCCGAATCGCGCCTGGCGGTTCGCGAAAAGGACTGGCGCAAACGTAAACAGAAACTGGACGCGGCCGCCGCCGCCATCATTCTTCAGGACTATCTCGACCGTGCTTAAGCGGCTCTTCTTCCTCACCGTAATCCTTGCGGTCGCCGCCGCCGGACTCGGCGTGTGGGCGCGGCAGCGATTGAACACGCCGTACCGGGCGTTTGCCGGAGAGGAAGTGATCGTGGAGATTCCGGCGGGATCGAGCGTTGCAGCCATTGCGAATCGACTGGTTGCCGCTGGTGTGCTGCCCGACGCCCTGACGTTCCGTCTGGCGGCAAGACTGACCGGCGCGGACCGGAAGCTGCAAGCGGGCGAGTACAGGTTCGCCGGCCCCAGCACGCCACTCGCAGTCATGCAGAAACTAGCGGCCGGTGACGTGTACAGCCTCAACGTCACCTTTCCCGAGGGCCTCGCGATCGTCGAGATGGCCGATATCTTTGCCCGTTCGGGCCTCGGCAGCGCCCGTGACTTCGTGTCCGCGGCGGCCGATGCCGCGAGCTCGGTATCATTTGGCACCGACCTGAGATCGCTCGAAGGTTATCTGTTTCCCGACACGTATCCGCTGACGCGGAGCTCCACGGCAGACGACGTCGTCCGGGAGATGCTGGCGCGTTTCGATCAGGTGCTGACCCCTGAGCGTCGCGCCGCCGCCACTGAGCGAGGGATGACGGTGCACGAGCTCCTGACGCTTGCGTCCCTCGTCGAGAAGGAAACGTCCAAGCCCGAAGAGCGCCCCGTCGTCGCGGCCGTCTACCTGAATCGTCTCAAGATCCGGATGCCGCTCCAGTGCGATCCGACGGTGATCTACGCGATGATGCTCGCGCGCCGATGGAATGGGAACATCCGCAAGACCGATCTGCAGATCAACTCGCCGTACAACACCTACAGAGTTACCGGACTGCCGCCTGGGCCGATCGCGTCACCAGGACTTGCGTCGATCGAGGCCGTGCTGAAACCAGCAGACGTTCCCTATCTTTATTTTGTGAGTCGCAACGACGGCACGCACGTCTTTGCGAAGACGCTCGCCGAGCACAATCGCAACGTGCAGGCGTACCAGAAACGCCACTGAGCCTTCGCTTCAGCGCACCTTGAAGTCGAGCACGAGAACGACCCACACAGGCGTGGGGCGCCCGTCGATCGTTCCAGGCTGAAACGACCACTCGTGAACGGCGCTGAGCGCCTGCGCATCGAGCTGCGGGTTCAGCGATCCGATGACGCGCGCGCGGCGCACGATGCCGTCCGCGTCGACGACCGCCTGCACGATCACCTGTCCCTGCATCTTCTGGCGCAATGCCTCTGACGTGTACTTCGGTTTGACGTCCCGGAGCACAACAGGAAGCGTCAGCCCCTGCGTCTTCGGTGAATATGCGCCAGCCGCGAAGTTGTCGTTCGGCACCATGTCTAGCCACTCCGGGGCCGGCGGTGCCGGCGGCGGTGGTGGCGGTGGTGGCGGTGGTGGCGGCGATTGAACGATGCCGGCCGGGACAGGAGTGGGCGGTGGTGGTGGCGGCGGAGGTGGCTGACGCTGTGCAGACGACCTCGTCACCGTCGGAGGTGGTGGTGGAGGCGGCGGTGGCGGCAGCGATGGTTTCACGACCTTCGCTGGCGGAGGCGGAGGCGGAGGCGGTGCCTGCCACGTGTGCTGCGTATCGACGCCGGGCGCGACCGATGGCATCGCCATGGCGGCGCTTGCAGAGACGGGGACTGGCTTCAGCGCGGCAGCCAGCCAGACGGCGACGACCGTGGCCATCACGAGGAGAACCCTGACGCGTTTTGACACTGACATATCGCAGCTCCTGGTCCATTCAAGAATGCGTTCGACACGACGTTCGGCGAGCGGTGGGCGCGCCATCGCCAGCGTGCCGGCTGCGCGATGCGGCCGGCGGCTGACAGCCCCGAGAAACGTGGCGAGGATGTGTGCGTAGCGGACCGGCTCGATCCCCGCAGACAGCGCTGCATCGTCACTGGCTCGTTCGGCCAGCGTAGAGACGTGGCGGCGCAGCCACCAGCCGAGCGGGCTCGGCCAGAAGATGGCCCTGAGGAGCAGCGCGAGCTGCTGCGTCATGACGTCGCGCCGGGTGACGTGCGCCAGCTCGTGCAGCAGCACCGCGTCGAGCATGTCGGCCGGCCACGTCCTCCAGTCCGCCGGGAGCACGATCGTTCGCTGCAGCGCACCGGAGGTCAGAGGCACGTCCGTACTGGCGGAGCAGGCCAGCCGCGGCACTCTGTTGGATCCGAAACGCGCGCAAAGTACTGCGACGCGATCAGTGACTGCCGGGTCCGTGATGGTGTTCGCGCCACGGGCCATCCGGTTCGCTGCGCGCGATGCAAGGGCAAGGCGCGCGAGAAGCCAGAGCACGCCTGCGAGATAGACGACGAACGCCAACGTAGTCACGGCCGGACCACTCGCGACACCGTCGGCCGCGATGGAAAACATTCCCGCGCTCGTGCCTGTGGCGAAGCCGGCCGCCGGTGTGGCGGTCGCCAGCGGCAGTCCGAACGTCGGGACGAGAAGGCTCACGCCCGGCACCATCACCGTCAGGACCGGCATGAGCAGCGAGACGACAATCACGCTACGCCAGAGCGCGAGGCGATCGGCCGCGCGTCGCACCCGGCAGATCGTCAGCAGGGCGCTCGCGATTCCGCAGAGGATGAGTCCCCGGATTGCCGCGTCCATGAGGACGCCGAGTGCCGCGCGCGCAGTCAGATCGAATGTCATGACTTCGTCCGCCGCGCCTGGGCGATCCGGCGCTGAATCCGTTCGAGATCGCGTGGGGCCAGGACCTGATCGTCCACCAGTCCCATGACGAGCGCTTCCGCCGATCCGCCACAGAACCGCTCGATGAGCTGGCGGACTGCGCGTGTGGCAACCGCCACGGGCGCCTCGACGGCCCGATAGAGAAAGGTGCGCCCATCGACGCTGTGCGTGACGTAGCCCTTGGCTTCCAGGCGCCGCAGCACCGTGCGCACGGTTGAATCCTTCATGGGCCAGACCGAGGCGAGCGCCTCGCGGCAGGCTTCTGCGGTCACCGGGCCGTGGGCCCACACGTGATCCATCACCGACTGCTCGGCGCGGCCCAGGTTCCGATGACGCGGCGGATGCTTGCGACTCATTGTAACGCTACAAGTTGTAGCAGTACGGATCGGCGCCGTCAAGCCCCACTGTTCGGGGTGTCACCCCCACTTCAGTTTTTCGCGAAGCATGTCGAAGTACGTGCGGGATGTCGTCCTCAGGAGCCTGAGGGCCCTTGCAGCTCTCGCAATCTCGATCGTGTCTCCGGGTTCGAGCGCGACGCCAAACTGGCCGTCGAACGTCACCACCGGATCGGTGTCTGGTTCAACGAGCGGTGTCAGCTGGATGCGCGATGCCGCGGGCAGGACGATCGGCCGATTCGTCAGCGCGTGCGGCGCCAGCGGCGTCAGCACGACGGCATCTGCGGAAGGATGAAGGATCGGTCCGCCGGCAGACAGGTTGTAGGCGGTGGAGCCTGTCGCTGTCGCCACGATGAGCCCGTCGGCCTTCACGTGAGACACGCGGTCGGTGTCCACGTTGACGTCGATCTCGATCATGCGAGCGAGCGCCCCGCGCGTGACGACGACGTCGTTCAGTGCGAGTCGGGTGGCCTGCTGCGAGCCCTTGCGCATCACGCGGCCTTCGAGCAGCAGTCGCGTCTCGGTGGTCGTTCTGCCGAGCACGATCATTTCCAGCGCGTCGGTCATCTCGGATCTGCCGATCTCGGTGAGGAAACCGAGACGTCCGAGGTTCACGCCCACGACCGGGACGTCGTACTGCGAATGCGCCACCGCGCTCGCGGCATCGAGCAGCGTGCCGTCGCCCCCGAACGCAATGACCACGTCGGCGTCGCGGCCGAGATCTTCGCGGTTCACGACAGGATGACGGCCGTCGACGCCCGCGTGCGCGGCGCTTCGGGACTCGATCGCGGCCCGGCAGCCGCGGCTTTCCAGGAATCTCGCCGCCTCCACCATTGCTTCGAGCGCCGCTGGCAGCGTGTGACGTGCGATCAGGCTGGCGCGCGAAACAACGGGAGAAATCGGCTTGGTCATCTCGCGTGTCCGAGGAGCAGCAGGAACTCGTGATTACCTTCGGCGCCCGTTACGGGTGAAGGCTCCAGCGCGAGCCGCTCCAATCCTATCCGAAGCGCCGCACTGGTGACCTCGTCGATGACGCGTGCGTGCACCGCGGGATCAGTGACGATGCCGCCGGCGCCGACGTCCTCGCGGCCTGCTTCGAATTGCGGCTTCACGAGCGCGACGATCCGCCCCTGTGGCGCGAGCAGCGGAGGCACCACGGGCAGGATCTGCGCCAGCGAGATGAATGACACGTCGATCGTGACGATATCGAATGCGCGGAAGTCAGCGGGGAGATCCGCTGGCGTGAGGTAGCGCGCATTGACGCCCTCGAGACAGACGACGCGGGGATCCTGACGCAGCCGCCAGTCGAGCTGGTTGTGGCCGACGTCAATTGCGACGACACGGGCCGCCCCACGCGCGAGCAGCACGTCCGTGAAACCGCCCGTCGAGGCGCCGATGTCCAGCGCCACCGCCGAGGTTGCATCGACATGAAAGACCTTCAGGGCATGGTCGAGTTTGAGGCCGCCGCGTCCAACCCATGGATGATCGGGCTGCCGAAGCGTGATCTCGGCGGCGGGATCCACCTGCGCACCAGCCTTGGTCACGGGCTGGCCGCCCACGAGGACGTCGCCCGCGATCAAGAGCGCGCGCGCGCGTTCGCGCGACTGCACCAGTCCGCGCGCAACCAGAAGCTGATCGATTCGTACCTTGGGCACGCTACGCCTGCCGGGCGAGGGTCCATGCAGCGATATCGGCGAGCCGGCCGCCGACACGTTCGCGATCGAGCGCTGCGGTCGCACGCACGACGCATGCTGCGGCGAGCTTCCTCGATTCCGCGACGCCGTAAAGGGCCGGATACGTGGGCTTACCGGCGGCTGCGTCCTTCCCGGCGGTCTTGCCGAGCGAGGCACTCGAACCCTCGACGTCGAGAACGTCGTCGATGATCTGAAACGCGAGCCCGAGCTCGCGGGCATAGTCGTCGATTGCCCGCACCGCGGAATCACCAGCGCCCGCGAGAATCGCGCCGGTGGTGGCGGCTGCGCGGATGAGGGCGCCGGTCTTGCGCGCGTGCATGTCTTCGAGCGCGGGCGCGTCGGTGATATCAGCGGCGGCGCCCGGCACTTTGCCGGCCGCCGCGAGATCGATCGCCTGCCCGCCGACCATCCCGGATGCACCAGCGGCAGCCGACAGCACCGCGCACGCCCGCAACTTCAGGCCGGCCGGCGCCTCCGCAGCTCCAGGGATCGACGCGGGTGAAGGACTCGCCGTCAGCACATTGAATGCTTCCGTCAGCAGTCCGTCGCCTGCGAGGATGGCGAGGCCGTCTCCCGACACGACATGCAGCGTCGGCCGTCCACGCCTCAACGCGTCATCGTCCATCGCCGGCAGATCGTCGTGGATCAGGGAATACGAATGGATCATTTCGATCGCGACCGCAGCTGGGAGGGCGCGAGGCCTGGCTTCAGGCCCGCCTGCTGCCTCTGCCGACGCGAGCGTGATGCACGGACGAAGCCGCTTGCCGCCTGCCATGACCGAGTACCGCATCGCATCGACGATGAGCGGCGGCGCGGGCAGGGCAGTGAGGACGCGCTCGAGTCCCGCCTCGGTGTCGGCTTTCAGGCTGGCGAGATAGGCCGCGAGCGAATCGTCCGTGCCGCGCACAGCGCCTACCGGTCGTCGTCGGTGCCGGCCAGGTGAGACGCGTCGGACAGTTCGCCGCGCTCCGACAGCACTTCGATTCGGCGCTGCGCGGCGCCGAGCTGATCGTGACAGTACCGGGAGAGCTCGACGCCCCGCTCGAACAGTGCGAGCGACTTGTCGAGCGCGAGGTCGCCGTCCTCGAGCTGCTTCACGATCTTTTCCAGCTCGGCGATCGCCGATTCGAAGTCCTTGATGGATTGACTCATTGCGATGTCTTGCGTTCCTCGACGCGGCAGCCGAGCTCACCCTCGGCAAGAGTTACGCGAACGCGCGTGCCCGGCTCGACCGCGGCCGCGGACCGAATGATACCCGTCCTCGCCTCGTTCCAGCAGACGGCGTACCCCCGGCCAAGTACAGCGAGCGGACTCAGCGCGTCGAGTCTGGCCGCCAGCGCGCCCGTGCGCCGCTCAGCCTCGTGGCGCCTGCCGGTCACGAGCGATCGGAGCCGGTGTTCGGCCCGAACGGTCCTCGCGCGCATGTCGGCGATCACTCGATGAATATCGCGCTGTTCGAGCCGCCGCCGGAGCAGGTCGAAGCGCTGGAATGATCGTCCGAGCTTCGCGGAAACCGCGCGATCCAGCTGGAAGGCGAGATCCTGCCGGTCCCGCTCGCGCAACTCGATCTTCACCGGCCACTGATTGAGCCGCATGGCCAGGCGGTCCGCTCTCTGCTCCCGCAATCCCGCCGCGCGCATCACCGCGGCGCGAAGACGCTCCTCGGCGCGGTCGATCCGCGAACAGAAATTGTCCGCACGGTCGATTACGAGCTCGGCCGCGTTCGACGGCGTCGCGGCGCGCACATCGGCGACGAAGTCGGCAATCGTGAAGTCGATCTCGTGCCCGACCGCCGAAACCACGGGCACCGGACACGCCACGATCGCCCGCGCCAATCGCTCGTCGTTGAAGGCCCACAGATCCTCCGCCGATCCGCCGCCGCGCCCGATGATCACGACGTCGACGTCAGGCACCTTCGCAATCGCCTTCAATCCGCGAATCAGATCGGACGGAGCCTCATCGCCCTGCACGCGTGCCGGGCGGATGACGACGCTTGCGTTCGCATGACGGACGGAGAGAATCCGGAGGATGTCGCGCAGCGCCGCGCCGTCGGCAGAGGTGACGATTCCGATGCGCCGCGGCAGCACCGGCAGCGGCCGTTTTCGGGACGCCTCGAACAGTCCCTCCGCCTGCAGCCGCCGCTTCAGCTGTTCGAAGGCCGCCTGCAGCGCGCCAAGTCCGTGGGGCTCCATCGTATCGACGATGAGCTGGTATTCGCCCCGCACTTCGTAGACGCTGATGCGTCCCCGGGCCACGATCCGCAGTCCATCCTCGGCGCGGAACTTCAGGGCGCGGGCCTCCTTCCGGAACATCACCGCGCGCAGCTGCGAGTAGTCGTCCTTGAGCGTGAAATAGATGTGCCCGCTCGAAGCGGGCCGGCAGTTGGAGATCTCGCCCTCGACGGTGATCCCGGAGAAATCACTTTCGATCAGATGCTTGAGCTGAGCGTTCAGCTCGCTGACGGATAACGGTGCGCGGCGCGGACCGTGAACCTCGTCCGGTTCGTCGTCCTCAAACGGCAGGCCTTCCCAGTCAGAGCTCATCCACTTGCTTCGCGGACAGGTTCAGCCGCTCGATGGAGATCGCCCGGCCCGTCTGGTCGTCAGCCTTCACGATGACACCGTTCAATTTCGGGTTCTCGGTGGCGGTTTCGAAACGCTGCGGCAGTCCCGTCAGGAATCTCTGAATGATCGCGGCGCGTTCGACGCCGATTACCGAGTCGTGCGGGCCGGTCATGCCGACGTCAGTGATGTACGCCGTGCCTTGCGGCAGCACGCGCTCGTCCGCGGTCTGCACGTGCGTGTGCGTGCCGACCATGGCCGTGACGCGGCCGTCGAGGTGCCACCCCATCGCGACCTTCTCGGAAGTGGCCTCGGCGTGGAAATCGACAAACACGATCTTCGCCCGATCCTTCACGGCGTTCATCTCGTCGACGATGACGCGGAACGGATCGTCGATCGCGGTCATGAAAACGCGCCCCATCGCATTGATCACCGCCACGGGCACGCCGTTCGTCGCGCGCGCGACGAACGTGCCGCGGCCGGGTGTGCCAGCCGGCATGTTCGCGGGGCGGAGCAGGCACGGTTGTTCGGCGAAGTAGGGGAGGATTTCCTTCTTGTCCCACGTGTGATTGCCGCCGGTCATCACGTGCACGCCCCACGACATGAAGTCGTCGGCGATGTCCGGCGTCACACCAAACCCGGCGGCTGAGTTCTCCACGTTGGCGATGACGAGATCGATGCTGTAGCGACTCACGAGCGCGGGAACGGCCCGCCGTACAAGCTCGCGTCCCGGGCGTCCGACGATGTCGCCAATGAAGAGGAGGGTGGTCACGCGGGATCGACAGGGATCAGGTGCATGGCGCCGCGCCGTTCCTCGACGTGAGGCAGCACCACGCGAAGTTCGCCTCCCGACGTCGTCGCGCGCGCGCGCCGGGCGTCGACGGACGCGGAGATTCTGACGGCGCGCGCGAACCGGCCGTAGCTCCGCTCAGCCAGGTGGTACCGCACGCGCGGCTCGGCCGGGGGCGCAAGCTTGGCGCCGACGACGAGCAGCGTGTCGCGTCGAATCGCGATGCGAATCGAGTCGGGCTTCACTCCGGGAACATCGAAAACGATCTCCAGGGCTGCGCCCGTTTCGAGGACATCGAGAGGCGGCCGGCACTCCGCGTTGAGAGCCGCGACGCCCGGGACCTCGCGATCGAGTTCCGTCAGGAGCTCCAGCGCGTCCTCCGCCAGGTCGGCAGCATCCTGGGCAAATCGCTGCGGCACGTCCTCATTCTATCGAGGCTATCGGGACAGTTTGTGGTTCAAGAGCCCTGCCGCGGTTTTCGGGCGCGAATTGAAGTGATAAACATGAGTATAAACAACTAAGATTATATATTTGACATGCGCGCATGTATTGCGTAGCATCTCTTCAGGCCTGTGAACCGGAGTCAAAGGCTGGAGGAAAAGAAGATGACATTGACCCGTTGGAGCCCAGTGCGTGACCTCGCCGCAGTCGAGGTGGATCTTTTGAATCGGATGTTCGAATCGGCGTGGGGTACCGAGGCGCTCTCACGCGGCGCGTGGGTGCCTGCTGTCGACGTGTTCGAGTCTGCCGACGAGGACGTCGTCGTGAAGATGGACCTGCCCGACGTGAAGCGCGAGGACATCAAGGTGACCTTCGAGAACAACGTCCTCGTGATCGAAGGGCAGCGCGAGATCGTCGCCAACGTCGAGCGCGAACGCTTCCATCGCATGGAGCGCGCTCACGGCCAGTTCCGCCGCAGCTTTACGCTGCCGGCGACGGTGGACGCGTCGCGCGTGGATGCGAGCTATGCTGACGGTGTGCTCACCGTGAAGCTTCCGCGCCGCGAGGAATCGAAGCCGAAGACGATCTCGGTTTCGTAGGTCGCGTAATTTGATGGCCGGATGGAGGCCGGGTCGCTATAAGACCCGGCCTTCGTTTGTACGCTCGAACGCCGCGGCGATCTGATAGACGGTCGCGTCATCCCAGGCGCGACCGGTGATCTGCAGACCGACAGGCAGCTTGCCCGCCGCGAACCCGCACGGGACGCTGATGGCCGGCAGTCCCGCGAGCGACGGACCAACCGTGAAGACATCAGCCAGATACATCTGAAGCGGATCGTCCAGCCGTTCGCCGAGTTTGAACGCTGGTGTCGGGCTCGTGGGTACTGCGATAGCGTCCACGTTTTCGAATGCACGATCGAAGTCACGCCGAATCAGGGTCCTGACCTGCTGGGCCTTGAGATAGTACGCGTCGTAGTAACCCGCCGAGAGTGCGTACGTCCCGAGCATCAGCCGGCGCTTGACCTCTGCGCCAAAACCCCGGCTTCGCGTTCCTGTATAGAGCGCGGCGAGCGAGCTGCCGTCCACGCGCGCTCCGTACCTGACGCCGTCATATCGCGCGAGATTCGAGCTCGCTTCTGCGGTAGCGACCAGGTAGTACACCGCGATCGAATGCTCGCTGTGTTCGAGCTCGATCGTCTGAACTGAGGCTCCGGCGCTCTCGAGCGCCGACAGCGCCCGATCGAACGCCTCGCTGACAGCGGCATCCACACCGCTGCCGAGCAGATGGCGCGGCACGCCGATTCGAAGGCCCTCGACGCCGCGATCGATCTTCGACGAGCACGACGGGACTGCACTCGTGGCGCACGTGGCATCACGAGGGTCGGGTCCGCCAATGATGTCCTGCACCAACGCGGCGTCCGCGACTGTTCGAGCGAACGGGCCGATCTGATCGAGGGACGATGCAAATGCGATGAGGCCATAGCGCGACACGCGGCCATACGTCGGCTTCGCGCCGACGACGCCGCAAAGGGCGGCAGGCTGTCTCACCGATCCCCCGGTGTCGGACCCGAGCGCCACGGGCGTGAATCCTGCCGCGACCGCGACCGCTGATCCGCCGCTCGACCCACCGGGAATCCGCTCGGGATCCCAGGGATTCCGCGATGGGCCAAATGCGGAGTGTTCCGTCGAGGAACCCATCGCGAATTCGTCGCAATTGGTCTTGCCGATGACGATCGCGCCCTCTGCCTCGAGCCGTTCCACAGCGGTCGCGCTGTACGGCGGCTCGTATTCGCCAAGAATCCGCGACCCTGCCGTAGTCTTCAGCCCTCGGACGCACAGGTTGTCCTTGAGGGCGACGGGCACGCCGTGCAGACGGCCGCGCTTGTCACTCGTTGCATCGAGCTCGCGCGCCCGCGCCAGCGCGCGTTCACCCGCGACGGTCACGAACGCGTTGAGCTTCCCGTCTTCAGCAGCGATCGCATCGAGCGTCGATCGGACCGCCGCTTCGGCGGTGGCGTCGCCGCGCGCAATCGCGGCGCGGAGTTCGAGGGCGGAGAGCGTGCGAAGTTCCATCGCCGCTAGAGGACCTTGGGCACTCTGAAGAGGCCGGCGTCAACCGCCGCATCGGGAGCCTGCTCGAGCACCACGCGACGATCGAGGGACTCGACCGGCGTGTCGGCGCGCAGCGGTGAGATCGCGATGCCCGCGTGCGGCGCGACGTCATTGGTGTCGACACGCTGCACACTCGTGGCGTAGTCGAGAATCGACGTCAGCTGCTCCGCGAACTTCGGCGCGTCGCCGGGCGCGATGGCGAGCCGCGCGAGCTCGGCGATGCGCTCCACATCCGCGCGCGTCAGCTGTGAACCCATGACGCCCGGATGCTAGCATGGCGCAAAGACGCTCCTTTCCGAGGTGAGGTATCCATGCGCGCGCTCGCCGCGGCCGTAGTCGCCGCCCTCCTTCTCTTGTGGCCGGTGTCGACCCGTGCCTGGGGGCTGGACGTGCACCGGCTGATCACGAAGCGCGCGATCGCGGGATTGCCGCCGGGTCTCAGGCCGTTCTACACGGCGCGCGCCGAATTCATCAGCGAACACGCGGTCGATCCGGACATGTGGCGCCTCGTCGGCATCAAGGGCGATCTTGGCGACGAGGAACCCAACCACTTTCTCGACATCGACGGCCTCGGCGATCCTCGTCCGTTCAAGGGCGTGCCGCGTGATTGGAATGCGTACGTCGCCAAGTACGGCGCAGAGCTCGCGAATCGCACCGGTCGCGTGCCCTGGCGCGCCGAAGAGATCTACAAGAAGCTCGTCGAACGGTTTCAGGAGGCCGCAAAGAACCCAAACGGATTCGGTGGTGAGAATGCCGCGTACCTTTCGGCGATCATTTCGCACTACATAGAGGATGCGCATCAGCCGTTTCACAGTGTGGCGAGCTACGACGGTCAAGCGACGAATCAGCGCGGCATCCACGCGCGGTTCGAGAACGACCTTGTCCTCCGAAATCTCTCGACCCTCAAATTCGCGCCCGTCGTCATCCGGCCCGTTCCGAACGTGAAGGACTTCGTGTTTGAAGCGCTGGTCTCCGGCGAGGCGCTGGTCCAGTCGATTCTCGATGCCGATCGGAAGGCGATCGAAGGCCGCGAGTTCTACGACGACGTGTACTTCGCAACGTTCCTGAAGGGGACGCGCGGGGTGGTCGAGCGACGGATCAGCGAGGCCGCCAGCGGTGTCGCCAGCGTCATCACCGCGGCCTGGACGGAAGCCGGCAAGCCCACGCTGCCGGTGAAGAGAGCGCCCGTACCCGTGCGGATTCGCCGCTAGTCGCCGGCCGACGATGCAGGTCTACCTCGTTCCGGTTGGTCCGACGTCCCACCATCTCTACGTCGAAACCGCCGACGATGACGATGAAGGTGCGCCGCCTTCGAATGAAGCGCCGCAGGGCTGGGTCGCAAGACAGATGGCGCGCTTCCGCGCGATGCTGGCGGAGGCCGAAGCGGAACGGCGCCGGACCGAGCGCGGCGAGGCCGCCCAGTCTTCAGGTATCTGGAAGTGGATTCTCAGAAAAATCGCCGAAACCATCGCAGAGCAGCGGCTGCTCTGGCTCCTGAGGAAGGAGACGGTTGTCGACCTGCGCTACCCGCCGGATCTGGGCGCGGATGCCGCCCTCAAGGAAGTCCGTGAGGAATTCGCCCGCGACAGCGCGAAGCATCTGCGCTGGCTGATCATCGACAGCATCCTTGTCGCCATCACCGGTCCGCTCTTCTTCTTCGTGCCCGGGCCGAACGTCGTGTCCTGGTACTTCACGTTCAGGGCGGTCGCGCACTTCCTCTCGTGGCGCGGAGCACGCAAGGGACGCAATGAGATCGAATGGCGGCCGGAAACGTGCCCGCCGCTGGCGGACGTGCGGATGGCTATTCAGCTGCCCGCGACCGATCGCCGCACCCGCCTCGAAGCCATTTCAGCCGCGCTCGGCCTCAAGCACCTCACCGGCTTCGTCGAGCGCGTGTCGTCGTGATCCGTCAGCCGTTGTTATACTCGCGACGCCGTGACGCTTGAAGAACTGGCCCGGCGCCTCGAATGCCGGCTGGATGGTCCGCCCTCTGCGGCCGCGATTGAAGTCACCCGCGTCGCCGCACTTGCGGAGGCCCAACCGGGCGACCTGAGCTTTCTCTCTAATCCGAAGTACGCGTCAGAAGTCGCTTCGACTCGCGCATCCGCCATCATCGGAGACGACAACCTCGCGGGATCGCCATGCCCCGTCCTTCGTACACGGGATGTGTACCTGGCCATGGCGCGCGCTGTAGGGCTGTTCAATCCCGCAGCGCCTCAAACGCCTGGCATCAGCGCCCTCGCTTCAATAGATCCGACCGCGACGATGGGGCCCGATGTCTCCGTCGGCCCCTTTGTCGTGATTGGCGCGCGCGTGCGCATAGGTGCACGGACGGCGATTCATGCGCATGTCGCCATCGATCGCGACTCGAGTCTGGGTGACGACTGCATCGTCCACTCGCATGTGGCGATCCGGGACCGCATCGCGATCGGTCACCGCGTCATTCTTCAGAACGGTGTCGTGGTCGGCAGCGATGGATTTGGATTTGCGAGGCGGCCGGACGGAAGCCACGAGAAGATCCCGCAGGTCGGCCGCGTCGTGATCGAGGACGACGTGGAGATTGGCGCGAACTCGACGGTCGATCGCCCGGCGATCGGTGAAACCAGGATTGGCGCAGGCACCAAGATCGACAATCTGGTGATGGTCGCGCACGGCGTGAAGATCGGCAGGAACGTCCTGCTCGCCGCGCAGGCCGGCATCGCGGGAAGCACCACGCTCGAGGACGGCGTCATCATGGCAGGGCAGTCAGGCGCGTCCGGACACCTCCGTCTCGGCAAGGGCGCCATTGTCTCGGCCAAGTCGGCCGTGACGAAGGATGTGGAGCCCGGTCTGCAGGTCGCCGGCGTTCCCGCCGGCGACATCGCGGAATGGCGTGAATCCACAGTGCTGTTGCGAAGACTTCCTGAGTTGCGCCAGCGCCTTGCGGATCTCGAAAACCGCCTCGCCGCCGTCGAGGCGCTGAGCAAGCGCTGACACCGCCGACAACGTGCTGAAAACCCGTGCAAAACGGGTCGGCATGCCATAATCCCCGTAATGCTTCGCACGAAAATATTTCGTTTTGTGTTCCTGATCGCCGCAGTCGTCGCGGCGACCAGCGCCGCCGATCAGAACACCGTTGTCCGGCCTCCGAAGTTCGACTACACGATGACTACGCTGGCGAATGGCCTCCAGGTCGTGTTCCTGGAGGATCACTCCACGCCCATCGTCCACGCGGCACTGTGGTACCACGTCGGTTCGAAGGACGAGAAGGACGGCCGCACGGGATTCGCGCATCTCTTCGAGCACCTGATGTTCAAGGGCTCCCGCAACGTGAAGCCGGATCAGCACCCCTCCTGGATCACGAGCGTGGGCGGACAGGCCAACGCCTTCACGGATGAGGATGCGACGGTCTACTGGCAGACGGTGCCGGCGCAGTATCTGCCGCTCGTGCTGTGGCTGGAGGCCGATCGCATGGCCTCGCTCGACGTGAGTGAAGAGAAGTTTCACAACGAGCGCGAGGTCGTGCAGGAAGAACGGCGGATGCGCTTCGAGAATCAGCCGTTCGGACGCCTGCCCGAAATCATTTTCGACAAGGCGTTTACGACGCACCCCTACAAGCATCAGACCATCGGCAGCATGGAAGATCTGCAGAAAGCGCCGGTCGCCGCCGTGCGCGAATTCCACGACACGTATTACGTGCCGAACAACGCCACGCTGACGTTGGTTGGCGACTTCGAGACGAAGCAGGCCCAGGCACTCGTCGAGCAGTACCTCGGCCGTGTGCCGAAGGGGAAGCCGGTGCCGCGCGACATTCCGAAGGAGCCGGCACAGAAGTCCGGCACGGAGTACACCATCAGTGAAGCGTGGCCGCTGCCTGCAGTTGTCGTGTCGCACCACATCACCTACGACGGCCATCCGGACGCGTATCCCCTGCACATCCTCGCGAAGATTCTGTCGGACGGCGACAGCTCGCGGATCTACCGATCGATGGTCTATGAGAAACAGATCGCGCTTGCTGCGTTCGGCGAGGCCAAACTGATCGAGCATCCCAACCTTTTTTATGCGGTCGCCATCGTCCAGCCGCCGAACAAGCCTGAAGCGGTGCTGAAGGTGCTGCAGGGCGAGTTGGATCGCATCAAGACGGAAGGCGTGACTGCCGCTGAGCTGAACCGGGCGAAGCGGCAGTTCGCGCGCGACTACATCCTCGGCCGCGACACCGTCCAGCAGAAGGCGCTGCACCTCGCGCATGCGGTCGTCATCCACAACGACATCAAGACGGCGGACGCCGAATTCGATCTCTTCCAGAACGTGACGGTCGCTGACGTCCAGCGCGTGGCGAAGACGTACTTCACGTCGGAATCACGCATGCTTCTGACGATCCTTCCGCGCGCCGGCGCCTCCGGCGGCGGATTACCGCCCGGCTTTCAGTTGCCGCGCGAGGGGGGTGGCCGATGAGCGGCCGCGTGCGGCTGTTCGTTTCGGCGCTCGTCGCGGGCGTGCTGACCGTCTGTGGCGCGGATGCCCAGCAGTGGCCGTCCAGCCGGCCGCCCGGACCGCTTGCCGCGCGTCCGGTGGATTTCCCGCCGTACGAGATCAAGACGCTGCCGAACGGGCTGCAGGTGCTCGTCGTGCTGCATCACGAGCAGCCCTCGGTGAGCTTCCGTCTGCTGATTCGCGCCGGTGCCGTGAACGAGGCGGCCGACAAGCCCGGCGTGGCGAACTTTGTCTCAGGACTGCTGAGCCAGGGCACGAAGACGAAGGACGCCGGCGAGATCGCGACGCTGATCGAATCGGCAGGCGGCATCATCGGCTCGGGTTCAGGCAACGAGCTGACCTACGTGAGCGGAGCCGTCGTCAAGGACCAGACGGAGTTGATGCTGTCGCTCGCATCCGACATGGTCCAGAACCCTGCGTTCTCGCAGGGTGAGATTGATCGCCGCAAGAGCCAGACGCTCTCCTCGCTCGAGGTGAGCTACGACGACCCCGAGTACCTGGCGAATCTCGTTTTCAACAGGCTGGTCTTTGGATTCCATCCGTACGGCCGGCCGGCGGAGGGTACTCGCGAATCGATCACGCGACTCATGCGCGACGATCTGGTGGCGTATCACCGCACGTGGTTCGTCCCCAACAACGCCCTGCTCGCCATCGTGGGCGATCTGAAGGCGGATGAGGCGTTCGCGGCGGCGCAGAAGGCGTTCGGCAACTGGGAGAAGCGCGACGTTCCAGTGTTGAAGCCGATCGATCCGCCACCGCCCACCCGCCGGCTCGTGGTCATCGATCGGCCGGGCTCGGCCCAGACGGAAATCCGCGTGGGCCACGTCGCTATTCCGCGCACCCATCAGGAGTACGTACCGCTCGACCTCGCGATTCGCATCCTGGGCGGCGAGGGCGCCAACAGATTGTTCGGCGTTCTGCGCTCCGAGCGCGGCCTGACCTACGGCGCGTCCGCGGATCTCAACGCGTTCAAGATGGCCGGCGAAATCGTCGCCGAGACCGACACCCGGTCGCCGGCGACCGGCGAGGCGCTTCGTCTCATGGTCGACGAGTTCTCCCGTATCCAGCGCGAGTCCGTCAATCCGCTCGAACTTCGGGGCGCGCAGGACTTCCTCGCGGGCAACTTCCCGCTCACGATCGAAGCGCCCGGCGCCATCGCACAGCAGGTGCTGGCCCACATGTTCTTCGGCCTCGACCTCTCGGAGATCCAGACCTACCGCGATCGCGTCGAGCGTGTGACGACGATGGACATCCAGCGCGTGGCGAAGCAGTTCCTGAAGCCGGACCAGCTGGCGATCGTGCTGGTGGGCGATGCCTCGGCCTTCGCGAGCCAGCTGAAGTCGCTGGGCTTCGCCGACTTCGAACGTATTCCGCTCGCGGAGCTCGATCTCAACTCCCCGACACTCCGGCGCGGCGGCCGGCAGCCAGGCCCCCCGCCCTCTCAGTGAACCCGCCGCGGGTAATGATTTCCTGCGGCGAGGCCTCCGGCGATATCTACGCCGCGGGCCTCGTCGCAGCTCTTCGACATCTCGAACCCGGCATCGACGTTTTCGGTTTTGGCGGGCCCCGCATGGCGGCGGCCGGGGCACAGCTGTCTGGCGAGTTTCGCGACTTCTCTGTGACCGGCATCGTCGAGGCGCTGCGCGTGGTCCCGCGTTCGTGGCGCATGCTGCGCCAGCTGCGTCGCGAGGCAGCGCGCCTGCGCCCGGATGTATTTGTCGCAATTGACTTTCCGGACTTCAATTTCCGGTTGCTGCCCGCGATGGCGGAGCTCGGCATTCCGGTCGTGTACTACGTCAGTCCGCAGCTCTGGGCGTGGCGTGAGAGCCGCATCGAAACCATCAAGAAGTACGTCCGGAAGATGCTCGTGATCTTTCCGTTCGAAGCGGAGATGTACAAGAAGGCGGGCGTACCCGTTGAGTTCGTCGGGCATCCGCTCGTGGATCTGGCCGTGCCGACGAGGGATCGCTTCGATGTGCTCGCGGCCGCCGGGCTCGATCCGCATCGCCCGGTGGTGGCCTTGCTGCCAGGCAGCAGGCGCAACGAAGTCAGCCAGATTCTGCCGACCCTCGTCGAGGGGGCAGGGCTCGTCGCCGCTCGAGTGCCGGGTGTCCAGTTCCTCGTCGCCAGAGCGCCCTCGCTCGACGACAGTCTGTTCCAGCCAATCGAGCAGCTACGTCAGGGTGGAGTCCCGGTTTCGACCCTGACCGAGGCCGCCGACGATGTGCTCGCCGCGTCTGACATCGTCGTCACCGCGTCTGGAACGGCAACCGTTCAGACCGCGCTCCACGGCAAGCCGATGGTCATCGTCTACCGGCTCGCGCCGTTGACCTACAGCATCGCGCGCCGGTTCGTCCGCGTGCAGCTTTATGGGATGGTCAACCTCGTCGCCGGAAAGCCGGTCGTCCCGGAACTGATCCAGGATCGCTTCACGGCCGAATCGCTCGCCGCCGAGGTGGCGCCGCTCCTGACTGATGCGGCAAGGGCGGGCGAGATGCGGCAGTCGCTTGCGGCAGTGCGTGCCAGGCTTGGCGCGCCGGGCGCCTCCGGACGGGCCGCCGAAGCCGTCTTACTCGCCTCACGTTCTGCAACTACAATCTAGGAATGCGATCGTTCGTCGTTACCGTCGCCGCGCTCGCGTGCTCCATCCTGACCCTCGAAGCCAACGTCGTCATTCCCGCAGAGTTCCGCGAAGTCGTCCGCGAGTCGAGCGTGATCGTCCGGGGGCGCGTCACGGACGTGCGATCGGAAATGACGCCGGGCGCCGGAATCGAATCGATTGCGACGATCGCCGTCGAATCGCGGATGAAGGGCGATTCCGGGTCGTTCGTTTACGTGCGCGTACCTGGCGGGGAAGTCGGCCGCTCCAGGGTCGTGATGACCGGCTCCGTCACATTCCAGACCGGACAGCGCGCGGTGTTCTTCCTGCGGCCCTCCGGCGCGGACTCGACGATGAGGCCGGTTGGATTGACGCAGGGCATCTATCGACTCCAGCCTGAGGCGCGCACCGGACAGCCGGTCGTTGCGCCACCGCTCGTCAGTGGCGTTACCGAAGCGAGGTCAGGCCCGGCCGTGCGGGGCGACGCCCGCCGCAAGCTCATGCCGGTGCAGGAGTTCGAGAGTCTCGTCAGGCTGGTCGTTGCTTCGTCCGGAACCGCCGCGGTTCCGCGCGGAGGTGGACGTTGAAGTCCAGGCGGCTCGTCCTCGCGCTTCTGGTTGTCGCCGTAGCTGTCGCCGCGGGCCCGGCGCTGCACGCTTACCTGAAGCTTGGGTACACGCTGAACGGACGCCTCGTCAGTCTCCAGTGGACGACGCCGGTGGCCTATCGCATCACGAACCGCGACATCACGGGTGTCACTGCGGCGCAGCTGCAGGCCACAGTGGCGTCGGCGCTCGTGGAGTGGGGGCGGCCGCCGGACGTCGACATCGCGTCGCAGTTCCTCGGCTTCACCGGCACCGAGCCCGCCACCAAGGACGGCCAGACCGTCATTGGGTTCAGATCCCGTCCCGATCTCGATCGGACGCTCGGCTCGACCTCCTTTGAGTTCGACACCGTGACGGGCCAGTTCATCGGCGCCGACATCTTCATCAATTCCTTCTTTGACTGGTCGGTCGCGGCCAACGGCGACACCTCGCGGTTCGATCTGCAGTCGGTCATGACCCATGAGATCGGACACCTGCTCGGCCTCGGTCATTCGGCGCTGGGCGAGACCGAACCCCGCAGCGGCGGGGGCCGCACCGTTCTCGGGAAGCGCGCCGTCATGTTTCCAATCGCTTACCCGCGCGGCAGTGTTCTCGATCGCACGCTGCAGGCGGACGACATCGCGGGCATCACCGACATCTATGGCGGCACGCAGTCCGGCCGTGATCTCGGCGCTATCGCCGGCAAGGTGACGCTGAACGGCGCTGGAGTCTTCGGTGCGCACGTCGTGGCGTTCAACATGTCGACGGGCGAACTGGTCGGCGGTTTCGCGCTCAACAATGCCGGCGACTTCGTGGTCGGCGGTCTTGCTCCGGGGGTCTACATCGTCAGGGTTGAGCCTCTCGACGATGCGGACATCGATGGATTCTTCGATGCCGACGCCCCGCCGAACCTGAATTTCCGCGCGACCTATTACAACAAGCAGGTGGCAGTGCCAAAGGGTGGAACGAGCGGTTCGATCGAGATCAAGGTGAAGGCGAAATGAGCGGCGTACGGCGCAACCTAATCGCAGTCGCGGTTCTTTCGGCAGTCGCCGTGCTCACTGCGGCACCGGCCAGCGCTCAGGGTGCGAAACCCGCGCCCACGAAACGAGCCAAGGAATTCCTCGTCGGAGGCATCGTGACCGGGCCGACGTCTGTCGGATCGGCCGCGGCAGAACTGCTCAATGGCGCCGGCGATCCTTCCGTGACCCTGTTCAACACGCGCAACAGCCTGGCGATGGGCTTCGGTGTCGAATCGAACATCGGTCTGCAGATCGGCAGCTCGCTGTGGGTGGAGATTTCAGGCAGTTTCACGCGCGCGAGTGTGAACACCGAAATCCGCAACGACTTCGAAAACGGCTTTGACGAAACCATTTCGTCTGCGATGTCCCGCTTCACCTTCGAAGGCGGCGTCGTGAAGTACTTCAATCAGACTGGATCCCGCGCCTGGTTTCTCCGGGGGACCGGCGGTTGGATGCGCGAGACGGCCGGCGGCAACACGCTGACCGGCGATGGCGTCATCGGCGGAGCCGGACTTGGATTCAGGCAGTGGTGGCGGACGAACGGCAAGGGAGCCATCAAGCGCGCCGGCTTGCGCGTGGAGGCACGCGCCGTCATCCGTTCTGGTGGAATCTCGCTCGGGGAGAAGGCCGTCCGGTTCGGTCCGGCCGGCGCAGCGCATCTGGTATTTGGATTCTGATTCATGTCACTTGATACCTTCAAAACCCGACGGACACTCGTCCTCGGCAAGGATTCGTTCGATTACTTCAGCCTGACCGCGCTCGAAAAAGCGCAGTCCGGGTTCGCCGGCGTTGCCCGGTTGCCGTTCTCGCTGAAGGTGCTCCTCGAGAACCTCCTGCGGCGTGAGGACAATGCCTTCGTTCGCGCGGACGACATCGCGGCGCTTGCCGGAGGCGCGACGGGCGACAAGGAAATCTCGTTCATGCCGGCGCGCGTCCTTCTGCAGGACTTCACCGGCGTCCCCTGCGTCGTCGATCTCGCGGCAATGCGCGACGGCATCGCGCAGCTTGGCGGCGATCCGGAGAAGGTGAATCCGCTCCAGCCGGTCGAGCTCGTCATCGACCACTCCGTGCAGGTCGACCATTTCGGCGGCGTGGATTCGCTCGCGCTCAATGCCGATCTCGAATACCAGCGGAATCGCGAGCGCTACGTGTTCCTGCGGTGGGGACAGACAGCGTTCCGGAATTTCCGCGTTGTGCCGCCGGAGACCGGCATCGTTCATCAGGTCAATATCGAGTATCTGGCGCGCGTGATCTGCAAGGACACCGTGAACGGGCGCCCGGTCGTGTATCCGGACACGGTCTTCGGAACGGATTCACACACGACGATGGTCAACGGCCTTGGCGTGGTGGGATGGGGCGTGGGCGGCATCGAGGCCGAGGCCGCCATGCTCGGGCAGCCGAGCTCGATGCTGATCCCGCAGGTCGTCGGCTACAAGCTCACCGGCCGGCTGCCGGAGGGCACGACCGCGACGGATCTCGTGCTGACGATTACCGAGGCGCTGCGCAAGAAGGGCGTGGTCGGCAAGTTCGTCGAGTTCTTCGGTCCGGGGTTGAAGCATCTGACCATCGCGGATCGCGTGACGCTCGGGAATATGTGCCCCGAGTACGGCGCGACCGTCGCAGTATTTCCAATCGACGACATGACGCTCGAGTACCTGCGGTTCACCGGACGCGACGAGACCCAGGTGAATCTGGTCGAGGCGTACGCGCGCGCGCAGGGGTTGTTCCGCACGGATGACATGCCGGACGCCGTTTACTCGGACTCGCTCGAGATGGATCTCTCGACCGTTGAGCCGAGTCTCGCCGGACCGCGCCGGCCGCAGGATCGTGTGCCGCTCGGTCGAGCGAAGTCGTCATTCGCCGCGGCGCTTCCGGATCTGAGGAAGGGCATCAAGACACCAGCCGCCTCGGGCGGTGGAGCTGCAGTCGCACAGGCGGCAGCTGTCGACATCGACCACGGGTCCGTCGTGATCGCCGCCATCACGAGCTGCACCAATACCTCGAACCCCAGCGTCATGATCGCCGCAGGCCTGGTCGCGAAACGCGCGGTCGAGCTCGGGCTCACGCGGAAACCGTGGGTGAAGACAAGCCTGGCTCCTGGATCCAAGGTCGTGACCGAGTACCTGGTGAAGGCCGGCCTGCAGCAATACCTCGACGCGATTGGCTTCAACCTCGTTGGATACGGCTGCACGACCTGCATCGGAAACAGCGGCCCGCTGCCGGAGGAGATTTCCGCCGAGGTTCGCGAGCGCGGACTCGTCGTGTGTTCGGTGCTATCCGGCAACCGCAACTTCGAGGGCCGTATTCAGCAGGACGTGCGTGCGAACTATCTGGCGTCGCCGCCGCTCGTCGTGGCTTACGCGCTGGCGGGCTCGCTGAACGTCGACCTCACGACCGAGCCGCTCGGCACGTCCCGCGACGGCAAGCCTGTCTATCTGCGCGACCTCTGGCCCAGCGGGCACCTGATTCAGCAGACGATGCTGGCGTCGCTGACGGCGGAGATGTTCCGATCGCAGTATGGGAAGGTGTTCGAGGGCGCCGAGCGCTGGCGGGCGCTGCCCGTGCCGACCGGGGATCGGTTCGTGTGGGAAAGCGACTCGACGTACATCAGGCGGCCGCCATTCCTCGAGAATCTGACGCGTGAGCCGGCCGCGCCGGCTGGGATTTTCGGAGCACGCGTGCTCGCCGTGCTCGGCGACAGCATCACGACGGATCACATCTCTCCGGCCGGCTCGATCAAGGCCGACAGCCCTGCCGGCAAGTATTTGATTTCAAAGGGTGTTGCGCCGAAGGACTTCAACTCTTACGGCGCGCGGCGCGGCAACCACGAAGTCATGATGCGCGGCACGTTCGCGAACGTCCGGCTGCGAAACCAGCTGGCGCCCGGCACGGAGGGCGGATGGACAGCCTATCTGCCGGACGGCGAGGTAATGTCGATCTTCGACGCGTCCGAACGCTACCGCGCCGCCGGCGTTCCGCTGGTCGTCATTGCCGGCAAGGAATACGGATCGGGATCCTCACGCGACTGGGCGGCGAAGGGCGCGATGCTCCTCGGCGTCAAGGCGGTCATCGCCGAGAGCTTCGAGCGCATTCACCGGAGCAACCTCGTCAACATGGGCGTCCTTCCGCTGGAGTTCGTGTCCGGCATGTCCGCGGCCTCGCTCGGGATCACCGGCAGGGAAGTGTTCGAACTCTCGGGAGCCGGCGCCGCGCTGACTCCACGATCGACGCTGACTGTCGGCGCCCTGCGCGAGGATGGGACGACGTTCGCGTTCCCGGCCCGCGTGCGCATCGACACGCCGGAGGAGCTGACGTCGTTCCGGCACGGCGGAATTCTGCCGTACGTCCTCAGACGGCTGGCTACGTCGTAGACCGCGCGGCTTCAGCCCGCCGCGCGTCCGGCGGCCCGGGGCTGCCGGCTACGCAACGTTCTTCATGCTGACACGTGACGCCATCCTCGCCCGCGCGCACGAGCTCGGATTCGACCTCGCCGGCATCGCGCGCGCGGAGCGCCATCCGCGACTCGCCAGACTGACCGAATGGATCGCCGCAGGGCGGCACGGCGAGATGCAGTACCTCGCCGACTCCGCGTGGGAGCGGGTCGATCCTGCTGAAGTCCTCCCGACCGCCCGTTCCGTCATCTCGGTCGCCGTCGTCTACAACACCGCGGAGCCGGCTGCGGGCGCGGTTTCACGCTACGCATGGGGCGACGACTATCACGACGTCGTCCGGCAGCGCCTGACGGCGCTCGTCCGGTGGATGGCGGAGACGGCGGGGTCCGGGTTCGAGGCGTTCTCGTGCGTGGACAACGGGCCGGTGATGGAGAAGGCCTTTGCCGAGCAGGCCGGTCTCGGCTGGATCGGCAAGCACACCTGCCTGATCAACTCCGAACTGGGGTCGTGGTTGTTTCTGGCCGAGGTGATCGTCAACGTCGAGCTGGAGCCGGACGCACCAGGCGTGGATCAATGCGGCTCGTGCACGCGATGCATCGACGCGTGCCCGACGGGCGCAATCGTCCGCCCGTACGAGCTCGACGCAACTCGTTGCATCTCGTACCTCACGATTGAGACCCGCGGTGATCTGGCGGAGGAGTGGCGTTCGGCGCTCGCCGGCCGAGTGTTCGGGTGCGACATCTGTCAGGACGTCTGTCCCTGGAACCGGCGCGCGGCGATTTCACCGGACGGCGGTTGGCAACCTCGTGACGCCCTGAGGGGCGCCCGCCTCCTCGATCTTTGCCGTTTGACGGACGAGGCGTGGCGCACAGTAATTCGCACCAGTGCAATGCGCCGAGCGGGGCTCCGGCGCATTCGCCGGTCGCTGGCTTATGCCGCAGGCGCACTGGCCGATATTGGGAGGCAGGAAGCCCTGGATGCCCTGCTTTCACATCCGTCATCGGAGTTCCCGGAGGTCGTGCGCGCGATCGCGTGGGCGCGGGATCAGCCGTGATTTCGGCGCATCCGTGTTGATCGGCGCGGCGGATGAGGGCGGCTTCACGATGGTGGAGCTCATGATCGTCGTGGCTCTGATCGCGATATTGACCGCCCTCGGGACCGCGGGCCTCATGCGCAGCCGATCGGCAGCAAACGAGTCCGCCGCCATCTCCGCGATTCGCGTCACGTTCAGCGCACAGAAAGCGTACGCGGTCAGCTGTGGATTCGGCGCCTACGCGACGGGCTACACCGTGCTCGGCACCGCGATCGGCGGCACCGCCGCATACATTTCGGCGGACCTCGGCGGCGCCGTGTCGCCCATCAAGACCGGTTTTCAATACACGCTGACGAACGGCGCGGGCGCGGGCCCCGGCCCCGCGGACTGCATGGGCCGGCCGACCACGACGGCGTTCTACGGCACGGCCGTACCGCTCTCGGTGTGGTCTGGAAGCCGGAGTTTTGCGATCAACGCGAACGGCGTCATCTGGCAGCTGCAGGGCCTGGCGGCGCCGACGGAGCCATTCGCCGCTCCGGCAAGGCCCATCCAATAACGCGCTACACTGGAATCCATGTCGCTCGCTCCGGCACTGCTTCTGTCGATGCCGCAGCTCGTCGATCCCAACTTCGCCCGTACGGTCGTGCTGCTCTGTGAGCACGCGGCGGAAGGCGCGTTCGGACTGATCGTGAATCGGCCGTCTGAAATCAGCGCGGCCGAGGCCGTGAGTCTCGAGCCCGCGATCGAAACCCCGAACGATCTGCCGCTGCTGATTGGCGGTCCAGTCGAGCCTCACCGTGGCTGGATTCTCACCGCGACTCCGCCTGCCGACGTGGAGCACAGAGAACTCGGCGGGGGGCTGTATCTGTCGGCATCGCCGGTGCTGCTGCGGCGATCTCTGATGGCGCGCCCGCTTCCGCGGCGCACCGTCGTGCTCGCCGGCTATGCGGGCTGGGGACCGGGGCAGCTCGATCAGGAACTCGAACAGTCCTCGTGGCTGATCATGCCGGTCGAGCTGGACTTGATCTTCGAGATCCCGGCAGCAGCCAGCTGGGAGATGGCGATCCGCCGCCTTGGCGCGGACCCGTCACTGCTGCACGCGAGCCAGGGAATCCACTAAACAACCTGCGACCTGCAATCAGTTCCTGCCGGCCAGACGCAGGTTGAGCGGCGTAGTCTGTCCTTCGACGAGCGTCACCGCAATCGATGCGCTCATCAGCTTCGTCAGGAATTCCGGATCGTTCCACTCGCCAGCGACCATGTCGGTGAGAGCGGCGACGCGATAGTCGCCGGCAGGCAGACCGGTTACCGCATACCGGCCATCGTTGCCAGGTCGCGTCTCGATCACCCTCCGGGATCCCGGCGTCCAGTAGGTCTTGTCGTTGGGAAAGACGATGATGAAGTAGTCGGACGCAGGCCGGCCGGATGTGTCCTGCAGTACTCCGGCGAGTTGCGTCGGCCGATCGGTCAACGTGACGACCAGATCCTTGATGCCTCCGGCCGCCTGAACTTCCAGCGGAGCATCAAGAACATCGCGGCCATCCGCGCTGGCGGATTTCATTGACCAGGGTCCCGTGAACGCGCCAATGCGCGTGAGCCGGTACGTGCCTGGCGTGACCCCGATGAAACTGAACTTTCCGTCGGCATCGACTTCACCACCCGACGGACCAGCGGACAGGTTGCCGCCGCTTCCCGGAGGCACGAGAAGAAAACGGACGCCGGCGACGCCAGGCGGCGGCGACTTGCCGTCGAATGCGAGACGGCCGCTGACGGTGAGTCCGGGGAAGAGGTCGATTGAAACAGAGACATCGCGGCCATCGACCGCGACGTCAGTCATGCCCCACCAGACCGCGGTCGCGCCCACGGCGCCCGGCGGGCTACCGCCGCGTCCCCCAGATGGGTTCGTCTTTGCGAGCACCGTGTACTGCCCCGGTGTCACGCCGCCAAACGAAAACGTCCGGTCTGTGCCGGGCGGCAAAGCGCCCGCCGCGAGCCTGCTGGCGCTTCCCAGCATCTGCGCCTGCGCCCCGACAGGCGTCAATGTGATCGATAGCGAACGCAGCGTCACGCCGGCCGGAAGATTGATCGTTCCGTCGATACGCGCTGTCGGAATGAGCTCGACTTGTACGTCGACTCCCGCGCGTTCCTCCGCTGCAGCCAGCGTCAGCGTCGCGGCCGCGGAAACGGACGTCGTGCCCGGGAAAAATACCGGTGCGTAAATCGCTTTAGACCCGACCGGCGTCTGGGAGAGAGGCTGGCCTGTGAGACCGACAGCCAACGTCCCCGCGTCGCCGCTTCGTGCGGGATCGACCAGCACTCGCGCACGCTGAGTCTCCGAAGGTGTCAGCCTGCGAATGTCCTCGAGGCCCGCGGGACCGCTGGTCCTCCCGGAACTCGGCGTCACCATCACGACATAGTCGCCTGGCGGCAGATCCCACGCGCGGTAAACGCCGCGGTCGTCGGTCGTGCCGCTGCCGCCGGCGCCTGGCTGACTGAGCGTCCTCTCGCCCGTGAGCAACGAATAGCCGTAGCGAAGAACGCGAACGGCCGCACCGGGCACCGGCTGGCCGCGCGAGTCACGGACGGCGCCCGTGATGACGCCGCCGCGCGCGATCTTCATTACGACGCCTGTAACCTGCTGGCCGTCTCCGAGTGCGATAGGCGTGCCCGTGCGTTCCGGGCGCTTTGCGCCGTAGTTCATCGGCAGGTAGCCCGCCTTGTTCGCCGTGAGATTGAATCGACCCGCTGGCAGATCCGGAAATGCAAACCGTCCGGCCTCATCAGTCGTGGTCGTCCGGCCGGGCGCGCCACGATCGACGCTGTTGAGTGTGACGCGTACCTTTCGCGCCGGCTGCGGCGTTCGCTCGTCGGTGACGACGACGCCGGCGATGAGGGCAGTGCCGGTGGCGGTCTGCGCCGGCAGATCGCGGACCGTTTGTTGCGCAACAGTCCAGCCGCCGGCGAGGACCCAGAAGCCAAGTGTCAACGACGCGCCTGTGGCTCTCATCGGACTCTCAGGTCCAGTGTCTTGTGTTCGCCGGCGATGATCGTCACGCGCGTCGCGGTCCGGCTGATCGCATCGAGCGACTTTGGATCCTGCCAGTTTTCAAGACGGCCGTCGTCCATGGCGGCGGCGAAGTAGTCGCCGGGCGCGAGCTCGCTCACGAGGTATTTGCCCATCCGGTTTGTGCGCGCTGTTCGAAGGCGAATGACAGCGCCTCCGCCGGGCCAGAGCTTGCGTTCAACCGGAAACAGGACCATCGTGGCGCCGGCGTCACCGGCGCCCTGAACGTTTGTTACGGTGCCGGAAAGTTGAGCCGCGACACTCGTGCATGTGACGACAATTTCGGGCAGATCTCCCGTAAGGATCTCCAACGGTCCATCAGAAATATCGCGATCGCCCATCGACACCGATTTGACGTACCAGCCAAGCGGCAGGTCCGGACGCAGGGAATACGTCCCGCCGGGAACGCCGATCGCGAAAGAGGCGGTCGCATCGAGCTGAGTGGACACGCCGACCGATCCGCTGCCTGCCGCAGCAAGGCGCAGTAGAAGACCCTGGAGTTCCCTCGCCGGCGGGGCGGGCTGCGGGCCGTCGAACCGCAGGCGGCCGGCGACACGAATCAGGCCCTGCAGGTTCACTTTCAAATCGGCAACGTCGGAATCGCCGACGATGACCGGGATGTTGGCCCACAGGACGGACGGATCCACGCCAGTCGGCAGCGTGTCGGAACCAGTGTTCGCCGGCTTCTTGTTCACGCGAAGCATGTACTCACCAGCCGGTACGCCGAGCAACGTGAAGGCACCGCGCGCGTCGCTAAGTCCCGTGACCGTCTCGAATCCCGACTCGCTCGCGTATTCACCCGCTGTGGCGGGGACAAGCCGCACGGCCGTCATGCCGACCGGACCATTCGGTCCAGTCAGTGTGCCCGAGACGCGCACGGCGCGGACTGGCCTGAGTTGGAAGTCGACGCCGTTTCTTTCTTCTCCGGATCTGAGTGAGATGGTGGTTGCCTCGGATGCCGCCAGACCGGTTGGATAAAACGTCGTCTGGTACACGCTGAGCCGGCCCGACGTGTCGGGCGCGGGTGGAATGGCCATCCGGTTGAGCGTCATCAGCACCAGATCGCCGATCTGCTGGTTGCGAGGCATCCCGAGCCTCGAGAGTTCCGGGCTCGCGGTGGACATTTCGGCCGTCACCGTCGATCGTCCGCTCTCCGGAAACGCCGCGGTGAGAGCCGCTGCCGGGAACGTCGTCTGCGTCGACGGCACGACGACCACGTAGTCACCCGGCACGAGCGTGGGGATTCGATAGACGCCCCGGTCGTCCGTAGTGGCGGGAAGTCCGCTTCCGACCGGCACGCCAATCGTGCGTGCCGAGCCGGTCATGGACGCGCGGTTGAATGCGCGCACGGTGACGCCAATAATCGGTTCGCCGGCCTCGTCCAGCACGGTACCGCCGATGGCGGCGTACTTCCACATGAGGATCTTCGCGGCGCCAGTGCGTTCGCCCTCAGCCAGCTCGAAATACACCAGACCTCCACCGGGCCGCCGCGCTCCGTAGAAGCTGTCGACGTAACCTGCCTTTGAGGCGTTGATCGCATAGCCCGCGTTTCGCGAGCCAGTCGGCGGGGCTGGCAGGTCGGCGAAGAAGAAATAGCCTTGGGCGTCGGTTAGCACCCGGCCGCGAGGCGTCGTTGGCAGGTTGCTACTCGCGAACGGCGTCGTCAGCGTGACGATTGCTTCGGGCACAGACTGGCCCGTGGCCGCGTCGACCACCTGACCCACGATGAGTCCGGTGCGGGTGGGCGTCTGGCTCCGGGCCGGCACGGCCACGTCGAGCCCGATCAGTCCGATCAGGAACAGCGCGTATCCAAGGCGTCGCATGGGGACGATGCCTTGGATACGTCGAACTTCCGCGGATATTTACTTGACGGGCGTCAGTCCCAGCTTCGTCGCGGCGGCATTGAACGCCACCAGATCGCTCGCCAGCACTTTCGCGAGGATGTCCATCTGCTCCCGGAGATCGCCCACGAGCGCTTTGAAGATCACGGGCGCATTGCCGAGCGGCCGCGCATCGCCGCGGCCGACGATCGAGAGCAGCGATGCCAGACGGTTGTTGATCTTGATGGGGAAGTTGAGCGGATCCTGACCGCTCTGATTCTTCACCTGGTAGACCTCCTCCTCGACCTTGGACAGGTTCGCGGCCAGGCGATCCCCAGCCGCCTTCAGCCCGGCGTCATTCGATTTGCCCAGCCGGTCGGTGACCTGTGACTTGAGGTCGCGGATCCGGATGACCGCGTCGTTGGCCTCGGATGTCTTGTCGCGGATCTGAATCGCGAGATCGAACTGCGCCTGCAGATCCGCATCGCTGACGTCCTTGTACAGAGGATTTCTCCGCACTCGCATGGTCTGGGTCTGGGTCCGGCCGTCCGCGGTGAGGCGCACGGTGTAGTTGCCCGGCGCTCCCAGCGGGCCTTGGACGCCGCCGCCCCAGAGGATCATGCCCGGGAAGCTCGTCGCCGGCGCATATCGCAGGTCCCACGTAACCGTATTGAAGCCCGTGTTCATCGGCACTCCGGCGAATCCGCCGCCTCCGCCACCACGCCCGCCGCCACCACCGCGGCCGCCTGGATCGGCCGGAGCAGCCGCCGGCGCGGAATTCGAGAACGTCCGGACGACCGTTCCTTTGGGATCGACGATCTCGATCGTGACTTTCTGCGCGGGCTTCTTCACCCAGTACTTGATCTGAGCAGTACGGTAGGAGCGAATCGGATCCTCAGGCGCGAACAGGACGATGTCGGGCGATGAGGCGAACTCAGGCCCGAACTGACGCAGCGGGCCGATGTCGTCGAGGATGTAGAACGAGCGGCCGTGCGTGGCGATGGCCAGGTCCGTGTCTTCGACCCAGATGTCCGCGATTGGCACATCCGGCAGGTTCAACGACAGCGAGTGCCAGGTGGTCCCGTCGTCGTATGAGTAATACATGCCGTGCTGCGTGCCGGCGTAAAGCATGTTGCGACGCTTGCGGTCCTCGCGAACGGCGTGCGTGTAGTCATCGGCTCTCAGACCGGCGACGATTTTCGTCCATGTCCTGCCGAAGTCATGGGTGCGGAAAATGTACGGCGCCTGATCTCCGAGCAGCGGACGCTTGACCGCGGCGTAGGCCGTTCCCGCATCGAACGCCGATGCGTCGATGATGCTGACGCGTCCGGACTCCGGCATCTCCTTCGGCGTCACGTTGGCCCACGTCTTTCCGCCATCGCGCGTCACGTGAATCATGCCGTCGTCCGACCCCGTCCAGAGGACATTGACGTCGAGCTTCGATGGCGCCAGCGTGAACACCGTCGCGTAGATTTCCGGGCCGTTCATGTCTCCGGTGATCGGGCCGCCGGAGTGACCGAGCGTCTTCGGATCGTGCTTCGTCAGATCGCCGCTGATCCGCGTCCAGTCGCGTCCGTTATTCGTCGTCTTCCAGACGTGCTGTGTTGCCGTGAAAAGAATGTTGGGATCGACGGGGGAGAACACCACTGGAAAGGTCCACTGGACCCGTTCGGGAATCGCGCTCGCCGGTTCGCCGGAGAACATGCGCGGGTAGGGATGCACCTCGAGGCTCTGACCTGTGCGGCGATTCGTATAGACGAGGAATGAACCGTTGTTGCCGCCCGCAAAGAACACGTCGGGGTCTTTGGGGTCCGCCGCAATGAAACCGTCCTCCGAACCTCCGGGACTGTAGATGGCCGGCGGTGCCGGCGCGCCACCGCGTCCACCGCCGCCGCCACCACCTCCGCGTCCTCCACCTGCCGCCGCCCCGCCACCTGCGGCGGGCGAAGCGCCGCCCATGTTGGACGTCGATTCACTCGACAGGCAGACCGTGCTCCCGTCCTGCTGAGCACCGCACACGTGGTAGGGCAGATGGGCTGTCGTGATCACGTGGTAGTACTGCGCGGTGGGATAGTCCTGCCCCGTCCAGTTCGCGCCGCCCGTCACTGAGACCGCACCACCGCCGTCATTGGCGATCAGCACGTGCTGGGGATCGTCGGGATCGATCCAGACGTCGTGATAGTCGCTGTGCGTGCCGCCGCCCCAGCCGGGAATGCTCTTGCCGCCGTCCGTCGATTTGAACGAACTGACGTTGAGCATGTAGACGGTGTCTTTGTTCTTTGGATCCGCGGCGACGTGCGTGTAGTAGAAGGCGCGCTGGCGGATGTTGCGGTTCGTGTTGACGAGCGTCCACGTGGCGCCGGCGTTGTCGGAGCTCAGGAGCCCGCCGTTCTCGTTTTCGACCAGCGCGTAGACGCGATTCGAATCAGCGCCGGACACGGCGACGCCGATGCGTCCGATGACTCCGGCCGGCATGCCCTGATTGCGCGTCAGCTCGGTCCAGGTCTCGCCGGCGTCGGTTGACTTGAACAGCCCGCTGCCCGGCCCGCCACTCGACATCGTGTATTCCTTGCGGAACGCTTCCCAGAGCGCCGCATAGATCACGTTCGGATTGTTGCGATCGATCGACAGGTCGATGCCGCCGGTCTGCGCATTCCTGAACAGCACACGTCGCCAGCTGGCGCCGCCGTTCGTGCTCTTGAAGATGCCGCGCTCGTCGTTCGGCACGCCATGCTGCCCGAACGCCGCTACATAAACGATGTCGGCATTCGTCGGGTGGATGCGGATCTTCGAGATGTTCTGCGCGTCACGCAGGCCGGTGTGCTTCCAGGACTTGCCGGCGTCGGTCGACTTGTACATCCCGTCGCCCGGCATGATGTTGCCGCGGATGCACGATTCACCGGTGCCGATGAAGACGATGTCGGGATTGCTCTCGGCAACCGCGACGGCGCCGACCGACGCGCTTCCGATCTGGTGGTCGGTCACGGGAACCCAGGTCTCGCCGCGGTCGGTCGTCTTCCAGAGGCCGCCGCCGGTCGCACCGAAGTAACCGATGTTCGGCTGGCCCTTCACTCCCGCGACCGCGATCGACCGCCCACCGCGATCAGGGCCGATGCTGCGCCACTGATAGGTCGCGAGCAGCGACGGATCCGCGCCAACTGTGGTCGGCGCCTGGGCGGCGACACTGCCGCCGCGGCTGACGAGTGACGTCGCCGCGGCGGCGACGATCAGGGTTGTGTAGAGAAGACGTCGAGTATTGGCCTGCATTGCACGCTCCCGGAAGAAACTCCGGGAGAGTGTACTGCAAGGGCTGGTAGCGGCTAACGCTTGAGAATCTCTTCCATGTACGCGAGGGCGCGCTTGTCCTTCGACTGGCTCAACTGTGTGACAGCTTCCTTGCGCATCACTCCGTCCGTCGTGGTCGCACGGGCGATGTCGAGAAGCTGCGGCACCCCGGCGTCGGCGGGGAGCCGGCCGATGGCGGAAACGGCGCGCCGCCGAACCGATTCGGTCTTGTCGGAGGAGACGGCCTTCAGGGCCTCCGGCACGACGGCGACGCCGCCGCGCTGGATGAAGTAGAAAACCGCATCCGACCGGACGTTCGTGTCCGGGTCATTGAGCAGACTCCGCAGCGTCGAGACGACCGACGCGTCACGCGATTGCCCCAGGGCGCTGGTCAGGGAACGGCGGTCTTCCTGGTCTGTCGTGGTGGAGAGCAGCCGGGTCACCGTTGCGACGCCATGTGCGCCTCGCAGGGACGTGAGGGTGCTCGCGGCCTGCCGCCGCACGCTCGAGTCGCGGTGTCCCGTCGCAATCCGATCGAGTGCCGCGTCTGCCGCTGCGTCCTGGTGATAACCGATGGCCCGGACGGCTGACGTCGCGACCGTGCGATCGTTCTCATACATCGTGCGATCCGCCGGACCCACGTCGCCGAGCGAAGCGAGGAACCGGACGCTCTCTGCCGGCGTCACGCCCTCGAGCCAGACGACGGTGCGGCCGCCCGCGTCCATCGGGCAGTCGTCTCCCACGGTGCGGAGCCGCTCGACGCGTCCGCCTACAACGCGGGCGAGCACCACGAGACTGGTGCCGCCTTCGAGTGCGACAGGGCCTTTCGGCGGCGCGATCGGCTGACGCTGCGGCTCGGACACGCCCGAGCTCGTCACGAACACCGAACCCTCATCCATGTACATGCCGCGCATGGTGGTGAAGCGATCGCTGTACCAGCTGCACATGTCGCGGTCGCCGGGGACCATCGGCGTGCGCCACGCGACCCACGCGGGCTCGCTCGATGCGGTAGGCGAGGCGGCAGCGATCTCGCGATCGATCGCCGCCGCGCGCCGTGTCTCGACCTTCCCGTTCTGAATCTGCGGCGCCTGCTGCGCCAGCAGAACCGCGGCGCCGGCGACGATGAATCCGAGGCCTGTGAGAATAAGCGTCTTATACATCGTCGTCACCGTTCCCACTTGTTCCCGTCGTTCCCAATTGTTCGCGTCGTTGCCTGTCAACTACTTGATGATTTCCATCAGGTAATCCGCCGCCACCTTGTTGCGCGGCGCCATCTCCGACAGCTTGCGGACGATCTCTGTCTTGAGCGCCAGGCTCGATTCCTTGCGCGCGATGGCGACGAGGCCCTCCGCGTTGTTCTGGTTGGTGAGCGAGGAGATGATCGACTTCTTTGCTTCGACGTCCGACTCGCTGCCGTAGAGGTCCACCAGCATCTGGCCGGTCTTCTCGGTCTTCATGCTGCCGAGGGACCGCAGCGCGCGGCGGCGGACTTCCGGGTCCTTCTCGCTCTTGATGACGCGGTTCAGCTGATCCATCGCCTGCATCGAGCCGAACGCGCTGATCATCTGCATCCGGAGCTCTTTCTCGTTCTCCTTCTCATAGAGCGTCCAGAGATCCTGCGGGCTCATCACGCCGGCCAGGCCGTTCAGCGCCGACGAGCGGATCGCCACCGGCGTCGAGCTCTGGCTGAGGATCTGCGTGAGGGCCGTCTGGTTGCCGCTCGACTGGAGCGCCCTGATGATCGCGAGCTTCACGTCCGTGCTGGGCGTGGACTGATAGATGTCCAGGAGATCCTTCGAGCTCGCCGTGGCCTGCTGCTTGTTGCGGTTGGCCGCGAGGTACTGAATCGCCTCGAGCTGCAGGTCGGGATTGCCGCCGCCCTTCGCGCTTTCCAGCACAGTGGGATCCGAAGCTTGGAATTCACGTGACTTGAAGTCGCGG
>JADMIO011216321.1_pt1 | contig 108865 bp, 99 predicted proteins | sample 8958161 | NCBI WGS metagenome assembly JADMIO01 (sample SAMN16585339, study PRJNA669376) | soil metagenome | isolation source: Crop rotation soil | place: USA: Cullars Rotation, Alabama | collected 2011
ACAACTTGTCCACGTGGAATTCTAAGCTTAGGATCCCAATGTGCTGGAAAGCGATTGGTGCGGACGTTGTGGGCATGTCAACTATCTCTGAAGTCATCGCCGCACGCCACATGGGAATGAGGATATTGGCCGTCTCCTGCGTTACCAACATGGCGGCGGGGATTCTCGATCAAATTCTGACCCACGAAGAAGTTCTGGAAACCGGTGAGCGAGTGAAAGGCGCGTTTACAGCGCTCGTCAGGGCCGTGCTTCCCAGAATCGCGGAGGACGTGGAAGAGGCAGGCGCTGGACGATAGAGGCTACACCATCGCCTCGCGCGGCGTATTGCATGGCCGCGTCTTCGATCGGCCTTTACGAATCAAGCCGCCCTGCACGCGCGGCACGCATCTCTAGCACGGTGTGCCGTTGAGCGCTGGCCAGTTAGAACAGAAACTTCACACCCACCTGAATGACCCTTGGTCCTCCACCACCCAGGCCTGGATTGCCTTGTGCGACATCCGGTGTCTGGCTGATCTGGCCGTCGAAGCAACCTTGCGACGGAACACATGCCGGTTGGCCGAATTGATCCAACCCCGGGCTGATACTGCCATTGGGTAATGCAAAGTTCGGATGGTTGAAGATGTTGAAGAACTCGGCGCGCAACTGCACGGCAAGTGCCTCGCTGATTTGGGTGTTCTTGGCAAGAGAGAAGTCAATGTTCCAATAGCTCGGGCCGTAAATGCAATTTCGGCACAGATTGCCGAAGGTACCATCGAGCGGTTGCTGGAATGCGAGCGGGTTAAGATAGCCGCTGATCGGGTTCCAGTTCGAGTTAATGGGATTCACTCCGGGCACCAAGTTCGGACGTTGATTGAAATAGAATCGGAAGGAATTGTCGTTGGAGTTGATGATCGGGATCGGCCGGCCGCTTTGCGCACTCGCAATCCAGTTCAACTCCCAACCGGAACCAAGCGCATGCGGCAACGCATTCCAAGCGGGAATTTGATAACTCACGGCAGCCGTGAAGCGATGCCGAGTGTCGAAAGTTGATGCTCCTCGTTCGGCCTTGAGGTTGGTCGAATCCTGCGGGAAGGCGGCCCCGGCCGTGAAGTCAATGCCATCCGAAGCGTCGTCGAGTGACTTCGACCAGTTGTAGCTCACAAATCCAGAAAAGCCGTGCAGCGACTGTAACCGTAGGGAGGTTTGCAACGCGTTGTACGTCGAAGCGCTGATGGGAGCGAGCACGTCGATATTCTGAAAATTAGGATTTGGGAAATTAAAATCAGCGTCAGGCTGGTTGGCGTCGTATAAGCGAACCAGTTTCGTTCCTTTACTTCCTACGTAACCGATCTCCAGGGACGCAGCGTCAGCAAATTTCTGCTGAACGTTGACATTCCAGTTTTGGGTATAGGGAGTTGCAAATTTCCGCGGCACAGCGAAGATCGCGAAGGGGCCGGTAGCATTCACGCTGAAGATCGGCGCACCGGGATTCGTGCCGTTAAAAGCAGTGGAATCGGGATTCATGGGAAACACCGGAACCGGACCGACTGGATTGGTTGCTACCCCCGCCGAGGTGGTGAAATTCGCGATCAGCAGATCTTGGGGCACGTAATCGTAGTAGAGACCATAGCCGCCTCGCAGCACGGTATTCGGCCGCGCGCTCCAGGCGAAGCCAACACGTGGCCCGAAATTGTTCAGATCGCGTTCGTAAACGCCATCAAGACCATGCGTGCCAACCATCGCCAGAGTGCCATCGGCCGCCACATTCGAGAGCAGGCTATTCTTCTCACTCAGGGGGCCGAAGTACTCCCATCTCAGCCCGACGTTCAGAGTGAAGTTCGGCGCAAGGCGGAAGTCATCCTGTCCGAAGAACGAGAGTCCGTTGTTGTAGGTCCTGCGGTGGGTGTTGCCGGTCAGCACCAACGGAAAGAAGTTGCCTAGATAGAAGTTTCCGAGCGATAGAGCAACGTTATCGCTGCAAGCAGCAGGCTGCGTGGGATTCGAAGGATCGCAGATGGGGAAGGCACTGGCGTCAGGGCTGAAAGAGAGAATGCCGCGCTCCAGGTTGTCGTTGAAATTGGCGATGGAAGCACGCCGGAATTCGCCGCCGAACTTTAACGTGTGCTTCCCGTGAACCAGCGTGAAGTTGTCGAGAATCTGGTAAGTCTGGCTGGTCCTTCCACGAGGCACACTGAACCCTTGCGCGCCGAGATTCTCGAGTTCCGGCGTAGAGAAGTCGAATTCCGGCAAGCCAAGCTTGTTAGTTCCAAAGTTAAGACCCAAGCTCGAAGGATCGAAGTTGGCATCCAGAGAACTGAATGAGGTGCGATAACGGCTGTAACCGAAGCGCACTTCATTGATCTTGGTTCCGCTAAGCGTCGATAGCCAGCTTAAGGAGACGACCTGCACGCGTGTGGGCGAAGTTTGGGCAAATTCAGGCAAACGAGATCCCTTGCCGAAGCCGCCATTGTTGCCTAATGGGAAAACCTGGCTGCTACGGCCGAAGGCATAACGTCCGGAAATCTGCTGGCGGTCTGTCAGGTTGTGATCGATCTTCACAATGAAGTTATCCAAATCGTTTTTGTCACGAACGACCCCAGGAATCTGGCCCGTGCTGTTTTGCGGATAGAAGGCCAGGATGTTATCGAGCGCCGGATTGATCGTGCTTATGGAACCGGTGCTGAGCGCCAGTTGCTTGGCTTGGGCGATTTGGGATGGCGTAGGTACGCCGAGCAGGAAATCGGATCCAACCCGCTCCCGCTGGCCTTCGTAGGCACCGAAAAAGAACGTCTTGTCCTGGATGATTGGACCGCCGAGCGACGCCCCGAATTGATTATTCTGAAATGAGGTCTTCCGCGCGCCGCTGTTGAAAAAATTGCGTGCATCCATGGCACTGTTGCGCAGAAACTCGAAAGCCGAGCCGTGCAGGCTGTTCGTGCCTGAGCGAGTAATGATATTCACTACCGAGCCGCTGTTGCGTCCGTATTCCGCCGAGAATTGCGACTGTAGATTAAATTCCTGAATGGCGTCGATTGGCAACAGGGTCGCCGGCGCCCCCGTGATCCCAACCTGGTTCAAGGCTGAATTGTTGAAGAAGGGATCGTTGTTGTCAGTGCCGTCGAGCGTGTAGTTGTTAGAGCGGTCGCGGTTCCCGTTGATGTTGAATTGTCCGAAGCCGAATTGAGTTCCTGCCACCCCGGAAGGCTCAACCGTCGCGCCTGGAACCAGCGCCACCAGCTTTCCGAAGTCGCGTCCGTTAAGGGGAAGTTCGTTCACGAGTCGCTGGTCGACCACTGCTCCGAGTACGTCACGGTTTTGCTCCACCAGTGGAGCTGTCGCTGTCACCGTGAGCTGTTCCTGGCGTTTCTGGATCAACGCGAGATCAAAGTCAGCGGCGGTATCGAGGCCGACATTGACCAGCACATTCTGAGAAACGGGCGTAAGTCCCGCCGATTGTGCGCTGACCCCGTAGATGCCCGCGGGAACTTCCGCGATGACATAGGTGCCGTCGCTGCCTGTCACTGTGTCTCGCGTCTGCCCGGTCGCGCTGCTCTTGGCCGTTATCTTGGCGCCAGCTATTAAGTTGCCATTAGGATCCTGCACCTTGCCGCGGATAGAGCCCCGAAAGCTTTGGGCGAAGGACCCGATGGACAGAGTCGCAACGGTGATCAGGAGCAACGTTGAAAAGCAGATCAGTCGCAACTGCGCTCCCGAGAATGAGAATCGTGGTGCTCCGTTTCTTCCGGACAAACTGCGCGTCATGATGTCCTCACTTCAGTGATTACTTCGCTTTGCGGGGGATGAAGAACTCGGTATTCGGATTCACGCCATACTTCTGCGAGAAATTGCCTTGATTGACGGCCAAGCCTAAACGGCCCCGCGAGTCGATATAAAACAAGGGCTGTTGCAGCGGAACATCAGAAAAAGTTTTTGCGAAGGGTAGAATCATCTTCTGCTCTCCGATCGTGATCGGGACTTCATCTCCGCGCTGATACCCGAGTTTGAGAAACTGCTCGGAATCGACATTGGTTACCAGATTTCCGAAGGGGCCGTCTGTGGCGAGGATCTGCCCGGTGAGTCCACGATTGTCGAGTCGAACTGGCTTGAGTTCGAGTCGGACCAAGTCCTTGACTGGCACTGCCGGTCCTACCTGCGTCCAATCGTCCCCGCGAGCGATGTGCGCGCCCACGGGAGAAAAGATGTCACGCCCGTGGAAGGTGGAGGACAGTTTTGAGCCAATCATCCAGGCAGGATTCGTAATCTCATGTACTGACTCGATGCCGTCCCGCGCCTCGAGTAATGTGAGCAGGCCGTTGTCAGGAACCACGAAATACTGCCCTCGCTTCGATTCCGCCACGATTGCTTTACGGGTACTCCCCACTCCGGGGTCCACGACGACCACGAAGACAGTTCCTGCGGGATAGTACGGAGTTGTGCCGAAGAGAAAACGCGCACCGTCGAGGATGGAATAGGGCTTGACCTGGTGTGTGATATCCACAATACGAAGGCTGGGCAGAATGGAGTACATAACACCCTTGCAGATCGGCACCGCGTCATCCAGGGTGCCGAAATCCGTCATGAAGACCACGGTTGGCGGATAGTTCTTCGGCGCGTCCGCGGCACGTGACAGAGACGCAAGTGCGAGTAGTGCAACGCATAGAAGTTGCGAGGTAAGTGCACGTTGAATGCGTATGATCATCAGGTTTTGGTTCCGTAATCTGTAATTACTTGCTGGAGCGCTGCAAGCTAATTTCCGGCTCCCTCAGGTGCGCCGGTGGTTTGTGGTGATTCGAGGCCCCCCATTCTAGTCGGGCAGCTTGAAAAGGGAAATTGGGAGCTGCTGGATATGACAAGGTACCAGCAAATTGCCATCAGAAAACGTGATTCGGGGGTTACGCTGGCGAATGTTACGGGCTATAATCAGAGTAGGTTTTCTATGCGCGTGCGCTACCCGAATTCGAACCTGCCCATATGCTGGCTGCACTGGCTGTGTCCGCGGCGGCACTTGGCGGTCTTGCCCTCACAAGCGCGCCCCAACCTTTTTGGCAGCGATTAGTTGCTGATCCTCCCAGTTAGTTCCTAAGCAGGCCGTAGTCCCTATCTTCGACTACCACCAGCCTGAAGAGTTACCACTCACAACTGAAATTTTGGAGGATCCATGTCAGCTAAGACTTTGACCGCTGCCGGACCGCAGATCAAGACCGCTCTGCCCGGCCCCATTGCCAAGCAAATCGTCCGGGATGACGACAAGTACATTTCCCCTTCCTACACGCGTTCCTATCCGATGGTGGCCAAGCGTGGCCGCGGGTTGCGGGTGGAAGACGTGGATGGGAATGAGTTCCTCGACTTTTCCGCGGGAATTGCGGTGACCTCGACCGGTCATTGCCATCCGCATGTGGTGGAGGCAATCCAGAAGCAGGCTGCCGAACTGATTCACATGTCGGGCACCGACTTCTATTACGAGGGCATGGTGACGTTGGCCGAGCGGCTCACTAAGATCGCGCCGATGCCTGGGCCGCACAAGATCTATTACGGCAACTCGGGTACGGAAGCCGTTGAGTGCGCGCTGAAGCTGGCGCGCTATCACACCAAGCGGCAGAATATTATTGCGTTTTTCGGCGCATTCCATGGACGCACCATGGGCGCGCTCTCACTGACTGCTTCCAAGCCGCAGCAAAAGCGCCGCTTCGCTCCGCTGGTGCCGGGTGTGACCCACGTCCGCTACCCCGACGTTTATCGCGGATGCGAAGGCGGGGCACAGGATGCCGACGCATTCGCCCTTGGTTGCGCGCGCTTCATCGAAGACAAACTTTTCAAGACAACGCTTCCACCTGAGGAAGTGGCTGCGATTTTCGTTGAGCCTATTCAGGGTGAAGGTGGATACGTAATTGCCCCCACCGTCTTCATGCAAGAACTACGCAGAATTTGCGATCGTCACGGCATTCTGCTGGTGGTCGACGAAGTGCAGAGTGGAGTTGGGAGAACTGGCAAGTGGTGGTCGGTCGAGCACACAGGCGTGCAACCCGACATAGTCTGCAGCGCGAAAGGCATTGCGTCCGGAATGCCGCTAGGAGTCGTGATCAGCAAGGGGTCCGTTATGGATTGGGTACCCGGCTCGCATGCGTCCACCTTTGGTGGCAACCCGGTGTGTATCGCCGCAGCGCTGGCGACCCTTGACGTAATCGAGCGAGAGGGACTGTTGCGGAACTCCAGCGAAGTTGGCAATTACATGATGTCGCGCATGGCCGACTGGACTTCCAAACACAAACATGTTGGCGATGTGCGAGGCCGCGGCTTGATGATCGGCGTGGAAATGGTGAAGGACAAGAAGACGAAAGAGTACGCACCCGAAATTCGCGACCGCGTCGTTGAACTGGCATTCGAGCGCGGAGTTCTGTTCCTGGGTTGCGGGCCGAGCACGCTGCGTATTGCGCCGCCGCTCGTCGTCAGTAAGGAAGAAGCAGATGTCGCGATGGATGTTCTCGAAGAGTGCATCGCAATCGCAGGCAAGTAAGACAAAGAAGCCGCAGATTGCGCGGATGATTACGGATCAGGAGTCTGGCTAACCGAACCGTCCATTCGCGCTGTTCTGTGGCTTGTAAATTTCGAACAGCTTTCTCGATTGATGTCACTTTGCATGACTCAGCGACCGAACGGAACCGTGTTAATCGCAAATGGTGGCTTTTATTTCGCTACGGCTTCCACTGCGGGCAACTGCTCCTGCTGCCAGGCGTCGAACCCCCCGATGACGTTGATGACGTTTGTAAAGCCAGCCCGCTGCAGAAGGCTACAAGCAATCGTGCTGCGGTAGCCACTTTTGCAGTGGACAGCAATAGCAACATTCTTATTGAGCGGCGGTAGAGAATCTTTGAGGCGATCTAGGGGCCAGAGCTCAGCTCGCTCGAGGTGGCCCCCCTGCCATTCCCCATCGCGGCGAACGTCGAGTACGTGCAAGTCCTTACGTTGAAACAAATCGCGAGCTGAGATTTGCGGCAGTGTCGCCATCTCGAATCCGGCCTTCTTCCAACCTGCGATTCCATCTTGCAAGTAACCCGTCAGGTCTTCAATCCCGACACGTGCCAGGCGAACTCGGGCTTCTTCGATCTGATCGGGCGTGTCCGCAATAAGAGCCGGCTGAGCGGAAAGCCCCAGCAGCGATCCAGCCCACGAGGCGAACTGTCCGGAAAGTGCGATGCTGATGGAACCAGGAACGTGGCCAGCCGCGAAGGCCTCCGTGCTGCGGATGTCGAGTGCAGGAGTTCCGTGTTCTATCAACGTTTTCAGCTTGGTTGCAGGAAGCGGCGTAAGTTCTGGCAACTCATCCATCGCGGCCGCGCCGCCGCGGTTAATTTCGGCGTCCTTGGCAAAATATTCGGGCCGGGCTGGAAGATTGGTGGTCAGCTGTTTTACGAATTCCTCGCGCGTGCTGATCTGCAATGCGTAATTCGTGAAGCGCTCAGTGCCCATGGTAGAAGATTTTTCCGCGCGCATGTTCCGGCCGCACAGTGATCCTGCGCCATGAGCCGGATAGACCAGAACGTCGTCGGCCAACTTCATCAGCTTGCTATGGAGACTGTCGTAGAGCATGGCAGCGAGTTGCTGTGGCGTGAAGGCAGGCGAGAGATCGGGACGGCCGACATCGCCGATGAAGAGCGTGTCTCCGGTCAGAACAGCCCATGGGCTAGGCTGCTTCTCCGTGTCGGTGACCACCAGGCAGATACTCTCGGGCGTGTGCCCCGGCGTCTCCAGTACCGAGATCTTGCAGCTTCCAAAAGTCACCTCGGAACCGTCGCGGACAGCTGCGTGAGGAAACGTCGCGCCAGCTTTCTCCCCTATATAAATGCGCGCACCCGTGCGAGCGGCTAATTCCTTATGACCAGAGACAAAATCCGCGTGCAGATGGGTTTCGAATATGTGACGGATCTTGAGGCCGTTCTCTTCAGCAGCCTTGAGGTAAATTTCGACATCCCGCTGTGGATCGATAACGGCAGCTTCGCCGCCGGATCCCAGCATGTACGAAGCATGCGCCAGGCATCCGAGATAGAACTGTTCGAAATACATGGTCTGACCTCAATCTCGAAACTATGACCGGTGCGATCGGGCCTTCAGAATACTCCAGGTGCCATTCATTTCTTGAGCAATTGTTTGTAACGAAAACAAGTGACGGCGTGGTCGTTGACCAAGCCGACCGCTTGCATGAAGGCATAGCAGATCGTCGAGCCGACGAACGTGAAGCCCCGCCGCTTGAGGTCTCTGCTCATCGCATCGGATTCCTCGGTTCGGGCGGGAACCTGCTTCAGTTCCTTCCATTTGTTCACAATGGGCTTGCCGTTTACGAATTGCCAGATGTACCGATCAAAGGAGCCAAATTCCTTCTGGACAGTAAGGAACGCCTTGGCGTTCTGGATGGTGCCTGCAATTTTAAGCCTGTTCCGGATGATGCCGTCGTTCTTGAGCAGCTGAGCTTGCCTCCGCCCGTCATAGCCGGCCACTTTAGCCACATTAAAGCGATCGAAGGCTGCACGATAATTTTCCCGCTTGCGAAGAATTGTGTCCCAACTCAGTCCCGCCTGTGCTCCCTCAAGGACAAGGAACTCAAAAAGCACACGATCGTCGTGCTGGGGAACAGCCCACTCAAAATCGTGGTAACGAACGGAAATATCACTCCGCGCCCAGCCACAACGGACGAGCTCTCGGCTTCCTACGCGCGCCATGCTGGCTACTGCAGCGACTTCGGATCAGAATGATTCTTGGGCGAGTACTTATTAAGTTCTGCGATCATGTCATGAGCCGCCGCCGGGGCGCTTGCCTTTCCATGACGCAGGATATCTTTGACGCTAATGTCGCGACCATAGAGCTTTCGGGTGGCCCGGTTATCCGGTCGCAAAGTAGAGCCTTCGAGCGAGACGCCGGCAAACAGTCCGCGAGAACGGGAATAAGACAGCATTTCCGCACGCATCACGACATCGGTAGCACCTTGCGCACTGCGGCCTTTGGGCCCGGCAGCCGCGGAGGCGTCGGCGCCTAACTTCACTTTGCTACCCATAAGCGATTCGGCGCCCCGCGGGTTCATGACCAAAATTACAAAGTCGGTCGCTTGCCCACCCAGTTGAAATCCGATATTGAAGCCTTCCAGGGCGTACATGGCAGGAGCACTCCAAGATCCTGTGTAATGCTCGCCGGAACGGCAGCTCATCACGCCGCGGCCATAGCTGCCGCCGATGCCGATCGCGCCCTTCTTCACAGACGGCAGCACGATGACGCATTCAGCCTTGTCGAAAAGATCCTTCGGAATGTTGTCGGGAATGTTGATGATCTCTTTTAAAGTTTGACCAGCCTCTTTGACGCGATCTTCCTCTTTTTCGTCCTTGGCAGCGGCGAAACTGAAAGTTGAAGCCATTGCGAGGAGAACAACCAAGGCGAGCGACTTGCGCATGAACACCTCCCGGTGAGGAGCATATTAACGCAAGTAGATGGGGAATTCGTCACGCTATGTACTTTCGAAACGTTGGGTGCAGCCGGGATAAGCGTCAGAGTTCAGGTAATTTAGACGAGCATGACCATCTGCGTGCTCCTTTTGTAACTTGGAACAATTCCGGTAGTCACCTACAGTCGGTCCGAGCAGTAAATCGGGAAACCACGTTGAGTTTTTCGGCCCTTCACGTGCATCTATATGAAGGGGCACGGCTAAACCTTGGACCGCACGACGTAAGACGCTGTAAAGAGTGAAAATATTGGACCTTTGGGGAATGAAGTACATAAGACATATCGGTTGCCTGCTGACCTTCATTTTCGGCGCTGCCCTGCTCACAGTTCACGGACAGGCGGCTTTCTCGGGCACCAATGGCAGCCCCAAATCTCCGGAGTCTTACAGCGGTTCCGCTTTCGGGGGGTCGCCCTCAACCGCCACGGCCGGCCCGTACGACGATGATCAATCTGTCCTCACTATTAAAAGGCGAGTTAACGAGGTCAATGTTCTGTTCATTGCCACGGATAAGCACGGCAAGTTCGTGCGCAATTTGAACGAGCGCGACTTCAATATTTTGGACGATCACAAACCTCCGGAGTCGATTCTTGCCTTTCGTCGCGAGACGGACCTGCCCATCCAAATGGGACTGCTGGTGGATGTCAGCGGGTCGGTCAACAGCCGTTTTGAATTCGAACAGGAAGCCGCAACCGGATTCTTGCAGCACGTGATTCGCCCAGGGTTCGATAAGGCCTTCGTCCTTGGATTCAATGGGCACAGCGAGTACGCTCAAGACTATACCGACAAAGCCTCGCTGCTTTCGGTGGGCGTGAAACGCTTGCAGAACGGAGGCGGCACTGCCCTGTATGACGCCGTGTACCGTGCCTGCAAAGAAAAGCTGCTGGGTGAGAAGTCGGAGCATCCTGTGCGCAAGGCGCTCGTAGTCATCAGCGACGGAGAAGACAACCAGAGCGAGACAAGCAGAGCCCAAGCGATTGAGATGGCGCAGCGGGCAGAAGTGATTATCTATACTATTTCAACCGACGACAGCGGTCTGATCTTGCGTGGCGACAAGGTCTTGCAGCAACTCGCCGATGCCACAGGCGGCCGGGCTTTCTATCCGTACAAGATGAAAGATATTTCTCACTCGTTTTCGGCGATTGAAGATGAATTGCGCAGCCAGTATGTGGTGTCCTACAAACCGTCGGATTTCGACGCCGATGGCCGCTATCGCAGCATCGAGATCACCGCTCTCAAGAAGGATCTGCAAGTCCGTGCACGACGCGGTTATTTCGCTCCCAAGCAGTAAATCTCCTCCAAGCTCACTCACCAGGCTTCCGTCCTCAGTCATTGCACGTGCATGCGCCGTGTGATACCGTCGCCCTGAATCCCACTTCTGCTGTGGAGACGCGCCATGTTCGGCATCATTCTCCTAGTCCTGCTTGTCATCATCGCCTTTGTCCTAATCGCGATGTACAACAGCCTGGTACAACTGCGGGTGCGTACCGATTCCGCATGGTCCGATATCGATGTGCAGCTGAAGCGCCGTCACGACTTGATCCCGAACCTGGTGGAAACGGTCAAAGGGTATGCCGCGCACGAGAAAGGAACGTTCGAAAACATCGCGAAGTTCCGCTCCCAAGCCATGCAGGCGAGTACCCCGGCCGATAAAGCAGTAGCTGAGAATCAGCTGAGTGGCGCATTGAAGAGCTTGTTTGCGGTAGCGGAAAATTATCCGCAATTGAAGGCCTCTGAAGAGTTCACGCAGCTGCAAGGCTCTCTAAGCCAAACTGAGGATTCCATCCAGAACTCGCGGCGCTACTACAACGCCGTGGTACGCGACCTTAATACGAAGATCCAGTCTTTCCCCACCAACATTCTGGCCGGCATGTTCGGATTCCAGCAGCGGCAATTCTTCGAGGTGGAAGCCGCCGACCGCGAACCAGTCGCTGTGAAATTTTAGCGATGCGGGAGGCAGGTCTTGCGTTTCGGTACGGGTTATCTGCTTCTTCTTTGCGCCTCGGTATTTCCCTCCCCTCTTCATGCCAAAAGCTGGCGCGTCACCGAATTCCAGGACAGCATCGCCATCGATCACGCCGGAGGCGCTCGAGTCCGCGAACGGCTGACGATTCAGTTTGAGGGCGAGTGGCACGGCATTCATCGAACGATTCCTATCGAGTACCCGGGTCCTCATGGAACGAACTTCACACTCTTGTTGAAGGTGTTATCTGTCGCCGACGGTACCGGCAATGAGCTTAAGTACGAGTCAAATACTTCGAAGGGCTTTCGCGATCTGAAGATCTATATCCCGGGAGCGACCGACACGACCAAGGTCGTGCAGATCGACTACGCGGTCAAAAATGGTATCCGGTACTTCGACAGCTACGACGAATTTTACTGGAATGTCACGGGGAACGACTGGCCTGTGCCTATCGACCATGCCTCAGCATTCGTTCGCTTTCCGGACGGCGCTGCCGGTTCGCTGCGGGCACAATCGTTCACTGGAGCGTATGGCTCGGCGGGACACGAAGCAACCGCTGAGGTCAATGGAGCAGACGCTACGTTCGAGACGACCGCGCCGCTGCCCATGCGCGGCGGGTTGACCATAGATGTCTACATCCCGAAAGGAATACTGAAGGAACCTGGCGCGCTCACCCGATTGATATGGTTCTTGCGCAGCAACCCCATTATCTTTCTTCCCTTTATGACCTTGGCTGCCATGTTCCTGGTGTGGCTTCAATGGGGACGCGACCCGGATCCGGGGATGTCAGTCGCTCCCATGTACGAGCCACCGAGAAACATTTCACCGGCAGAAGCCGGGACGCTCATCGACGACACAATTCATCCGCGCGATATAACCTCGACGCTGGTTGACCTGGCTGTGCGTGGTTATCTAAGAATCGAAGAGAAAGATGAAAAGGGCCTGCTCTTTCATCACAAAGACTACGTTTTCCACCTGCTGAAGCCGCGGGAACAATGGAAGGACCTTGCCCCGCACGAGCAGGTCATGTTGGAGAACATATACGCTGGTGGGGGGACCGAGACTCGACTGTCCGCTCTAAAGAACCACTTCTATACCGCTTTGCCCATCATCCGGACCGACATCATGTCCTCGCTCCGGAAGAAAGGGATGTATCTGCTCGATCCCGAGTCGGCGAACGGTTACAGCATCGTGGCGGCCATTGTGATCCTCATACCGTTCGCACTCGCGCAGTTTACGGGACGTGCAAACTTTTTCAGCTCCATTAGCTCTCTGATCGTGGCGCTGCTGATTTCCGCCGTGATCTGGTGGTTGTTTGCGCGGCAAATGACCGCGAAGACGATTCAGGGCGGACGCACTCGCGTGGAAATACTCGGGTTTCAGGAGTTCATGAACCGTGTAGAAGCTGACCGTCTCAAGCGAATGCCACCGGACGCGTTCGAGAAGTTTCTCCCCTACGCCATGGCATTGGGCGTGGAACACAGCTGGGCGCGAAAGTTTGCCGGAATCATCCAAAATCCGCCGAGCTGGTATGTATCGCCAACGCCTTACGTCATGGGCGGGTTCAATCCAATGCTCTTCACCAATTCCATGCACTCAATGTCGAGCGACATGCACCAGGTGTTCGTCTCGGCGCCACGATCTAGTTCCAGCGGTTCGGGATGGAGCGGAGGAGGCAGCGGTGGCGGGTTCTCCGGGGGCGGATTCGGAGGCGGAGGCGGAAGCGCTTTCTAACGCCAATTTGGAGGCTCATAACAAAACCAGCGTGATGCCCTTGTTGCCGCCGCCCAAGTCGGTGTCCAGCAATAGTTGCGGCGCCTCATGAATCAGATCTTTGCTCCGCTGGTCGAAACTGGAGAAACTTTCGCCAGTCACGAACAATCGGATATCTCCTCTTTCTTTTGCCTGCCGCAAAAAATTTCGCACAACCGGACGTAGTATCCCACCAACTCCGCTGGAACCATACCCGTGTACGATTTTCATTACACTCACCTGCTTCTTGCGAGCTTCTGCCAGCGCACTCTCAAGCTTCCGGAGGGCTTGTATGCGATCCGGGAATCCCGCTTCCAGGTCGATGATTGTGAGCTTGGGGGACATGTGCCTCGCCTAAATGTAAACGAGAAACCCCATGCTTTCTGGCAGCCACGCCTTGTTAACTCACTCTGTACTCTCAAGAACAACCGTGGCGCCCTGCGCTTTTCGGGTAAACTGAGAGGCAACACCAGAGGGCCAGCCGGTGATCTAAATACCTGCCTCAGGTGTGTGTCGCAAAGGCACAAAGCAGTACTTCGACTCTCAATCCAAAACGGAAGCGTCGGAGAGGGTTTCATTATGGCTCAGCGTTTTTCCCTCGACCACCAGTCGTTCGAGCAGTTCTTGGCGGCAGCCTCGCTGCTGCAACAGTTTCAGAGACAAGCCACGCAATCTAGCGGACCACAGAATTTTGCTTATCACCTGCTGGAACTGCTCGACACTCAAAAAGCCATTGAGAGTGGCGCTCTCGATACCGATAGTGCGATCGAGCGGATAGTAGGGCTTGCACTGCGGGTGTTGGGCGCCGAGGGAACCGCAGCTTGGCTCTTCTCCAACGATGAGTTTGTATACCGGGCGGGTTCCGGAAGAGCGGCTTCCAAGGACGAGCGCCTGCGTTTAACTGTGCTGGCACGGGTGGCGGCGATCTGTGAACCCAGCCGGGAATCTTTTCCAGGGCAGCGGGAGTGGGCCAAAGGAGCTGGTGATTCTGGATACTATCCCGGATGCGTTCGCTCACTAATCGTCGGACCGATTTACCGACACGACACGGTAGTAGGAGCGTTGGCCGGCTTTTCCACGGCATTTGACGCTTTCGACGAACGGGATGCAGCGAACATCCGGCTGCTGTCAGGTATGATCGGCACCGCGATGGAACGCGCGGTCGTGCCCGATATCAGCGTGGCTGCGCTACCCCGCCAGACTTTGCTGCGAGTCATCGAACATATCGTCCCGGCGCTGGAACAACTCGTCCACGAACAGGATTCTGCGCGGCAGGGCACCGAGCAGGAACCGATAATCCACGAAAAATCAGTACCCAACTTTGTTTCGCAGCAATCCCCGCTCGAAGTATCTTCGTTCGAGGACGAGACGCAGAACTTGTCGACGGACGTCGCGGGTGTGCCGGCCGTGGAGATAACGAACGTCGAAGCCGAAGCAGTGACCGAGCCTGGGCCGATGATCCCTGCGGCCGAGCGAATTGACGAAATCGAGGGCGTCATGGCGGAGGCCGTAGCACTTCCGCCGGAGCCGATCGTTGCTGTGAGAAGCGTGCAAGAGGAGCCCGCTGCGCTCATGCAAGCCGCCGCGACAACTCCCGAGGAACAACATCCGGAAGTCGTCAAGGCCGCGGCTCTGCGTGACGAATTGGCGCAACTAAGTCGCAGCATTGCTGAGATGGTTGAGCGTCGAGAATCGCCGCCTGCAGACTTGGTAGCAGATAACGTGGTAGCGCCTGAGGTTCAAGATCCCACGCCAGTTCCTCTGCAACCAGTTCATCTCGAGACAGACTCCGAGCAGGAAACATTCAGTTCCGCAACTTCGATTCACGAGAGTGAGACTGCGCAAGAGGGCGCCGACGTCCAACCGTTCACACCTATGGACGATACAGCGGTCCCAGGCATCGGGGTCCGAGCAGCTCTTTACGACGATGAAGAAGAGCAACCTTCGCAGCTGTGGGTCTCACTTCGAAACACGGCGGCACATGCGGCCCGCGCTGTGAGCAACCTGGCTGGTAGTACATTCCGCTTTATGCAACGGTCAGCTTCCTGGACTACAAGCAGTGGCCGACAGTTCGGAAGCCGGGTTCGCGAAAAGGCTCAGTTTCGCCCCAAAATGCCGAAACTTCCGACGGAGCGGCTCGACGAAGTCACGCGGAGAGCACGGGCCACGCTTTCGAATCAGGCGAGCAACGTACGTGTTCGGGTGCAGGGCCTGACCAGCCGCCGACTGGAATTACCGAAGATCTCGACAGCGAAAATGCGGAACGTCACAGACCAGACAAGCACATCCTTACGGAAGGCTGCTGCGTCGGTGGCGGATACGTGCAAAGCGCTCGTCAATTCGGTGCCCGATTTGCCCTCGTTTTCCCGGAACAGTTTGCACAACGCGAGGCCAAGCGCCGCTGTCGCGGAACAGCGCACCGACTCCAGGATCAACCGCCTTCAAAACTTCCGTCTCCGCGTTCGCGTCAACGGAACGACACTACGCCGAAGTGCTTCAGCATTAGCAATCCTGCTGGTGATGAGTGCGTTTCTACTGATGGAGAGTGGGTTATTCAGATCCGATTCAACGGCTGCCGCAAGCGCACGCAATGAAACGCAGACAGTGGGCGGAGCGAACCGGGCACCGACTGAACGGCCAGTCTCAACCAACGTTACAGTCCAAACCAGCAATGTCGCAACCCATAAGGCTTCCGCTGCCACAGGACCAACCAGCCACCTCTTGATCACTGATCCTTCAACTGAAGATATTGTGCAGAACCTGACTCGGTTTGAGGTCTCCACTGTACGGCGGCAAGCAGCAACTGGAGATGAGGAAGCCGCCTTCCAACTCGGCATGATGTATGAGGTCGGTTACGACGTGAAGCAGAATTGCAGTAAGGCTGCTGAGTGGGTCACCAAGGCCGCTGAAGCCGGCTACCCACCCGCGCAGTACAACCTGGGCCTTCGCTACAAGGACGGCGATGGCGTCACGGCGAGTACCGCTGAGGCGGAGAAATGGCTCAACAAGGCTGCGGCTGGCAAGTATCGTCCAGCAAGGGTGGCCTTGGCCAAATTGCTGCCCCAGGACAGGTAATCACCCCGCGTCATTGGCAAAGATCCTCCGTACACAAAGCTGCAAACCTGAGGCTGGGCGGGAGTTTCGGAGTGAGGCGTTCTTTTACCCGTTCCGGGAGGAACCTCAGTTCTACCCTTAATTGATCGGTAATCTATCTTCCGCCTGGGGTGTCATCCATGATATAACCGCCCCTGAGCAGAGATAATCCACGCTCCGCCAGCTGATGTGGTAGGCCACTGGTTTCACAACTGAAGAAGCCAGGACGGAGGAAATATTGTGTCCGACGCACGTACCGGAAAGCGATTCCCGCTGGAATTACCGATCAAGATTCACAAGGGAGAGGCGAGTGGAGAATCCAGCGGAGTAACGGGCAATCTGAGTGCGGCTGGCGTATATATACGCGCCGATGCCGCCTTGGAAGTGGGCTCACCTGTTGAATTCGAAATAGCTTTGCCGCCTGAAATGACGGGCGCAAAGGAAAACGTAGTGATCCAGTGCCGGGGACGGGTGGTTCGTACAGACGAGCCGGCCGGGAGTAAACCGGCGGAGGGCCGGGGAGTGGCCTGCGTTATTGACTCCTATGAATTCGTTCGTAATTCGTAACGGCGGAGAGCGGAGAAAATGCTCAAATTGATTCTGGCCGACAATCAAGCGATTTTCCGGGCGGGTATCGCCAAGGTTCTGGCAGTCGAAGACGAGATGCGCATTGTGGCGCAGGCGCAAACCCCGGAACAGATGATGATGGCGCTCGACAAGTTTCGAGCCGGCGTCCTGATCGTAGCGGGAGGCTTTCACAACGACTTCAGCACGGTCGTGCAAGCCGCCGGCAAGGCGAAGACCCGGGTCGTAGTGCTCGCGGATACCGGAGAAAGCGCGCAGCGCTACATGAATGCCGGCGCTAATGGCGTGGTCTACCGTAACGTGACTAGCTCATCTCTGGTGGATTGCGTTCGGAAAGTCGCGCGTGGCGAAAATTGGGTACAGGACATCGCTGTTCCCAGTGAGCTCACTGAGAACGATATGGTGGGATTGCGAGTACGTGACCGGTTAACCGCTAAAGAACTGCGCATCGTGGCCTTGATCGTGCAGGGCTACAAAAACAAAGAAATCGCTTCGCAACTCGGCACCACCGAACAGGTCATCAAGAATTATCTAAGGAATGTGTACGACAAAATTGGGGTTTCAGACCGGCTGGAATTGGCGCTATTCACCATTCACCACCGGATACTGAACGAAGCTGCAGCGGCTACGACGGCTGGGATGAGTCCGGCGCCCCCGGCAGGTGCAGGAGTGTCACAAGCTTAAAGAAGTTCTATTGTGGGGAAGGCCGCCTATGAGGGCGGCCTTTTTTGTTATCCCAAATCAAGAGTAGTTCGCGCATGTGCTTCACGGCGGAGAGAAAACTAAAATTCATGAGACCTTCGCTGGGGGTTGTGCCGAGGATCTGACAACTGAATTGCGCAGCAACCATCGCACGCATCGCGGCGCGAACAAAAATGGCAGGCAAACGGGATTCTAAACGCACCCGGATGAATTGCGGATGCGAGAAGGTCCCATGCTCTCCGTTCTCAGTTGTTGCCAACTGAGAACGAAGAGTTGAGACAGAACTTGCTATTGCGGCGGCCGTTGCGAATTCGGACTTGCAGTCTGCGGTGAGCTGCCGGGTGCACCTGGCTGTGTGCTGCTGGGCTGGCTAGCGTCAGGTGCGGCCGGACTGCTGGACGGCGAAGTTCCAGTCGATCCGCCGCTCGGCGCCGCTGAAGGAGAACTGCTTGGAGAAGCGCCGGAGGCTCCGCCAGCTTGCTGCTGAGCGTGCTGCTGCATGTCGGCCAGCTTCTTCTGCTGTTCCGGGGTCAGCACCGCCTGGATCTTCGGAAACTGTGTCTGCTTAATTTCCATGATTTTAGCGCGCTTCTGTTCGACCGAAAGCGTCGTGTCGGTACGCACCGCGTTTATTTGAGTCATTTCTTCTTGGATGATGGGCTGCAGTTTTGCTTTCTGTTCGGAGGTCAGCTGCAACTCATCTTCTACGGAAGTGGCGCGGCCTGCCGCGGGTGCCTGTGCGCTTCCGCCGGGCGCGCCTTGCGTTTCGGGAGTCGCTGCCTGCGGAGCACCGGGCTGGGAAGCCCCGGGGTTCTGTGGCACGGTTTGTGACTGGGAGGCTGTCGGGCTCTGAGGCGACATTTGAGGCTGAGAACTCGGATTCGACATTTGCGCGGCAGCCAAGCTGGCGGCCAGCGCTAGTACTAGTCCTGCGATCAGGTTTCGCATGTTGCTCCTTCCGACAAAGTGGGGAATGTTAAAACCCTAGAGATGCCGCAAAGGACCAGAATCCGGCGCCCCAGAGGTAAGTCATATTGAGATGAGATCCACGGGATGGTGGTTGGATGGAAAATCTTCAGCTTGCAAAAGTGTCAAGGTTCGAGGTTTCAGGAAGATACAGAGCGGCGGGTATATGAAGACAGCCTTCACCTTGATAAAAGGCCAGTCCCGCACGCTGCGATGAATGAGGAGTACTTACGAGAAAACGTCATAAGCAAGAAAAAACCGGGTACCCTAAGATACCCGGTGTTAAACAATGTTCTCGCTCAAATGATTTTTTCACCAATCGACTTGCCTTGAGTGAAGAGGAGCAGGTAGTCAGGGCCGCCGGCTTTTGAATCGGTACCCGACATGTTGAACCCTCCGAAGGGATGAGCTCCGACGATGGCGCCGGTACACTTACGATTGATGTACAGGTTGCCAACGTGGAAATCACGCTTCGCTCGCTCAATTTTGTCAGGCGATTTCGTGTAAACGGCGCCGGTAAGCCCAAATTCCGTGTCGTTGGCGATCTCAAGCGCATGATCGAAGTTGCGAGCCTTGATTACAGCCAGCACCGGTCCGAAAATCTCTTCCTGCTCGAGTTTTGATTTCGGAGCGATATCTGCGATTACCGTCGGCTCGATAAAATATCCTTCGCCGGCATTGCTTGCAGGCTTCCCCCCGGTTATTAAGCGGCCTTCTCTTTTACCCACTTCGATGTAATCAAGTATCGACTTCATCGATCCTTCGTTGATCACTGCGCCCATGTAAGCGTTTTCAGCAGGATCGCCAACCTTGATTTTCTCGACTCGTGCCTTCAGCTTTTCGAGGAACTTGTCGTAGATGCGCTCGTCGATGATGGCGCGTGAACAAGCGGAACACTTCTGCCCCTGAAATCCGAAAGCGGCCTGTGCGACTCCTTCCACGGCAGCGTCGAGATCGCCATCAGCATCGACAATCGTGGCATCCTTTCCGCCCATCTCCAGGATGGTGCGCTTGATCCAAATCTGGCCGGAGGCCTGATCAGCAGCACGGCGGTTAATGTCGAGACCAACTTCGCGCGAACCAGTGAAAGCGATGTAACGAGTCTTCGGATGCGCCACGACAGCATTGCCGAAACTCGCCCCAGCACCCGGGCAGAAGTTCACCACACCCTCGGGCATGCCCGCTTCCTCCAGCAACTCGATAAATTTCGCCGCAATGGTCGGAGAGTCGCTCGAGGGCTTCAGAATCACTGTGTTTCCGGAAACGATCGAAGCCAGCGTCATCCCCGCCATGATCGCCGCAGGGAAATTCCACGGCGGAATCACGGCGCCTACCCCTAAAGGGATATAAGTCAGGTGATCCCGCTCGCCGGGGAGTTGGACCGGAGCAGTTGCCTTGGCCAGCTTCAGCGCCTCACGGCTGTAGAACTCGCAAAAATCGATTGTCTCGGCAATGTCCGCGTCAGCTTCAGCCCAGTTCTTGCTGACCTCAAACACCAGCCACGCGCAATATTCAAACTTGCGTTCGCGCAGCAGATCTCCGACTCGGAACAAAAGCGCAGCGCGATCTTCGACGGACGTGCGACTCCAACTTTCAAATGCTTTGAGGGCAGCGGCCATGGCCGGCTCTACATGATCCTTCGTCGCTTTTTGATGAATGCCTACTACCTGCGAGGGGCGAGCCGGGTTCACCGACGTGATCTTTTCCTGCGTTTTTACACGCTTGCCGCCGATGATCAGGTCATATTCACGGCCCAGTTGCCCGCGCACTTTCTCGATAGCGGCACGCATCTTTCGGGCGTTCTCTTCTTTGCTGAAGTCGGTCAAAGGTTCGTTGACGAATGGGCCTTCATGAAGGCGCGTTTGCGGACGCGCGGGAGCTTCCAGTGTTGCCATAATTTGCACCTCGGGAGAATATCCAGGAATTCCGGAACGGCTACAGAAACGATGATTTTAGCACTCGAAACACAACGAAATTGATGCGATCAGCATAATCATTGAACAATTTACGAATTGGCGGATTAAACAGTTTTGGCCAGCGGCGGGAGTTGATCCGCCTCTGTAATGCGTCAGCCCGAACTCCAAGGATCCGTAAATCTACTGTGCCATGAACGCGCTGATTCGATCAGCCACACGCTGGAATTCGCAGTCTAGTAATAGATGCCCACAGTCATTGTTAAGCTCCAATACTTCAGCATGCAGGAGCTTGGCAAAATCCAGCGCTGGACCGGGCGTCACCATGTGATCGGTATCGTTCGCAACCACGAGAACCTTCGCTTTGACCGCGGCGGCAGCGCGTTCCATCGATCCTGAGAACGTATCCGAGACATCCAGGCTCATCATGGCTTGCGACTGGCGGATGTGATTGTTTGCGTCGAACGCAGCCGGGTCGTGCGTCTCTTTCGTCAACTTGGCATACGTTTGTTGCCGGTCATTGTCGTGATTGAACTTCTGCGGCGTGATGATGGCAAGCGCGTCTATCGCCGCAGTCGCTTCGGCTTCGGGATTGTCGGTGTAGTCACCCTTGTTCCACGCGGGATCGCGCATGATCGAATCATTCTCCGCTGTCCAGAGATTGATGTCGTAACCTGCAAGTCTGGGCGAACCCACGATGGGTATCACTTTGTCCATGAAGTCGGGATAAGCGACCATCCACTGAAAACTCTGCATGCCTCCCATGGAGATTCCCATCACTGCCCTGATGTGCTGCAGATGAAGCACGCTGGTCAACAACTGGTGCTGGCTATTGACCATGTCGCGGATGGCGATCTTTGGAAAGGTCATGTGAAGCTGCGAGGGGCTGTTAGACGGAGAACTGGACACGCCGTCCCCGAGCGCGTCTACCGCAATGACGTAGTACTTCGAAGTGTCCACAAGTTTGCCTGGCCCGAAGAAGTCGATCAGATCTTTAGTCGTACCCCGAAACCAGGTCGCGAACACGACAACATTGGACTTGTCGGCGTTCAAATGACCGAAGGTTCGATAACCAATTCGGCAGTCGCGTATAACTTCGCCGCTAACCAGCGTCAAATCGCCAACGGAGGCCATTTGCAATTGTTGTGCGGCAGCAACGTGTATCAGAGCGAGAAGCGAGAGTAGATAAAGCGCTTTTCTCATGAGTTCTCTCCGCGCGGGATTCTACAGGAAGCGCGAAGAACAGAAACGCTGCTTGGCATCAGTCGCGAACTTTAAATTGCCGGACAACGACGATGCCGTAACCACCGGTGACTGCGGCTAAGATCGCTTCGTCAAAGCCACCTTCGGTGTCGTACAGCAAAGCACGATGTTTTTTGGCCCAGTCCTCGGCCTTATCGATCCAACCCCGGCCAGTCGCAATATCCCAGCCGTTAACCACAGCAATAGGCTGGTCTTTGAGCCAGACAATCACGGCATGCACTCCGTCGATTTCCAATTGAGGCTCCCCTGGGGAAGAAGCTGGATGTTTGAAACCTGGTGAGCGCAACCAATCTAGTAGTCGACAAAGACGAGAAGTGTGATCAGGCTCAGAATGAGATGACGAAAGTAACAAGAAATCTCATGGTGAGATTTCCTGGCGCTCGTATTAGGGGGTGAAGGCACAAGGGAATCACACAGGTACGAGCCACTCCGAACGGAAATCACGTGTTTACGCGGGTTACACCATGATTCCTGGTCGACAGGTGCGGCGTGCATGCACGCGTACGTTCTTCGATGCTTCACATCAGGTTTTTGCGTTTGACGGAATCGAGCCGGGTTTTTACCGTTGACATGCCAACCCGAAAATCATAGGATATTCGGAACCGACCGACCGGTCGGTTTGTTGCATAAGGTCAATCCAGGAGACAGCCAGTGGCCGCCAAAGTTTTCTATGAGCACGACGCCAGCCCCAATGCTCTGAAGAGCAAAACCATTGCAATCCTCGGCTACGGAAGCCAGGGCCATGCGCAAGCGCAGAACCTGCGTGACAGCGGATACAAGGTGATTGTCGGCCTTGATACTGACCGCGGCTCGGCCCAACAGGCGAGGCAGGACGGGATGGTGGTCGTCAGTCCTTCGGAAGCCTCTAAGCGCGCCGACTGGATCCATATCCTTACGCCCGACGAAACGCAGGCCGAGCTTTACGAGTCAGCAGTCAAACCGTTCCTGCATCCGGGCAAAACCCTGGGTTTCTCGCATGGCTTCAGCATCCATTTCAAAGCCATCGTTCCTCCAACCGACGTTGATGTCGTGATGATTGCCCCGAAGAGCCCTGGCCACCTGCTGCGACGCGTTTACAAGGAAGGAAGAGGCGTGCCTTCCCTGCTCGCAATTTACCAAGACGCGACCGGACGAGCGCAGGAGTCAGGTCTGGCCTACGCACACGGAATCGGATCAACCCGAGCAGGAGTTCTGGAAACCAGTTTCAAGGAAGAGACCGAAACCGACTTGTTCGGCGAGCAGTCGGTGCTTTGCGGTGGTCTGACTTCGCTGATCAAGAAGGGCTTTGAGACCCTCGTTGACGCGGGCTACCAGCCCGAAATCGCGTACTTCGAATGCTTGCACGAGATGAAGCTGATCGTCGACCTGATCTACGAAGGCGGACTGAGCCGGATGCGCTATTCCATCTCCAACACCGCGGAGTACGGCGACCTGACGCGTGGCGAAAAGGTAGTTGGCGACCCCACCCGAGCGGCGATGAAGGACGTTCTGGCGCGAATTCAGGATGGCACCTTCGCGAAGGAATGGATTGAAGAAAATAGGAAGGGTGGAAAAAACTTCGCGGCGCTACGCGAGAAAGAAAAGCAGCACCAGATTGAGGAAGTGGGCGCCCGGTTGCGCGCCATGATGTCGTGGCTGCCCGCCGAAAGCAAGAAAACAGCGGCTCAGAGCACTCAGGCTCCCAAGGCGGAAGTGGTGAATGCGTAAGGGTGCCGAAATCGTTTTGCAGTGTTTGCGGGCCGAGGGAGTAGATCTGGTCTTCGGGTACCCCGGTGGCGCAATAATGCCGCTCTACGACGCTCTTGATGGCAGTGGCGTGCGCCACATTCTAACCCGTCATGAGCAGGGTGCCGTATTTGCCGCTGAGGGATATGCGCGCTCCACGGGGAAAGTTGGGGTTGCGATTGCCACGAGCGGCCCAGGCGCAACGAATCTCGTCACCGGAATCGCCGACGCAAAGATGGATTCGGTGCCCCTGGTGTGCATCACGGGACAGGTTCGTAGCCCTCTTATCGGCACAGATGCGTTTCAGGAGACTGATGTCTTCGGAATGACGCTGTCATTGACGAAGTGGAGCCGTCTCGTGCGCACGATCGAGGAGATTCCCGCGGTAATCGCCGAAGCTTTTTACTGGGCTCGAAGCGGCAGGCCCGGTCCGGTGATGGTCGATTTGCCCGTAGATCTGCTCAAGGCATCGACCGACTTCCGCGGGGCGATGAAGTTCCATCCGCATCCGAAGCCGGCGGACGTAGCCACTGATTCCACTTTTTGCGACAACCTGATCGCACTACTCCAACAGGCAAAGAAGCCAGTAGCGTTGGTCGGAGCGGGAGTGAAGCTTTCTGGAGCAACCATCGATTTGCGACGGCTGTTAGACCACCTGCAGGTTCCGACCTTCGCAACGGTGCACGGCCTCGGAGCTGTGAGTCCGGCAAAACCGTACTACCTGGGCATGGTTGGCATGCATGGCACACGGGCAGCGAACACAGCACTGAACGAGACGGATCTGCTGCTGGTGTTCGGAGCGCGGCTGGACGATCGCGTCACCGGCGAGCCCAGTCGTTTTGCTCCGCACGCCCGCATTGTTCACTTCGAAATCGATCCTGCGCAGCTGGACCGCGTACGCGCGTGCGACCTGCCGGTGATCGGCGATCTGGCTGAGACTATTCCTCTTTTCCATACCGAACTTAAGCATGCTTCCCTACCCAGCTGGAACGAGTGGCGTTCGGTTGCGTGTGGGCCGGAGCGGGCGGAACTGGATTCGAAGGGACTGGCAGAGCCCACGATTCGGTTCATTGACGAGCTGTTCCGATACCTTCCCGAAAACCACATCGTGATCACCGACGTTGGCCAGCACCAGATGTGGGCGGCGCAGCGCTACCGTTCAGGATCGCCACGAGGTTTCATGACATCGGGGGGCTTGGGCGCGATGGGCTTTGCTCTCCCGGCGGCGATCGGCGCGCAGTTGGCGAATCCTGAAACAACGGTATTGTGCATCTCTGGCGACGGTGGCTTCCAGATGAACATCCAGGAACTGGCAACAGTGAAGCGCCTGAATCTGCCGGTCAAGCTGGTGATCATCGACAACAAATATCTCGGGATGGTGCGGCAGTGGCAACAGTTGTTCTACAACCGTAATTATGCAGAGACCGATATGAGCGATAACCCGAACTTCGTGGCTATCGGCTATGCGTATGGAATCAATAGTCGCCGGATCCGCATCGACGCGGTAATGGATCCTGAGCTCAACGAAGAAACTGGCGGCACGATCAAGAATTTTCTGGCGTCCCCCAATCCGGAGTTGTTGGTTTTTGAGTGCCCTCCGGAGGCGAATGTGTATCCGATGGTTCCGGCAGGCGCCGCGCTATCGGAAATGCTATTGGAAGAGGAATAAGCGCGCGGATTCGTCGCGCAGAAGAGGAAAGGGCCATGCAAGTCTTTCATATCCACTATCGCAATACGCAGGGAACTTTAATGCGGATTTTGAACGCGATTTCGCGTCGCGGAATCGATATGCCTTACGTCCAGGCTGAGCCACTCGAGCACGCGCACAAAGTTACTCTGCTGCTCGACGTCAATCCCAGGCAGGGGGCACAGCTTTCGCGAGACTGGCACGCGGTGGTAGATGTGGTTGACGTACGCGCAGGCGCGCCGGCCAAGGATATCGCAGAGAACAGCGGCGCGTGGGCTATTGCGCCGCATCCACCAAGTCCTGCCGTAGCGGCCCGAGAAGCCGCTTCGGGCGCGCTGGCATAAGGAAGCACCGCGCCGCAGCCACATTTGTTAATAGGCTTGGCATCCTAAAGGCCCGCTCTTCCAACCTACTTCCGAAAACTTCGAGGGTGGACTGTGCGCGGTACACAACACAAGCGGAATTTCTCCTCAGGCTCTTTCTAGCATCGCGTTTTCGTACACTACTGCTATGGATCTTAAGCATCGCAGCCGCGGTATCACGGACGGGCGCGACCGGGCACCGGCACGCGCAATGTTCAAATCAATCGGCTTCTCTGACGCGGACCTCAGCAAACCATTGATCGGGGTCGCGAACACGTGGATCGAAACCATGCCGTGCAATTTTCATCTGCGACGGCTCTCGGCCAAGGTGAAAGAAGGCATTCGCGCAGCGGGCGGCACTCCCATGGAGTTCAACACCATCGCCATCAGCGACGGGGAGACTATGGGCACGGAGGGGATGCGCGCATCACTCGTGAGTCGCGAAATCATTGCTGATTCCATTGAACTCGTCTGTCGCGGACAGATGTTCGACGCCTTGGTGTGCGTCGTGGGCTGCGATAAGACGATTCCTGCGGCAGCTATGGCGCTCACCCGGCTAAACATTCCTGGCCTCGTGCTCTATGGCGGGACGATCGCAGCCGGCAGCTTTCGTGGTAAAGATGTGACCATTCAGGACGTCTTCGAGGCGGTCGGTGCGAACGCGGCGGGGAAGATGAGCGACAACGATCTTCGTGATCTTGAGAATGTCGCTTGTCCGGGAGCGGGAGCCTGCGGTGGGCAATATACGGCTAACACAATGTCGACCGTCATGGAACTTATTGGCCTTTCACCGATGGGATTCAACGGTGTACCCGCGATGGATGCGCGCAAAGACGACGTTGCATTCCGCTGTGGGGAAATCGTTCTCAATGCGCTCAAAAACGGAATTCGCCCGCGCGATATCCTGACCCGAGCAGCATTCGAGAATGCTATCGCAGGTGTCGCCTGCACGGGTGGATCGACCAATGCCGTGCTGCACCTGCTGGCCATTGCGCGCGAATCCGAGGTGCCTTTGGCGATCGATGATTTCCAGACGGTGAGCGAACGGACTCCGCTGCTTGCTGATCTCAAACCCGCCGGCAGATTTGTTGCAGCTGATGTCGACAAAGCAGGCGGAATTCCCGTCATTGCGAAGCGACTCCTCGACGGAAAGCATGTCGATGGCGGGACTCTCACTGTCACCGGAAAAACCTTCGCGGAAGAGGCTAAGACTGCGCGCGAAGCCAAAGGCCAGGAAGTGATTGCTCCCCTCGAACACCCGTTGAAGAAGACGGGCGGACTGGTGATCCTGCACGGCAATCTTGCGCCTGAGGGATGTGTAGTGAAGATCAGTGGCCACGAAAGATTGAGCCATGTGGGACCAGCGCGCGTTTTCGAGTCGGAAGAAGATGCAATGAGCGCGGTGACTGGCAAGCGGATCAATGCTGGCGATGTGGTGGTGATCCGCAATGAAGGTCCTAAAGGCGGCCCTGGCATGCGTGAAATGCTGGGTGTCACCGCTGCTATCGTGGGGGAAGGCCTGGGCGACTCTGTAGCGCTCCTCACGGATGGACGTTTCAGCGGAGCCACGCGCGGCTTGATGGTTGGCCACGTTGCTCCAGAAGCTGCACTAGGCGGACCAATCGCCGCTCTCCGGGAAGGAGACCCGGTGACGATCGATATTTCCGCCAGGAAACTCTCAGTCGATCTGGAGGATGCGACGCTGCAGCAGCGGCTCAAGTTAGTCAAAGCCGCGGAGCCTCGGTATAGAACCGGTGTCTTTGCGAAGTACGCGGCGCTGGTGTCGTCTGCGGCAGCAGGTGCCGTGACGAGTCGCGGTTAGCTGGTAAAGGGCAAGGGACTCGCTCAAACGTCACAGTTGAGTACTGAGCGCCTTCGCCCCCACTTCAGTGCCATTCTCCAGTTACGTACGATCATGAACAATAGGCAAGCGTTGACCCGAATTCCCCCCGCAATACGCACGAGTTAAATCCCAGGAGAATAAGCATGAGGAAGATCCTTTGGATGGCACTGTTGTCGCTCGCTCTGCCACTGGCAGCGTGGGCGAACAGCAGCAATGTCGTCTTTCAGAACACCGGCGGGAATCTGGTGATCGGTGGCACGAACGCACATCCAACTTTGCAGCTGAAGAATTCTGTCCTTACCAGCTTCACCGGGCTGAATGGCATTACGCACACTGGAACGCTGGGCACCTTTAACTTTTCAACCACAGCCATGACCTCGGGGAGTTTGGCCTCGAGCGGAAGCTTTGCAGGGGGAAGCCTGACAATCATGGGGAAGGGGACCAATGGAGTGGCCAATGGAGTTTTGTTCCAAGGCTCTTTCAGCGGCCCGGTAAAATGGGTGGCATCGTTCAACCAGTCGGGATTTGGCGGCGTAGGCAACTGGACCTACGTTCTCTCCGGAACTGTTGTCGGAACCTTGAGCAACGGTGCACGTGCGACCGGCGGCTCGGTTCAGTTCACCTTTGATGTGCCTAAAGGCCAGCAGTTCTCGAGCAAAGTCCGGTTGAACCAGGGCGTAACCACAGTTACGGTTCCGGAGCCCGGAACCCTCGGGTTGCTCGGCACTGGGCTGTTTACGCTCGCGGGTTTGGTTCGACGGAGGCTTCCGAGGTAAAGTTCAATGGCCGAAGTGCAATACAAACGCCCGTCCATTTCACTGGACGGGCGTTTCTTTTGTCGATATAGCTATGGTGCGATGACGCTCATAACAATTAGTGATCGAAAGCATAAATAGTTTCGATTTCCCCAGCTTGCCGGAGACCTATAGATTAACGAACTTAGCTGGAACTTTGGGGTCAAACAGGAGACATGCAAAAACCTTTTGCGAAGTGGTTCCTCCTAGTTCTTATTGTTGTTTCCTTTGCAAACCTCGCAGCCGCTCAGGGACTAGGCACTTCGGGATCCAGCTCAGACGCAGCATCATCTGCCGACCGCCTCGCCAAGCTGGAGCAACAAGCGGCTGACGCCAAGAGTTCCGCCGACAATGCCTGGATGCTGATCAGCTCAGCGCTGGTGCTGATGATGACGGGTCCAGGGCTCGCGCTCTTCTACGGCGGGCTGGTGCGGAAGAAGAATGTTCTCGCCACCATGATGCAGAGTTTCGCCATGATGGCGATTGTTACTGTGCTCTGGGCATTGGTGGAATACAGTCTCGCATTCGGAGCGGGAAACAGCTTCATTGGTGGATTGCATAATCTCTTCCTGCGCGGAGTCGGCGCACAGCCCGACCCTGATTATGCAGCCACCATCCCTCTGCAAACATTTATGATTTATCAGCTGATGTTTGCAGTCATTACCCCAGCACTCATTACTGGCGCGTTTGCAGAGCGGATGAAGTTCAGTGCCATGGCGTTGTTCATGATCTTGTGGTCCCTTCTGGTCTACGCGCCAATGGCGCACATGGTTTGGGGCAAAGGTGGATTACTTAACGCCTCGTTAGGCGGCCGCTTCCCCACCCTTGATTTTGCTGGCGGGACCGTAGTGCACATCACGTCCGGTGTTTCCGCGTTGGTTTGTGCGATCTACCTTGGACGCAGGCTCGGCTATCCGGAAGAACCGATGCCGCCCCACAGCGTGGTACTGAGTTTTATGGGTGCCTGCCTCTTGTGGGTAGGGTGGTTCGGGTTTAATGCTGGAAGTGCGCTGAATGCAGGTAGCCTGGCTACCAGCGCCTTCGTAGCCACACATTTTGCGGCGGCAGCTGCCGCACTGGGATGGGCCTTAGCCGAATGGGTTCGCAATGGAAAGCCCAGTGTCCTGGGCGGCATCTCTGGCGCGGTCGCAGGACTGGTGGCAATCACGCCGGCTGCAGGCTTTGTTGGTCCCATGCCGGCGCTGGTGATTGGAGCTATCGCTGGGGTTTTCTGTTACACCATGGTAGCCAAGGTCAAAGCACGGCTCGGGTACGATGACTCGCTCGATGCGTTCGGCGTTCATGGTGCGGGCGGGACGATCGGCGCTCTGCTGACTGGTGTCTTCGCATCCAGCGTGGTGAATCCTATTTTCAAGAACTCGCAGGGAGTGGCTTTGCCATCTGGCCTGATCGAGGGCAACAGCCATCAGATGCTGAATCAGCTGGTTGGAATTGTGATTGCCTGGGGCCTTGCGATCGTCGGCACGTTAGTCATTCTGAAAATTGTGGACTTGGCGGTGGGGCTGCGAGTATCTGACGACCACGAGGTTCAGGGCCTCGATCTTTCGCAACACGGAGAAGAAGGATACTACTGGGAAGCATCGGCGTCCTAGCAGCGGATTGCAATAGGGAGTGTGATGACAAAAGTCGAAGCAGTGATTCAGACCTCAAGATTGGACGCCGTCAAAACTGCTCTCCAGGATATCGGGGTTGAGGGTATGACGGTGATTGAAGTGCGGGGACATGGGCGCCAAAAAGGACACACCGAATTCTACCGGGGCCGCGAATACACGGTCGATCTGCTGCCCAAGATCAAAATGGAGATGGTGCTCCCCGACGATCTCGTCGAGAAAGCGGTACAGGCCATTGCCGGCGCAGCGCGCACTGGCAAGATCGGCGATGGAAAGATATTTCTATCTCGAATTGATGACGCGATTCGGATCCGCAATGATGAACGCGGAGAAACGGCACTGTAACCCTGATTCGCCAGTCCCCCGGGGCTATTCCTGTTCAGTCTTCATGTTGGGGTGACACAATTGGCTACATCCTCAGTGATTAGCAGCCTGCGAGAACTGCACAGCAGTAGCTGTTCCCTTATCCGCGCGAAATTCCTGGAAACGCTCGATGGTTGTTCCGCCATAGCGCAGCGCACGCAATTGATCGACGATCTCGCACTCCGACTGTGGAGAGAATTTATTTCGGAAGATGCCGAAGGCCCGTCGCGCTTCGTGCTGGTGGCAACCGGTGGCTACGGTCGCAGCATGCTGTTTCCCAGTTCTGACGTCGACCTATTATTTCTCCATGAGGGTGGCTGGTCTGACAAAGAATCCAAGGACAAGATCCGTCGCTTGTCGCAGGAAATGTGGGACCTTAAGCTACGCTTGAGTCCACAGACACGGGCGATATCGGAATGCGACCGGCTCGATCCTAATAATCTCGAATTCACGATCTCTCTTTTGGACGCCCGTTATCTTGCGGGCAACCGCGACCTGTTTGCGCGTTTGCGCCGCTCGCTCATTCCGCGCCTGGTAATGCGCGAGTATCAGTTGATAGTGGAAAAATTGGCCGAGGTAACCCAGGCACGTCATGGCAAGTTCGGCAACACGATCTTCCATCTGGAGCCCAATATCAAGGAGAGTCCGGGAGGGCTCCGTGACTACAACATCGTGCATTGGTTGCTGCTGTTGTCGGGAATCGAAAAGATGCGGACGTCCCCAGATCAGCAGGCCCTCATCTCACCTGCATTTCGCGAGCAGTTTACGGAGGCGTTGAATTACCTGATATCGGTGCGTTGCTTCCTGCACTACCGTCACGGACGCGATGACAATACGCTCACTTGGGAGGCGCAAGCCGAAGCAGCAAGCCGCGGCGTAGGAGTGGAGAAGGAAAGCCACATCAGTACGGAAGATTGGATGCGCATCTACTTCCGGCATGCCCGCTCGATTCAACGAGTCGCAATTCAGCTTCTGAGTGAGATTCCGGCATCCCGCTCGTCGCTTTACCGTGAATTCCAAAACTGGCGATCTCGGCTCTCAAACTCCAACTTCTCGGTTGTGAATGGATTTATCCTGCTGCAACAAACAGGTGGTGCCAAAGACCCGGAACTGCTGCTTAGTATGTTCCAGTTCATGGCGGAACACGGGCTGCGGCTGGGCATTGCCACTGAACAGCGGCTTGAACAAGCGGGTGCCCCGCTCGCCGGCAAATTTCCGAAGGGCGGCGCCTTCTGGAAACATTTCCGCGAACTACTCATCGCGCCTCATGCTGCCGATGCGTTGCGAGCGATGCACTTTTTGGGATTGCTGAACCTGTTCCTCCCCGAATTGGCGGCAATCGACTCGCTCGTGATTCGTGATTACTACCATCGGTTCACCGTCGACGAACATTCCTTTCGCGCCATTGAGAACCTCCATGCTCTGCGAAGGCCCAGCTCAGAGTGGGAGGAGAGATTCGGCGAAATTTTCGGGGAACTCGAGCAGCCCGAGCTTCTCCTGATGGCACTCTTGCTTCACGATGTCGGAAAGGGATTACCTGGCGACGACCATGTCAAGGGCAGCCTTGAGGCCTCTTGGAATTGCCTTACGCGGCTGGAACTTTCCCAGGCGGACCGTGACACAGTGTATTTCCTGATTGCAAACCACCTGGAGATTTCGGCCACGCTGCGGAAAGATATTTTCGATCACAACACGGTTGAGGCTTTCGCGGAGAAAGTGGGAACTCCCGAGCGGCTGAAGATGCTCGCGCTTTTGACATATGCCGACATCAAGTCGGTGAATCCGGAAGCTCTGAGTCCATGGAAGGCGGAAAATATCTGGCAGCTTTACATCGCGGCCAGCAACCAACTTAATCGCAGCGTGGACCAGCACACTGTGCACGCCGGTGTGAAGGACGAGAACGTCACGCGTCTTAACCTCATTGCCCCAGCGTTAGAAAAGAAGGTGAAACAGTTCCTCGAAGGGTTGCCTGAACGATATCTGAAGACACATTCTCCAGAAGAAGTGTTAAGCCATGTCGAAATGGCGAACTCGCTCTACCACGATCCCATTCAGCTAAATCTGAGGAAAGGCCGGCACTGGCTGGAACTTACGCTCGTCACTCCCGACCGTCCGGCGCTTTTCGCGAAGGTTGCGGGTGTACTTTCCACATGGGGAATGAACATCATCAAAGCGAACGCATTCTGCAATGATGCCGGTGTGATCGTGGACACATTCTTTTTCACCGATCGCTTTCGAACCTTGGAGTTAAATGTGCACGAATGTGACCGCTTCAAGCGAAACGTAAGCGAAACACTCGCAGGAGATGTTGATGTGGAGCGCCTTGTGAGTGAACGTCTGCGCAATGAGCGGCAACTGCCAGCTAAAGTGAAGATCAACACCAAAATCGATTTCGACAACGACGCATCACCTCACAGCACCGTGGTGCAGGTCATCGCCCAGGACAGGCCCGGACTTCTACACAAGATGAGCTCAGTATTCGCGCACGCAGAGTGCAACATAGAAATTGCGCTGATCGAGACCGAAGGCCAAATGGCGATCGATGTGTTTTATCTAAGGACAGCTGGCGCCAAGTTGGACGGTCCGAAGCAAGAGGAAGTGCGGGCGCATTTATCTGAACAGTTATCAATTACGTAATAATAATCGGTGGTACGTTCTATTCTGCTATCCTCTTGCGGGTAAGTAGAAGACCTTGTAGGCTTCCATCTTCGCAGTTAAGTTCCCCAAAATTTTCTCTTGAGAGATGTGCATGAGAGATGTTTATCAGATCTTGCGAAAGAAAGAGACTGATCTTGATCGCTTGCGTCATGAAATCGACTCTTTACGCATCGTAGCGCCCATGTTGGCTGATGACGAGATCGAAAAAGAATTACAGGCCGAACCGGCGGACGAGGATGGACCCGGCTCGGAACCGCGAAGCACAGGGACTGACGGACCCATGTTCTCTGGCGCAAATTCGGAATCACGCTTCTGGGGCTTGATGAAGCGGTCGCGCTGAGGGAACTTCGAACCGGCGCAGCTTACTTAGCCAGATAGGGAACAAACCCTTCAACTTTCATTCGCAGCCGGTAGACGGACGTGCTCGCCGTGATATAGAGCGTCCTATAGTCCTTGTCGCCCCAAGTCAAATTGGCGGGCTGTTCCGGTAATACGATTGTGCCCAGATGATGTCCATTCGCGTTCCACGCCCAGATCCCGCTGGGACCGGTAACGAATAGATTTCCATCTTTGTCCACTTTGATGCCATCGGGCACGCCGTCGCCCTTGCCACCTGGCTCTTCTCCGAAAATGCGCCCATTGCTCAGACTGCCATCTGGTCCGACATCGTAGACGCGGATATTTCTCTTCTCGCTGTCGTCAACATAGAAACGCTTACCATCCCGCGAGAATGCGAGTCCGTTAGGCTGCGTTAAATCTTTGGTGAGGAGGCGTAGCTCGCCCTTTTTATCAAGACGGTATACGCCTTGAAACGGAGTCTCCTGCTTCTCTCCTGCAACAAGGTCCAGTGTTGGATCGGTGAAGTAGATGGCGCCGTCGGGACCAATGATTACATCGTTGGGGCTGTTGAGCTTCTTTCCTTCGTAGCGGTCGGCGAGGATCTTGTATTTCCCATCGGGAGTGACTTCGATAATGGCGCGCAACACGCTGGCACAATCAATTAACCGATGATCCCGATCAAAGGTATTGCCATCTGGGTCGCCGAGTGCAATCACCTCTTCTTTACGGCCATCCGGATAAAGTTTGTAAATTTTATTTATCGTCTCATCGCTTACGTAAAGGAATCCTGCCGGATCCCACATGGGACCTTCAGTGAAGCCAAATCCGCTGCCGGTTGTTTCGAGCTTCGCATCTTGATCAATCAAGTTCCAAAACTCGGCGGATATCGGCTGCAGAGCGAAAGCCCGCTTGCTGGTTTGGCCCACGCAGTGGCTCGAAGAACAGATTGCAAGTACCGCAATAACAAGCAGTTTATTTCTCATCGAAAATTGTCTCTGACGCTCAGCTAATGCGCAAGATGCGGCCTTGGATATCAAATACGAAGCTCACTCCTCCTCGCGACGGGGAGGGCCGGCTTTTCTGGTGCCTGCAACACTCATCAGATAGCTAGCGAGATCGTCCAGTTCACTTCGGCTCAGACGCTCGCCGTAATCTTGGGGAATGAAAGGATGTGGATCATCCTCCAGGGTTTGGATATCCGATCTGTCGAGAAAATGAAAGCTGCCATCCATGTCCTGCAGCTGGAGCGAAAAGTTATCCTCATTGCGAACGATGCCTTCGAACTTGCGTCCCTCGCGCATGGTTGCCACTACGCGCCTGGAGGGTGGTTTGTGATCGGATGCAGGGTGGTTGATTGCTGCACGCAATTCCTGCGCGGATTTTGAGTGAGCGAAAGCCGTCAGATCTGGCCCGAGAAATCCGCCCTGACCGGCCGCCATGTGGCAACTGGAACACTGGCCCTTGCCGAAGAACAAGGTCTTGCCGGAAACCGGATTTCCCGGCAGAGTTCCGGCGCGGCCGCTCCCGTCCAGCGAGCGTAAGTGCTTTACGAGCGCGTGGCGTTCCTCTTCACTCAGCAAATGAAACGCAGGCATTCCGGTTCCAGCAACGCCCTCTGAAATAATGCGAAAGACTTGCTGATCTGACATTCGCTGAACCTTCGGGTTACCTGCAATGCCTGGGGCGCGCTCGCTGCCGCGGCCGTCCAGGCCATGACAACTGGAACAACTGGAGGCAAAGATTTGCTGGCCCGAACGCGATGGGCGTGAATGTGATGCACCCGAACGCTGTCCAAAAACTGCAATCGTACTTAGCGCAAGCACCATGATGAGCGCGATACGCCGGAAGCTTGAAGCCGTCACCGCCTCGCTATGCCTAATTGCTCGCACTCCGATCCAAGGTAAAGATGGCGACACTTGGCAGCCGAAGTCACGTGCCCGCGAGCCCTGTAACAACCCGCAAGATGCTCGATCATGCTGCCCAGGAACAGCCGGCAGGACCCTACCCGTAAAACCAATATGAGCTCACATCGCGTGTTGCCAGCAGCACTCTCAAAAACCGATACCGGCTCTTACTGCATGAAAATGTCGAGTCTCATTTGAAAGTTCAGAGACTGATCGAGTGTTTATCGCAGCCAACGCGGTGCTGTCAATGGATTGTATTCGCCTTAGGCAAGACTTAAACAGGTGCCCGGGAAACATTCCGCCTGAGAACCCGACCCTGCAGAAGTTTACTTCTGCTTCACTGCCACGGCGGACACCTCAATTCGGGCGTTGTTAACCAGAGCGGCGGCTTGGATCGTGGCCCGCGCGGGCTTCGGGTCGGGCATGATTTGCTTGTACACCGTGTTCATATCGCCGAATTCCTTGATGTCCGCCAGGTAAACCGTAACCGAGACAATATCTTTCATGTCAAAGCCCGCAGTTTTGACGACTTTTTGAATGTTTTCCAGCGCTGCCTTGGTCTCAGCGGCAATTCCCCCCGACACCAATTTGCCGCTTTCATCGGTGCCCTCCTGCCCGGCAACGTAGAGCGTATTGCCAGCTACCATTCCCTCACTAAACGGTAATCCCTTCGCGCCTGAGGCGTTAATGGCGCGATTGCTTTGGGCGAAAGATGTAGGCGAAGCCAACATCGTCAACATAAGCACGATGACAACCCAAAACGTTGTAAAAAGAATTCCTCGCTGCATTTGCATGTGTAATCTCCTTCAGGAAAGGGATCAGCCTTTTCAAGCTGTGTAAAACGGTGTTAGAGTCCGCGCACATGTATACAACCGAGGAGGATAAATGGACAAGTTTCACCCCTTGAAAACAGTTGCTAAGCCGCTGCTCATCGCTTTGATCATCGTCCTTATCAGTGGATTGTGGTTCGTTATGGCCCAGTCCTCGCCCACGGGCAGCAGTGATAAGGCGCTAATCGAAGGCTTTCGCCGAGTGGAGGTGGCATCCGTTTCTGATGCGCTTGAGCAACTCACCGGACAGCGAATGTACATGTCGCACCACATGCAGCCGATCTTCACCACGAAATTTGCCGGCTTCGCCAGGACGGTACAGCTTAAGAAAGACGAGGGCACCAATGATCCTAAGGCACTCAGCGGGATGTTAGCTGCCATTGACGAAGGCTCTGAAAATTCTGTTTACGTGATGGCCGTTGAGGACGGAGCCGACATCGCCGGCATGGGAGGCTTGATGGGCACCGCTATGGCAGCACGAGGATACTCCGGAGCCATTATCGATGGCGGAGTGCGGGATGTCGCTTACCTGCGCAAAATCGGCTTTCCTGTATATGCCACAGGGATCGTCCCATCTACCTCGGTCCATCACTACCGATTCGGCGGAAGCCAAGTGGCGCTGAAGTGCGACGGTGTGACAGTCGCTCCAGGTGACATTGTGGCGGCTGACAGCGACGGCGTGGTGGTCATTCCTCGTGCCAAAGCGGTCGAGGTCCTGAACTTGGCACAGCAGATGGACTTCAAAGAACATTCCATGTACCCGGTCATCGAAAAACTGAAATCGATCCAGGAAGCAGTCAAGCAGTTCGGACGCCTGTAAGCAGGTTTCAGCTCTTGCGTAAATCGAACTTTCATCAGATAATTCGCACTTTCATTTCTGCTTCTGCTTGGCAAGGTGTGGATCTATGGCACTCACAGGAAAACGTACTTACAACATCACCGCTCTGCAACGCGGATTGCGGCTCCTGCAGCTGTTCACGAGATCCGAACGAGGCCTTACTGCGATGCAGGTCGCAAAACAATCTGGGCTTCCCGTCAGCACTGTTCACCGTTTTTTGGTGAACTTGGAGTCCAGCGCCTTTCTTAACTGCAGTGCTGAAGGTACGTACCACCTCGGAATTGCGTGTTTTTCTATCGGCCAGGCTGCGCTCGGACAACTTGACATTAGACGACTGAGCCTTCCTCACCTGACAGAACTCAATCAACACACGCGCGAAACAATCCACCTTACCGTGCGTCACGGTCTCACGGCCGTTTACGTCGAGAAACTCGATTCCCCGGAGCACTTGCGAATTCACTCGCGGATCGGCATCTCGGTTCCTCTCTATTGCACGGCGGTCGGGAAGGTCCTCCTGGCATATATGCCTCCTGAGGAACAGCAAAGTGTGCTGGCACAACTTGACCTGAAACGCGTGACGCCCAACACCGCAGGTAGCTTGCAGGAACTGCAAACGGAACTGCACCGCGTGCGAAAGAACGGATACGCCTGCGATCTCGAAGAACACGAGCCACACATTCGGTGCATCGCGGCGCCCATATGGGACCATGCCGGAGCCGTGCAGGCGAGCTTAAGTATTACCGCTCCCGTGGTTCGCATGCCCATCAGTCGTTTGCGGCAGTTGGCGCCCATGATCCAAGAGGCAGGGCTGCGCGTATCCAAAGAACTCGGCTATCAGGCGACAGCTAGGCCCACCGAGCCGGCGGTAATGCAGAAAATTCGTGGCCGGGAGGCTCAGTCACTTGCCAAAGCGGCGCTGTGAGGAGTACTGCGGCTGCCAAAGCAGTGCATGGATTCTTTGCCTGAGCGCTTGGCTCTTCCTGCTGCTGGCTTGCACTGTGGCTGACGCGGAGACTGGCTCTTCTGCTGAGGCCACAGCTGGCATCAATGTGCGTCAAGAAGATCTGCTGGTGAAACCACCAGCCGCAAACTGGATTTCCTACAACGGCGACTACACCGGGCGGAGATATAGCAGCCTGAGCGAGATCAATCCGGCAAACGTTGCTGAACTACGCGCGCAATGGGTTTTTCACGCAAAGAACACGGATCGGCTCGAGGTCACGCCGATTGTGGTTGACGGCACAATGTTTATAACCGCGGCAAACGATGCGTTGGCTCTGGATGCACGGACTGGCCGAGTGGTTTGGCACTATTCGCGGCCCATCAGTGAGGGACTGATAGATGACGCATCCCGGCATATCAGCCGTGGTGTTGCCCTGTGGCATGACCGCGTGTACATCGAAACTGACAATGCGCATCTGCTGTGTCTGGACTCGCGCTCGGGCAATCTCGTCTGGGATGTTGCCTACGCCGATTGGAATAAAAACTATGGCGCGACCAGCGCACCTCTGGTAGTGAAGGACAAAGTGCTCGTCGGGACTTCGGGCGGCGACGATGGAGTACGCGGGTTTGTGGCGGCTTACGAAGCAGCAACAGGCAAACTCGCCTGGCGTTTTTGGACTGTTCCTGCGCCCGGAGAGTTTGGATCGGAAAGCTGGCCCAACGATCTCTATCTTCACGGGGGCGGAACCACATGGATGCCAGGCACCTATGATCCCGAGCTAAACCTGGTTTTCTGGACTACGAGCAACCCGGCGCCTGACTTTGAGGGTAGCGTAAGGCCTGGAGATGATCTCTATACCGACTGCGTGCTGGCGTTGGATGCGGACACGGGAAATTTGAAGTGGTTTTTCCAGTTCACTCCACACGACCTGTTTGACTATGACGCAACCGAGACGCCAATTCTGCTCGATGCCGTGTATAAGGGTCAGCCGCGCAAATTGCTGGTTCAGGCAAATCGCAACGGCTTCGTCTATATTCTGGACCGTACCGACGGAAAGTTTTTGTCCGCTGTGCCATTTGTCGAGAAGGTGAACTGGGCAAAAGCAATCGACGCAGAAGGCAGACCGATTCGCACCGATGTGAAGCCGACTCCGGCCGGAACCCGGGTCTGTCCTGGGTATGCAGGCGCAACCAACTGGTTCTCGCCCTCCTACAACGAATCAACTCACTTCGTGTACTTCATGGCTCTCGAAGAGTGCGAGACTTATTTCTCCAAAGCAGAGCCGGAGCGCTTCAAGGAAGGTGAAATGTACTATTCGACCGGAGTGAAGCGCATCGCCAGCGAGCAATCGCAGAAAATTTTAATGGCATACGACCTTGAGAACGGCACATTCGCGTGGAAGTATCCGCAGAGCGGGTCGGGCCACTCGTCGGGTGGAACTATGACGACCAGCGGCGGACTGCTGTTCTTCGGAGATGATGCGGAATCCTTCGAAGCAGTCGATGCGAAAACCGGAAAGGCGCTCTGGCATTTCACCACAGGGCAAGGCATGAGTGCCTCCCCGATGAGCTATGCCGTCGCAGGAAAGCAATATGTCGCTATCGCCGCCGGCAGCGACGTCTTCAGCTTTGCTTTGCCGTAGTGATTCACGAATGCGATCAACTTTATCGCAGCGGAAACTCGCAAGTAGAAAGGACCTGTTATGGGACTGACGTCTAGATGGAACCGACGCAGCTTCTTAGGAAGCTTGGGCGCACTTGTAGGCGCCTTCGCGGCACCGCGAAAGCTTTTTGGGCAAAATCGGGGGACGGCTTCGTCGACGGCGGTCTCCGGCTTCGGTTCATCCGGAAATCCTTACGAGGAATTGGGCGTTCCCACCGTGATCAACTGCGAAGGCACAATGACCATGCTCGGTGGTTCCCTGCCCCATCCCCAGCTTGAAGCTGTGATGTTCCTGGCCGGAAAACATTTCGTGAGTATTCCTGATCTCGAAGTAGCGGCCGGCAACCGGATCGCGCAAATGCTCAAGTTGCCTGAGGGCTATACCGCCCTTGTTACATCTGGCGCAGCCGCCGCGATTCAGTCCGGATTGGCGGGCATTCTTACGGGGGATAATGAGGCTTTGATCCGACAGATACCGGATCTGACCGGAATGAAGTCCGAAGTAATCATTCAGAAAACACATCGCAACCCCTTTGATCATCAGCTGCGGACCACGGGAGTGAAACTGGTCGAGATCGAAACCCGTGAGCAACTTCGCCGAGCGGTAAGCGATCGCACCGCAATGATGCATTTCTCAAACTTCGCCAATGAAGCTGGGCAGATCAAAGTGGATGAGTGGGTGAAGCTAGCCAAGGAGTACAAAATTCCTTGCATGAATGATGCGGCCGCGGATACTCCGCCGGTGTCCCATCTTTGGGATTACGCCAACATGGGCTACGACCTGATCACTTTCAGTGGCGGAAAGGCGATCCGCGGGCCCCAGTGCGCCGGGATGCTGCTTGGCCGCAAGGATCTGGTGGCGTACGCGCTGCTCAACAATAGCCCGCATGAAGACACGATTGGCCGCAGCCAGAAAGTTGGGAAAGAAGAAATCATCGGAATGGTAAAAGCTCTTGAACTGTTTCTGGCCGAAGACCACGATGCGCTGGCAAAAGAATGGCAGGCGCGTCTGCAAGGAATATCTCAACAGATCACAAAGGTTCCCGGCGTTCGCACGTCGTTCTTTGTGCCCGACATTGCAAATCACGTCCCCCACATGCAGATCACGTGGGACTCCAAAATTGCTCTAACTCCGGAGCAGGTTTCGAAGACGTTGAAGAGCTCGAAGCCTTCGATCGTGATGGGCGGTAGCGAGGGCAAGCCGGGATTGGCCATGAACTCGTTCATGCTTCAACCCGGAGAAGACAAAATTGTGGCGGAACAATTGGTAAAGCTGTTTCGCGAGCATTCCGCGTAAGACGCCTAAACACTGTTGGATTCACATGAATTCAGGATTGATGAATAGCAGGATTGACGGATTGTTGTTAAGTTGTGCTGGCGGAGATCGCATCCTCAATTGAGGATCTCTAACCAAAGTTAACTTTTACTGAGATGAAGTTGGCTGGCAAGACGCGAAGCAGGAGGCAGCAGAAATCACTGCTCGGGCATACGCAATTTCGACCCTTTTTTAGCTGCCCAGGCATTGAAATCCTGGATCATCCGGAGCGTCCATTTGGCATCGATCTGACCCGGCGTGTATTTACCTTCGCGCAGCATGGCATGGCCCCATTCATCGATGAGGTGAGTCAACTCCGCACTGTCAGCAACTTTTTCGGCCAAGTGCGCGGGAATAAAGGTCACTCCCTCAGGATCGCCCACTGCGACGTCGCCGGGCATTACCGTCGCTTCTCCTATTCGAATGGGAACATTGATTCCGGTGAGCATTACATTCTCGAGCGCCGAGGGGTCCATATCTCTGGTGTACACCTGAAACCCCTTTATTTCCTGGATCCCGCTGGTGTCGCGAACGGCGCCATTGACGATCAATCCATTGTGGCTGCGCGTGTAGATGGAGGTCGAGAGATTGTCGCCGACAATGGTGCCGTAACGGATTTTGCCGAACAGATCGACGACAAGCACATCTCCAGGTTGAAGGATGTCAATGATCCAGGAGTTCTCGGCCCCGACTCGGCCTTCTTTTTTTCCGTTGGCGCGAATGACGGAATCCACGTCTGGACGAGACGGCATGAAGACCGCCGTGACAACGCGGCCGACGAGACGCTCTCCCGGATTGATGATTTTCCATCCGCGTTCAAACTGGTTGCCATACCCTGCATCCTGCAGAACATCCCACGCCTCTTCCGCAGTTACACTCTTGAGACGCGTAAGCACCGAGTCCGCAACGCTAGGGCGACCATCGGGGAAACGGGGACCGTGCCACTCCGGGGTGAACTCGATACGCTGGTCTTTAGAAAAAAGATCCAGCTGTGCCGACGCAGAGCCGCAAAGAGTTGCTATCAAAACAAAAAGAATGCCGAAACAGATCAGTATTTTCATTGGGCCTCAGAACAACACATTCGTGTGCTGACGTATTGCGCGTCGCTGGCGAAAATAACACAAGGATCTGCACCTCACAATCGACGCAGACGAGGTATGCGATGAACAGCGCTGCCCCGGCGACGAGCCACATGCGATGGTACCTGGTCGGGTGGCTTTTCGTGCTTAGCGCTGTGGCATTCCTCGATCGGGTGAATATATCGATTGCGGGAACTTTGCTCGCGCACGATTACCACCTCAGTAATGTGCACTTGGGCTGGGTATTCAGCGCTTTCCTGGTCGGGTATGCCCTCTTCCAAACCCCGGGCGGGCGCTTAGTGGATCGGCTCGGCCCTCGACGAGTTCTGACGGCCGGAGTTATCTGGTGGGGGATTTTCACAGCCCTCACGGCCGCCGTCCCGCAGCAAATCGCTGGAGCATTGATACTGTTTATCTCCATACGCTTTCTGCTTGGCGCGGGAGAGGCCGTCGTCTATCCGGCGTCCAACCAATTCGTCGCCCGCTGGATTCCAGAAAGTGAGCGGGGTTTAGCGAACGGCTGGATATTCGCCGGAGTGGGTGCGGGAGCTGGGTTATCGCCTCCGCTCATCACGTTTATCATGTCTCGCTTCGGTTGGAGGTCCTCATTCTTTGCTTGCGCCATCATTGGTTTGCTGGCTGGGCTTGTCTGGTACGTGCTCAGCCGCGACACGCCCGCCGAACATCGCGCTGTCTCGCCAAGCGAGTTGCAAATCATCCAACGCGGATTGACGTTCGCACCGAACGCACATGGGAAGAACGCGCGGGAGCTGGTGCCGTGGAAGAGCGTAGTCACGAGTAAGGAGGTGCTGGCGGTCACCATTAGCTATTTCAGCTTTGGCTATGTGGCATGGATCTTCTTCAGTTGGTTCTACATCTACCTGGCGCAGGTACGCGGCCTGAATTTGAAGGCGAGCGCGTTTTATGCCATGTTGCCATTCATGGCTATGGCCGCGTGTTGCCCGATCGGGGGCGTGATCAGCGATCGATTAACCCGTTCCCATGGGGCGCGAACCGGGCGATGCAGTCTCGCTGCGCTCGTCATGGCGATAGCGGCTGTCTTTCTCACTCTAGGATCGAAGGTCGAGAGCGCACGGTTGGCAAGTGTTGTTCTTGCCGGAGGGGCAGGTGCGTTGTACCTTGCACAGAGTTCTTTTTGGTCAGTGACAACTGCCATCGCGGGAGCTTCGTCCGGCTCCGTTTCCGGATTCATGAACATGGGTGCGCAGATCGGGGGTGCAGTGACGGCTTCGTTAACTCCGTGGATTGCTGCTAACTTCGGTTGGACCGCATCGTTCCTCGTCGCTGCCGGTTTGTGTCTTCTTGGCGCTTTAGCATGGCTGCTCGTCAATCCTTCCCGTGCTCTCGCTGCCGGAGATCAACCAGCAAATGGGAATCTTTCGCCAGCTTTCGTGTCACCACTAGACCAAGGCGTGGAGTTAAAGCGCCGTACATAGCCCATGGCAGAACTCACTATCAAACCAAAGCAGCAGTGCATGTGGGACATGGTTGCGCTGGGCGAAGTTATGCTTCGGCTGGATCCTGGCGACGTGCGTATTGCTACGGCCCGCGAATTCCGCGTCTGGGAGGGTGGTGGAGAATACAACGTTGCACGCGGGCTGAAGCGTTGCTTCGGTCTTGACACTGCGATCGTGACGGCGCTGGCGGACAATCCTGTGGGCCGACTCGTCGAAGACTTGATGCTCCAAGGAGGCGTCAGCCAGAAGTACGTCCGCTGGGTACCCTTCGATGGCGTCGGACGTGCCGTGAGGAATGGCCTGAACTTCACCGAGCGCGGATTCGGAGTACGGGCCGCGCTCGGCTGCTCCGACCGCGGGCATACCGCTGTCTGCCAATTGAAGCCGGACGACATCGATTGGAAACATATATTCGAAAGCGAGGGAGTGCGCTGGTTCCACACGGGCGGCATCTTCTGCGCACTCTCGGAAACAACTCCAGCCGTGGCCAAGGAAGCGATGCAGGCGGCGAAAGCTGCTGGAACCGTCGTGTCCTACGATCTGAACTACCGTCCGTCATTGTGGAAGTCGAATGGTGGTAAGGCGAAAGCGCAACAAGTCAATCGCATGCTGGCGCCGTTCATCGATGTGATGCTCGGAAATGAGGAAGACTTCACTGCCGCACTCGGTTTCTCGGTGGAAGGGGTTGACGAGAATCACTCGAAACTCGATCCCGAGAACTTCAAGCGCATGATCAAAAAAGTTGTATCTGAGTTTCCCAATCTAAAGGTTGTGGCTACTACCCTGAGGAATGCGACAACCGCCAGCCGCAATGATTGGGGAGCCGTTTGCTATTGTGCTGGGAGCTTTTACCAGGCTACTGTTCGAGAGAACCTGGACATCTACGATCGTGTGGGTGGAGGCGATTCCTTCGCCTCCGGATTAGCATATGGATTTCTCACGGGCCAAGGGCCCCAGTGGGCGGTTGAGTGTGGGGCAGCGCACGGAGCGCTCGCCATGACAACGCCAGGCGATACGACGATGGCTACATTGCAGGAAGTGTTGCAAGTGATGAAGTCTCAGGCCGCAAGGATTGCTCGGTAATTCGTGCAGAACCAGGCAACATGAAAATTGACCAAGCGATTGCGACGATCAAAAAGATCGGTATCGTTCCCGTAATAAGAGCGGCCAACGTCGAAGAGGCGCAGAAGGCCGTTGAAGCTGTGTGTGCCGGTGGCATTCCGATTGTCGAAATTACGATGACAGTGCCGAATGCCACCGAAGTTATCCGCGGCGTGGTTGAGCAACACGGGAATAAAGTTTTGACGGGCGCCGGAACAGTTCTCACTGGCGAGCACGCTCAAGCATGTCTCGAGGCTGGTGCGCAGTTCCTGGTCAGTCCAGGATTATCTCTTCCCGTGCTGGAAGTAGCTAGATCGCGCGGGAAACTGTGTATTCCAGGGGCTCTGACTCCGACAGAGCTGATGAATGCGCTTTCTGCCGGAGCAGAAGTGGTCAAGATCTTCCCCTGTGGAAACGTGGGAGGGCCGAAATATCTGAAGGCGCTGCGTGGCCCATTTCCAAATGTGGCGCTGATTCCAACTGGCGGCGTCAACGCTACCAACGCAGCGGAGTATTTTGCTGCCGGTGCGTTCGCATTGGGAGTCGGAGCCGACCTCGTGGATCTGGCTGCCCTACGCGCAGGCAAGCCAGAAAAAGTTTCTGAAGCGGCACGACAGTTGGTGGAAGCGGCGCGGGCAGCTCGCGGCTAGGCAATGCTTCCGACTTGTTAGCGAATACAAGGCCGCGCCGGCGCAACTAGGAACTTACGCCTGCACGCAGGACCTCGGTCAGCCTGCGGGCAACGATCGCATCTTCTCCCGGTTGCATCATCCAGACTCCCACCACAACGGTGTTGGGGCCACCGGGCAGTCCGGCGCTGGCGGGATTTCCACCTGTGGAAGGATTCAGTTCGATACGCGGCTTGCCCTCCCGCATCTTCTGCATCACCTCGGCTCCCGTAATCTTCACCCGATTCGTGTCGTAACTGATGAGCAGATGCGGCACGTGATTGGCAACGGCTGGAACGAATATCTGCGTCTGCACTGTTGGAATGCTCTTGACTTGCGCCGCGATCAGGTTTGCCCGTCGCTGGAACTCGGCCTGCATGGACTCGTCGTCCTGACTCAAGTACCAATCCACGGCTGCGACTAAGCCAACGATCTCTTCCTTGGCTACTTTAAACCCGCGCCCAACCGCGTTCGAGTTTGGGGAATTGTTTTGCCGGGCAGCCTCAATCAGGTCCTTTTTGCCCAGCAGCAAACCGCTGCACTGCGGACCGCGCAGACCCTTGCCGCCGGAGAACGTTACCAGATCGAAGCCCATTTCCGTGTACTTCCAGAGATTCGAAATGGGCGGGACATCGGCGGCAGCGTCATTGAAACAGGGCACGCCATGCTGATGTGCGACGCGAACCCAATCTTCCCTGCTAATCTGGCCATTCTCGGCGGCATTGAAGAAGTTGGTCATCACGGTGCGTTCACTGAAAGCCTGCTCGTACTGCTCGAGCGTTTCTACCTCGACGAACCGGATGCCGCAATTCCGGAAAGCATGATCATAGTCGTAGCGATGCGCCTTCTGAACGATGACTTCGTTCTTCAAATTACTCATGTCAGTCGGAATTCCCAGAATGGCATCTTTGTTGCCGCGGGTGACGCACGCTGCGGTCCCGAGCGTCAACGCTGCCGAGGCGCCGGACGTGACCAACGCGGCTTCGCAGCGAAGGCGTTTGGCCAGGTACTCTCCCGAAGCCACAAGAAGTTCGTTGAGCTGGACCGGGTGCTGTGAGGCGAGAGCAATCGCCGCCTGAACTTCCGGCGGCATCGTGGACGCCGACAACACGGTGTAAGTGCCCGCGGCATTGATGAACGGCGTCACGCCCAACTTAGCGTAGTAGTCGACACCCTTCATCGCAACCGCTTTGGTCGACTCACGCGCGAATCCTGGAGCGGAACCCACCGCAGCCGCACCGATCACGGCCTGCCCACTGGTCTTCAGCAGCTTTCTACGGCTAATCTTTCGGGACATAACATCCTCCTTACGATGGGGCTGCCCTATTCTCGAGGGTAGTCATCGGCCTTTGCAGGTAAAGACTTTCCCGTCGCAGGCGTGTTGAAGTATTGTGGACGTGCCTTTTCCCATTCGACCATGCTCAGACCGGAGGGATCGTAGAGAATGCGTCCGGCACGGACGGTCATTCGGGCCGTGAGTTTAACCTTGCCATTCATGCGTGCGAATCCACAATCGATATAGCTGAAATTGCCTTGCAACACATCTAGCACCGCAATATCTGCTTCACTTCCAACCGACAAGGTGCCGAGTTCCGGCCGATGAATCTCGTGCGCGGGATTCACTGTTGAACGGCGAATGATGTCCTCTAACGGCACTCCCATCGACAGAAACTTTGACATGACGTCATTCATGCTAAGAATGGTGTAGTTGCCGGTGTGCAAGTCGGTCGACATTGAGTCGGGCACAAAGCCTTGCTTCATCGCTGGAACTGCATTGCGGAACCAGAAGCTGCCCGCGCCGTGACCTACGTCAAAGAACACACCTCGTGCCCGAGCCTGATTCATAATGGGGTTCAGCTTGCCATCCGGCAAAATGATGGGAAATTGTTGCGCAAATACATGCGTATGGATGTCGCCCGGCCGCATTTTCTTCAAGATCAACTCGTCGTAGCCGCGCTCAGGAGGCCTGGGCCAGAAATCGAACATCACAGGCACATTGGCTGTCCGGCCGCATTCTTCGGCTCGATCCACCGCCGCCCAGGGAACGTGCTCCGCGTCCCAGGGCAGATCCGTCCAGTAATGAGCGGTCTTTACGCCGACAATGGTGTCGCGATACTGCTTGATTGTGTCGGCGCACCGCTTCGGGTCCATCTCATCGAGGCTCTGCTCCAGTTCACCCTGCATCCCGTTTCCGACGATGTTGAGAAAAGCTAGGACGCGCACCTTGGCGCGATCAATCACCTCTTCTTTCTCTTGCAGGAAGGTCTCAGCGCCGGCGGTCCCCGCGTCTACTACAGTGGTCACGCCTGATTGAAGTGCGATATCGGCGGGAATTCCAAGCGGCGCCTCATGGGCACGGGCATCAGATGCAAACCAGTTCAGAGGTGCTCCGCCGTGTCCGATATGGAAATGGATGTCGATCAACCCAGGCGTGACGTAGAGACCTGAAACATCCACTACTTTTCCGGCGTCGGTGGAGGGAATATCCTTTTGTACCGCTGCTATCTTGCTCTTCGATACCGCAACGTCCATCACTCCGTCAATCCGGTTTGCAGGATCGATGACGTGCCCACCCTTGAGCACAAGATCGTAGCGCGCTGGCTGACTCTGGGCGATGCCGTGGAGCGTGAAAGCGAACAACAACGCGAGGGCTTGGAAGGTTAGCTTACGTGCAAGCATATGGTGGCTCTCCGAACTGAGATATGCTGCGAACGGCAATTTCATTGGACGGAATGCCGCAAGTGTATCTAGGCGGGTGTTGCTTGTCACCCAGATTGGCATTGGACAGGATCGAAACTTTCACTGTACGAGAATGCTTGGTATGAAGATCGAGTATTTCAAACGCAAAGCTGTCTGACTCATTTATAGTTTCCGAATCGATCTCGATCTCCGCCGATACATTGAGGCACGAACCACTAACGCCGCGGATTCCATGCGAAGCGAGCTCGGATCCAAGATTCTTCTCGGAGTTGACAGATGGATCGGCGCACTTTTGTTAAGAGCACTTGCCTGGGAACTGCTGGCTTCTTTATCGATGGTCAAGCCAGCACGGCCCAGCAACAAGAATCTGGTGCGACCCTGCCCCAGGCACCTCCGATTGAGGTTCATGGACTTCCGCAAACAAAGCCATCGCCACTGGGGATGCCGGGGCTATATCCCGGTCGAGTAGTCGAGGTCGTCGACCGAAACTCGATAGTGGGGAATCGCGTCGTTCAGCCTGTTATACGGCAGATGCTTGAGAAGGGAATGCGGGAACTCACGGGCGAGCCTGCGGTTCCCGCTGCCTGGTCCAAGTTCATTGAGCCCGCTGATATCGTTGGAATCAAGATCAATCCATCCGGGGCGCCGGCGTGTTGCTCGTCGCCCGAAATCGTTCGGGAAATCATCAATGCGGTCCGGTCGGTGGGAGTCCCTTCAAAAAACATCGTCGTGTTCGATCGTTACTCCTATGAAATTGATATTGGCGGGTACCAGACCTTGTTGCCGGCTGGGATTGGCGTCTTGGGGATTGAGGATGGGGTCGGGGATATCTCGGGATACGATCTCAATGTGTATTGCGAGGTCAATTTCTTCGGCGAGTGGGAGACACGTTCGTACATGGCCAGCGTTGTGGCACAAAACGTCACCAAAATTATCAACGTGCCCACGATGAAGGATCACTCGGCAGCAGGTGTCACGGGATGCCTCAAAAACCTTGGCTATGGCGTGTTCAACAATGTGGCTCGATCCCATCGAGCTCCCTACTCCTTCACAGATCCTCTCATTGGCCTGATGTGCTCGACTGAGCCGCTGCGCTCGAAGTCTGTGCTGCACGTCATGGACGGCATGCGTGAGGTGTGGCATGGCGGTCCACTAACGCAGGTCCAGGACTTCATCTTTCAAGCAGGAACTCTGCTAATCGGCACCGACCCGGTTGCGATCGACACCATCGAATTGGAAACGATCGAGAAAAAGCGCAAAGAGGAAGGGGCCCCTTCCATTTGGCAGCACGACCCGAAAACTATCACTGCTAACAATATGGAGTTCTTCCACGACGCGAGCAAAAATCTGTTTTACCGACGGCCTGGTCACGTTGCATCGGCGGGGAAACTGGGCCTAGGTGTTGGAGAGATGAGCAAGATCGACCGAAGGACTATGCGCCTGGCGTGACGCATTGGACGATCTTTTCTGCCTTTCATTATGCAAGCTGACAAGAATTCCGTGGCCTCCGACGCAACCGGGGATTGGCCAACCCTGCTGCATGACAATATGCGGTCAGGAGGCATGGGCCTCCAGAACGCTCATGCGCCTAATCGTCCGCGTTGGCAATTTCGCGCAGGGAGGTCAATCCGTGCGGCGCCCGTTCTGCGTGACAAAGTTCTGTATGTGATCTCGGTCGATGGCACGTTGTATGCCATCGACGTAGTAACCGGAAGATCCAAGTTTAGCTTTCAAGCGCCAAAGCATGTGCATTCAACGCCTTCGTTGTGGGCGAGTCTGATTCTTTTTGGCTGCGACGACGGCAGAGTGTTTGCGCTGAATTGCAATTCGGGTACGAAGGTCTGGGAGGTCAGGACCGGTGCCGAAGTCTGGACCTCGCCCATCGTGTGGCAGAAAACTGTGTTCTTTGGAAGTGCGGACGCCCATTTCTATGCGGTTGAAGCCGAGACAGGAAAACAGCGGTGGACAACCTACCTGGGCGGCAAGATCTATTCCAGTGCGGCAGTTGCGGATGGAAAGCTGTTCGTTGGATGTGGCGACGGAAAGTTATATTGCCTGGACGCCTCATCCGGGAAAACTGTTTGGAGCACTGCAACTGGCAATGGCATCGACTCCTCACCTGCCGTTACCAACGACTTGGTCCTCGTTGGTTCCGAGGATTTCTTTATTTACGCGCTGGGTGCGAAAACTGGAACTGTGCGCTGGAAGTATCAGACTGGCCTCGGTATCGTTTCATCGCCGGCGATTTCGGATGACATTGTCGTCGTCGGCAGCAAGGATGGATTCGTCTACGCCTTAGAGATTGCTACTGGACAACTCAGATGGAAAACACAGGTCGCAGAAGTTGTGACCGCACCTCCGTTGATCGGCGCAGGATTCGTGTGCCTTCAGTCGGGAGGCTTGGTTGCCCTGGATATGGCTTCCGGGAAGATGTTGTGGCGAGCGGGACTCGGCGGCTCGGTCCAATCGGTGCCGGTGCTGACTTCCGATGCGATGTACGTGGCCAGTCTTGATGGTGAGGTATATGCGCTGCAGTAGGCATTTAACGGCGCTCCTCCCGCTCATTTGCGCGACCCAGGTGTGCGCCCAGATCGCTTCTAACCAGCCACCCATTCATAGCCAAAAATACGCAATGGGAACGGTCTTCGAGATCGTGACCTACGACAGAGCTAACCGCCGTGCAAGCGCGGCGATTAATGAGGCCTTCCACGAGATCGAGCGACTTGATGATGTTATGAGCAACTACAAGCCGCAAAGTGAGCTAAGTCGCCTGAATCGCAACGCCCATTTTCACCCGCAAACGGTTTCGCGGGATTTGTATCGCGTAATCGAGCAGTCTCTCGAGTACTCACGCCTGTCTGCGGGAGAGTTCGACATCAGCGTCGGGCCGCTCGTCGATCTATGGAAGGCGCAACAGAGAGGGGAGCAAGCGGTAACTCCCGATGCCGAGAATAAGGCTCGTGAATGCGTAGGATTCAAAAGCATCCACTTGCTTCCGCCGAATCAGGTTGAATTCCGCTCGCCTTGCTTGCGAATTGACGTGGGCGGCATTGGCAAGGGATACGCTGTCGATCGCGCAGCAGACATTCTTCGGTCCCAGGGCATTCACAATGCTCTCATCAATGCGGGTGGAAGCACTGTCTATGGGATGGGAACTCCCCCTGAAAAGGCAGGCTGGACCATTGAACTTAGAGATCCGTCCGGGACCGTGCGGCCGCAGGTGGTGCTTAAAGACAGCAGCGTCTCGACTTCCGAACAGACTCCTCCGGCTTTGCTCAGCGAACGTTCCGGTGGTCACATCATCGATCCTCAAAATGGCCGGCCCTCGAAAAAGTCAGGCGCCGTCAGTGTGGTAGCTGGGACCGCCACAGCATCGGACGCACTCTCGACTACGTTGCTTCTCGTCGGTCCTGGCCGAGGTAAGGCGCTGATATCGACGTGTCGCGGAACAGCGGCAGTTTGGATTTCGCCGGACGGCCGTGTGGACACTGTGTCCAACGGTGCTGTGATAAGGACGTGGGCGGCACCAGAGCGTTCGATTCCCCTCGCGTATTCGGAAGCATCGAGTAAGAAGTGATCCAGAACTCGCGTTATGGAACTTCGTCGTAACCAAAAACATATGCGCTGGCCGTTTTACATTCTGTGTTGGTTGATGCTTGCTCCTGCTGCCTGGGGGCGAATCCTGCTGCGCTGGACACAGACCGATGTTCCGCCTGCTAAGGCTCTCGGCGTCACTCATCTGGTTGTTCCCTGGAAGCCAGATTCCACGTCCATTCTGGAAAGTGCACGCCGACAGGGCTTCCAACTGTATGTTCAAGCATCACCCGATCAGGTTCCGCAAATTAACGCCGCAGGCCAGAAACCAATCACCGCAATAGTTGTTGACATTGCTCCCGCACAACTAGCGCAAGCGAGTGACATTCTCGAAAAACTTCGTGCTCAATATCCGGCCCTCAAGTTCCTGCTGCTCGATCCCAATGGCAAGCAGCCGGAGATGAAGGGCACGATGGTGGTCAAGCGCGATGGAGTCCTCGAGATCACGAGCCCTACTGCGCAACCCTGGATTGATTCGAACGTGCCGTTAGTCCGATTCGAGCAGGGCTTCCGGCCAGAGCAGGTTCCGCTGTACACCTTTGCATGGGACAGCTCAAATGACCTGCAGCAGCAGCAAGGTCCTGCCAGCGAGGACTATTCGCTTGCCATCGCCGAAGCAAATGCACTTCACGCCAACTTAATTCTTGCCCTCCCCGAAGAACTCGAGCGGGGACTCGTCGCGAACAATACCGCAGCGTGGGCACTTTGGAAGAAGCTCATACCCTACTTGGAAACTCCGTCCAAGTCGGAGAATTTGCAACCGTCAGCAAATATCGGCGTAGTCACCACTGACTACGATTCAGCGTATGAACCGATGAACCTGATGGCGCGCCACAACATTCCTTTTCATGTACTGCCGCTAGCAAAGCTGAGCGCCAGCAGCGTGGCAGGCTTGAGTATGCTGCTGTTGTTCGCCACACCGAATGCTCAGCTAGCGACCGTGATTTCAGATTTCGCATCGGCCGGAGGCACGGTGGTGACGGTCGCGCTGCCGGGTCCGTTTCCTTGGCAAAGGGCGCCGGCAACCCGCATAGCGGAGCACACTACCTCGTATGCCGTCGGAAGAGGCAGGGTGATTGATTTGTCCGAGCCGATCGCGGATCCAGAGACCTTCGCGCAGGATGTACGCCGTCTGATGGACCAGGAAAATGTTCTGCTCAGCCTGTGGAACGCCCTCACCACGATCGGTATTCCTTATCGCGACTCACGGACAGGAGCAACAGTGTTGGAACTCGTGAATTATTCCGGCGAGCCCTTGCGCGTTCAAGCCCGAGTCAAGGGATCGTTCCATGCAATTCGTTTAGAAAACCCCGAGCGCGGCTGCTGTCAAGTGATCCACCCCGCGATCCGCGATGGCTTCACAGAATTCGTTGTTCCCCAATTGCAGGTGGCCGCACGCGCGCGTCTGGAAAAAACACCGCAAACACACTAGACATGCCCTTGCGCTCAGCGAATTCATCATCTTTGGGAAGAGAGGTCGAATGAACATCTTGCGCAAATTTGTCCTGCTTCTTGTTGTTTGCCTGCTAACCTTTTCCTCATTAGCAGCTTTCGGGCGCAAGTCCAAAGGCAAGGATTCTTATCTGGTGTACGTGGGCACTTATACGGGCCCAACCAGCAAAGGAATTTACGCATATCGCTTCACCGAGAGTTCAGGTAAAGCAACCCCGTTGGGGCTCGTCGCTGAGACTGCGAATCCCTCTTTTCTGGCGGTTGATCCTGCGCGACGGCACGTTTATGCAGTCAACGAAGTCGGTGACTACCAAGGCCAAAAGAGCGGTGGTGTTAGCGCCTTCGAGATTGACAAGGAATCTGGAAAGCTTAAGTTTCTGAATGAAGTTGCATCCCGCGGCGCTGGTCCGTGCTATGTGACTGTCGACAAGACAGGCAAATATGTCTTGGTTGCAAACTACGATGGCGGCAGCGTAGCGGTTTTTCCTATCCTCGAGGACGGTCGCCTCGGAGAAGCTTCTTCGGTTGTACAGCACGAGGGTCATGGGCCTAATGCCGAGCGCCAAGAGGCGCCGCATGCACATGAGATCGAGCTAACCCGTGACAATCACTTCGCCTTGGCCACTGATCTTGGCCTCGATAAATTGCTCGTATACAAATTCGATGCGAAGGGGACGCTCGCAGCAAACGATCCGCCCTCGGGTGAGTTGCCGCCCGGGGCAGGGCCACGCCATTTTGTTATTCATCCGAGCGGCAAGTTTGTATATGTGATTAATGAGATGGGCGGCAGTGTTACGGCCTTCGCTTTCGATGGGCATTCGGGTGCGCTGCGCCGGCTTGAGACTGTCTCGTCCTTGCCCAAAGACTTCAGAGGCAAGAATGACTCGGCAGAGATCCAGGTGCATCCCTCGGGAAAATTCCTTTACGCCTCGAATCGTGGTCCCGACAACATCGGCGTGTTCGCGATTGACCGCCCAAAAGGCGCCCTAACACCGATCGATCACACTCCGACGAAGGGCAAGACTCCGCGTAGCTTCGCGATTGATCCGACGGGGAAATACTTATTTGCGGCGAATCAGGAGTCGAATAGCATCGTAGTATTCCGAATTCACCCGAGTAGCGGACGATTAACTCCAACCGGCCAAGTACTCGAAGTGCCCACCCCAGTTTGCGTAACGTTCGTAGCCCCGGACTAAAGCTGAAGTTCGACTGGTCTTCTTCGCGGCAAGTCACAATTCCTGTACAGCATCTACCGGATTCCCTCTTGGCCAGAGTCCGGCCTATCATATCGTGGTACGATGTAAATCGAATCTTAGCGAAAGTCGGGAAAGGCCGTGAACAAGCACATAATTGGCATCGGCAGCAAGATCTGGGCGATCGCCGAGGGTTATATTCCCGGAGCGAGTACAGGGCCCGAGCCGGAGATGACGAGTCATGAAACCGCTTGCATTCTCAATACCGGAGAACGCGACGCTCACGTGGATATCACAATCTACTTCTCCGACCGACCGCCGACTGGCCCATACCGTGTACGTATTCCTGCCGGGCGCACCCGGCACATTCGCTTCAATGAACTAAACGACCCTGAGCCCATCCCACGCGACACTGACTATTCCAGCGTGTTCGAATCAGATGAGCCGATTGTGGTGCAACACACGCGTCTTGACTCGCGACAGAGTGCTAATGCCTTGCTTAGCACCATCGCTTTTGCCGCCGATTAAAACCGCCCAATGGGCCTTGCTCCCTCCACTTTCGTGAAGATCGACGATATGCGCGTTTCTGTATTCGGGATCCCCACCGACGCCCCGGAGTCCGACGGTACCCTGCAGTGGGATCGCACCACCTTGGTGCTCGTACACGCAAGCGCCGCAGGTATCGGTGGTCTGGGTTACACGTACGCCGATGAAGCTACTGCTCTGCTGGTCCACAAACTCCTTGCCGACATTGTTAAGGGGCGCGATGCCACGGATGTTCGGGGTGCCTGGTGTGCCATGGTGCATGCGATCCGTAATCTCGGCCGTCCCGGCATCGCTTCCATGGCAATCGCTTCCGTCGACAATGCTCTGTGGGATCTGAAAGCCCGGCTGTTGGGAGTCCCTCTCGCCAAATTGCTGGGCATGGCGCGCGACTCGATTCCAATCTATGGAAGTGGCGGATTCACCTCGTACTCGGCCTCGCAGCTCCAGACCCAGCTTTCCGGCTGGGCTGAAGCTGGCATTCGAATGGTCAAAATGAAAGTTGGACGCGATCCGGGGAGTGACGTCGAGCGGGTACGACTGGCGCGGGAAGGCGTTGGCGCGCACACAGAACTCTTTGTCGATGCGAATGGCGCTTACAGCAGAAAACAGGCGCTCGCGCTGGCAGAGGAATTCCGTGATTACGATGTGACCTGGTTTGAAGAGCCCGTCAGCTCTGACGATCTCGAAGGCCTGCGCCTGATTCGCGATCGCGCACCCGCCGGAATGGACATCGCAGCGGGTGAGTACGGCTATGACCGCATCTACTTCCGCCGCATGCTTGCGGCCGGAGCTGTCGACGTTCTCCAGGCGGATGCGACTCGCTGCGCTGGTATCACTGGATTTCTAACTGCCGCGGCACTCTGCGAGGCCCACTGCGTGCCGCTATCTGCACATACAGCACCGGGCGTGCACGCTCATGCGTGTTGCGCCGTGCCTGCAGCCCGGCATCTGGAGTACTTTCACGACCATGTCCGCATTGAACATCAACTTTTCGAGGGGTCACTAGAACCGAAGAACGGCAGGTTGTATCCCGATCTGAGCCGCCCCGGTAACGGCTTGCAGCTGCGGAAGCGGGACGCCGAAAAGTATCTGGCAGCGTGACGATTTCACGCGGAGAGAGTTATGAAGGCACTGGTAAAGATTCAAGGAGGCGAGCGGGACGAGATTACTGTCGACGCCGACCGGCTTGCAAGCGACTTGCGGCAGCAGACCACAGCGGAAGTACGGTTCGACCACGGGAGTCGTGCCCTCTACGCCACGGCGGGAGGAAACTACAGGCAAATTCCTATTGGTGTGGTGGTGCCTCGAACGGAAGAGGACGTGATCCGGACAGTCGAAATCTGCCGGAAATATGCCGCTCCGTTGCTAGCGCGGGGAGGAGGAACCAGCCTTGCTGGACAATGTTGCAATGTCGCCGTCGTAGTTGATTGCTCAAAATATCTGCGCGGCATTTTGGAACTCGATCCCAAGCAAAAGCGCGCGCGCGTGCAACCTGGAGTGGTGCTTGACGATCTTCGCAATGCCGCGGAGAAATATCATCTGACCTTTGCCCCTGATCCTTCCACACACGACCACTGCACCCTGGGAGGTATGATCGGAAACAACTCCTGCGGCGTGCACTCGGTGATGGGCGGCAAAACGGTAGATAACATCGAGCAGCTGCGCGTCATTACTTATGACGGCCTGCAACTCACGGTTGGTCCGACCAGCGAAGCGGAACTGGAGAGCATTATTCGCGCGGGTGGTCGGCGAGGCGAGATCTACGCGGAACTTCGCAGCTTGCGCGATAAGTATGCCAATCTCATCCGCGAGCGTTACCCGAAAATTCCGCGTCGCGTTTCCGGTTACAACCTCGATCAACTTCTTCCCGAAAACGGTTTTCACGTTGCCAGAGCCCTGGTGGGCAGCGAAGGCACATGCGTCACGATCCTGGAAGCAGTAACCCGGCTCGTCGACAGTCCGCCGGCCAGAAGCCTTGTGTTGCTGGGCTATCCCGACGTGTACAGCGCCGGAGATCACGTCGTTGACATTCTCAACTTCGGTCCTATCGGATTGGAAGGTATGGACGATCGGCTGATCGCTGACATGCAACGTAAGCACATCCATCCAGAAGACACGAAACTGTTACCCGCGGGAAAAGGATGGTTGCTAGCCGAATTTGGTGGACGAGATAAGCAGGAAGCGGATGCCAACGCACGCCGCATGATGGATGCATTAAGCAGAAGTCCAAATGCCCCTACGATGAAATTGTTCGACGATCCAGCCGAAGAGGAGCAGGTCTGGAAGACGCGAGAATCTGGACTCGGCGCCACTGCTTTCGTGCCGGATAGGCCGCCTACATGGGAAGGGTGGGAGGACTCGGCGGTTCCGCCCGAGAAGCTCGGTGGATATCTACGTGACTTCCGAGGCCTGCTTGATCGCTACGGCTACGCCTGCGATCTTTATGGACACTTCGGCCAGGGATGCGTTCACACGCGGATTGATTTCGATCTCGTAACCGCAGACGGCATCAGCAAATATCGCGCCTTCGTGCACGATGCGGCGAACCTGGTGGTGCGATATGGAGGTTCGCTTTCTGGCGAACATGGAGACGGACAATCGCGCGCCGAACTGCTGCCAATCATGTTCGGGCAGGAGCTGATCCAAGCCTTTCGCGAGTTTAAACAGATTTGGGATCCTCAGTGGAAGATGAACCCCGGAAAGGTCGTCGATCCTTATCGCGTAGATGAGAACCTGCGGCTGGGAGTGGACTATTCCCCAAAAACCCCGGCGACAAATTTCGCGCGTTTTGATGAGGCTGAGAGTTTCGCCGATGCGGCGTTGCGGTGTGTGGGAGTGGGCAAGTGTCGCCGGGAAGGCGGGGGCACCATGTGTCCCAGCTATATGGTCACACACGAGGAGAAGCACTCGACGCGTGGCCGAGCTCGACTCCTGTTCGAAATCATGCGCGGAGATTTCTTGCAGGATGCGTGGCGTGATGAGTCGGTCCACGACGCATTGGACCTGTGCCTTTCATGCAAAGGCTGCAAAGGGGATTGTCCACTGAATGTGGACATGGCAACCTACAAAGCGGAATTCCTGTCGCACTATTATGAGCACCACGCGCGACCTGTGAATGCTTATGCCATTGGCCTGATTCATTGGTGGGCTCGAATGGCAAGCCATGCGCCATCGCTCGTCAATACGGTCACTCATGCTCCGCTGCTAGGAAATTTTCTGAAGGTGCTCGGAGGTATTTCGACCGCCCGTGAAATTCCGGAATTTGCCTCCGAGCCATTCACTACCAGACAAGCGAAGCGTGCCGGCAGCCACAGGTGGGTTGTTGACGAACACTTCCCTGAAAATTCGGTAGTTTTGTGGCCCGATACGTTTAACAATTACTTCGAGCCCAATGTGCTCGAGTCTGCTTACCGGGTACTGAAGGCGAATGGCTTTTCAGTCCGGCTGCCACGTAAGCATCTGTGCTGCGGGCGTCCGCTCTACGATTACGGCATGCTCAAGGCTGCCAGGAGCATGTTGATAAAGATCATCCACGAACTGAGAGCGGAGATTCGCGCCGGGATTCCTATGCTGGTCATGGAGCCAAGCTGCGCGGCAGTGTTCCGCGATGAGCTGAAGAATATGCTGCCGCACGACCAGGATGCTATGCGGTTACGTGAGCAAACCTTTGTCCTGAGCGAGTTCCTGAACAGCAAAAACATTTCTCTTCCTCGCATATCGAAAAAAGCAATCGTTCAGATGCATTGCCACCACAAGGCAATCTTCGGAGCACAGACTGAACATGAAGTGCTGAAGGAACTCGGGCTTGATTTCGAGGTTCCTGATTCCGGCTGTTGTGGAATGGCGGGGGGTTTCGGTTACGAGCGCGATCACTATGACGTTTCACTGGCGGTAGGGGAGCGGGTGTTGCTTCCGATGGTCCGAGCCGCTTCGCCAGACACTTTGCTCATTGCAGACGGCTTCAGTTGTCGAGAACAAGTGCGGCAGACCACGGGGCGCAAGGCGGTCCACCTGGCCGAAGTAATTGCGTCGGCAATGCAAAATCAGCAGAGAGACTCGGAGATGCCGGGCAAAGCGGCGTGAGAGCGCAACCGCGTCCCTGCCACAAAATCGAGGCGTACAGTTACGCAGCGCACTGCTTGAAGTTACTTCCCGTTCCAGGTTGAACGAATTTATTGGTGAACCCTGTCACCCAGACGATCCGCAGAGCTAGCGGGCTCCAATATGTGTTCCTTTGTTCCGTGAAAGAACAGTAAGTGGATAAAGAACATCACGACCAGCACCGCCCCGAAGGTGCAGACAATAGCCGCACCAGTAGGCAGATCGAAGAGTACCGAGAAATAAACGCCGAGAGCGGAAACTAACGTTCCCATCGTCCAGCCGATCGCCAGACGGCGGCCAATGCGGTCGGCGAACAGCATCGCACCCACTGAGGGCACGATTAGATAACAGAAGACCAGCAGCACTCCGGCGATCGCTACGGAAGACGTCACAACGAAGCCGAATGAAGCATAGAAGAGGAAATCCCAGAAGCGAATGCTCATTCCTCTCGCTTCGGCTTCGCGGGGATCCGTCGAGATGAGAAGGAATTTCTTTCGGAAGATGTAGTGAAAAATCCCGATGGCACCGTAAAGGATCGCGGTCTTCGCGACATCATGCATCGATACCGCGAGAATATTGCCAACCAGCATGTCTTTCAGGTGCTCGGTCTCGCCAGTTGCCTTGCTCATTGCGAGAATAGCCGTTGCCGAGGCCACGGCATACGCAATTCCGATGAAGGCCTCTTGCGGAATATGTCCGCGCCGCGTGCGGGCGAAGGCAAATATCGCAGCCCCCAGCAAGGTAAAAGCCAGGCTTAGCCAGTACGCGCCTCCTCCATGCGGATTCAATCCGGCGAGAATGGCGATGGTTGCACCAAGGGCCGCTATCTGTGCGAGCGCCAAATCTACAAAGATCACGCCGCGTTCCACCACGTGTACTCCGAGGTACGCGTGAATGCCAGTCAGTATCAGACTGGCTAAAAATGGCGCCAGCAGAAATGGAAGAATTTCCATGAGTCTCCTATTGGGCCGCCTGGAAGGCTTTGGTCAGCAAATTAATATCGTAATCGAAAAGCTCGAAATAATTTGTCACCTGCTTCTCGCCGCCCACGGAAGGTAAGTACACGATCACCTGCGCTCCCGTCGCGCGCCCAATGGACTGCGGCGTTTTCAAGTCGAAGTAGGGCTCGACCAGGACAACCTTCGCATTCTCACGTTTCATGAGCTGAATGAGTTCAAGAGTGTGACTCGGCGTTGGAGGAATACCCGGCCGTGGCTCGACGTAGCCGATCACGTCCAATCCAAAATGTTGGGCGAAGTTGGGAAACGAGCGGTGATAGGTGACCACTTTGCGCCCACGATAAGCCTTCATCTCGCCATCCCACTTCTGTTCCGCAGCTGAAAGTCGCTTGTCGAAGTCCTGAAAGCGCTGCTGAAAGTAAGCCGCGTCTCCAGGATCCAGATCACCCAGCTTGCCCGCAATGCCTTTCGCAATCCGCCGGCCATTGTCGGGATCGAGCCAGTAGTGCGGATTGCCGAGGGGATGGACATCACCTTCAGCACGGGTCACTGTGCCTTGCGGAATCTCGAGAATTTGCGCGAACTGTGACGCATCCAGATAACCGCCGGCACCCACCTGTATCCTGGGATTCCCACTTTGGGTGATCAGCGGGGGCAACCAGCCGATTTCCAGTTGCAAACCCACAGAGATCAACAAGTCAGCCTGACGAAGCTTAAGCAGAAAACTGGGCTTCGCTTCCACGAAGTGTGGATCCTGATAGCCCTTAGCGATCGAGTCCACATTCACCTTATCGCCGCCAACTTCCTGGGTTAGGGCAGCCATATCCGTCGTAGAAGTCACTACGTTCAGCTTCTTGGCATGGGCCAGGGTGGGCGAGAGAAAACCTAGCGCCAGCATTGCCAAAGCAAAACCAGCAATCCAACGGGAACAGCTCATTACACGTTCCATGTCTCTCCTAGAAAGGATGTGCGCCATGCGCACCCAATGAGAACATCACCTGCATGAACAATTCGTGTGCATCGATATTACCGGGATATCTCGTAAAACGATACTGTCCGCGTATCTGGCTGAACTCGCTGGGCCAGTAAGTCAGAACGGCAGAGAAGCCTTTATCAATCAGACTGGCGTTCTCCGCTTCTCCGGAGCGGTCGAAACGTCCACCCACAAACCAGCGGCGCCCCAACTGGTAATCAGCTGAAGTATAAAAGCCAAAAGCTCGCTGCTCGAACGGAAGCTGCTGGCGCTGGCTCCAGATGAACTCCCCGCGTCCCACAAATGAATGATAGATGGATCTCCGTAGCGGCTTCCAGCGTACCGTGGCATCGATCCCGTAAAGGCGGGTTAGGAAGTTGGCGCCGGCAGAATTATGTCCCTGTGAGTAGGACGCACCCAGATCAAGATTGGTTGACTCGGTAACGTCCTTAAACGCGCGCAGATGGCCCAGGGCGCTTACATCATCCTTCGTAGTCGCCTGAAATAAAGGATGTTGCTGGTCACCCGAGTCGCCGCGGAAGAGCTGTCCTGTCAGCTCCATAAAGATGCCCTTGGGTGCCGGCAAAATGCGCTGCACCGAGATGCCGGCGTCATTGAGACCATCTTCGCCACCGACCAGATTGTTGTTCACGAGAGGGCGATCGACCCAGGGCAGCACGTGATTATGCATCGTGTTTACCTTCCCAAAGGCGCCTCTGAATTTACCCACCTTGGCCACAAACCCGGCTGGCAACGCCGTCAATGTTATGTATCCCTCCTCCAGATTCACGCCTTCTTCTCCGAAGGACAGGAAGAAGTCTCCCCGCGCGTAGGGATCGATAATCGCCTGAACACCGAGCTCCGATTCATGCATTTGTAGCGAGGGCGTCGGATTGATGGGATTATGCCCGACGCCCGCAATGAAGTCGCCGATCATACTCATGTCGGGATTCAGCGCCTTGGCAGCGCTGCCGCCAGCGCCTCCCAGCGTGGTTGTTTGTGTAATACCTTCGCCAGCGCTTGGAACGGATCCGCCCGGCGGTACAGGAGTGCCTTGGGGTGCGGTCGCCTGCGCAGCAGCTCCTGCAGCTTGCGTTGTGGGTTCTCCAGTGCTCGGGCCTTGCGCGCTTGCAGTGCCCGCTGTTGGCGGAGCTGTTGCTGGAGCCGCTTGCTGGCTCTTCAATATACGAATCTGCCCTTCCAACGCGATGACTCGATCCTCTAAATCGCGGATCTTCTGCATAACGGCTGCGTTGTCAGCCTGATCAGGCGACGCGGTAGAAGGAGAGGATTGCTGAGCAACGAGCGGAACTGCGAACAAGACTGCGTGACCTAAGAACCAACATAAGGGGCGTCTCATGCCGATGTTCTCCTGAATTTAGAAATCATAATCTGGAACGGCTGCGGCGGTGTTTACGAAACTGGCATACCATTGAACCGGAACAAAGGTGTGTCGATGCACCCTGCGGCGCTTGCTGACGGTTGATTATTGGCGGGAACTGGGCATCCTCACTTCGAGACAACACGGCCAATTACAAGATGTGCACAGCTAGCGGGTGCGGTCGACAATGTGGTAGATGCAGGCTGCGCTAATTTGGCAGCTAAGATCCAGATGTCGCGTCGAAAACCTTGCCGGCTTCGTTTGGTTCAGGCCGCAGCCATCGAAGAGGACTGTGGAATGGGCAGACGGACCACGATCATGGTGCCTCGTCCGTGATGAGCGGATTCGATTTCGAGGCTTCCGCCCAGCTGCCGAATGCGTTCGCGCATCCCCCGGATGCCCACTCCAACTGTACCGCTGGAGATCATCTCTGCCCTCTTATCCTGGGGTATGCCTTTGCCCTCATCTTCTATCTGCACGCGAACCGCCTTTTCCGAGCGAGCAAGCCGGATCTTGGCGATAGGACTTCCGGAGTGGCGATGGATGTTGGTCAAGCATTCCTGGACAACACGGAAGATGGTTGTCTCCAACTCTCGGGGCAATCTGCCGAAGTCATCGGCCAGGTCAAGATCGACTTCAATCCCGCTGCGTTCTACAAATCCCTGAATAAACCAGCGGAGAGCCGAGGATAGTCCGGCCTCATCGAGGAGCGGCGGATGCAATAAATGTGAAATGGTACGGATCTCTTTGCTCATGTCCTGCACCATGGCAGCGCTGTCCTGAAGCGTGCGCACAGTCTCGGAAAGCTTTTCGATATCGGCTTGAGACGTGGCAAGGTTCATCGCCAGCGCCGCCAGAGTCTGGCCTACGCTGTCGTGCAATTCGCGCGCAAAGCGTCGCCGTTCCTCATCTTGCAGTTGCAGAAGTCGCGCGGTCAGCTCGCGCAGACTGTGGTTCGCATTGTCCAATTCAAGGGTGCGCTCGCGAACACGGTGCTCCAATTCTCCTTGTGCAACTTGCAACGCGTCCATCTCTCGCCGCCAGGCTTCGGCTATCGCGATAATGATTCCCGAGGACAGCGCGAACGTAAGAAGCCCAAAGAATTGCACTCCATTCAAGACGTGAAACGAATGTACGGGAGGAATAAACAGGTAGGTTGCGGCCGCAAGGGCAAGAATCGTACTCACCACCGACGCTCCGATACCGCAGTACCAGGCAGCAAAGGCCACCGCCGGGAATAGCGTGACGTACGGAATCGAGTCGCGCAGAAGTGGATTTAGTAACCAGCGGACCAAAACGGCAACCGCCATCACCATAAGCGCGATGGTATAGCGCACAAGCTGTCTGGGAATTCGACTGGGAAATGCAAGACGGGTCCACATAATCTGTTCTCGACTACAGACTTCTAGAATCCGCCGATGACGAGGAAAACTTCTTCCTATAAAGTGGCTACAGAACGGCAGGTACGTCTGCAAAGCTTATCATGACAAACGGTCAAGATGCATTCATATTGAGGGCGTCCTTCCCCCAGGCCGCCGTTGGCTTTGCAAGAAGAACCCGTGTAAGTTATTGACGCCTTTCGTGCCTCACCGCTTCATGGAGACACGGCAATCCTGCTGGTATTACAATCTCCGGGCGAACAACGGTCGGAAATAGCTCATCTTTCTTCAACTCGAGTGACCCAGAGCTCGAGTTCCATACCGGATTCGCTCGCAACCGGAGTTTCCTTGATGACCAGATCCGCGCATTCGGTAGCGTCGCCTCGCATTGTTTGCATCCAGGATTTCCGTCCCTTGGCTCGTCGGCGTCTGCCCAAGGCCGTTTTCGACTACCTCGATGGAGGCGCCGAAGGGGAAGTTACGCTATTGGAGAATTGCCGGGCCTTCGCAGAGGTCACATTCCGCCCTCGCCACGCCGTGGACGTAAGCAATTGCGATTTGCGGACGCGCGTACTTGGCCTGGATTTGTCCATGCCCTTCCTGCTCGCTCCCGTGGGTTACAGCCGCCTGATGCATCCCGACGGTGAAGCCGGCGCCGCACGTGCGGCCGGAAATGCTGGCACCGCCTATATCCTCTCCACGATCTCAGGCCACAAATTGGAAGACGTCAAAGCCGCCTCGTCAGGGCCGGTCTTTTATCAACTGTATCTCATGGGTGCTCGCGAATCTGCAGAGGCTGCAATCACCCGAGCCCAAGCTGCAGGATTCTCAGCTCTTGTGGTCACCATCGACACAGCCGTTTCGGGCATGCGCGAGCGGGACTATCGCAATGGCATGAAGGAACTCTTAACCGGCAGCGTGTTTGAAAAATTGCCATTCGTCTGGCAAATCGCGCAGCGTCCTCGTTGGCTCATCAATTTCTGGCTCGATGGCGGCTTGCCCAAGTTGCCGAACGTAGTCATTCCGGGCAAAGGTCCCATGGAGTTGCTGGACGTGAATGCGGCTCTGTCGCAGTCGGGAGTCACTTGGGAAGATATGAAGTGGATTCGCGCCTTGTGGTCCGGGCCGATTGTCATCAAAGGTGTTCTCACAGGAGATGATGCGCGCCGCGCTGTTGATGTTGGAGCCGCCGCTGTCGTGGTCTCGAACCATGGCGGACGCCAACTCGACGGTGTTTCCGCAACACTACGCGTCCTTCCCGAAATAGTAGCCGCTGTCAGCGGACAAGCCGAAGTGCTGATGGATGGCGGAATCCGCCGCGGGACTGATATCGCCAAAGCCATTTGCCTCGGCGCTCGCGCCGTACTTGGGGGCCGAGCCTATGCTTACGGACTTGCCGCTGCCGGCGAGGCGGGAGTGGCTCGCGCTCTAGAAATCCTACGCGCGGATCTGGAGCGCACACTAAAGCTACTTGGTTGCCGCTCCATCACAGAACTTAACCGGTCTTACGTCGATGTGCCCCGAACCTGGCACGAACTGACCCGAGTTGCCAATCTTTAGTTGACGTCAGGGCGCCACCGATGAAAGTGGCTGCTAGGCAAGCGAGTAAGTGGTGCGCGGCTTTGCTCAACATGAGACCTCCAGAGGTTTTTTCCAACTCTGGATGAATTCAAGGAGATCGGGTGCACTGGACCCAGGTGTACGATCCTTTTGGTCGGTGGTGGTTGTCTACCATCGTTGCAGCGCTCCCCGTTGTCGTGCTGTTCGGCCTGCTCGCCGGATTGCGAGTAAAACCGCATTGGTGTGCCATTGCCGCTGCGCTAACCGCTGTCTTTGTAAGCATCGTCTTCTTTCACATGCCCGTGGTGCTGGCGATGGTCAGCTTCGGTTACGGTGTCGCTTTTGGCTTGCTCAAGATCGCTTGGATCGTGCTAGCGGCGGTCCTTCTCTACGACATCTCTGTCGAAACCGGTCAATTCGAGATTATGAAGGAATCTGTCGCCGGGATCACTGGCGATCGCCGTCTTCAGGTACTGCTTGTCGCTTTCTGCTTCGGTGCGCTTGTTGAAGGTGCAGCAGGATTCGGCGCTCCGGTTGCGATCGCAGGAGCATTCATGATCGGACTCGGCTTCCGACCATTTCATGCCGCGGCGTTGAACTTGATCGCTAATACAGCCCCGGTTGCATGGGGAGCGATTGGCACACCTGTGCATACGCTCGCCGCCGTATCTGGACTGTCAGAATCGGATTTGAATGCGATGATTGGCCGCATCCTCCCATTGACAGCGATTCTCGTTCCACTGTGGCTGGTGCGAACACTGGTCGGTTGGAAAGAAACCTTTGAGGTGCTTCCTGCAATTCTGGTCGTGGGCATTTCGTTCGCTTTAACTCAGTATCTTTGGTCGAACTACGTAGACAGTAATCTCGTCGATATTGTTGCCGGTGCGGTCTCAATCGTCGCCACCCTGCTCTTTCTTCGATTCTGGAAACCGAAGCGGATCTGGCGGTTCAACTACGACGCCAAAGAGACATCCGTCCCACCACCTTCAGACGAGGTTCGCGACGACATGGGCGGAGCGTGGCCGCCGACAACTTTCGATGGACATCTCACGACGCGCTCTTACTCGAACGCACAGATCACGCGAGCGTGGATGCCTTTCGTGATCCTGTCAGTGTTTGTCCTTTTGTGGGGACTGCCTTCCATCAAGTTGGCCATGAACCGGACCACAACACCGGCCTTCACCGTGGTCCTGCCCAACGGAAAGATTCGGCCCGGCCCGCCTGGATGGGATGTCCCCTATCTTCATAATGCTATTTATCGAGCCGAGCCGGTCGTTCCGAAGCCTACGCCGGAAGCGGCGCGTTATGACTTCAACTGGTTGTCGGCCACAGGCACCGGATGCTTTCTGGCGGCCATTGTCTCTGGATTGTTGCTAGGCCTGACGCCCTCCCGACTCGCGAGAGTCTTCTGGCGCACCGTGGTCCGCATGCGACTCGCCATGATAGCGATCTCCTTCATGCTGGGCCTAGGATACGTCACGCGGTACTCCGGGCTAGACGCCGTTCTTGGACTCGCCTTCACCCGCACTGGCTGGGCCTACCCATTCTTCGGAACATTCCTGGGATGGCTCGGAGTCGCGCTCACTGGAAGTGACACATCCTCGAATGCATTGTTCGGCAGCTTGCAACGCATTACTTCTCAGCAGCTGGGTATTGATCCCATTTTGATGTGCGCCGCTAATAGCGCCGGAGGTGTCATGGGCAAGATGGTAGATGCACAATCGATCACCATCGCGACAGCTGCTACGGAACAAGTTGGAAACGAGGGCACAATCTTCCGCTTTGTCGTCTGGCACTCTGTGGCGCTAGGCGCGATCGTTGGAGTGATCGTGATGCTTTATGCGTATGTCTTCCGAGCTGCCGTGCCACACGGGTTGACATTCGTCAGGTAGCCCGCGAATACCCGATCGTCCGTGCAAGCGCCTGAATTGTGCTACCCGCCGAACGCCATCGAGGCAAACCGCGAACGCTCCAATGTTTCTGAGATATACACTTCGCACGCCGAGATTCGTGGGATTGGGTGAGACAAACAGGTAACAACGTGGGCGCTCTGAACATCACACTGCTGCACTGCTAGATTAACAAAACGTCTTTCTGCAGCAACTCGCTTGCAGCTCTACACAAACTGGAATCAAGCACCTCGATAGCCTCCGCAAATGTGAATGCGTAACCAATGCATTGTTTAGTCTAGCGTGCTAAGTGGTCGCACCAGCAATCAAGACATTCACATTCATCAATGGCGCGCATCGTGCTTCTTACGCCCGCCGGGCGCTGCATGCTTCGAGCTCTGCTTTCACAATCACAACCATTGGACGTGTTGTCTTGTGCAGAGCTTCGACGAGCTACACAGCCTTCAAAACGCACGCTCGTAAATCTCAGCAACGGAAGGTGGACGATGCAGGAAAATATTTGTCGCCGCTTCAGGCGATGTTACCTGGTGTGCCTCACAGGTGTACTCCTCCTGGCAACAACTCTCGTGGTCGCTCAAACAACTGTCGGAACGGGAAGCATCGTGGGAACAGTCACAGATCCCTCAGGTGCGGTGGTTAGCAACGCCAAAGTTACAATCACCAACACCGCAACCGGACAGGTTATCGAGCAGACGACCAATTCCTCCGGTGCATATAGCTCAGGAGCTGTTGCCCCTGGCAGTTACAAGGTCTCTGTTTCCAACCACGGATTCAGCAATACGAGTACGACACTGACTGTCCAGGTCGGAAATACAGCCACAGCGAACCTGAAGCTGCAAGTGGGTCAGGAAAGTCAGACCATTGAAGTGCAAGCAGCGACGCTGGCGGTCAACACCGAGCAGGCCACCGTTCAAGGTGTTCTCAATTCCGCGCAGATTGAAAACCTGCCTGTCAATGGCCGTAACTTCCTCGATCTCGCCCAGCTTGAGCCCGGGGTTCAGATTCAGGACGGCCAGAATTTCGATCCCACCAAGGCGGGATATTCCTCCATTTCATTTGGCGGCCGATTCGGTCGCACTGCGCGAATCAACGTTGATGGCGTTGATGTCAGTGACGAGACTGTAGGCACCACCACCGCTGACATTCCCGCCAGCGCCATCGACGAGTTCCAGTTGAGTCAATCATCACTCGACCTGTCGAATGACCTCACTTCTTCCGGCGCGGTCAACGTCACGACCAAGTCAGGCACAAACGCGTTCCACGGAGAAGCCTTTGAATTCCTTCGCGACCACACGTTCAACGCCAATGTGCCCGGCGGAACGGACAACCCCTTCCAGCGACATCAATTTGGCGGTCGCTTCGGCGGGCCGATCATCAAGAACAAACTGTTCTTCTTCCTCGACGGTGAACGTACGAAGCAGGACTCGTTTGCCGCCGTTTTGGTGGATCAAGGTGGGCCGCTGCAGGCATTCTCCGGCGGATTTTCGCAACCTTTCCGTGAAACCAATTTGCTGGGAAGAGTGGACTACGACCTTGGCCACGGGGCGAAAGCGTTCTATCGCTACTCGTATTTCTCTAACTTGCTGGCTGCGACCTTCGGTCTTGGCTACCAGGTTTATAACAACAAGGATTACACACGAAACCACGTCGCCGGCGTTGACCTCACGACAGGAAATTTCACTCACAGCATCCGCTTCTCGTACCTGAAATTCCAGAACCTGATTGTGGATGCAACCACTGGCAATCAGTCCTTGCCCCTGTGCTGCACGGGACTGGATATCGAAATCAAGCCCACGTTCTTTGCCGGGCCTAATCACCTGGCCCCACAAAGCACTCCTCAATCCAACCGCCAGGTCAAGTATGACGGAAGCAAGACCTTCGGCAGGCACATTCTGCGTTACGGAGCTTCGTACAACCGCATTCAGGGTGGCGGCTTTGCCAAATTCGATTCGCTGGCGCCACGGCTGAGGACCAATGAAGGCGCAGCGGAAATCGCCTTCGCTAATACGAATCCGTTCGGGCCCGGCGGCGCAACGAATCCATTGAACTTTCCGGTGGAGCGTTTCACTCCCGGAAATGGCCTGGGTTTCAGTACGGAATTACCAGCCCTCGGTTTTCCAGCGGGAGGTTTGGGACCAGATAACCGCGTCGGGTTGTACATTGGCGACAGCTGGAAAATCAGGCGGAACTTTACTCTGAATACTGGCCTCCGCTGGGATCGCGACACCGGGCGGACGGACAGCGATCTTCCGGCCATCCCGGAAATCAACGCAGTGCTGCCGGGCTTAGGCAACCCCGTACGGCAACCGAACCGGAACTTCGCTCCGCAGCTAGGAATTGCGTGGGATCCAATGAGCAATGGCAAAACGGTGATCCGCGCGGGCATAGGGCTGTTCTACGAAAATGTTATTTACAACAACGTATTGTTCGATCGTCCGCTGCGCCTGCAAACTGGGGCATTCCTGCAGTTCCCGGATGCTTGCAACACAAGTGGAACTCCGCAGATCGTTCCTGTTACGGGAGGAAGCATCACGCCGGGGCCGGGAACTTGTGGCCCCAACGTAGCGATTGGAAATGCTGCTTCTAACCTGATTGCGTTTCAACAGCTATATCAGTCGCTGAATCCATTTGATCTCAAGGCTCCTAACCCGAACTACATAGGAGGCTTTATCGACGCGGGCGCAAGCTTCCCATTGGGACTTTTTGCTCCTAATTACCAAAGCCCACGATCATTGCAAATGAATGTGGGCATTCAACGTGAGATCCGGCCTGGCATGGTGCTAAGCGCCGACTATCTCCGCAACGTCACCACGCACACATTGCTCGGAATCGATACCAACCAGGCTGGTGACGTCAGACACTTCAATTCGGCGGCTGCAGCGGCTGCTATCACAAAAACCTTGGGTGCCTGCGGTGCGGCCTCGATAGATCAGGCCATAACTTCTGGTACATGTCCATCCGGCGATCCTAGCGATCCCACAACCCATCACGCTACCCTCGACGACTTCGCGGGCAATGGATTAGCGTCGCCGTTCGACTTTGGCGGATCCTGTGTCGCCGCTATCGGCGTACCGTGTGCGTTCGGCGGCATCAACCAAAACTTGGGACAGACCTTCTTCTTGTTCCCGATCGGGCGCGCTGTTTACAACGCCTTGCAGATGAAACTCTCGCAGAATGTCGCGAACCCGGTAAGGGGGATCAAGGCCTTGAATTTCCAGATCGCTTACAGCTTGTCGCGATATGAGAATTCTGGCGGAGCGGCAGTAACCGGGACCGCGGCGGATTCGGATCAGGACTTTGTTATCCAGGCTGCCGATAACAATCGTCCCAACCGATTCTTTGGACCCAATCTGCTGGATCGTACTCACCAGATCTCATTTGGCGGGTACGTAAACGTTCCCTTTGGCTTCACCTTGAGTATTGCTTCTCACTTCTATAGCCCGCTTTCGTCCTCGTTGTTGATGCCGACACCAGGGGGTTCGGGTGAAGTTCTCAAGACCGACTTCACGGGTGATGGTTTCACACAGGATCCGCTACCGGGCACGAAACTGGGGAACTTTGATCGGGGCATCAACGCTTCGGAGATCAACACTTTCCTCAACCAGTACAACAGCACGGTAGCAAACCAGCCAACACCGGCGGGGCAAGCACTAGTGTCCTCTGGGTTGATGACCGTGTCGCAACTGCAGGCACTTGGTGGGGTAGCTCCGACCTTTGTGGCTGACCCTTCCACCCAGTGCGGCGGCGCGGGTCAACCCGTCAATTGTTTGCCGCTGGCGCCGCCTGACCAGGTTGATTTCCCGTGGCTCAGGGCGATGGATTTGAAGCTGGCCTGGAGACACACGTTCAAAGAGAAGCTGTCGATAGAGCCGAGCATCGGCTTCTACAATATCGGTAACTTCGCTAACTTCAACTTGCCTCCAAACACCATGACCGGTCTCTTGCAAGGCGGCGGCGCGATTAATGGAACCGGGCGAGCAGGGCAAGACACCTTCCGCGTGGGTAATGGGACAGGCGTCTACTCGCTGGGAGCACCACGTCAGCTTGAGTGGGGTCTGCGACTAACTTTCTAACCACAACTGCTGAACTTTTTCTGGCCACCAGTCCTTCCGGATCGGTGGCCTTTTTCGTTCTACACGCAGAACGAGGCGCGAGTTAACAGCTGTTCAGAGATTCTGCTGCAGAAAAGCGATCGGTCGCCCTTAGCGTTCACCATTTAGCAGCTGCTGGAGAAAGAGTGTTATGGAGGGGCCCCTAGACGACTACGCAATCAATCAAAATCGAAATGAGTTGTTTGAGTCATGGTGCCGGGAGGGGGAGTTGAACCCCCACAGTGCTAAGCACCGGCGGATTTTGAGTCCGCTGCGTCTGCCAGTTCCGCCATCCCGGCCTTTATTTTCAATAGATTGCCGACCATCAAAAACGGTGTAGAGGAAAATGTAGAGGGTGTGGTAAGTTGACTTGCCTCTATGACCCTATACCGCCGTGGGAATGTGTGGTGGTCGCGCATCGAAGTCAACAAGCGAGTTTATCAGTTCACAACCAAGACAGGAAACAAGAATACCGCCCGTTCGGTGGAAGCTACATTCAGAACCGACAAGCTCAAGGAAGCCTCTACAGCCTCTACACCTGAGATGCCGACCCTTGACGGGTTTGCCCGGCAGTTCATCAATCAAGGTGTGGTCGGTCGGGTCTCCAAACAGACGTTCCGCTATTACGTTTGCCACTGGATAACCCTTGAAAAATCCCCGCTTGGTGAGCTACCGCTGGATCGTATCGACCGTAAGGCCATTGACGAGTTTGTGTCATGGCGAAGAAAGCAACGGGTGACGGCAACGACCGTCAACCACGGGCTGAGAACACTTCGGCGGGCCCTGCACCTGGCGGTCGAGTGGGGTTATCTGACGAAGGCCCCGAAGATTCGACTACTGCCCGGCGAGCGGCAGAGAGAATACATCCTGACTGACACGGAGGTTGAACGGTTCTCTCGAGAGCCAAAGCTAATCGGTCGAATAGTTCCCTTCCTTTGTGATACCGGCCTTCGTCGGCGGGAAATCTGCAATCTGCTTTGGCGAGATGTCAGCAGCAACGGGAAGGAAATCCATATCACGAAGGGCAAAACGAAATTGGCCCGGCGCCGGATTCCGTTGACCGAGAGGGCGGTGAGGATCCTGGCTGAACTATCTAGTGATAAGGACGGGCACGTATTCACCGACCGCTACGGTCACGCCATTGACCCCGACTGGCTGAGCAATGAGTTTCTGAGGGTCCGCCGCAAGCTGGAGATTTCCGACGAGGCAGTCTTACATTCCACCCGCCACACTTTCTGTTCAAGGTTGGGCGAGAAAGGGGCCAGTGCATTCGAGATTCAGCGGTTGGCGGGTCATTCCTCAATCACGATTTCCCAGCGCTATGTTCACCCATCCGCCGGGAAGCTGGATTCTGCAATCAGCCTGTTAAACTAGGCACAAAATCCGCTGTGGAGTCGCTCTTTTCAACAAGCGCTCTGCGTTCGCATTATCTTTTCGGGAGCCTCTGATTTGTCCATCAATTGGCAAGACGTATTAACAACGCTCGTCGCTACCGTAGGGGGAGGCGGGGTTCTGCTGGCCGCAGCGGCTTGGCTGACGAAGGCGATAATCAGCGATGAACTCGCGAGAGACACGGAAGCCTTCAAGGTGCGACTGAAAGCCGATGCTGATGCTGAAATCGAACGGTTGAAGGGTTCGCTTCAAATCCAAAACTTGGAACATCAGGTTCGATTTTCGAAGCTTCACGAACGACGAGCGGAGGTGATCGCTGAGGTATATGCGCGGTTAGCGACCGTATTTCGCCAAGGAAGGCTCTTTGTTATAAGCGGTGGATGGGTCAAAGAGGGTCAGAAAGCCAATTTCGCCAAAATCGACCAAACAATGCAGGAGTTCGTGTCCTTCGTTGAGAAGAATCGAATCTATATACCCCTTGCTGCTTGCGGTTTGCTCGACAATATCACGCGTACCATGCATAAAGCGGTGATCGAAGTGGGAGTCTGGGGTGGCATCGAGTACCCGAACGCAAAAACGCAAGCAGAAAGCAAAGACGTTTTAACGAGGGTCTTCGAAGCCTTCGAGAAAGACATTCCGGAAGCTAAGCAAGCTCTAGATAGGGAATTTCGAGCGATACTCGGCGACGACCCACCAGAAGTCACACCAAGCGACTAGGACGAAGATGATGCTGCATCCGACTTGTAGCGTCTTCATTGACGACGAAGCCGGGGCTGATTGAAGCGCCCGATTACGAAGGTCGTAGCACTGATGCCCGCTTTCCCGAGCGATGCACATGATTTCCACAGGCTAAGTTGCTGATTATCCCGAAGTAGTGAAATTGCCGTGTACAAAATTTTGAACACAAAAAGAAGCAAAAAATACTTGACAGAAATAAATTTTTGTGCTTGACAAAAAGCAACCCTTGTGGTACTCTGAGCATCTTACCTAGTAATCCCACAAACAAAACCAAGTGATGAAGTCGGGACGAGACGCCCGATAGGCCCCTCTAGGAACTGAGAAAAACGGCCAAGAGCCGGGGCAACAGGAACCGAGACCCCAAGGGAGTCAGAGGCCTTCTAAACCGTAAGACCAAATTTATGTTTGCGTGCCAGCGCAGCCGACCTTCCCTATTCGGGAAACTAGCCCCGGCAGTCAGAGCTGGCACTCTGATTGACCGGGGCTATTCGCATTTGTGGCCTGTCCTTCTAGACAAGGCCTGTCGGTGTCATTCCTCAGACCGACAACAAACCCCATAATTAGCAGTAAGACCGATGGGCTGAACAGCCGAACGGGAGCAGTTTGAACGATACCCCGCGCGATAGCGGGAGAAAGAAACAGACCCCCAATGAAAGACTATTCCAAGGCCACCCTGGCCGACGTTAATGAAATTGTCCGCACTGTCCAAGCCCTCCGTGAAGTAGCCCGCAAGTCGAAAGTCCAAACCGTCCGAACCCAAAGCCAAATTCTCCGATCGATTCCCGCTGATGTGCTGTGTGAAGTCGCAGTGCTGCTTGCCGAAGAGAAAGTCGAGGGCAAGTAGCCATGACAGACCGCAAATATTTAGATAACGGCCGCCCTTGGTTCAACCCTATTCTCAAACCCTTATTTGAATCGGTTGAGAAAGCAATCGAGGCAGGCGAGACCGATCTTGACGCAATAGTCGCCAAGGCGGCCATCGCAAGCAATGACCCGCTCTGTCAAGAGTTTTGCACCGACCCTGACGGGTTGAGAAGTCAGATCAGCACAAAGCTATCTACTCGGCAAGCCAAGATCCGGCAGGCCGAAGCCGAGGCCCGACGGCAACAGGAACGAGAACGGGAGAAGGCTGCGGTTGCTTCCCGACTTGAGGCCAAGCAAAAGGCCATGTTGGAGCGCAAGAAGCTGCCGCCGAAGCCTGCTGGTGTGGTTTCACCGCGCGGAAAGTTCCGACCGCTGGCCCGAGATGCCCGCTACCGTATAAACCAGCACGGCGAAGTAGTCGGTCCCCAAGGCAAGACCCTTAAGTGGGAATGGGACCTCGTTACCGGAGTGCCTTACGTTAAGGTCGGTGGAAGGCGTGCCAGAATCCTCTCACTGCTCCAAGATGCGGGCTTCCAGAAAACGAAAGACCGCCCATCAACACCCAAAGCCCCTCCAGCATTCAATGACACCTTCGAAGCGGGTGCCGAAGACCCGGAAGCCAATCCACCCCAGGGCTACGACAGTTGGGCCGAGGCGAGGGCCGAGGATCCAGAGACATACGGAATGAGCGAATAAGTACAGTACCGTACCAATTTTAGACGGTATTCCTAGTCACTCAACAACATAAGCCAATTATGCCAGGTACAGTATGTATTTACATACATACCCATACCCTGCTGCCCCCTCCGCAGGGGCTACGGGGGGCTGCCGCAGGGTACGTATTAAGACACCGTCCAGCCCCCTCCCTTCTACTGACCGACCAGCCAAGGCCCGATGAGGCCATACCGCAGACCGACACTCCATTCCAGAATTGAAATGAGCACAGAATGATTCTTCAGACCTACCTTCACAACCGCCCAGCCATTCCTGCCAACCTGCCCCGGTTCACCCTGGCAGCCTACCGCCGGTATTGCCGACTGACCAGAGGAGTACCGACGGTCAAAGCAACCAGAACCGCCGGACTGCCAAGGCGCCGATACCAATTTCCCCAGCTTCACCATCGCAAGATCGTGGTTCAGTTGATCGACACCGACCGGAATAGAGACCTATCAACCCACGACGTCCAGAATCAGAGCTGGGAAGGCCGCCGAGACCTCGAGGCATTTGAGAGCCACAGCGCCGACATCCCCAGCCAGTTTGACAGGTCGACAGGCCGGACTGATGACACTCCTATCGCCGTCCACTTTGAAGCTGACCAGCCAGCCGAGACCGGACGGCCCCTGCCTCGGTGGTGGGAGCGAAACGAGACCGACCTGATTGCAATGCTGGACAACCGCCCAAGCGAGACGGTCATAATCACAACCCGCCCCGGCATCACGATCACCACCCGCGTTATGACTCAGGACGACCGCCGGATGTTCAAGCTGTTGGAACACTGGCAGGCTGGTCGGTCATGGAAGCGGGCGGAAACCTTGATGCACCTGACGCAGCGTGAACGGCGCGCCCTCGTCGCACGGTTGAAAAGCCTACTCGGTGCCGACTTCTTCAAACGGCCGGCACGACGTGACGGCTCCCACCGCTTTGTGAAAGTGAAACGCACCTAAGTACCGTCAATCCAAGGGGCTGCAAAGGACACCGTCCCACGCGGCCCCATAGTTGAGGAATGAAATGGAAAAACCCAGCCCAGAACTTCAATGGACCCTTCAGATTCGACCGCTACACAAGGGCTTCCAACTCAGCCTTGACAGCAGCAACGAGGCCGCCAGTTTGGTTGCCGATCGTGTTGCCGACGTGGTAAATCAGGCCCTTCAATCTCTCCTGAGTGAGTAGTTAATGACCGACCTTGAAAAGCAGCTCCGTGCCGCCAATCGACCGCCCTACATTGCCCATGCTGGCGGTCAGACCAAGACATTCACCGACGTGACCAGTGCTTGCCACTGGTGCACTCTCCGTGACGGCTTCGTTAAACAGCGAGTGGCGCCCGGCCAGTACGAGATTGTCTTCAGCGCCCGCCGATCTGATCGACCTGGATACCCGGCAAAAAGCCTGATTTTGCCCTAGGACGATTTCCAGGGTACTACCCCTCACTCACCGACCACCGAACGTCTATAAACGATTCCAGCGCAAAACGGTCGTTTTTCGTGCTGCTAAACCCTTTAGAATCAACACGGAATTTTGACCATTTTTTCCGTCACTTTGTTGCCATACCCAGGAGACCCCATGTTTAAGAAAGTCCAGCAAGAAATCACCAACCAAACTTCAATTCTTCAGAACTTGGGCGCCAGATTGGCTGGCGTCCCCGAATTGGCCGACCGTATTGCCGAGCTGACTGCCGCTCTCAACAAGGCTGTTACCGTCTTGGAGAGTTTCAAAGAGAACACCGACTATCTCGTCTGGAGTGAGACCAACCACCGGATGCGCCAAGGTCTGCCGTTCGAGCCGAAACGGATCCTCGAGCCCAGGAGCTAACATGCCTCAACCAATCTTCACGGTGAATGCAGCCAATGGCGTCTTCCTGACCGCCAAGGTTGCCGACGGTGTATATGCTGCCCTGGCTGCAATCAATGATGGTCTGGGTAATGCGGTCCTTCAGATCGGCCAAGCCAGTGACCCCAACGGTGGCGGATTCGTGGCAACTGTCACGTTCAACTGTGGCACGGGAGAGATTCGCGTCAACGGCACAACGGTGACCGTCCCATGACCTTACCCAATCCAGTCTACCGACCTGCCAAGGCAGGCAACCTGTCTGAGAATGGCGGTGTATTCATGACCGCTTGGGTTGACCTGCTGAACTTCGTGGCCTTCGGTGCGTATGCCAACGGTAGCGACCAGGCCGTTCTACAAATTGGCCGGTGCCAGTCTCAGGAAGCAAACACTTTTAGGGCACCGATCGAAATCAACACCGCGACCGGCCAGATCACCGTCAACAGCGTCAATCTCGTTGTGCCATAGAACAGCCGCGCGGAGTACAATCCTGGCCGTCATGCGACTGCCCAAGCGGATCCTCGAGCACCAACCCAATCCCGAATGCACACCGACTATTTCATTCGAAGCCCTGGATCAAGTGAAGCGGGACTTCGACGCCTATTGCTCGTTGGTTTACAGTAGCGGTCTGACGCCCGCCTCGCAGAAAACGTACATCGACGGTGCTGAATGTTTCGTTCGTTGGCTCGAAGGACGATTTCAACCGGGCCAGCGAGTTGCGTAAACTCAGTGGACGGTCCAAGTTGTGATCTACGCCCAAAAAGGCCATAGTCGTGAACCTCCAAGTGCGCTGGCGATATCCACGCGCGCAAGTACGCGGATTTCCTGACCAAGATCCCCCGTCAATCTCGCAAAATCCGCGCCTTTACCCTTTTCAAGATTAGTAATTCCTTCATGCCAACGTTGGGATGGGTTTATGTTGGCAATTGCGTCAGAGATGAAAATGCGGTTGTCGAGCGCGTTGTGGAATATCAGCAATCGCTTATTCTTTTCACCGTCCGTTAGTCGCTGTTCACTAAAGAGCATGAGAAGTTCGTTTGAGCATTCATTGAACTTGCTAAGCAATTCCCGATATTCTTCCTTCTTGTTAGCGGCAATCCACTGACGCCTCTGAACGCGGCTCGTTATATATCCGCCCACCAGTACCCCAATTAACGGGCCGACCACCGCCCAAGTCTTCGACGCATAGTTTCCGAGTAAAAACCAGTTCACATGCATAGCGCGAAATTTTACGCCTTGCGAATTAAGGCCTGCCAGCCGCGCGGGTCACGCGTGAAAACCACGCGACAACCCGAAAAGTGACAAAAGTGTCCAACAATGTGTCTCCTTTCAGACACATAGACCCGCCAACCGGGCTGGTAAGGGACGTCAACTATCTATAGTACACAACTATAGACAGTGGCGGAGAATCGTGCCCTCTCACCCACTTGTTGAGGACAAAGGACTTAGCGGTATCGACGGTATCACCCGGACGGTATCACTGCCCTGACGGTTACCACCTGGATAACAGAGCGGGCTGACGGCGCTAATCGGGCGAAGCCCGCGACCGCCGCGCGCCCGCCCCGTGTGCCCACGCCAGCCAGCCGGTCGGTGCCTCGGCGCCAGCATCGCGGGTTGGGTAGGACGGTCAGCCTTGTCGAATCGTCGGTGGTATAAAGCATTCTTTTCAATTAGTTAGCCGGGTGGGGGATGTCCCCAAAGGTTCTTTACCCGGCAGCCTTGCCTGTCAGAAATAAAAATCTCTCCCGAAAGAGCACACCCTATGACCAAGCCCCTTCACATTCAAGCCCTTCGGTCCATCCTGACCGACCCCAACAGCACGCCCGAGCAAATCATGCGCGCCGCGGACAAGCTGGAATTAGCCAGCCGGAAGCGCCGAAAGTTCAAGGCCGACCGACCCGACCCGGTGGGTCTGCCCAAAGAACCGGTCACCAACCAGCCCGAAGCCCAATATACCGACGGGGACGACCCTTTTTACCTCTGCCCCGACCACGAGGGCGCGGCCTCCCCTGGCTGCGTCCGATGCCGCCTTCATACCGACATGATCGATTACGTTGAACGGAAAGAGGCCGCCAATGGGTAGCCTCGAAGTTGCCGCGTATCTGTTTTCTGAGATAGCCAAGATGGGACCGACCGCATACATGGTCATGGACCCTGCCACCCTTGAGAACCTCCGACAGTCCTGGCTGAAGCTGAAGACCCGAGAACTGGCTGAGACCGCCCAACCTAGTGAAGCCTGAAAGGAAATCAATGAACTTCTACCGCGAAAGCTGGTCTTCCTTGGAAGGCCCTCAACGACCACTGTTAAGCCGGAAATCCCCCGCGCGAAACCAATGCTTCCGTTGGTGCCGGGAATGTGGAAGTAAGACCCCCGTCCCACAGGAACGATTCAGCGACCGACAAGAACCGGTTTGTCTCGCCTGTTTTGAAAAGCAGTAACGTCCGATCTAAGGCGCGGGCCCTTTCAACCCGCTGAGCACGGAATCACAATGAACTTTGATGACATGTCAGACGCGGACTTCTTTAAGTTGGAGTCCAAATACCAAGCGACCTTGGCCGACCCACGGCGGGAAGCAATCGCCCAAGCGCAACTGAATCCTACAGACACCGACTTTGAACAATATGCCGCGGATCCATCGGCCTTTGAACAAGAGACCGAACTCCAGCGGTCTGGCTTCCAGACTGAATACGAGAAGCAGATGGCCGAGGAATACGAGAGAGTCACGGCGGCCAACGCCTTCGAGTTTCTGCGAAGAAATCCCCGGTTCAAGCAAACCCCTGAGAACGGTCACAACATGGAAACGTGGGTCAAGCAGCACGGGCTTCCACCGACAATCGAGTCCATACAGGCCGCCTACGAGGCATTAGCACCGACCGGAATACTTGAGCTAACACCCGAGCCCATCACCGCCCCGAATCTCCCCTATACCGAGCGAGACTTGGACAACCTGTCACTGGCCGAGCTGGAAGATATAGCCAACGCTGAAGCCGCGCGCAATGCCATCGTGACAAGGCCGCGGAGGTAAGCCAATGGCGCCGCTCAAACCTGTTACGGGTTCTTTCAGCCCTGTCTTACCGAAAGGCTGGTCCAAGTTTTTCATTCCGCTCCTGAACGCCACACCGGACAGCGACTTGATTGCTGGCTTTTGTGGGCGGTTCCTGAGCGCCCTCAACGGGAACGAGGAAGCCTTTCTGATGTGCGCCCGCCTCGTTGCAACCCTCACCGCTGTTCCCCCTCAACAATTCACTGCCAACGAGAAACGGCACACCGCCGCGATTATCACCCTCGTCAAGATGTTGGCCGACCGTCACGACAACGCACTGAAGCAGGCCGGTCAGTAAGAACCGCCCAGCCGCAGCAACAAAATCCAATCGCACCAAAAAGGCAATTCCATGTCTGATTCCGTAGAACAAACAATGGATCCTTCCCAAGCAATTCGCGGGGTTGGTCCAGATGTCAACCTTCCCAACGCCACCCCACAAGCCCAGCCTGACGTTCAAGCCCCCGCGATGTCTGCACCGCAGATGCCGGGCGATGTAGCCGCCACCGTCAATAATCCAACACCTGGCGACGCGCATGTCAGCCGGTGGAGAGCCGTCCTACAGGGCGCACTTGCCGGTCTTGCCGGTGGAATCCCCGGTGTTGTTGTCGGTGCTATTCACGGTGCCGCCGCGCCACAGCAAACTTTCCGCGCTATTGGCCAAGCTCAAGGCGAGCGAAACGCGCAATTTGATATTTCCCAAGCGCGCGCAGCCAACAGCGTTGCGGTTGCCGCCCAGAATGCTTATACCGCCGCAAAGATGCCGCAAGAATGGCAGGAGCAACAGAACCAGCGCGGTCTAGCCCAGATTCAGCAGTTCAGGAATCTCGGTGTCAGCCCGATTCGTGTTATTGACGACAGCGACCAAGCCTCTACCGACGCCCTGAAAGACCTGATGGACCAGAACGGCGGCAAGCTGCCTCATGTCTACACCGTCCACATCGCTGGGCAGGACGGAAAAGGCGGTCAGATTGCGATTTACAGCCTAGACCAAGTCGCCAATTCTCCGCAGGCCCCCGGAATAGTCAACGAAGCCCAGGGCTACATGAATCAAGCCCCGATCAGTTCAGAATTGTGGGCGAAGATGTCACCGACCGACCGACAAGACGCAGTAAATTCTGCAATGTCGTTCTGGAATCCGACACCGTCCAGCAGCGCCAATGCTCAGGCCCTCATCAGCCGTTATCAGAGTCTCCAAAGAGCATGGGGAATCGCGCATCAAGGTGATTCCAATTTCAATTCGGTAATGAGTCAGTTCAGTGACACGATTCAGCACTTACAAACTGGTTTGAAAGGCTGGGACAAACACGAATTGGACCAGAAGACCGCCCTGGCGCACGCCACAGCAGAACAAAAAGCTGAAGTGAAGGAAGACCACGCCCCGGCACCGTCCGAAGAATGGCGTCCAAAAGCAACCGCCGACGAACGCAAGAAAGCTGGCCTTGCCGAGAACATTGCCGAGAATAGCAATTACATCGGCAACTTACTCCTGAAAAATCCCAACTTAGTCGGTGCTGTAGCCGGTCGGTTCACGAGTGTTGAGCAACTTATGGGCACAAATGACCCGGCTATCTCCGGTCTTGGAACCGCCATTCACAACATTGCAATGGCTAACTCAGGCGTTCACGGTTTCAGAAGTCAAGAAGGCGTAAAGGAAACCGAGAACCTTCTCTTGAACCAATTCAAGAACGGTCCACAAGCGATTGCCGGAGCACTTATCGCGCTGACTAATTCAACCCAGACGTTCATCGACATAGCCCGACCTGAAGGGTACAAGACTCACAGCAAGCAGGGCGGTGCGCGGAAAGGGATGAGACAATAATGTCGGACAACACACTTGATCCTCTTGACCAATTAGCCAGCGGTGGGCAGCAACAGCCCACCCAGCAATCCGACGTTGACCCGCTTGACGCTCTGTCGTACATGAAGCCGCAAGCCCAACCCACAGGGGAAATCGCGAACGATATAGGAAAGACAGTTATCGTTCCGAAAGACGGAGAGAGTTTTGCCGACACAATGGAACGAGCTGCAGCTCACGGCAAGAGCGTGACGCATGAAGACATCAACGATGAAATGGCTACCGCCCCTAAGAAAGCAGCCCAGGTTCTCGGTGGAGCGGCGGCGGCCGGTGCTGGTGGTGTGGCTGCTCTCGCTGGGACCGGAGAAGCGATTTTCGGAAGTCCGGCGGCCTTCAAAGCCGTTGTTGAGATGATAAAGGCCCATCCAGTTGCGGCCAAGATGATTGCAAAGGTGCTGACTGGGGCGGTCCTCGGTCACGAGATAGGACACACAACGAAGTCCGCGGCCCTCGGTGCCTTGCTAAGCACACTGACGCAATAAGAGAAAACTCGAGGCCCGACGGGGTGTGTTGACCTCCCTAGTTGGGGTATGCTCTTCGGAAATCCCGGCTCGCCGTTACCGAGTTCGCGATTGTTAACTGCTGAGCGGCAACAATAGCTTGCCGAATAGGCTAAGATCAGAGCACGAGGCTAATACTATGGACCCCGCACGCCTTTTCAAGTGTCGTGTGCTTATCGTGGAAGACGACCCGCTCGTGCTTGAAACTACAGCAGCCGTCGTGCGCAGCTTTGGGTTTTCGGTACGGACGGCTGAGGACGGATTCATTGCCTTGCAGATTCTTAGAGAAGTCTTGCCGGACATGATCCTTTGCGATTTGAGGATGCCCGGAATGTCCGGGTTTGAGCTACTTTCGATAGTCCGTCGTAGGTTTCCTCATATTCCGACAATCGCAATAAGCGGCGAATACGTTCTTGCCAGCATGCCGCTTGGTCTGCTGGTGGACCATTTCTTCCAAAAGGGCGGCTATACGCCAGAGCAACTGTTGGCCAAGATGAAGGAATTGATTGCGGATTCACCCATACGGCCACACCTCGGCAAAGCTGACAAGGCACCGCTGTGGATTCCAAGAAAAGATGGCGATTACGTCGTCGTGACATGTCCAGAGTGTCTGAGGTCCTCCCCAGTTGCAGACTCAGCCGTCAGCGCCGAATTGCGGGAGACTGATTGCCTTGCCTGTAACGCCACAATTCGTTATCTGGTCGATTCAAGCGTTCTCAACGTACTTGCGCACAAAAAGAAACTCCTACCACCTTTGCAGCCTTCGGCAAAACGAACCGCGACCTGACTCTTAGGCGGTTCGAAAGAGAAAGCAACGAGGCTCCAACGATCTTCCGATGCTCGTCCGGAGCAAAATCGTCGTGATTGGTGAAAAACCCCCATCTCACTCATCAACCCTTCAAGAGGGATTCAACTACCGGATCCTCGTCGCACACCCGGCGCTTCTTTGCGCTTGTCCCTTCTCTGCTGCAATCTCTCGGCGGTCGCGATGTGACTCGGTGCGAGGCTGACCTGTAACAAGTTCACACTTCTCTCCCGGAGCAGCCCCACAAGTTGGGCAACGGACAGCTTGCAATTGTTTGACGGTAGGCTTCTTCCTCTTCATAGTCTGGAAATACGACATTCAGAAGAGGAAAGATGGTCAATTTTGCACAGTGCATTCGATAGTTGTTGAAAAATCGCGATATCGCTCATTGACCCCGGTTCATCCGGCGTTGCATTTCGGTCTTCCGCTCTTACCTGTGTGGGCTTGCCTGCTAGACACCATCAATCGGCCGTGTATCGTTCGGCGCATCTCGGAGGGTTTCGGTGATGGCAACGATCAAGCTGGTGCTCGCCTGGATGGCTGCTGTTGGTGCCCTGATCGCTGGGCTGCTGTGGATTCAATCGGCGCGTGTAAGGGTCTTGGCGTCCAAGACTGAAAACGAGAAGGATGCTGAAGGGACGTTTCCCGCTCGGATAACGGTGGGCGGTGGCGACTTTATCGCAACTGTCACCGAGCAGGCCCGATGGAACCAGAAAGCTGCCTTCGCTGCAGCGCTTGCTGCATTTTTCCAAGCGGTCGGGATGATGATTTCTGGTTGAGAGCCCAGTCACCGCGTGAGCATTTCTTGACGAAACATCGCGATTTCACTCGGTACCGTTCGCAGTTACGGCAAAACACTCTGCCGAAGCGCAGAAACAAGAAAGCCCGGAGGCATTGGCCGCCGAGCTTCCTTCTGTTCTACTTGAGGAATTCCACTGTGTGTCGAACGTCGCTAGTCTGTGCCGCTGGGATGGCACTGTCAAGAGGATTTCCAGAGTAGCTGCGCTGCAAAAGCACGCTATTATAAAGATGCCCGCAGTGGCGCAGCGGGCATCCATTCCTATCGCGAACAAGCTAATGGAATTTTTGTTGGCAACAGAACGCCTCGCTACTTGCTCGGATTAGGAGAGAGCTGCGAGGCATTGTGCTAGCGTCATTGCTGCGAACTCTGACACCGCCGGTTCGGGATGTCAAACGCTTTCGAGAGTAGCTGCGCTATCGAGCTGGGAGAAGGTAAAAAAAAGCGATGCCCAGTCCTCGCCTTGAGGTTGCGGAGTGAACTGGGGCATCACTTCTGTTCGGACTGGAAAAGCCTACACCCGCCGGAACCGATGTCAACCGACAATCGAGAGTAGTTTCACGAAAGACCAGAAGGATGTCGGTCTCTCCAAGACTGGTTTCTTTCTCGGACAGCCTTGTCCCTCTCTTCCAGCGCTCTGTCCAATTCGTTGGCAAGTTGCGCTCTCTTGTCCGGGTCGGTTTCTCTCATTGCCTCGGCGGCGATTTCTTGCCAGCTGCGCTTAGATTTTTGGAAACTTGGAGAAGCCATGCGAAGCCTACCTTAGGGGTCGGGGAGGTAAGTAGCTGAAATCTTATCACTTTTGTCAAGTTACTTTCGGAACGTGAAGTAGGCTGCAAGGATCAGAGTGGTTTGACCAGAGACTTACAATGCATGGATGTCAAATCAGCCCTTCCCCCTCACAGCTTTTCAGGATGTGGACCGCATAAATGACCAAGTACAGAACCCACAAACGGCAAACGCTCTGGATGACGCAGAAGCCAACACAATGTCAATTGATGAACTGCGTAGAAAGCTCTGCGATCGTACACCGGTTCCGCAGAAATCAAAATGGCGGTTGTGGTAGGTCATAGAATCGGGCGGTGGAGGGCAGCCATGGAAGAGTCAGAAACTTTCTGGGAGTGTGGGAATGGTGAGGAATTGGTACCGACCGTTCACCCGGCCGATCTAAAGACCGCCTACCAATATTTATGCGAAGTTCACGCCAGTCATCCGGGACAGCAAATCGCTATCGGTTTCGAGCACTTGTTTCCTGCCGGTACCGACTGCCGCGCCATTGGACGGCGGTGCACTATGCTGTGGCTGCTGACGAAGGCCAATCAGCTTTGTACGGAAAAGCACCCGGATGCAAACCCATTCACTGCACTGAGCCGCTATATGCACGGCATGGAATTGGACGGTGCGATGTTCGCGGTGATGGCTAGGATTGAACTGCAGGATCCTCACACGGCCCTAGAGGGCTGGCCGTGCGACATCGAAGACTTTATGCGCCAGGTCGAAGCACAAGCGGCTTAAATAGAAAAACCCGGCATCTCTGCCGGGTCTTCCTCCACGGGTACAACGTCAAAATAGCACTCCGCGCAATCAGCAACCGCTACGGCCTGACCTACCGCAAGAACAGCAATGCCCCCGTGGCCGGATGCGTGTCAGGCTTTGACGGGGGCATCTTTTAACTCTGCTTTCTTGCTCACACTGTGCCACGCGCGCGTTGTGATGTCAAAAAGTAATCGAGAGTAGATCAAAAGATAAGAAAAGCTATTCCTCGCTGTGTTTTTCAGCGTTGTGCCGCTTGCTAAACTGAAGCCGGTTGGACTGCTTTGTGACTGCATCCAGCCCCCGCTCATCAATCTCAGTTGTTAGGGCGCACGCGGAACACGTAACGAGAGTTTGCCCATTATCTTGCTCAAGGAAAGCGAGCTGCGGTGTTGACATTGTTTGACTCCCTAAAACCAGAACTCACGGCCCGCCAAGCAAACGATTGGAAGCGGTAAATAGGAATGCCCGGCAGCCTGTCTCAGGGGCGGCCGGGGTTCCTTCTGTTCTGAGGAATCCACTGTGTCTCGATTCGTCGCTAGTCTGTTCCGCTCAGATGGGAAGCCCGCTCTGACTCCAGGTAAAGAGCGGGCCTTTCGCGCGTGTCGGATCGCAGTTAAGTCCGCAAATCTACACCGCCTAATCCCTTTGTCAAACAATTTCGAGAGTAGATGAGCGTAATCCCAACGACACTTCTGTTTTTCTGGCAGACTAAAGCGTATGGCCGAAGAGAAGAGTCTCAAGGAAATTCTGTCCGATGCAACGGAGCTGAGACGTACAGCTGAGGAGCTGATGAAGGCGTCTGAAAAGCTGATGGAGAAATGGGAGGAATTACGCCGCGCGACCGTTGAAAACCAGAAAGAAGTTGCAGCCCGGGCCCGCGAATGGGCTGACGCAGCGAAGGAATCATCTGACCGTCACCAGCGAGACCTTGCAGAACATCGCAGCGTTGCCGCTGATGCTTCCGAAGCCGCTAGACAGAGCAAGAAGCGCCAGAAAATTCGCAACGGAAAAGCTAAAACATGAACTTTCGTAACCAGCACCTTCGTGCGCGTCGGCTTAGAATCGGCGGTGGAGGAATCTATGAGAGCACTGACCTTAACATCTCTGACGTTCGTGCTGACTCCTATTGTCATAGTCGCCTACCGAACCATCAGTGCGGTGAGAATGTCATACGCTACCAGTCTATCGATGACCTTCTCAGGCGTGATAACGACACCGAGATACGTGGCCGCAACGCTCTTTCTCACGGCAGCCACGTACTTGTTAGCCCGGTAAAAATACAAAGCCTAGACTTAGAATCGTGCGGTGGAGGGTTGACTTCATGGAATGGCCAGAGAATCCTTTTGAAAGCAACAATGGCGAGGAACTCGTACCTCCGGTGGATGCAGCCGACATAAAGGCCGTGTGGCAGGTCTATAACGACGTTCGAAGAACGCACCCGGTAGAAGGAGGCGGTCTTGCAGGAGTTGCGGTCGGGGCTGCTGTGTTCGAAGGCGTTTGTACTCGTGGGGCTAATATACGCAACGTCTGGTACCGAATGGCGATGCTGCAACTTCTATTCCATGTTGTTGAGCGAAGTCCAGACGAACCTGAAGCACAGGCACTCGCAAAACTGCAGGCTGGCGAAGAACTAGATGATCGTCTGTTTCGGGTGATGGCGCAGATCCCGCTCAAATGGCTACCCAAGGAAGGAATGCAGGGCTATCCATTCGATGTTGATACCTTCATGAAGCAGATCGAACAGGAAGCGGCCTAGACAATGACCACCGACGGACCAATCCCACTCACTGGCTTTGAAGGTATCGACCGCGTTATTAAAGACATCAACGACTTCGAGAAGTCGATTCCGCCCGGACTGCTAGACCACGAAGAAAACCACACAGGATTTTGTGAAATCCTAGAGAAGATCGAAACACCCAAGCGGAAATAAGAGTGTGTTCCGACTGTAGAGGGTCACTGTAGAGGGTACTTCAGTACCGTATGGACTTACAGCGATTCTACGAAACCCGCGATTTTATTGGGGTTGCAGCGTAAGGACTTATTGGCGGTCACTTGCGAAAGCACCCGTTTTTCGGATTTTGAGTCCGCTGCGTCTGCCAGTTCCGCCATCCCGGCTTAGGGAATCTCGGCTGAAGTAGATTAATTGAGCCATTTAGCCTTTGCAAATACGACGATACCGTTGGCGGCATCCCCTGGAACTATCCTGAGCGTCGATTCGAAATATCGAGCTTTTCACGAATCGAAGAACCCGCGCTGACCTGCTGCCTTCCCATTTGAAAAACCCGAACAGAGGACCTCTCAAAGACCTTCTTGCAAAGCTGCATCTACCAACACCTCCAGTTTTACAAGGGATCTTGCGCCCTCCAGCATCTCTGCACCGAATGGGCTGGGCTATAATTACAGCTAATTCTTCCACCCTTCCGGCGTGTATTCATGGAAATTGGTTCCGAGTTCTTCAGCTCGACACGAATTATTAAGTCGCCCCCCGGACCAAGTCCTAAACTGCTGCTCGAACTCGAACCCGCTCGCCGTGTTTTCCTCGAAAACCTGCTCGACATCGTCCTTTTCCGCTCGCCTGCGCCGCTTCCTACAACGTCCAGACCCGGTCGCTTCTGGAGCGATGTATTTGTTCCGACCAGCATGCCCTGGTGGGGATTCGGCGAGTCGATGCTCTGGCATTTGCTTTTTGTCGCCGGTTTGTGGAGCTTGTCGCAGGGCATCGCCTTGCACAATCCTGCTTTGTTGCAACCGAACGCGCACCGCTCGTACATCAGCTATTACCGGCCTTCCCCAACTTTCCCGGTCGCTGGCAGCAGGCCGGCAACTCAGCACGAGAACGCCCGCGTAAAAGCCAAGGCCGCTCCGCAATCCCATATCCAGGTCGCGCGGGAGGGCAAGCCCGGCCTCGTGGTGCCGCCTGACCTCAAGCTTGGCCAACCAGGACAGCCTGACGTCCCTGGTTCCAGCGGTGCGCTTCCCGCCATGCCGTTCTCTGCCACAGCGCGTTCAAAGTTCAACGTGCCAGGCGCGCCGGGATCTGCTGTGGGTCCACCGCCTGAAATCCACGCAGCTGCTGGCCGTCGCGGAGGCTTGCCATCTGTCTCCGTAGTTGCCCCGCCACCAGACGTGGCCGCCATCTCCTCGCGCCGCGGATTAGGTGCTCCAGCAACTGCTGTGGTCGAACCCCCTCCGTCTGTCAAAGGCGCATTGCGCAAGTTCGGGGATGTCAACATTGCCCATGCCGAAGTAGTCGCACCCGCACCACGGTTGCCGGTGCACGAGCAGCGCGCCGGCATCGCAGTCGATCAGGCAGGTCTGGGTGGATCGTCCAGCTCCATCGTGCCTCCTCCACCTTCTCTGGAACGCTCCGGGACACTGAACGGTGGCCGCACAGGCTCGATGGCCGGGACTGGAATGCAAATCGTGCCGCCACCCCCATCCATTGATGAAGCCAACAACTCAATCCCTGGGGCACGCGTTGGCTCGCGCTCTGCAACTGGCGTGCAGGTGGTGCCGCCCCCGCCCTCAATCGACGGAGTAGGAAGCGCCTCCGGACGTGGCCGCGGGAATGGCCTTACGGACAATGCTCTCGGAGTTGTCCCTCCCGCCCCATCCGCCCGCAACGTCGGCGGCACCGGTCGCGCCAGCCGCGGAACGTCACTAACCGGAAGCGGCCTGCAAGTTGTCCCTCCGCCACCTTCGACCGAGGGCGTGGGGGGAGGCTCCGGCGGAAATGGTCGTGGGACCGCACTCTCAGGCAACGGATTGGATGTTGTGCCTCCCGCACCTTCTGGCCGCGGAATTGGGGGTTCTATGGGCGGCGGACGCAGCCAGGGAGGCGCTCTCGGCGGTGCCGGATTGCAGGCATCGGGCCCTTCCGGATCCGGCGCACGCGGTTCCGGCAAAGGCTCCGCCGGCAGCCCTAATGGAGTGCCAAACGGAAACGGTACATCTCCCGCAGGCAGCTCGCAAATTGCCTCTGCCGGCATGCCCGGCGGGGCAACTGGGACTGGAGCTGGCGGCGGCAGCGGTGCTGGCACGGGAACTGATGGACGTGGCAGCGCTACGGGCAATGGTCATGAAGGCGAAGGTGCTGGCGGTCGCAACGGAACAGGAGCAGCTACGGGCGCCGGAACGGGAGGCTCGGGCGCTTCGGCCACTGGCGGCGCAGGTCCTGGTACATCTGGAGGCACCGGGAGCTCCGGCCCGGGTTCCTCCGCAGGTTCTCCCAGCGGATCTCCCTCCGGAACTAATCCCGACGCCGTCAATATCGGCGCAGGCGGACGCCCATTCCCGGCTGACATCCCCCGTGCCCGTCCTCCCATCCTCGACAACCCACCCGGGCCGCAGGATCTTCCCGTCCGTGTAATCGGCCTGGCGATGTCCCTGCCCAGCTCCTCATATTTTTCAAACTATGAAGTCTTTATCGCGGAGCGGCGGGTCAGCAAAGACGAGAGTCAGCTCATCAAGCTGGTTTACGAGTCGCTGCCGTACCAGCGGCGTTTGTCCGAATATGGCTTGAATAACCGCGTATTCAAACTCCGCGTAACACGCGATCCCAGCTGCGATGAGTCACTAATCCAAATGACATGGCCCGACGCCGACCAGGGAAAGACGGGTGCAAAGCCCGCGACCGATTCTCCAGAACTTAAGTCTGGCCACAATGATAAATTGCCCTGTTACCGCACTACGGCTGATGCTTATCGCAAGGCACTTTCACACGGTCACTAGTCGCATCAGCGACAAAATTCTCGGTTGAGTCTCTAGACTTTCGCTGGCTCCACAACCACTGCTGTGCCGTAGGCGAGAACTTCCGTGACTCCTTGCATCACTTCGGTTGCGTCGTAACGCGCGCCAACCACTGCATTAGCACCCAAATCTCCGGCATGTTGCAGCATAAGATCGAAGGCTTCAGAGCGGGTTTTTTCGCATAAGTTAGTAAGCAAGGTTATGTTGCCGCCAACCAGTGTCTGCAGGCCGGCGCCGATGGTCCCGAAGATGGAACGCGATCGCACAGTGATCCCGCGCACAACTCCCAGCGTCCGTACAACCCTGTACCCGTCAAGTTCAAATTGCGTGGTGACCATGTTATGAGCCACCATGCGACCTGCTCCTGCGTATGCTGTAGTCATCGTGTACCCTCGCGGTTGCTCTTCGATTCGCTTGCGTCGTTACTATAACTCGCTTGTTCGCACGCTACTACTCCAGTTCTGCCGTTATGCGAAACTCGGCTGGTCCAGAATCGTACTCAATGTGCAACAGGTTGGGCTTGCAGCAGACCTGGCAATCCTCCACGTAGGTCTGGCAACCTCCCGGAGCTTCATCCACGCTGGTTTCATTCCACTCTCCGCAACCGGCACACTGAAAACCTGCACGCATCGCGAATCCGAGATTACTACGTTTGAAGCATCGAGTGCTCACACTGCCAGGCAATCCAAGCTCTATAATGTTGCGATTCTTGGAGGCCCGATGGTATCGAGACGCCGTTTTCTGCAAGCTGGTGCCATTGCCGCGGGAGCATCGTTTACAACGCGGACCCTCGCTCAGACGGATTCTGATAATCACTGCACGCCGCTGCCACCATCGATCGCCGCCTTAAAGTCCATGAAAGACCTGGCCCAGCCGATCACAAATGACGAACGTCGCGCCCGGCTCGAGAAGGCCCGCGAGCTCATGCCTGCCAGCGAACTCGATGCCATCCTCCTGATGGAAGGCACGTCACTCGCCTATTACACAGGCATCCGTTGGTGGGGCGGAGAACGCCTCTTTACTATGATTCTCCCTGCTAAAGGGGCACCTTTTTATGTGTGTCCCGCCTTCGAGGAAGGCCGCGCACGCGAACAGATTTCCCACGGCCCAGAGGCTAATAGCGCCGATGTTCGCATCTGGCAGGAAGATGAAAATCCTTATCGACTCGTGGCGCAAGGCTTGAAGGACCGCGGGCTCGCCACCGGCACCCTCGGAATTGAAGAAACCGTTCACTTCTCTTTTAGCGATGGTGTAAGCAAGGCTGCGCCCCAGGTGAAAATTTCCAGTGCAACGCCAGTCACAGCTCGCTGCCGGATGATCAAGACCGCCCACGAACTCGAGCTGATGAAGCTCGCCTGTCGAGTTACGCTGACCGCATTCCAGGCGATGCATAGCTCGCTTAAAGAAGGAATGACCAAATCCGATCTCGAGAACTTGGTCGAGGCAGCACATACCCGGCTCGGATTTCCGGGCGAAGCCGATATCATGCTGGGAGAGAGCTCTGCGTTCCCGCATGGTTCCACCGCACCGCGAGCCACTGCCGAAGGTACGATCATTCTCATCGACGGCGGCTGTCGAGTGGAGGGTTACACATCCGACATCTCGCGCACTTTCACCCTGGGTACGCCAAGCGACAAGATGAAGAAGGTTTTCGATATCGTTCACCAGGCTCAAAGTACTGCCTTGGCGGCCGCCAAGCCGGGAGTTCGCTGCGGCGACGTAGATGCCGCTGCGCGCAAGCTGATTGTGGACGCGGGCTACGGTCCCGACTACAAATACTTCACCCACCGCGTAGGTCACGGCATGGGCATGGACGGCCATGAATGGCCCTACTTAGTTCGGGGGAATGCAACTCGGCTCGAGCCCAATATGGTCTTCAGCGACGAGCCCGGTATCTACATTCGGGGCGAATTCGGCGTACGTCTCGAAGATGATATGCACATCACCGATAACGGTGCGGAGCTATTCACACCACAAAGCCCTTCCCTCGACAAGCCCTTCGGTACAGCTTGAGGAGACAGCGCCATTAGCGGAACTCTCCATCCGGTGCGATGGGCAGTGCTCTCGTTGGCAGGTCTTCCGCTCCTGCTCCTCGCCATCGGTTTCGTCTCCACGCTTACTCATTCCCACGAACTCTCACGCGCCACTCTGCGTCTTCTTCGGAATGTGCTTCTCGTAGAAGTCATTCTCTTCCTTGTGCTCGCAACAGTAGGGGCCATCTACGAGGGGAGAAGCAGAGCCCGCGATCAGCGCCTCCATCCTGCGCCGGGCAAGCTGATCGATATGGGCGGCTATCGCTTGCACCTTTACTGCACGGGCGAGGGTAGCCCCACCGTGGTCCTCGACTACGGACTCAGTGGCTCATACCTCGACTGGTATTTTGTCCAACCCGAAGTAGCGCGCCTTACGCGGGTCTGTTCTTGGGACCGCAGCGGATACGGTTGGAGCGACCGCAGCCCCAACGTCCAAGTTCCCAGCTCCATCGCGGAGCAGTTGCACACCCTGCTCGCAAAGGCAGGAGAGAAGCCGCCCTACATATTAGTCGGACACTCCCTCGGAGCGTTCGACGTCCGAATGTATGCTCATCTTTATCCTGAACAGGTTGCCGGCCTCGTCCTCGTTGACGGCTCGCATCCGGATGAGAGCCTGCGTTTTAGCTGGCGGGACAAGCTTTGGTTGAAATTGATGGAATTGACAGCGCCCTTTGGCTTGCCGCGCTGGCGTCGTTGGTGCACCAGCGGCCGACAACCGATGGCCTCGATCAAAGGAGCTTTCAACTGCCAATCCCGAGTATTCCGTGCACACTACGATCAATGGGATGTATTTCCCGAAAGCGCAGAGGAAGCGCGCAAGCTCGGATCACTAGGTGATCTCCCACTGGTCGTAGTCGCGCGCGATCCGAACACAAACCGTGACCCGCACGGTCCCGCGTTAAACGAGCGCGAACAGCGTTGGCACGAGCATCAGAAGAAAATGGCGCAGCTCTCGTCGAATTCCAGGTTTATCGTTGCCGAAGGCAGCGGGCATGGCGTCCCGACGCAACGGCCCGACGTCGTGGTCGAGGCGATCCGGAAAGTATTGGAGCAGCATAAGAGCAGCGAGAAACCATCCATCCCGGCACGTTAGCTCTGCCCTAGACCGCTGTTACACAGACGTCGCGTGCAGCTCGTGAAGTTGCGTCTTCACCGCGGTCGACAATCGCCTGATCCCTTCTCTGATCTGCTCGGGTTGAGCATTAGAAAAGTTTAGGCGCATGTGTGCCCGGGGCGGATGCCCATTCCGCGGATAGAACGAATCTCCGGGCACGAAGGCCACGTTCTCTGCCAGCGCCGCACGGAATAGCTTCTCGCAATCCACTCCTTCCGGTAGCGTAATCCACACGAAAAGCCCACCCTTAGGATGGGTCCAGGTTGCCTCAGGCGGGAAAAACTCGTGGAGGGTGTGCAGCATGACATCGCGGCGTTCGCGATACACGGTCCGAATTCGCTTCACGTGCTCGTCCAGGAAACCGTCGCGCGCCACCTCATACGCCACATACTGGGTGAATGTTGAAGTGTGCAGGTCGGCGCCCTGTTTCAACTGAACAAACTTGCTGATCACGTCCGGTGGCGCAACAATCCATCCCAAACGGATGCCCGGCGCTAAGGTCTTGGAAAAGGTGCTGAGGTAAATAACGTTCCCGATCTGATAGCCGCTATCCCGCCGTAGATTCTCGCGATCGATCACAATCAAAGGAGGAAGATGTTCTCCCTCGTAACGCAACTGCCCATATGGATCATCTTCCACAATCGGGATTCCGTACTTGTCGGCAAGCAGCACTAGTTCGTGCCTGCGCCCCTCCGCCAGAGTGGTACCACCTGGGTTTTGGAAGTTGGGCAGGATATACATGAACTTCGGGCCAGAGCGTAAAGAACCTTCGAGCGAGTCCGTCCGCAAACCGTCCTCATCGATCGGTACTGAGACGTACTCGGCTCCGTAAACATTAAATGCCTGCAAGGCGCCTAGGTATGTGGGCGCTTCGACCAGCACCCGGTCTCCGGAATTGATGAGCAACTTTCCGATCAAATCCAAGGCCTGCTGCGACCCGGAAGTGATAAGCACATTATCGACATTTGCGCGGATCCCATAACGAGCCATGTTCTGCGCGATCATCTCGCGCAAGGGCTCATAACCTTCCGTAGCGCCATACTGCAGCGCCAAAGAGCCGTTGGCCGTCAGCACTTTGTGACAAGCCTCTTGGAAGCGCTCAACCGGAAACACCTCGGGAGCGGGAAGGCCACCAGCAAATGAGATAACTTCAGGGCGCTGCGTGATCTTCAACAGTTCGCGGATCGCGGAGCCTTTAATGCCCTTGGTGCGGAGCGCGTAACGGGACGTCCAGGCAGTCGACATCGCAGCCCTCCTCTGTGCTGATTGTAAGCTGATGACCATGCGCTCTGGCTGTGACGTACAACGCCCAATAGATGACTAGCGTCACCATAGTTGTGTGACGCTCAGCACGTGACGTCGCACTTTTTGTACTTCGCTTGTCGCAAGTTCAAAATTCTGAGCGTCGGGTTTCCGCATACCTCCAAGGCTACTGTTTCTTGGGACCCAGCGACCACTGATTCCTGGCAGAAGGATTGCACTAGCAAAAGTGGGCGTAAATGAAGCGGGTTGCAACCGTACTCACTACGATTTCAGCTCGCCTTCATTCCCTACCTCCCTCTCTCTCTGCGCCCAACGAGCCGTCCCGCAAGGGACGGCTCATTTTTGAAGGCGTACAAGCTCCTGTTTGAGGAGCATCCCGAAGCCTGCTTTGTATTCGAGCAGGAAGCGAGTGGTGGGTCAGCAGCCTTGGTTTAGCTGATTACTGGCTGGGGATAAGTCGGGCGCTTCCCGCCATTGGTGCGACGGCTCCGCACTATTCCCCCGTCCCCCGAATGTTGTATTTCGTGAGTTTGTACGCCAGCGCGCTACGGGAGAGACCAAGTCGCCGTGCCGCCTCCGCTTGTGCGCCTCGGGTCGAGGTAAGGGTCTTCACAATGAGTTCTTTTTCTGTTTGATCGAGGAAAGCGCTGAGGTCAAATGAGCCCGAGGACTGCGCAACCGGAGCCGGTTGCACTGCAGTGTTTCCATTAGTCGGAGTACTGATGGAAGCACCCGCGGCTGCACTTAGACCCTGCGGTACGGGAAAATCCTCGGCTCCCATTTCTTCTTTGCTGGAGAGAATGTAGGCACGCTCGATCAGATTCTTGAGCTCGCGAATATTACCGGGAAAGTGGTACCGCTGGAGATTCGTAAGCGCATCCGCGCTGATGCTGCGCGGGGCCAGTTTCAAGTCCGTGGCTACCTGGCGCAAAAACATCTCACACAAGCCGCGGATATCGTCCTGACGTTCTCTTAAGGGGGGCAGGTGGATGGGCACGACCGCCAGCCGGTAATAAAGATCTTCGCGAAATAGTCCATCTTTGACTCGCTGCTGCAAGTCGCGATGCGTGGCCACCAGCACTCGAACGTTGACCTCGCGCGGCTTAGTCGACCCAACCCGCAATAATTGCCCGTCCACCAGGATACGCAACAGTTTTGCCTGCGCCGCCGGCGACATCTCCCCGGCCTCGTCTAGAAATAGAGTGCCTTCATTGGCCGCTTCGAATAATCCCTGGCGTGGCCGATCGGCTCCGGTAAACGCGCCTTTCTCATGTCCGAACAGCTCGCTTTCCAGCAATGTCTCGGTGAACGCCGCACAATTCACCGCCACGAAAGCCTTGGCGCTGCGTGGGCTGTTGCGGTGAATCGCCCTCGCGACCAACTCTTTCCCAGTGCCGGTTTCGCCTGTGATCAGGACCGTGGCGTTAGTGGGCGCAACTCGTGCAATCTTTTCCCGGACCGCCTGGATCCCCGCGCTCTCCCCATAGACATCGGACGCCCCTTCCAGTCGTACCACAGCGTCCTTCAACAGCACGTTCTCGCGGCGCAGTCGAGTGTGCTCGCAAGCTCGCCGCGCCGTTGCGCGGATTACGTCGGGCTGAAACGGTTTTGTCAGAAAGTCGAACGCGCCCTGGCGCATGCTGGCAACCGCTAGTTCGATCGTCGCTACGCCAGTGAGCATCACCACCGAAATGGTCGGATCGGATTCCCCCACTGCCGCAATCACTTCCAACCCTTCGCCATCCGGCATCTTCTGATCGGTAAACACTACATCGAAGTCATTGCTGGCGAGGTATCGTTTGGCTTCTTCAACGCCAGCGGCTTCAGAGAGTTCATGCCCATCCTGGCGCAGGTTCGCCACCAGGATCCTTCGCATATTCGGTTCATCATCAACTAGTAAGATTCGACCCATCTTGCACCTTAATCATTCACGCTGCCGGGCAGCGAAACGCAAATGGGAGCATCGCTTAAAGAAACTTCGTCACAGTACCAGGTAGCTCCCTATCGGCATTTGCAATCGTATAAGCAATTGCAAGGCCAACTACGTTGCCATTGTCCCGGTCGAGCCGCACCGGTGGCGCACCGATTTTTTCATCATTTCCGGAATGGCCGACTTCGTGCAAGCAGAACTCCATCGTGTTATCCGTATCTTGCCCGAACTAGGAATATGCGCCTGGAGTAAGTGCCATGCGGCGATTTAGAAATCCAGAACACGTGCTATTCTCCAGCCATTCCTTACTGGATCATGCATAGGCACAGACGAGGCCTGCCCGATAATCAACTGAAAACAGCTGATCCTCTCATTTTCATGTGGCAAGCGTGTTCCGAGGCTGCGGTGCGTGCGTATCGGATGAGTTCGATTCTACGCACAATCCCGCGATTTGCCTTCCTCTCCGTGCTGTGTTTCCTCGCGCTAATCCTAAGTGCGCAAGCACAGATTTCCCCCGGACCGCTCTCTCGAGCCCATCAGACTCTGGAAGGCTCCACTCATTGCGCATCCTGCCACAAATTTGGCGGACAAGCCGCTCTCAAGTGTCTGGAGTGTCACACGGAGATTGCTGCACGATTGAATGCACATCGTGGCTTGCACGCTTTCTACGGCCTGAATCCTGCCTCCAGCCAGGAGTGTGCGAAGTGCCACTCCGAGCATAACGGCGAGGATTTCCCCCTGGTGAAGTGGACTCCGACTCCCACCGGCTTTGATCACGGTAAAACGGGTTATAGGCTCCAGGGCAAACATGCTGCATTGCCATGTAATCAGTGCCATACCGCCGAGCGCATCGCGCCTATGGAGCGAGTGTCGATCCAGGTGCGCGACCGAAGCAGAACATTTCTAGGTCTGCCGCAAGCGTGCACAACATGCCATAAGGACGAACACAATGGGCGGCTCGGCGCGAACTGCCAGCAGTGCCATAACTTTGAGGATTGGAAAAACGTTGCGCAATTCGATCACAACAAAGGCAAATATCCCCTCACGGGATTGCACGCCCAGGTCACTTGCCAGAAATGTCACACACCGGGTCCCGATAACAAGCCGCGTTACGTGGGCCTTGTGTTCAGCAAATGCACCGACTGCCACGCCGATCCGCATAAGGGAACTTTTGCGCAGACCTGCCAATCCTGTCACAGCACTTCGGGCTGGAAGCGGGTTTCGCTGCAGAACGTAAACGAGAAATTCGATCACTCCAAAACCAGGTATCCCCTCATCGGAAAACACCAGAGCGTCGATTGCCTCGCTTGTCACAAGGGCGGCGATTTCAAAAAACCTCTCGCTTTCCAGAAGTGTGCGGATTGCCATCAGGACATTCACAGCGGTCAATTTGCCAGGCGACCGAGCGGCATCGAGTGCTCGGCATGCCACACGGTGGATGGATTCAAACCATCGAAGTTCGATGTGAAGGAGCATGCCACCAGCGCCTATCCTCTGGAGGGCAAGCATGCCAGCGTACCCTGCGCGCAATGTCATATCCCGAAAGGCAGGGACACGCTTTATAAGATTGCGTTCGCCAAGTGCATGGACTGCCACAAGGACGAACATCAGGGGCAGTTCGCGCAAGCTCCTTACCTGAACCGTTGCGAGCAGTGCCACAACCTGAAAGGCTACCGGCCATCAACCTTTACCCTGGCTCGCCATAAGGAAACACGCTTCATTCTGACGGGCAGCCATGTCGCGACTGCCTGCGGCGATTGTCATAAAGAGCGTCCCACGCCGGAGAAGCCTCACGTGGTGCTGTACCGCTTCGAGGACCGCCGCTGCCCTGTCTGTCACAACGATCCGCATAAGGGCCAATTCGAGGATCGTATGCAGCACTCGCGTGCCGACGGCTCGCCCGCCGGTTGCGAAGCATGCCATTCAACGGACTCGTGGAAAGATCTTCAGAAATTCGATCACTCTAAAACTAGCTTTCCGCTTCTGGGTGCGCACCGCGGTACCGCCTGCATCGATTGTCATAAGCCACCCAACATGGAAACCAGGATGATGAATGTCGATTTTAAGGCCGCGCCCAACAAATGTGAGCAATGCCATGACGACATTCACGGGAAGCAGTTCGCAAAGGCTAACCGCATCACGCCTTGTGCCGAGTGCCACAACTCGACCAAGTGGAAGCCATCTCTCTTCGACCACGAGAGGCGTACCAGCTTCTCCCTGGCAGGAGCTCATGAGCGCGTGCGTTGCGAGGCTTGCCACACAGCTCGACGATCATTCGAAGGCAAAACTGTGCTCTTCTACAAGCCGACCGCGAAAGAGTGCGCCGCTTGTCACGCCCCCGCTAAGACATAAACTGCTCCCGGTGAGCAGCTCTGATCAGCAGTGGCCATGCAGCGCCTAGCAGCTAGAAACGCGGGTCGGAAGCGCTTCGGACAGGTCGTAAATTCGTTCAGGAATTTGAACTCGTCAAGCTTTTCGGACACCAGATTTTTGAGCAATCCGGACTAAAAAGTAAATTCTTCCGTCCCTACAATGAAGAACTTACCTCGAGTGAGCACGTTGATAATTTGGTCATCCGGCCCATGTCCGCCCGAACAGTGCCTTCTGTAACTTTTCTGGCCGATGTCCAACCGGATATTCTTTTGGGCGTCGGATTGCTTATTTCAATTCCATCCTTTTTCGCTTTAACGAATTCGTTAATTCATTTTTCCTAAATTTTTTGGTTTGTTTTTTGCTGTCGACCTTCTCACGAGCAAAGTGGGGCATCCGTGTTTACGACGGTTCTGACAACTTTGCTTTTGGCGTTGCTGCCCGGAGGCATACCTCCTGGCGGACAAGGACAAAGCTACGCCCAGACTCGCAGTCCGCACGGAAATTTGAAACTGCCTTGTCAAAATTGTCATACCTCACTGGGTTGGAAGCCGGTTCGAGCGGTTCCGGAATTTGACCACAATCGCACCAGCTATCCACTGCGCGGCATGCACCAGGGCGTAAGCTGCACCGGATGCCACACCAAGCCCGTCTTCTCCAACGTAGGCACCAAGTGTGCCGACTGCCACGCCGACCTTCATAAGCGGCAACTGGGAGCTAATTGCGAGTCATGTCACACCGTCAAAGGGTGGATGGTCTCCGTGAAGCAGATTCAGAGCCACCAAAACCGCTTCCCCCTCATTGGTGCGCACGCCGCCGTTGAGTGCGATGCATGCCACAAGAATGCTGCCGTGGGCCAGTTCACAGGTTTATCGACGGCTTGCTATACGTGTCACTCCAATCAGTTTCAACAGGCCGCCAATCCCAACCACGTGGCCGCAGGATTTTCAACCACGTGCGAGCGCTGTCATGGAATGAACAATTGGGTGAACGTACATTTCGATCACGCCGCGACCGGGTTTCCGTTAACAGGCGCTCACACCGCCGTCCCTTGCACCCAGTGCCACGTCAACGGCAATTTCAATCTGACCATCGCCAACACGGCCTGTTCTTCGTGCCACCTGCAGGATTTTCAGAAGACAAACAATCCCAATCACGTGGCCGCCGGCTTCTCGCAGAGTTGCGAAGGATGTCACAACACTACGGCTTGGCAACCCGCGACCTTCGATCACAGCAAGTCAGGCTTCCCCTTGACCGGTGCGCACGCGACTACGCCCTGTGCCCAATGTCACGTCAACAATAACTACAACCTGACCAACACCAGTTGTGTTTCCTGTCACCTGAAGGATTATCAGAGCACCAACAATCCCAACCATACCCAGCAGGGATTCGCGCAGACGTGCCAGGTGTGCCACAACACGACGGCTTGGCAGCCAGCTCAGTTTGATCATAGCAAGTCAGGCTTCCCCTTGACCGGTGCGCATGCCACGACACCTTGCGCGCAATGCCATCTCAACAACAACTACAACCTGACCAACACTGCATGCGTGTCGTGCCATCTGAAAGATTTTCAGGGCACCACGAATCCCAACCACGTACAGGCGAATTTCCCTCAGACTTGCCAGCAGTGCCACAACACCACCGACTGGGGCAACGCAACCTTCAATCACGCCAGCACCGGATGGCCGCTAACCGGCTCCCACATCAGTACGCCGTGTCTGCAATGTCACGTGAACGGAAACTACAACCTGACCAGCGCTAATACCGCTTGCGTATCGTGTCACTTGAAGGATTACCAGGCGACCAACGACCCGAACCACGTTCAGGCGGGATTCCCCCAGACGTGCCAGCAGTGCCATAACACCACCGATTGGGGAGGTGGCTCGTTCAATCACGCCAGTACCGGATGGGTTCTCACCGGTTTCCATGCCACCGTCTCCTGTCAGCAATGCCACACGAACAACAATTACAAGCTGACCAGTTCCAACACTCAGTGCGCCTCGTGTCATATGACCGATTTCAATGCCACCAACAATCCGCCGCATCCTGCCGCGGGATTCCCGACCGACTGCTCCGTATGCCACAGCACGTCATCCTGGCTGGGAGCAACCTTCAATCACGCCAGCACTGGCTGGCCGCTCACCGGCTTCCATGCCACGGTTCAGTGCAGTCAATGCCACGTCAGCAATAACTACAAGCTGACCAGTACCGCATGCGTGACGTGTCACTTGCAGGATTTCCAGACAGCCAAGAGCCCCGACCACGTCGCGTCAGGTTTCCCGCAGCAATGCAATGTGTGCCATAACACCATCGCGTGGATTCCGGCGAGCTTCAATCACAACAACACGCCTTTCCCGCTGACCGGATTCCACCTTAAGGTTCCCTGCGCTCAGTGCCACGTGAACAACAACTACACCAGCCTGCCCACGGATTGCTATTCGTGCCACAAGGCGGATTACACGGCTACCAATAATCCGAACCACACGTCGGCAGGATTTCCGACGACCTGTGCCACTTGCCACAACACAACCAACTGGCTGGGAGCGACCTTCAATCACACCTGGTTCCCCACCAATCACGGCGGAGCCAATGGCGTGTGCTCAACCTGCCACACCAATCCAAGCAACTATCTGGTGTTCCAGTGCACGAACTGCCATCAGAAATCGCAGACTGATTCCAATCACCGCGGCGTGAGTGGCTACGTTTACAACAGCACGAATTGCTACAACTGCCACAGGAATGGGGGAGGCGGATAGGCCCATCAATTGCATTTGATAAGCGGTAGCGTTCGGAGTTTTGGACGATCTACGTTATGGATCAGCAAACAGAACCACCGCACGTCGAGACAACAAATGAAGTTCACGCTAAAACTCACTCCCCTTTTGTTGTTGGTGACGCTGGCTGCCGCCCAGAACAGCAGTACCGCGCCTGCCCAGATTCAGACTCTCGATGTTCTCCGCGTTGGCGCCGATCTTAAGATTGAGATCACATTGAGCCAGCCCGTGCAGCCTGGTGTGATGCTGGCTAACCATCCGGATCGCCTGGTGCTTGATTTCCCAAACACCTCCTCTGACGCGCGCCAACAACATAAAGATGTGAATGAAGGGGGCGTAAAGGTGATTCGGTTTGGATTGAACAGCACCAGCCCACTGGTCACGCGATTGATAATTGATTTGGATGAGTATCGCCCCCATGCCATTGCCACTCAGGGCAACAAGATCATCGTAACGATTCCGCTCATTGACAAAGTAGCAAACCATCGAGCGCGCAAAGGTGCGCCGGCGCCTGCCGCATCCGGCTCGCTCTTAGGACGCTTGCATCGCAATCCGCAACCCACGATCGCATATGGCGACATGGCTACAACCGGGGCGCCCGTTCTAACTCCCCCAGCGCTGCCACCTCTGAACCTTCCAGATACACAAGCGACTTCAACGTCATCCGCGAAGCCGGCTACAAGCTCGCGGCCCACGGCCGCTCATCCCAGTTATGGCAGCCTGCAGCAAGGGACGGTCTTTCCCAGTGCCGGCTCGCCCGGCGCCGGAACTGTGCCTCCTCTGAGCACTGCTGCTGGCCAGATAAACCCGAATGACAGCGCGCACTCCGCCGCCAACAACATCAACCCAACAGGTTCGGCGGGCTCATCCCCGACGCCCAAGTCGGCTGCCGTTGTGGGCACAACTAACGGCAAGGTGACTCCGCCGTCACTCCCTTCGGCGACCGCAAGCACCTCATCGGTCACTACCCGAGAGCAAGCTTTACCGACAGCTGCGGTGCCGAACAGCAGCACAGCCTCAAAAGCAATTACAGCGCCTGCATCCTCGCCAGACAACTCGTTGGAAACGTTGTTGGCCGGCGCGTCGAAACTTTCCCTTAACACTGCGAAACTAGCTGCGAGTATTGCTGCGGCACAACCGTTGCCGCCTTCGCCATCGGCGAAGAAATCTCCCGACAATGCAGTCTCGTCCGCTGGCAATACAAACACCACGCATACCCCGTCGACTGCGGCGGCTGGACTATCTGCTTCGACGAATGACTCGAACACGCCCACAAATTCCCAACCTGCGCCGCCTATTGTTGCTGCCACGTCGAACGAAGCACCGCCTGTGATGGATGCCGCGACAACCAACAGCAGTTCGCAACCTGAAGCCACCGCCAACAATTCATTGCTCCCGACGTTAGCTACGCGGCAGCCTAATTCGGATGTGCGAATGACTTTCCGGGTGAAATACGTTACAGAAGGCGCCGCTTACCTGGACGGCGGAAGGAGCGCAGGACTGACGGAAGGCATGAAGCTTGAGGTTCGCGAGATCCGGAGCGAAAGTGGCCAGTCTCTCGATCCCTCACATCCTGGACAGCAAGTAGTCGCAGAATTGCAAGTGATCTCCGTGGCAGAGAGCTCGGCAGTGACGGAGATTCGCCTGCCGCAGGGCGATGTCAAACCAGGGGACTATGCATTTCTGTCATCGCAAGATACGGAATTGCTGATCGCGCACCGCTCTTTGAGTGCGACGCGCAAATATCCCACGGTGATCTCCTTCACCGAAGGCGACCCGCTTGATGAGGAAGCCCGTGAAGCATTACCCCGGCCTCCGCTTCCGGAAATCAACCGCGCCCGGGGCCGAATCGGATTCGACTACTCCAGCGTTGTGAGCCACGGCGCCTTCAGTTCAACCAGTTCGAGCACCGGGATCATGATGCGTACGGACATCACGCGTATCGGGGGCACTTACTGGAATCTGAATGGCTACTGGCGCGGACGCCTGACTCATTCTTCCAGCGCAGGACAGCAAACGCTGCAAGACTTGCTCAACCGCACCTATACGCTCGGTCTCACTTACGACAACCCAAAGTCGCCCTGGGTTGCCGGTTTCGGCCGTCTTTATCTGCCCTATGCCACCAGTCTCGACACCATCGATGGCGGGTACTTCGGCCGTCGCGTCAACACCATGGCGACCATTGGAGTGTTCGCCGGATCGACCCCCGATCCCACTTCATGGAGCTACAACCCTGATCAGGAAATTGGCGGAGTGTTCGTGAACTTTCAGGGTGGCAGCTTCGATGCCACACGCTATACCAGTACGGCGGGTGTTGGTGTGAACATGCTGAAATGGAGCATCAATCGGCCCTTTGTCTTTTTCGAAAACGGTATCTACTACAAACGCTTCTTCTCCCTCTATAGCGCAGTCCAGGCCGATCGCCCCGCAGGCAGTGCCGCGGTGGCTTCTCCCGGCGCAGGACTCAGCCGAAGCTTCACTACCTTGCGTGTGCAACCTATCGAACGCTTCGAATTCGATGTTAACCACACTTACTTTCGCGACCTGCCGACGTTCGACCCGACCCTGATCGGCACTGGTTTGTTGGACAAATATCTTTTCCAGGGATTCAGTTTTGGTCCTCGCATAGAGGTGGTGAAAGATATCTGGGCCTATTCATCTTTTGGCCGCAGCAGCCGCAGTGGAGACGCCAAAGCTTCCTGGAACCAGATGTATGGCATCACCCTCGGCCATATTCCCTGGACACGGGTGCGCGCCGATGTCCACTACTCGAAGTTCGACAGCTCCTTCGGCTCCGGAAAGTACACAGCGATGTCGTTGTCGCGCAGCTTCAAAGATACCTTCCGCTGGGAGTTGCTGGCAGGCATTCAGTACTACGCTTCGGCCCTCGCTACCAACAACCGCTCGCATTTCATAACCGGCACCGTCGAGGCTCCTTTGGGAGCGAACTTTTTCCTGCAAGGCGGCTACACCTGGAATCGTGGCGGCACCCAGAATTACGACCAGTATGTTTTCTCCGTCGGCTACCGTTTCGATTCCAAGTACAAGAGTGCTCATTGATGAAGTTCACCCGACAATCCGCACAATTTCTTGGTGCCGCGTTGGCCGTGACCATGTTTGCATTCGCCTGTCCGACTCGGGTTGTTGCCGGAGATACTTCGCTCGACGAGCTGCTGAACCGCACCAGTAAACAAGTCACCGCCTTCGTCGATCAATTCTCGTCTGTTAAGTGTACGGAGCACGTTACCCAGGAAAAGCTAGGGGAGAAAGATAAGGTTGAGCGCAGGGTGGAATCGGCTTACGACTATCTTGTCATCCTCAGCAATTCAGGTGGTGAACTGACCCTCGACGAATCGCGATTGGCGGTGGAAGACGCGAAGCACAAAAAGCAAGAGAAGAACCAGAGCACTCCGCTGCTCGTCAGTAACGGCTTTGCCGCTCTGTTCTTGATCTTCCATCCTTATTACACGAACAGTTTTCAGTTCAGGCAAATAGGTGAGGAAGTCGTGAATGGCCGAAACTTGGTTAAGGTTCAATTCCAGCACATTCCTAATACGCGATCCGTGGCGGCACTGGCGGTGCGCGGCCGTGAATATGCCCTCGATTTGGGGGGCACCGCCTGGATCGATTCGCGCACCGGCAACCTGGCCAAAATCAGCGCGGGGATCGATCAGGGCGTCGAGGACATTGGCATGAAATCGTTGCGCTCTGAAGTCGATTTCGCACCCGTACGTTTTGGTTCCGACGAAAGCACATCATGGTTTCCGTCACATGCCATAGTTGAAGTTCAGACCCAGCGCCAACACTGGCGCAACACCCACGTGTTCACCGACTACAAACAGTTCTCGGTGAGCATAGAAGAGCAGGTAGCTAAACAATGAGTACCAGCATTCTTGCCGCGCCCGCGCGTCCGCGAGTTGCAGCAGGTTCAAAGTCAAACAGCGGCCACCGTCTACTGTTGATCTTCGGCTACGCGCTGGCCATCGCCTTACTCCTGGCGCTCACGATTTATGGTTGGGATTACTACGCTTTGAGCGCCGCCCAGCGTCCGTTCTCACCCAAGCACCCGGCCTTAAGGCCGAGCGGCACCATTGGTCTGAAGCTTGGTTTTCTGGGGATGTTCGTTTTCTTCGCCATTTTTCTTTATCCCCTGCGCAAACGATGGCCCTGGCTGATGAAACAAGGCAACACGCGGCACTGGCTCGACATTCATGTGCTCTTAGGACTCTCGGCGCCATTTATCATCGCCTTCCATTCGTCATTCAAGTTTCAAGGCTTTGCGGGCATCGCCTTCTGGATCATGGCCGCTGTTTCGGCGAGCGGCGTTGTTGGACGCTATCTCTACTCCCAGATCCCGCGCAGCCTGAATGCCGCCCAGCTCTCCCAAAAAGAGATACAAGAGCTACAGGCACAACTGGGGTCGCAACTGGCTGAGCAGCAACTTCTGCCGCAAGCCGACCTTCGAGCCGTACTTCGACTCCCAAGTCCACAGCTGGTTGCGAAGCTCCCCATTGCGGTTGCGATCGTGTACATGATGATTCTCGATGTCGTTCGTGTCTTACGAGTCGCCAGACTGCGTCGCCACGCGCTCAACGGGATAGAGATTCTCACAACCCTCGGCGGCCTGCTTCCCACCACCCATCGCGAACTCGAGCGCGCAATTGCCATCGCCCGGGAAGATGCGGCGCTCGCCAAACGCATTCTGTTCCTCTCGCGATCGGAGAAGGTGTTCCATCTCTGGCATGTCGTGCACAAACCGTTCAGCTACACTTTCGCCGTGCTGGCAATGATCCATATCGGACTTGTGATGATGATGGGCTACATGTAGGTATTTCTTATGGAGACATTGGTGGCTTTCATCATCACGGTTGCAGTCGCGGCATTCTTTTTGCGCGGCTATCTCAAGGGTCTGAAAGGACGGGACGAGCGCGCACGCAAATCTGCGGAAAAGGGCAACCTCTACTCCGAAGGACCAAAATCGCAGCACCCGCATATCGACACGGCGTACTGCATAGGCTGTGCCACCTGCACCAGCGTTTGTCCGGAGGGCGATGTTCTCGCCATGATCGCGGGCAAAGCCGCGATCGTGAATGGCTATAAATGTATAGGTCACGGGCTGTGCGCCGAAGCTTGTCCAGTTGGCGCCATCACCATGGTCATGGCGAGTCCGAGCATGGGCGCCGATATGCCGTTTTTGACGCCTGAACACGAGACTACAATCACAAACCTCTTCATCATTGGCGAACTCGGCGGTCTCGCTTTGATCAAAAATGCGGTGAACCAGGGACGCGATTGTGTCGACACCATAACTTCCAGGCTGGCAAATCGGACACCCGCGCGTGTCCCGGATGTCCATGATTTGCTCATTGTGGGAGCTGGCCCTGCCGGAATCACTGCTTCGCTTCGCGCCATCGAGAACAAGCTCAACTATGTCACGCTCGAGCAGGATGAGATCGGCGGAACGGTTGCCAAGTACCCACGCCAGAAGCTGGTCATGACCAGTCCCGTCGAATTTCCCATGTACGGGAAGTTCAAGAAGACGGAACTCTCCAAGGAAAACCTCCTCGCTTTCTGGGACATGGTTCTGAACCGCTCCGATTTCAATGTCCGCACCGGCGAAAAGGTCGAAGACATCAACAAAACTCCTGACGGCGTTTTCACGGTTCAAACCGCTAATAACGTCTACCGCGCGCACGCCGTGGTGCTCGCCCTCGGACGCACCGGAACTCCTCGCAAACTTGGCGTCAAAGGCGAAGAACTGCCCAAGGTGATGTATCGCCTGATTGAAGCCGATCACTACGTTAACAAAAAGATTCTCGTCGTCGGCGGTGGCGACAGCGCTGTTGAAGCCGCCGTGGGACTGGCCAATCAGAGCGGAAATCAAGTCACGCTGTCCTATCGCAAAGAAACCTTCCTGCGAATCAAGGAGAGAAATGCTCAGCGCATCGAGCAGTGTATGCGCTCCGGCAAAGTCAAAGTCCTGTTCAATTCGATCCCTATAGAAATCAGACCCGAGTCGGTGCTGCTGGATGTCGGCGGGCAATTGCAGGAGATTCCTAACGACTTCGTCTGGATTTTCGCAGGAGGCACCCCATCGAACGACTTCCTCAAGAAGATTGGGGTTGGTTTCGGAATGCGCGACCAGACCGTTGAAGCCAGCAACGAAGCCAAGCGGGACCCCTTCCTGAATCGCCGAATGGCAGGAGTCGGCGCCGGCGATTAGATCGCCATCAACTCGCGTCCCCGTTAGAACCCGAACACGGCCTATCCTGCTAGTTCAAACGATTCCTTGCCTGGCCGGTCGAGCGAAGCTTCCAACCCTCCTCCGGTGTCATGTCTGACACAGTGTCCCTCCCAGCCCACAGTCCAACCCTCCTGGTGGCGGCGTAAGTCCTTTCTAGGCAATAGCCTCTTACTGGTATCCCTCCTGCACTTCCTCTACCCGTCTTGGCATGGGAGTAGCAGATGAAGCCGACCGAAACGAACGCGAAGCTGGCTCACACCGTAGTCCTGACCGCGATTGCGGTTCTGCTGACGACGCAAGCCTTAGCCCAGGAGAATCGGCCTCGGACGCAGCGCCAGCTGATCGTCAGCATCCCTGATCGCAAACTCGCCGTAGTTGAGAACCGCCTCGTGCTACGCGTGTTCACGGTTGCGGTCGGTGCCAGCGTCAGTCCGAGCCCAACCGGCGAGTTTCAGATCATCAATCGGGTCTCTCATCCCACCTACTACCACCCCGGACAGGTAATCCCTGCGGGCAACGACAATCCGCTTGGTCCTCGCTGGATTGGTCTCAATCGCAAAGGCTACGGCATTCACGGAACCAACGTCCCGAGCTCCATCGGCAAGGCTGCTTCTCACGGATGCATTCGGCTCCGTAATCGAGACGTTGAGCAGCTCTTCGAAATGGTTCGTCCGGGCGATTCCGTCGAGATTCGCGCCCAGCGTGATGACGAAACAGCCCAACTCTTCGGCGGCGAGCCCACCGACAGCACCACGCTCGCTCAATCTGCCCCCCAAATCACTGCTGGAGGCGGACAGTGAAACGCGCCAAGCAGCGACCACAACGCCCCTGCGCAGAAAGGTTTCGAACGAAGCAGTTCTGAAGGAGTGAACTTATGCAACTCGTAATGACAACTCTTGCAGTAATAGCTGGACTGGTTTTCTCCATCGCCATCTCACTTCTCGTAGAAGAGTTCATCTTCGGAGAGGTCTTCCGTTTGTTCTTTGCCCAGCAGGCGGTCGAACGGGTTCGGGCACGTTACGCAGCGCGCTGACGCGCGGGAGGTAGGCAATGCTGTTCCTAAAATACTTGCTCATGACACTCGGCATCGGGATGATCCTGGTAGCAGCAGCCATCCTGAGCCACGATCTTTACCTTGAACTGAAACATCGCCGTGCTTGGGCAACGCCCGGTGACGGTCCACTTCCGCCCGCGCCGCCCATTCGTTGGCGGACAGGCCTCGCCCTCGTCTTTCTCGCGTGGGCGCCAATGCTACTGGCGGTGAGTATCTTCGTGGTCCCTAGCGGCATGGCTGGCGTACGCGTCAGCCAGACTCAGGGCACTCTGCCGGGAACGCTCTATCCCGGAGTGCATTTCGTGACTCCGCTCGCCGAGAGCGTCGCCTTGTTCGACACGCGCGACCAGTTATTCACCACCGGTTCTCCGGAAGAGCAATCCAGGAAAGAGCCGAAGGAAAACAAGCCTAAGCTTGAGCCGCTGAACGTTCAGGCTAAGGAAGGCCTCATCGTGGGTCTGGCAATCACGGTGCGTTACCGGCTCGATCCCAAGCGCC